>Ga0099364_10003109_pt1 | contig 26023 bp, 24 predicted proteins | sample TergutTh196P3_FD_73070 | JGI IMG/M metagenome (GOLD analysis project Ga0099364, IMG submission 73070) | Microcerotermes parvus P3 segment gut microbial communities from Pointe-Noire, Republic of the Congo - Th196 P3 | ecosystem: Host-associated > Arthropoda: Insects > Digestive system > Gut ...
CTCATCTATATTTTGGGCGTTTATTTCCTCATAGGCCGGATCATATTTCAGAAATTGGGAAAGAAGGTTTTTCTTTTTGTGGAACCTGTTACCTGGAAGGTTTATAAGCTCTTCTGCCGAATACAGGTATTCCCATTCCGAACGATGGTCGCTGACTTCGATCATGCCGCCAAGTTGTTCCTGTAAAATCCGGGTCAATTTTTCAGGGACTCTGTGGAATACGGCGCCTTCAGGAAAAAGTTTTTTCAGGATACCTTTCCAGTTTTTATCAGGCCAGCCGCCTACAGGAGCCCACATTTCAAAGGGTTCGTCCTTAGTCAGCCTGATCCAGCATAGATCCTCGCAAAAAGCTGTTTCATAATGCCTTTCTTCGTTCCAGGCCCATAAATTTATAAAGGAATAATCGGAAGCCCTCTCCTCCGCGGCGAAAAAATAATTTAAATATTCCCCGCGCAGAGAGAGAGCTAAAGGTTTAAAATCGAGCAATTAAAAAACACCTCCACAGTTGAATAAAGTTGATTATGCCTTATCGCATTGATTGAGTCAAGGAAACCGTTATTTCTGTTTTCTACAGTTCTCCGTGCGTAATATACTCGGAACGGGAATAAATCATCGACAGATTTTTTTATTATCTCATTGAGTTTACTCAATTTCACGTATACTACATGTATTGCGTCAGAACAACAAATCATTGGTTGTATCGTGACGCATGGAAAAAGAATTTACACTGATGGCAATAACAGCCAATGGGGCAAAAGTTGTTTATTTGCCGCCATACAGCCCTGACATTAGAGCCGTTGGCTCTTTTCTGCACAAACTTTTCGATACTAAAATTAGTTTTTACAGTGTTTTATGTGCCTGAACTTTGCGCATGATTTTGAGAGGCGCTATAATCCAATTGAGAAGATGTGGTCAAAAGAAAGCATATTTGTGAAAAGCCAAAGCAAGAGTAAAAAAATTGTTGAATAACGCTATTGCTGAAGCCCTTGCTTGTGTTTCTAAACCGGATATTTTGGGTTGGTCCGCTGAAAATAGATATAGTATGTGTTAAATCAAATCGCTATAAAACTGACAAAAAATAGGCCAGTCCAAAAGGGATAAAAATTTTGAAAAATGGCGGCGGGAATAAACTCTTTTGTTTCGACATTACCGTGAAAATCAAAAGACGCTATAAAGAAACAAAAGCAGTTGTCTTTTCATTATGCATTGCTTTTTACTCGTCTTCGCTTGAATTTTTGCCTCCCCAAAACGTAATTCCGCGTTTTGAATCCTTATAAAAATCCAATATTCTAATTAATTCCTCAGGGGTATCCTCTGAATTTTCCAGCTTTGCGCGCAGGTTTTCGAGAGAATAGGAAAAAATCTTGCTTGTGTCATATAATTCCTTGTAAAATGCGGAAATTTTTTTGCGCAGGTCGGATGAGAAATTTGCCCTGCGAAGCCCGATGACATTGATGCCTTTAAGGCGCAAAGGCTCCCCGGCGGCAAGCGTAAAGTGAGGAACATCCTTAGTCACCCGGTATAACCCTCCTATCATGCAATAAGCTCCAATGCGCACAAACTGATGGATCCCGAGTATCCCCCCGAGTACCGTGTTGTCATCGATTTGCACAAATCCTGAAATTCCGACTTTATTCGCTATCGTTACCCTATTTTTTATCTCGGAGTTATGCCCCACGTGAACGCCTTCCATGAGAAGGCAGTCGTTCCCGATGGAAGTAACGCCGCCTTCTCCGGTAGCTCTGTTTACGGTTACATATTCGCGAAAAATATTTCCGCTGCCGATTTTTGCATAAGTTTTTTCTCCCTTGTACCCATAATCCTGCGGTTCTCCGCCGATGACCGCATAGCTGTGCACATGATTATCAGCTCCCATTTCAACGTAGCTGCATACGCGGGAATGAGGCTCCAGTACCGTATTGTCCCCTATGCGGGCTTCATCAACTATACAATAAGCCCCAACTTTAACCCCTTTTCCCAATTCCGCTTTAGGAGAAACTATCGCTGTCGGATGAATCATAGTTATTCCTCCTGTTCCTGTCCCTGCTTTTTAAGCGTCGGAGCCACGAAAAACAAATATTCCGCCTCGGCTATCAGCTCTTCGTCCACAAAAGCCTCCACCCGCGCCTTGCCGACAGTTGAACGCCGTTTTAACATTTTTGCTTTGATGACTATCCTGTCCCCCGGGCGAACAGGTTTCCGGAGCTTTGCTTTATCTATTCCGGTAAGGAACACTATCTGGTCCTTTATTCTTTCTTTGTCAATCTGAGCGGTAGCCATTATTGACCCCACCTGTCCCATTGCCTCTAAAATAAGCACGCCGGGCATGACGGGTTCTTCGGGAAAATGTCCCTGAAAAAAAGGCTCGTTTATAGTGACATTTTTATATCCCACCGCGTGTTCCGCGTCACATTCGAGCACGCGGTCAACCAATAAAAAAGGGTAACGGTGCTTAAGCACCTTCATTACTTCGTAAATATCCAGCAAGTCAGGACAACCTCCTTAATTTTTCTATAAGCTGCAGGTGAGACGCATGCCCGGCGCGTATGGCGATTATCTTCGCGCATACCGGCCTGCCGACCAATGCCAAGTCACCGATAAGATCAAGCACCTTATGTCTTACGAATTCATCCGCGTATCGCAACCCGCCGTTCGTCTGGATTTCAGTTTCGCCGACCAAAATCGCGTTGTCAAGGGAGCCGCCGAGAGCCATTCCATTCTGCATCAACAGTTTTATATCCTTTTCCAGCGCGAAAGTCCTGGCGCGCGATATTTCGTTTATATAAAACTCGCAACCGCTCTCGTTGTAGTCGTACAACGACGTCCCTATCAAATTATTCCCGTACTTTATAACGTAAGTTATACCGAACTTTTCGCTCGGCGCCGCCGCCATGAAAGCGTTATTTGCGCCCTCGCAGCAAACCGGAGAATGGATTTCCAGCGGTTTTACAGGTTCGCACTCCTCCGAGGATTCAAGCAGTTTACGGGAGAAAGCCTCCGAACAGCCGTCAACTGCCGGAATCTCAACTCCTTCAACTTTTATATTTGTCTTCCATAACCCGAGCCCGCCGATCGCCGACAAAAGATGTTCAGCCGTACGCACTTTTGCCCCGTCAGGGAAAATCAAGTCGGAGCCGCGGGCGCTTCCCTCAATTTTTAGATCCTTTATCGGAAAAGAAACACCGTTTAAGGACAGTGAAAGCTCCTCGGACGGGGATAGGGTAACTTTGCATTCACTTCCCGAATGAAGCCCTTTTCCTTCCCAGCTTATGGTTTTTGTTAGACGGCGATTCATTCTTTTTCCGCCCCCGTCAGTTTTTCCAATTTTTTGACCCGCTCGTAAAGCTTAGGGAGACGCGCTATATGCGCTTGCAGTTTTAATTCCTTTTTGTGGTCCTGCGCCGGAAACCCGGATACCGTAGCGCCTGACGGGATGTCGTGCGTCACGCCCGCGCGTCCTCCTATCAGCGAATTGGAGCCTATATTTACGTTGTCGCGCGAAGCCGCCCCGGCCGCAAAAATAACGTTGTCTCCGATAACGGTGCTGCCCGCAATGCCCACTTTACCGCAGAAAATACAATTTTTCCCTATCTTGCAATTATGCCCTATTTGCACGTGGTTATCTATCCGGGTCCCTTCCCCGATTTCAGTGTTTCCTATGGTTCCGCAGTCAACGGCGGAACATGCTCCGATTTCCACATTATCTCCGATAATAACGCCGCCTGTTTGCGGAATTTTTACCGTGCCGGACGGGGTCGGCAGGAATCCGAATCCCTCGCTTCCTATCACGCAATTTGAGTGCAGGATAACATTTTCCCCTATTTCGGAGCGCCTTACCGAGGCGTTTGATTCTACCACTGTCCCTTTTCCTATTACGCAGCCGTCGTCAATATATACGTTGGCCTCAAGCTGCGCGAGCTCTCCGATCTTCACGTTATTTCCTATCACGCAGCAAGGCCCGATCCACGCGGACGGGGATATTTCGCAATCTTTCCCTATCACTGCGCTCGGGTGAATACCGTTGTACTTGGGTTTCCTGATTTCAAAGAAGGATAAAAGCGCGGGAAGGATAAATCTCGGATTTTCCGCGACGAGCCCGTTCCTGTTCGCCTCCTTTACGCTGAGAACGGGAACTTCCTCAGGGATCACGCTGAGTTTCTTTAAATTCCATACTACGCATAACTTATCCGGAGACGCTTCCTCCGGCGCGGCAACGCCGTTTATCTCCCTGTCCTCCCCGCGAAGCTCGGCGCCTATAAGGTTACCAAGCTTGGAAAGAAGTATTTTTTTATTGTTCATAAATATCACCTAATTATTATTTTCCCTTTAATATAAAAAAAAATGGTAAATTTTAAAGGAATTCTATTTTGGGGGCATGTGTTCGCCTGGGGCCATTGCCTGATGCAAAATAGCCCGCACGATCAGCTCTGTCATGTTGAATTCATAATAAATCGCATGGCTCCCTATCAGTATGCTTCTGATGCCTTTTCCCAAACCTGCGGAACGGTCAACGCCCAAACATGGATTTTGCGCCAACAGATCAATCTTTTCCCGGATTTCTCTGATATATCGCGCTGATTGCGCTGTCCCCCAGTACTGCTTGGTAAAAGAGCGGATATCTTGCATGTCTGCCTGGGTTTCGGAAGTCAAACGCCATTTAAGCATCAATCATATTTCCCCGCCAATAAATCATCGAAAAACGGCGGCCCGTCCACGACACGCCCATTGTCTATATCATCCTGAGCTCGCGCCAGTTTTGCTTTAAGGTAGCGCATCTTGAATTCTTCTATGATCTCGTAATCGTCAGCGGATAATATGACTGATACGGGCTTACCGCTTCGAGTTATCTGGACGGGCCCTTTCTGGCTCTTAAGCAGAAGGTCGCCAAATCTGACACGCGCTTCTTGAGCCGTTAAAGTTTCCAACATAATACACCTCCTTAAATCACTCGGTTACATTTAATATACTCGTTTCACTTGTGCATTGCAATATAAAATTTTTATTCTGCTGCCGGGGGGCGGAGGACACTATCCCGCTTATCGCGAAAAAAGGCAGGGCGGGATTTTAGAAAAAAAAAGGGCACAAAGACCCGGGTGCGGCCTCTGCTGCCCTTATTATTGAAGCTATGCTTGAATCCTTTAATTCAGTTCCAGGTGAATGAACCTGCGAGTGTCGTAAGAGAGGAGTTAGGAGTGATTAGTGATTAGTGGTTAGCATTGCACAGGATGTGCAGGCACCGCGGAGGGCAGGAGCCCGTGAGCGGTGTGGTTAGTGATTAGTGGTTAGTGATTAGTGGTTAGAAAAGACAAAAAAAACGTCCCGAAGGGACGAGACATCTATAACCCCCGGCGTAAGCCGGGGGGGTACGGCAACCACAATATGGAAGCCCCGAAGGGGCGTTACTGGAATGTGCAATAACGAAGTAACGCCCCGTTGGGGCTTTCAGGTTATGCTTATCGCGATTCCTCCGGTTGACACCGGAGGTTATTGACATCGCGTCCCTCCGGGACGCCTTGATCAATTAAAAACAGTGGACAGTGGTTAGTGATTAGTGGTTAGAAAAGACAAAAAAACGTCCCGAAGGGACGCCTTGATCAATTAAAAACAGTGGACAGTGGTTGGCTGCCGCGCGCGATTCGTCTTTGCGGTCTGGCGAAGCAATCCAGTCCGTTTTTTTCCGTCTTTGCGAGCCGTGCATTTTTTCTTTTTCAGTCGTCAGTGTTCACCTTACCTCAAAACCAGTTTCACCCTCGACCGGAGCGTCCTCAGATATGGATATGCGAGTAACTTTTGAACAAGGTGGTCCGGCACGGCACCAGTTTTCCATTTCTTCCACCACTCCCTGTTCACCCTGAAAACAAAGTTCGACTCTGCGATCCGGCAAATTGCGTACCCAACCGGTGAGGCCGAGTTCTCTCGCGCGGGCGCACGCGCTCCACCTAAACCCGACGCCCTGTACTTTCCCCGATACAAAAACATGCTTACGCGTTAATTTCATAATATTTGCCATCTTTGTTTAGTATTCGCCTTTGAACAATCGGCGTTGATATAATCATTCTCCCACCCCTGTCAGTTCCGCGTCAGCGTTTTCTTCCATAAAGCGTATGATTTCATCTAACGAACGCTGTCCGTAAGCCATGCTGCCCGAAACAACCGCAACGCCTATTATCAATGTTTGATGTATGTCCTGCATATCTACCTCAGCAATGGACACGTTAAAACGCTGCCGGGTCTTATCAATAATGCTTCGGCAGACCTGTCGTTTGTCTTTAAGGGAAGCTGCGTGAGGAATGTAAAAGGTAAGCTTTGCGGATACGGTGATCACTGTTTCTCATTCAATCCTTCCAGTTCCACAATAAATCTCAATAGTCATGCTTGAGTATAGCTTATAGGGTTGATGAAGTACAGGTTTTTCCCGATACATAATTAAGGAGCGCCGTTAGAGCCGTTGGCTCTTTTCTGTACAAATTTGGGTATGTTCATCTCAAGAAACGAGCAGCGCTTTTGAGTGCGTGAATCTTATATCGGAAGCTCATTTCAGCCAAAATTTGAGAGTTTGCTGATGAAAGGTTTATAAAGGTTTGGCTGATTCGTTATATAATCGGCAAAAATAATTTTATAATTTTTAACAAATTTGGCATAAATTTGCACTTATTTACCTTGCGCTAATTTGTTATTCGCAGTATATTTATAAGGCTTGACAGTTTAGAGCCGTTGGCTCTTTCTTGTACAAACTTTTCGATACTAAATTTAGTTTTTACAGTGTTTTATGTGTCTGAACTCTGGGCATGATTTTGAGAGGCGCTATAATTAGGGGGAAATCGTAAATGGCGGAAGCAGCGGCAAAACCTTGGTGGAGAGAGGCCATAGAGACCATACTATGGGCGCTTGTACTGGCATTGATTCTCAGAGCGTTCGTCGTGCAGGCGTTCTGGATACCGAGCGGATCAATGCTACCCACATTGCAGGTAGGAGACAGGGTACTGGTGGCAAAATTTTGGAATTTGCTCGAAGAGCCATCACGGGGGTCAATTTATGTATTCAAGTACCCCGTTGACCCGGAAAGAGATTTCATAAAAAGGATAATAGGGCTGCCGGGCGACCTGGTAGATATTCAAAACGGTATTGTTTACGTAAACGGTTTGGCGCTGGACGAGCCGTATGTAAGGAACAGGGACCGCTTTACCCTTCGCCAAAATGATATATTCAAAACCGTTCCGGTCGAAGTTCCTGAAAACGAGTATCTCACTCTTGGAGATAATCGCATGAACTCCCAGGATGGCAGGTATTGGGGGTTTGTCCCCAAAAACTACCTCAAGGGTCCGGCTTTTTTTCGCTATTGGCCTTTGAACAGAATCGGACTGATAGATAATTAAAAATGGCGGGGAGAACTGTCTGGTATCCCGGACATATGGTGAGCGGGGAGAGAGAGCTTTCCAAATTAGTTGACAAATTGGATTTGATAGTGGAAGTGAGGGACGCGCGCGCGCCTAATCTTACTTCGTCCCCCGTGATAAAGCGCCTGTCGAAGCTTCGCCCGGTCGTTATCGTATTATCCAAAAGAGATTTAGCGTCCGAGGAAGGAACCGCCGCGTGGCTGAAATATTTCGCGTCCGCCGGAACCGCAACAAAAGCATGGGCGTTTAACATGAAAAACGCAAAACTTGAACCGATGCTGAAAACTCTGATGAAAACGCGCCCCCCGCACAGGGAATTGAGGCTTGCCGTCGTTGGGATCCCAAACGTAGGCAAGTCATTTTTTTTGAATTCGCTTGTGGGTAAAAATGCCGCTAAAGTCGGCGGAATACCCGGCATCACGCGCGGAGTATCATGGTATAAAGGGAACGGGTTTCTCGCCGTGGATTCTCCGGGCATTCTGGACCCTCACGGCGGGGGTGAGATCCAAAGACAGCTTTCATGGCTTGGTTGCACAAAAACCGAGGTCATAGGCGGGTTTGAATCAATGGGATTACACCTTATAGACTTTTTGCGCGCGAAAAACCTCCTGAGCATCATCGAAAATAAATGGAATATAAGGACACGGTCCGACAAAGGAGACGATCACGGAGCGCAGGAAATTTTGACGCAAATCGGAACACGCCTTGGATGTTTGGTTTCGGGAGGGAATATTAACCCGGAACTGGCGGGGCGAAAGCTTATAGAGTCTTTTTCGACAGGGAGATTAGGAAGCGTCACCATTGAGTATCCCGATGAGAGCCCTGATAACAGCAGGCCCTTATGACAGCAGGCGCTGATGAAGCCGGCAGAGGCCCTCTTGCGGGGCCGGTCGTGGGCTCGGCAGTTGTTTTGACCGAGGAACAAAGGGAACTCCTGATATGTTCAGGGCTGAAGGACTCAAAGAAGCTCACGGAGGCGGCAAGGGAAAAAATTTTCTCAATAATTAACGATATAGGCGTCATTTGGAGGGCGCGTTCAGCTTCTCACGCGCGGATAGACGACATGAACATCCTGCAGGCATCCCTTTGGACCATGAGGGAAAGCATACTGGCTTTGCCACGCGCGGTCGAGTATGTGATAGTTGATGGCAATAGAATAATTCCGGGGTTATCCATACGGCAATTTCCGGTGGTCAAAGCCGACGCATCGGTTCCCGAAACGATGGCTGCATCCATTATCGCAAAAGTGCTGCGCGACAGGACTATGAAACGGCTCGACGCGATTTATCCTCAATATGGTTTCGCAAAACATAAAGGGTACCCTACAAAGGAACACCGCGCGGCGATAGCCGAATACGGCCCTTCTCCGATACACAGGCTGTCCTTTAAACTGCTGTGAAAGGCAAATTGCGGGAAATACAGAGTAATATGATCTTTCATTGCCATGCCCAACGGCGGTGCGTGACCAGAGCGGCGAGGAAGCAGGTCAGCCCCGCGGCTTGCCAGATGGTTCGGATTGAGTAAAGCGGATTCATATTTATTTGCGCCTGCTGTGACAACGCGCGTACGTTCAGTAAATGCAGCACGGGAATGTCGTTCTCAACAGCCGCTGCTGCGACTCCTCGTCCCATTGGGGCAGACGTTCCCGGCAGGGTCAATCCCGGCGGCAGAATATCATCGGAACCTCCCGTCGCCGAGGCGGAACCTCCGATCAAGATCAGCAGTTTGGGGCGAAATGCCAGAAGTTCTTCTGTTTTCATGAGGACGACCTCGTTAAGCCCCACGGGTTTCAAAAAAGGGGCCTCGGCAATGGCGGAAGCTTCTTCTAAAAGGTCCGTTGCGTCCACGGAATAATTCGCCCCCGTTTCCTCGCGTCCGCCAGGCGTGTAGTACCGGGACCGCGTTTGCAAATGTCCGGCTTGGCGCAGGCGCAGTTCCAGAAGCGGCCAGGGGGCCTCCATCCGGTTTGCTCCCCAGGTCGAGGATCCCAAAGAAACGACCAGGTCAATCTGTAAACCCCTTGTTTCCGCAGCCGCCAGCGCGGACACAAGGAATCCGGGGAAGGATGCGGATGCCAAAATCATCACCCGGTCCCCGCGCGTCAAGCCTGCTTTATCAAGCCAGCGAAGAATGTGCGCTGCCCACAGCGGATCGGTCGTTTCCTGCTTGAGGGCAAGTACCCCCAGCGTGGTCGTGATTTCGCTCCACTCGACGCCGATAAGCCCCGACTTCCTGTGATCCACTTGGAGGGGAGGTATATCTTCCCAGCCCGACCTTTCCGCCCATTCAGCCGCTCTTTCCCGCACGAGCGAGGAGTTCAGCCACTCCCAAAGCGAAGCCTGCATTGCGCTGACTTTTTCCATTGCCCGACCTTCTTCGGCGGTCAGGGCGGCAGCTCCGTACCTAGAGGCGACAAAAATTATCAACATCACTAAAGTTAAGGCGTATATACGCTTTTTTGCCATATTTTCGGAGTGTGCGACTTGAAACATGAAGTTCATTTCTTTTTTCCCTCTTTAGAATTTAGAAAAAGTTTCAAAATAAATCCAGCACACCGCGATGAGCGATGAAGCAAAAACTGCTGAAACAGCGGCGGAAATAGCGCCCGCAAGAGTAATGAAAAGGCCCTGCCGTTGAATGTCCGCGGCAATGAGCCCTGGAACGGCCCAACCAAGCCACAGCGGGACGGAACCTCCCATTGAAGGGAACAGATACACCCACAGACATCTGGCTGTCAAAGCCAGCAGCATGGCAACGCCGACGCGCTCACGCCCGTATAAACGCCAGCGCCGCACAAGAAGCTCCAGAACAGGAGCCAGCACGACCCCGGCAAGGAGAGAATACAGGCAACTCAAGGGCATGTCCGCATGGATTGCCAGAATACCGGGGGTTATAAGCCCGCCACAGTTCCAGCCGGTTCGGCGGCTCCAGAAAAGCCCGCAGAGGATCCCGAGCGCCAAAGGAATTTCTATTGCGAAAATTTGCATGACATCTCCTCTTGCCACACTGAGAGCAGAAAATCCAACGGCCAGCCAGCTACATTGCCGCAGCCGAAAACCTGCCCATCCCTCTCCCAAAAACTTAAAAAAGATGCCGCGTCCTGAATTTTATCATTCCATATAACGATGGAGGAGTTAAACACGCGCAGAATGGCCGGAAAGTAATTATTAAAAAAATTCGGGCTGCGGGTAAAAATGCGCCGTTTCCATGGGAGCGAGCCGATCCAGGGAAGAAAGGCGGCGAGCCGCGCAGTTCTGTCGGCGCGGTGATGATACAGCATAGTGGTTTCCTCCGGTTTCCAGTTTGTGGACTCAAAAAGCTGTGACGTGCTTAAAGGGTCATTAGCGGAGAAAGCAGCCGCCAATCGGCGAGATTCCTTCTTCACGATCCTAAAGTCCGCGATGTCGGGGGGAAGCGAAGCCATGACGCGAAGTGATGATTCCGGCGGAAAATCCGCGGCGCGGCATACGGCGGAAGCCAGTTCAATATTTTCGCGCAAGTGGCGCGGCAAATTTGCATAAGCTTCGGGAAGCGGAACTGGGTTCAAAATTTTGTTTCCGCGCGCTTCCAACAGCGCCTTGATATTGACGTCAATATCGGTTCCGCAGGCGACCGGTATCCCTTCAGGGATTCCCCGGATCAGGGCGCGGAACGCGGACTCCCTGCCGGGGCCCCATATTTCCTCGTGATCCGGGCGACAGTTCGTCCAGACCGCCATCGTCGGCCCGATGATTTGTGCGGCTATTGGCTGAAATTCAGGGTCTACGGCGCTGTTTTCCGCTACGATTGCGTGAGCCTCCGTATCGATTTGCGACGCCCACCATTTCATCTCGCTGATATGTCCGGGGGATGTGCGTCTGATGACCCGTTCACCCGCCGGGGAAAGTTCGCGCGGAATTACCCCTGTAATGCGCGATCGCGGCAATAATCCATTTGCCGTAAAAACCGCATGTAACAGCCGCACCAGGCTGCTCTTGCCGCGCGAACCGGTCACAATGATCCGGTGTTTGGCCATCCGCAGATTTTTCAACAACGTGAAGACCTCCATTGATAGAAAATAGACTGTTTTAAAAGAGAACTATTCGTGATAATTTTGTCATGGCATGAATCTCCCGGATTTATTTTGTTTTTTTGGCAATACAATTTTACCCGGAAAAAGCGTTCATGCCTATTCTTTTTGTATATTTTCTACGCGGAAGACGCAGTTCACAAGCGGCTGGATTGGGGCCGCCTTATCAGGTTATGCGTTATGGAGAGGGATTATTTATCGCTTAGTAAATAACTGATTGGGTCTGGTCGTCCTTGCCGTCATCCTCATAGACCAAAATCTCTTTGAAATCTATATATACTTTGCTTGATGCGCTCAACCGGTCGTAATTGGCTCCGTCGGTTATGACCCGTATGGTTTCTCCGTTTATGTCCACACGGCAATCATTGACATCGCCCAGATAGAATATTGTTGTCAGCGTTCCTTCCAATATTCCGCCGGGCTGCTGTGTCAGCGAAGCTGGTTTCAGAGAAATATCAATATTTTCGGGGCGCACCGCTATGATCACCTTGCCCGTATAAGGCCCGTCGTATGGCAGAGATTGCCCCAGGCCAATCAGCTCTATCCTGCCGTCATTGACCTCACCGCGCAAGAAGTTCACCTTGCCGATAAAGTCAGCCACGAATCGGTTGGCAGGCTTGCGATATATCTGGAAAGGCGAGCCCGACTGCTGGATCACGCCTTTGTTGAGCACAACTACCTTATCCGACATGGCCATCGCTTCGGTTTGATCGTGGGTGACGTATACAACCGTAATGTCGAAGTTTTTCTGGATCTCTTTAATCTCAAAGCGCATACTTTCCCTCAGCTTGGCATCCAAGTTTGAAAGAGGCTCATCCAGTAACAGGAGATTGGGTTCAGCCACAAGCGCGCGTGCCAGAGCCACACGCTGCTGTTGCCCTCCTGAAATTTGAGAGGGGGTGCGCTTAGCATATTGGGCGAGATACACCATATCCAAAACCTTTTCTACTTTTTCGCGAATTTTATCCTTTGGAACTTTTTTTATTTTAAGGGGATACGCCACATTTTCAAACACTGTCATATGCGGCCACACAGCGTAAGACTGGAAAACCATCCCCACATTCCGTTTCTCCGGGGGCACAAATGATTTGGCTGAGCAGACAACCTCATTGCCAATGCGGATTTCCCCCTTTGTTGGCTTCTCAAATCCGGCAATCAGACGCAGAAGGGTTGTCTTGCCACAACCTGAGGGGCCCAGGAGCGTGATGAAATTTTTGTCCTCGAATACCAGACTGAAATCTTCCAGCAGAACTAATCCGTTTTCAAATTGTTTGGTAATGCGCTCAATTGTTATAGTGGACACCAGGCTATGCCTTCTTTCGTTATATTGAAAATTCGCTTTTTGTCAGTTTATTAAGCAGCCAGTTCACAAAAACGACCATTATCAGAATTGCCGTTGCCAGAGCCGAAGCGGTCTGCTGGCTGTGATATGTTTGATAGGTATAGAGCTCATACCCCAAAGTTTTTGTATTTGTAGAATGCAGTAGCGTAGACATGGTAAGTTCATAGAAAGACGGCATAAAAATCAGAAACCATCCGGCTACTACAGAAGGGGCAATGAGTGGTATAAGTATGTTCGCGGAAGTACGAAGCCAGCCCGCGCCCGATACCTGGGACGCCTCCTCAAGCGAAGGATCAATTTGGCTCATGCCCGATACAACTGTTCGCATACCCATCATCATATATTTGATCATATACGCAATGACCATTATGCTCAACGTATTGTAAATGTTGATACCGAAACGGCCTGACATCGTCATAATAAGCGCGAGCGCAATGACAACGCTGGGCGTTCCGCTACCAACGGTAATCAAGAAATCTGGGATGCGCCTGCCCTTTGTCTTTGTGCGCATCAAAAGATGGGCCATAACGCATGAAATGATAATTCCGATGGTGGCGGCAATAGTTCCTGCAAAAAGGCTGTTTTTGGCGGAGTTGATGATAGCTCTGCGAGTAAATATGCGCTCCCAATATCTGAACGTCATATTATCAAAAGAAAGCGCTTCGCCCATATTGATTGTAACAGAAGTGACAGCGACCGTTATGAACGGAAGTATGACAATAACGAACGCGAACAGGCAAATAATGAGGGTAACAGGAAGGCGCCACCGCCCCAGGTCAACAATATTGGGCTGGGTGGATTTGCCTGATACCGTTATGTACTGCTTGCGCCCCAGCATAAATGTGGAAATGTACAATACAAAATTTGCCATCAGCATAAGGAAAACAGCCAGCGTTGTGGCATCGGTAAGCCCTTGTTGCGAGCCTACATACACATAATCAATAATACGTGTGGTTACCGTATGTATCTGTCCGGGCGCGCCGATTATAGATGGAATCCCGTAGCATGACGCTGCGGCAACAAACACTAAAAGCGCGGCGGCAACAATACTAGGAGCCATCATAGGCAACGTAATGGTAGCCAGCGTTCGCAAAGGCGATGCTCCTGAAACCCGGGATGCCTCTTCAAGCGATGGGTCCATTTTTTCCATAGCTCTGGAAATGGTAATGAAGGCATAGGGATAGTAGAATGTTGTGAGTACCCATACAAGCCCGCCCACCGAATAAATATTGAACGGCGCGCTCTCCATTCCGAAAAGCTGTTGAAAGAAAACATTCAGGTTGCCCACTCTGGGATTCAGCAGCCGCAGCCATGCCATCGCTCCCACGTAGGGAGGCACCATGTAGGTCATGACGAATAATGTACGGAAAAACTTTTTTCCGTACATATTCGTCCGTCCCACCAGCCAAGCCAGCGGAAATGCGATGCACACGCCAAACACCATCGAAAGGGTTGCCGTTACGACAGTGTTACGCAGCGCTATCCAGTTAAGCGGGAAAGTATATATACGTTCAAACGCGCTGAAAGAAAAGGCGCCTGTTGAGAAAAATGAGCGATAAACCAAATACGCCAGCGGAAATACCTGAAAAACGGTAAGGAATAAAACAATCGCTCCTATGATGATCCATTTTATGTCAAAATGCTTTCTCATCGCAACCTTTTCAGACATTAACACTACTCCTTTTTAAATAGAAGTGTGATCATTGTGAAGCTTTATCTGGGCGTTTGTACAGATTCAACGAATTGTGTACGGAAATAATCACGCAACTGATAAGCTCTTATCCAGTCAACAGGCATATAGTTAGCGTGGATCTCCGCGGTAGGCAGAGCGTCATACGGCGCTTTAGCGGCATCTTTGCGTACCGAGTGCATCCATCCCGCAACCATATATGACTGGCCTTCAGGGCTTAAGAACCAGTCTATAATGGCCTCGGCGGCCGCGGTGTTTTTGTTCGCGCTCCACTCATTGCTAACGGCCATTATGGGGGAAGGCATGACGATAGTGCCGTCGGTGGGATAGATAACTTCTAATCTGGAGTCATCTTCCTCTCTCTTCTTGAGTATGGATTCTTCAAGAATCATGATAACCTTACATTCACCGGTTTCCAGCTTTGTAAGCGCGACCGAGCCCGACTCTATCATTACGCCTTGATTACCCAGAGCTTGGAAATACTCAAGGCCATATTTGTCGTACAAAGCAACGATAGAGGCCAGCGCTGTTCCCGAGGTTAGGGGGTTGCTCTTTGAGATCGCCCCTTTGACGCTGCTGTCAAAGGCAAAACCATACATTGAATTAGGAAGCTCCTCTTTGGAATATCTGTCCGGATTGTAGCCCAGCACCATGTGATTGAGGCGCACAGGATACCAACGTCCTTCAGGGTCGTAATCAAAAGCGAGACTTGCGGCTTCGGGCGACATATAACTGTGGAGCATGTTCGCTTCCTGAAGCTCCATGGCATATGAAGGATCAGCTACCATAAGCATATCGCAGCCCACAGCGCCGCTGTCAATTTCCGCGGCGAGCTTGGCCTGCAGCGTTCCAGTGCCGCCGTAGAAGAACTCAACGGTAACATTGGGAAACACTCTCTTCATGACTGGTTCGAGCATCTCAATGATGTCTTCATACATGGAAGTGTAGATGACAATCTTGCCGCTAACCTCTGCATTGGCAGCCGCCAGAGCCGGCCCGCCGCATCCGGCCAAAAGAACTAAAACCATCATAAGTCCAAGCAGTCTAACTGAAAATCTTCCCCGTACATTCTTTTGCGTTGATACCATTTTCATATCCCTCCAAATAAATACTATATTTATTTACATAAAATTTATTATAGAAATTATTTACAATAATGTCAAATTATAGCGTCTTGATATAATATATTTATATTATAAAAACTTGGAGGTAAGCGCATGTCATATGTATCTATTCCGTGGGACTTTGCCGAAAAATTTGTGGTAGACGTTTTTTGTGGTTACGGCGTACCTGTAGAAGACGCCAAGATTTGTGCCGACATACTTTTAGAGTCGGATCAGAGAGGAATAGAATCTCACGGATTAAACCGCCTGAAGCCTATGTATCTTGATCGCATCAAGGATAAAATTCAAGATCCCGTTACTAATTTTGAAATAGTAAACGAAGGGGTAACTACGGCTGTAGTTGACGGACACAACGGGATGGGTATGGTCATCGGTAAACGCTCCATGCAAATTGCTATAGACAAGGCTAAAAAACTTGGGATGGGCATGGTTGCCGTGAGAAATTCAACCCATTACGGCATCGCCGGGTATTACACCAGTATGGCCTCTCAGGCTGGATGTATCGGCATCACGGGAACCAACGCGCGTCCGGCCATTGCTCCGACGTTTGGCGTCGAAAATATGCTCGGCACCAATCCGTTGACTTTTGGGATTCCAACGGACGAGCCTTTTGATTTTTCCCTGGATTGCGCTACCTCTATCATTCAAAGAGGTAAAATCGAAGTTTGGGCCCGGCAGGGAACACCGGCTCCCGCTGGAACCGTCATAGGCGAGGACGGGTCTTCGTTAACGGATGCGGAAGGAATTCTTACGGCTCTGCTCAAGGGCAAGGCAGCCCTGGCCCCTCTGGGAGGAATCGGGGAAGAGCTCTCCGGGCACAAGGGATTTGGATACGCGACGGTTGTCGAGATACTCTCCGCTGCCTTGCAAAATGGCAATTTTCTGAAGCAGCTTCAAGGAATTGACGCTGATGGAAAAAAACAGGCTGTCCGCACGGGGCATTTTTTTATCGCCATCAACGTAGATGCGTTCATCCCGCTCGCCACGTTCAAAAAAATTGCCGGAGACATCCTCAGATCTCTTCGCAACTCGAAGAAAGCTCCTGGTCAGGATCGCATATACACTGCCGGCGAGAAAGAATATCTTGCGCGCCTTGATCGCAAAAATACCGGAGTGCCGGTAAACGAAAGCGTTCAGAAAGAACTTATTACTGTCAGGAACGAATTGGGGCTTACCCAATACCGTTTCCCTTTCGAGTAAGGGTTCGTTGCCGATATGGAGCATTTCAAAGGATTTCCAAAAGACAAGGCACGTAAACTTGAATATATCCTTCACGATATAGACGATACGATTACTGAAAACGGCAGGCTTTTGCCAAATGCTTTTCAGGCGTTGTGGGATTTGCATCAGGAAGGGTTTAAGGTGATACCGGTTACAGGGCGCCCGGCAGGATGGTGTGATCTTATCATTCGTCAGTGGCCTGTCGACGCAGTTGTAGGTGAAAATGGCGCGTTTTGTTTTTACCTTCAGAATGGGCATCTGCAAAAATTGATCCATCCTCACGTTTGCGAAAACGTAAAAGAACAGTTGAAACAAATCCAGGACGCCTGTTTGCGGGAAGTGCCAGGTTGTAGAGTGGCAAAAGATCAATTTTCACGGCTGTATGATCTGGCAATTGATTTCAATGAAGAAGAACCTCGTTTGGGATTTGAAGCCGCGTATAAAATTCAGTCTTTGTGCGAATCATTCGGCGCGGAGGCCAAAGTAAGCTCTATTCATGTCAACGTGTGGTTTGGAAAGTATGACAAGCTTTCCATGACTAAAATCTTGTTTGAACAGGTCTATCAGGAAAAACACATAAAGGAAAAATCTCTCTTTTTCGGAGATTCTCCTAATGATGAGCCCATGTTCGAGTTTTTCACCAATAGCTGCGCAGTAGCTAATATCAAACCATTTTTAGATAAGCTCGAACACAAGCCAGCCTATATGGCAGAAAAGGTAAACGCCTACGGTTTTTCAGAATCCGTCAGGCAATTACTGTCTTTACGAAGGCAAAGCCTGAAGCGCATTCCACGGGATAAACCATTTTAATTTATCCTCTAAAATATTTCAGGGCGGATTCAAATAGTTTCATGTCCATATTTCCCTTTACATTTTTATACAAATTCCTGCCGGAACGCTCGGTATGCCCCATTTTGCCGAATACCCTGCCATCGGGGGAAGTCAGCCCTTCCACTGCCATAAATGACCCCGCCGGATTTACATCGGGGGACATTGACGGCGCTCCGTTAAAATCCGCGTATTGCGCGGCTATTTGGCCGTTGTCCGACAGCGAAGCGAAAAGTTTTTCCGAACATACAAATCTGCCTTCGCCATGAGATACGGGAACATTGTATATCTCCCCCGGAGCGGTTCCGGCAAGCCACGGGGACATGTTGGAAACGACGCGTATCTTTACGATCCTGGACTGGTGTCGGCCTATCAGGTTATGCGTTATCGTTGGGGCGTCCGCTGAGGGTTCGGTTATCTTCCCGTAAGGAACGAGCCCTGATTTTATGAGAGCCTGAAACCCGTTGCATATTCCAAGGATCAGGCCGCTTCGCCCGTTAAGCAGTTTTGTTATTTCATCGGCTATGTATGGGTTTCTCAGGAAATTGGCTATAAATTTTCCGCTTCCGTCCGGCTCGTCGCCGTTTGAGAAACCGCCGGGGATAAACAATATTTCAGATTTCGACAAAAGGGACGCGAATTCCTCTATTGAACCCCGCATATCGGACGGCGTCCGGGTGCGCAGCACGAATATTTTGGCTGACGCGCCCCCGTTTTCGGCGTAAGCGGCTGAGTCATACTCGCAGTTGGTCCCGCTGAACACGGGGATGAGCGCTTGCGGTTTAAGCGTTATGAATTTCGGACCCGCGACCGCATGTTTTTCGCAACGGTGGGGTTCCGCTAAACGCGCCGTCCCCTCATTACCCGGGGCGCGGGCGGGGCGGGTGGGGAAAATATCCTCCAGGACGGAATCATAAGTTTGTTCAAGCTCATTAAGAGATATTACGTCATCCCGCAGAACTATTTCGGGGGAGTCTTGAGTTATTCCAATGAGCTTCGCTCCGGCGACTTCAGTTTCGCTTTCAAGCTCAAGCACGAATGCGCCGTATTTGCGCGTGAACAGGTCTTCAAGTTTGATATTATCGGCGAATTTAAAGCCAAACCCGTTACCCATGCACATTTTAAATACTGCTTCGGCTGCCCCGCCCATAGCGGCGGCGTAAGCGGATACCGCCGTTCCTGAGTTTATGAGTGAATGGGCTTCGCGCAGGGTTTTGTTAAGGGAATCGGCTTTGGGCAAAAATCCGTCATATTCGGGTTCGAGCAGAATTACTTGTGAGCCTGCTTTTTTGAATTCGGGCGAAATCAACCTGCGCGCGTCGGAAACGGCTAACGCAAACGATACGAGGGTAGGGGGCACGTCCATATTTTCGAACGTGCCGCTCATGGAATCCTTCCCGCCGATTGCCGCTATCCCCAGGTCAAGCTGGGCTGACAGCGCTCCTAAAAGGGCCGCCGCCGGCTTCCCCCAGCGTTTCGGGTCCGTGGGTTTCCCGAAATATTCCTGAAAACTTAAATAACACTGTTCAAGCGAGGCCCCTGAAGCCGCGAGTTTTGCCACGGAGGACACGACGGCGGCGTATGCCCCTTCAAACGGTGAAACGGACGAAAGCTCAGGGTCGAAACCCCAGGACATGACGGACGCGGTATCCGTATCGGCTCCAATTTTAAACAAAGGTATTTTTGCGGCCATTGCCTGGAGCGGCGTTTTTTGGCGCGCGCCGCCAAGCGGCATAAAAATTGTGCCGGCTCCGACGGTTGAATCGAAAAGCTCCGTCAAGCCGCGTTTTGAGCATATATTAAGCCTCGCGGCGAGGTCAAAATAACCGGAAACAAAATTTTGCGGGACCGCGTCAAGCGGGATATCCGGCTTTTCATCCACGATAACCGACTCTACATATTTCGCGGCTCCGTTTGAGTTTATGAACTCGCGGGATATGTCCACTATATTTTCTCCCCGCCATTTCATGACGAGCCCTGGTTTTTTCGTAACTGACCCTATCACGGTGGCTTCAAGGTTCTCAAGGCTGGCGAGCTCGATGAAACGCCGCGCGTCCTTTTCTCCGACCACGACCGCCATTCGTTCCTGCGATTCGCTTATCGCAAGCTCGGCGCCATTGAGCCCTTCGTATTTTTTCGGTATTTTGTCAAGGTTTATGGTTACCCCGTCCGCGATTTCTCCTATCGCCACCGATGCTCCGCCCGCCCCGAAATCGTTGCAGCGCTTTATCATCCGGGTAACGTCCGGGGAGCGGAACAGGCGTTGGATTTTCCTTTCCTCCGGGGCGTTGCCTTTTTGCACTTCAGCGCCGCAAAGCAGAAGCGATTTTTCAGTATGGGTTTTTGACGATCCCGTCGCGCCGCCGCAACCGTCGCGTCCGGTACGCCCGCCGAGCAATATTATGGCGTCCCCGTCCGACGGGCGCTCCCGCCTGACGTTTGCTTCCGGGACCGCCGCAACTACAGCCCCTATCTCCATGCGTTTCGCGGCATAATTTTCGTGGTATATTTCATCGACCAATCCGGTTGCAAGCCCGATTTGATTCCCGTAAGAACTATAACCGGCAGCGGCGGTTTTGACTATTTTACGCTGAGGAAGTTTGCCCGGTATCGTCTCGCTCAGCGGGCGGCGCGGGTCCGCCGCGCCGGTGAGCCTCATCGCCTGATATACGTAACCTCTCCCTGAAAGCGGGTCGCGTATCGCTCCCCCTATGCATGTGGCGGCGCCTCCGAACGGCTCTATTTCGGTCGGATGATTGTGGGTTTCGTTTTTAAAAAGGAGCAGCCATGGTTCCTTGTGAGAAAAACATTCTCCATTCGTGATGCTGACTTCTATCCTGATCGTGCAGGCATTTACTTCTTCCGATATGTCAAGCCTCTCAAGGAGCCCTTTTTTGCGCAAATATCCGGCGGCTATTGTCGCCATGTCCATGAGGGTTATGCTTTTGGTTTTTTCCTTGTCCCGGTAAAGCTCTTTTCTGAGCTCAAGATAGCGTTTATATGCGCTTTTTGCGGCATTATCCCTGAACTCAATATCGCCGATTCCGGTCAAAAAAGTCGTATGGCGGCAGTGGTCCGACCAATAGGTGTCAAGCACTTTAAGCTCGGTTAGCGTTGGGTCCCGCGCTTCCCGGGCGAAATAGTCCCGGCAGCAGCGTATGTCGTTTGCGTCCATGGAGAGGGAGTATTTATCAATGTAGGAAAGAAGCTCGGAGTCCTTTGCGGACGAAAATCCATGGAGTACCGGAATGTTCTCAGGAATAACCGCCTCCATAGCGAGAGTTTCATAATTTTCTAAAGTGGCTTCCCGGCTTTCCACCGGGTTTATGATATATTTTTTGATTGCGGCGATTTCATCGTCTGAAATTTCCCCGTAAAGTAAATAGACCTTTCCCGTGCGGACGGCAGGGCTTGAGAAAGCCTCGGAATTTTGGGATACCAGCGCTATGCACTGTTCAGCGGCGTCCGCGCGCTGGTCGTATTGCCCCGGCAGATATTCGACGGCAAAAGCCTCCCCGTATCCTTGCGGCAGGTCTTTATGGACCATGTCAACCTGCGCTTCGGCAAAGACAGTCCATATACATTCGTCTATTAACTTTTGGCCCGCTTTTTCCACATCGTAACGATTAATGACGCGCATACCTTCCACGGATATTCCAAGCGCTTCGTTGATATCAGCCATTAAAGCGCGGGCTTCCGTTGCATATTCCTCTTTTTTCTCGACATATATTCTGGTTACTTTTTGCGATCCGCGTTCGGTATTGCTTTTCATTTTTATCTCCCTCATTAAAATGTTTCACGGTAATTTATTATACAATTTCCATTGTACCAATTTGCAAATTGGTATAATTTATGAACAAGGCTCGCCATAGGGGCAAAATGCAAAAAAATTTGAAGGGGGTATTTATCATGATGCGTTATTCGTTTATTTGCGCGTTTTTTGTCGTCATGCTGATGATTTCGGCATGGAGCAATGCCGCTTGGGCGGTCGAAAACAACGTGGCGGAATTTACTGTGGGAAAAGTTTCCGTATGGGCGATAGCCGACTCGACAGGCGACAGAGAAATGAACGTTTTTCCCGACGCCGACCCGGAGGCCGTTTCTCAGTATGTACCGGCCGGCAGGACTCCGTCGTCAATAATGGTTTTTCTTATTAAAACAGGGAACGAGACGATCTTGGTTGACGCGGGGCTGGGGGCTCCGTCAGGAGACCGCGCGAGCCGCCTTGGTGAAGGATTGAAACGTATCGGCGTGGCTCCGGAGGAAATCACCATGGTTCTTATAACGCACATGCACGGCGACCACATAGGAGGACTGGTCATGGGGAGCGAAAAGACGTTTCCGTCAGCGCGCGTTTTGTCCTCTCGGGTCGAGCACGATTTTTGGCTGGATGAGAAATCTCCTGAGCTTTTCCCCGCTCGTAGGGCAGGTTTTGATATGGCGAGGGAGATTTTGGGGCTTTACGGTTCCGCTTCGGAAACTTTTGAATTCAGCTCGGAAGTGGTTCCCGGGATCACGGCTATTGACGCGCTTGGGCACACCCCCGGGCACACGGTGTACCTTCTGGAATCCGAAGGGGAAAAAATGCTTTTCTGGGGCGACCTTGTACACGCGGCAGCGCTTCAATTCCCGCGCCCGGACATATGCGCTCAATTCGACATGGACCCGGAAATGTCCGTAACGTCGCGCATCCGCTTCATGGAAAAAGCCGCCGAAGAAAAACTGGCCATAGCCGGAGCTCACCTGCCGTTCCCCGGAATCGGCTCGGTGGGAAAAACACCCGCCGGCCAGTACGTATACATCAGCCGTTAAAAGGTGATATAATATTTCGAATTGCACAATAAACTTTGGGGGGTGGAATTTTGGCGACATTTTTACAACAAGTCATAAACGGGCTGTCCCTTGGTTCGGTTTATGCTTTGATCGCCGTCGGTTATTCGTTGGTATATTCAATTTTGCTGTTCTCTAATTTTGCTCATGGAGGATTCCTTGTGGTTGGCGGCTATATATGCTACGGAATGATGATGGAACTTGGCATGGGCATATGGGTGGCGGGAGCAGCGGCCATTGTCGGAGCCGGTATTGTAGCCGTAATAACGGAACGCTTTGCATACAGGCCGATTCGTGAACGGACTTCCTTGACGCTTTACCTGCTCATTGCCTCAATGGGAGTTTCCATAGTGATTGAAAACCTGTTCGTCATTGTTGTCGGCGGACGTTTCAGGGCTATTCCGCCCGTGCTGCCCCAGTCCCCTATAACCATTGCCCAGGGAATAACGATAAGCGTGTTCGATATAACGACATTTGTCATAGCCATTGTATTTTTATTGGGATTGCAGTTGTTCCTGCGAAAAACCAGATGGGGACTCGCAATACGAGCCGCCGCCTGCGATCTTAGGATTGCGGGCCTGATGGGAGTCAACGTCGGCCTTCTCATCGGGATAGTTTTCCTCGTTGCCGGAGGGCTTGCGGCAGTAGGCGGTATTTTTCTCGCGATGCGCTACACTCTTTTCCCGCAGCTTGGAGCAATAACAATCAAAGCGTTTGTCGCGGCAGTTATAGGAGGATTGGGAAGCCTTCCCGGAGCCGTTGCCGGAAGCTTTATTCTTGGCCTTGCCGAGATGTTGAGCGCAGGGTTTATAAGCAGCCAAATGAGGGATATAGTGGTTTTTTCCCTTTTAGTTATAACTCTCCTTGTAAGGCCCGCCGGACTATTCGGCAAACAAATCAGCGACAAGGTATAAAGGAGGAATAAAAGATGAAAAAATCCATTACCGGAAATCTCCTCTTTATATGCTTTGGAATATCCCTCGCGCTTTATCCCTTAGCAGGTTACTCGGCGGGTATAGTGACCCTGCTCTGCATAAACGCGATAGCGGCAATGGGAGTTTCGTTATTGACAGGATTTACAGGCGTATTCTCGCTCGGGCACGCGGCATATATGGCCCTTGGCGCTTACACTGCGGCTATTCTTACAGTCAGGCATGGAGTACATTGGCTGCCGGGCGTGGTGTCAGGCGGAGTCGTAGCGATGATAATCGCGTTCGCGATAGGTGTGCCGACATTAAGGCTTGTCGGAGACTATTACACGATAGCGTCGATCGGGTTAGGCGAAGCCATCCGGCTTATCCTTGAAAACTGGCAGTCTTTCACGCGGGGCGCTCGTGGATTTCCGGGCATTACCACATTCACCACGCGTTACGTGGCAGTCGGATTTTTTACCGTAATGGGATTATTGATGTTCAATCTGATAAACAGCAGGCACGGAAGAGAGTTCAGAGCCGTGCGGGATGACATGACAGCCGCTTCGATGATGGGATTAAATACCCCTCAGGTCAGGGTTTTCTCTCTCATGATTTCCGCTTTTTACTGCGGGGTTGCCGGAGCGCTGCTTGCGGGATTTACGTCTTTCATCCAGCCGGCCATGTTCGACATGATGAAATCAACGGAGCTGACGTCTGTCGTAGTTTTTGGCGGGCTTGGCTCCATGAGCGGGACATTGCTCGGAGCATCAACAATCACGCTTGTCACGGAACTTTTCCGCCCGATTTCACAGTACCGCATGTTCATATACGGATTGATACTGGTCCTTGTAATGGTGTTCAGACCTGAAGGATTACTTGGCAACCGTGAAATCTGGGAATTCTTCTATAGAAAAAAGGCGGTGAAGAAATGAGCGCTTTGCTGGAACTTAAAAATGTGAACAAAACTTTTGGCGGAGTTCAGGCTGTAAAAGACATGGACTTTTGCATACCGAAAGGAGAGCTTGCAGGGTTGATGGGGCCTAACGGCGCTGGTAAAACGACCGTCTTCAATATTATTTCAAGTGTTTATGACCCGGACTCAGGTCAAATATTTTACGAAGGCAAAGATATAACGCATCTTCGCGCCTATCAGGTGGTGCGCCTTGGCATAGCGCGCACTTTTCAGAACCTGCGGCTTTTTTCGCGCTCCACGGTGCTTGAAAACGTAATGACAGCCGCTCAGTCTCATGTAAAGTATTCTTTTGCCGAATCAATCACGCATTTTGGGCGCTGGAGTTCAAAGGAAAAAGAGAGCCGGGCTATAAGCATGGAGCTTCTTGAGCGTGTGGGCCTTGCCGACAGAGCAAGTCAGGTATCGGGAACTCTTCCATACGGAATGCAGCGCAGGCTGGAAATAGCCCGCGCGCTGGCTCTCAGACCTGTTTTGCTCATGCTTGACGAACCGGCGGCAGGGATGAATGAGGAAGAAGTTATCGCCTTGAATGAACTTATCCAGAGCATACACAGGGATTTTTCCCTCACTATCCTCGTCATAGAACATCATATGGATTTAATAATGGAGATTTGCCCTCACATAATATGCATGAATTTCGGGGCAAAAATTGCGGAAGGTTCTCCCGATTTCATCCAGAAGCACCCGGAAGTCCTGAAAGCGTATCTTGGCGACGACGAGGAGGTGGCATAGATGCCTCTGCTTGAAGTAAATGATTTACATGTAAGTTACGGCGCGATCAAGGCGCTCAACGGATTTTCAATGTACATAAACGAGGGCGAGATAGTCTCCGTCATTGGGTCAAACGGCGCGGGCAAGTCGACATTTATGAACGCCATAATGGGAGCCGTGAAACGGGAAAAAGGGACTCTTACACTGAATGGAAAAAAACTTTCCGCAAAACCGTTTCAGGTCGTATCTCAAGGGATTTCACTCGCTCCGGAGGGAAGAAAAATATTTGCCCCATTGACCGTATTTGAAAACCTCCAAATGGGGGCATTCCCGAGAAATGCAGATCAGGCAACTATAAATTCGGATATGGAGTGGATTTTCTCTCTATTCCCACGCTTAAAAGAACGAATCGGGCAATATGCAGGAACTCTATCTGGAGGAGAACAGCAAATGCTTGCGGTTGGACGCGCTCTGATGTCCCGTCCCAAGCTGCTTCTTCTGGACGAACCGTCGCTCGGACTGGCTCCGGTAATTATCAAGGATATTTTCAAGGAGCTGAAATTAATAAATCAACAGGGCGTGACGATCCTCCTTGTCGAACAAAACGCGCGTCAGGCGTTATTATTGTCAAACCGCGCTTATGTCCTGCAGACAGGTCACCTTTTCAAGGAAGGGAAAGCAAGGGAACTTTTACAAGACCCGGAAATTGCCGCGGCGTATCTTGGCGTGAAAGCGTAAAAAATGGTTACAAAAAAATCAGGGGAATCGCTTACGAAAAAAAGAATTGACATAATATGGAAGCAGTGGTACAACATGCCAAAAAGGATGGAGTGAAGGCATATGTACCAAGGCATCGTAAATATATTTAGAGAAATAAACGACCCAAGAAGAGGAAACGCAATTATATATGATCTCGCAGAAACA
>Ga0099364_10003110_pt1 | contig 26015 bp, 18 predicted proteins | sample TergutTh196P3_FD_73070 | JGI IMG/M metagenome (GOLD analysis project Ga0099364, IMG submission 73070) | Microcerotermes parvus P3 segment gut microbial communities from Pointe-Noire, Republic of the Congo - Th196 P3 | ecosystem: Host-associated > Arthropoda: Insects > Digestive system > Gut ...
GAAACTGGATATGCCGCTCGGAGGGAGCGAATGTGCTCTTTAAGCTTGACGGCCACGACGAGACTCTCGAAATCTACACCACCAGGCCGGACACCCTTTTCGGCGCCACCTACATGGTTCTTTCCCCTGAGCATCCCCTGCTGGATAAACTAACTACAGCGGAGCAGAAGGCAAAGGTTCAAGCCTACATCGAAGAAGCGGCGAAAAAAAGCGATCTGGAACGAACCGACCTGGCAAAAACCAAGACCGGGGTATTCACCGGCTCCTATGCAATAAATCCTGTGAACAGCGAAAAAATTCCCATTTGGGTTGCGGACTATGTTTTAATTTCCTACGGCACGGGGGCCATCATGGCGGTTCCCGCCCACGATGAGCGGGACTGGGAATTCGCGAAAACTTTTGCCCTGCCGATAGTGCAGGTAGTAAAAGAGAAAAGTGAACAGGTAACAGGGAACAGTGAAGAGAAAACAGAAGCTCTGTCCGCCTACACAGCGGACGGCTACTCGGTAAACTCAGGCCTTATTACCGGCCTGCCGACTGCCGAGGCCAAGGCGAAAATCACAACCTGGCTTGAGGAACAGGGCCTGGGCGCAAAGGCCGTGAACTACAAGCTGCGGGACTGGATCTTCAGCCGGCAGCGTTACTGGGGGGAACCAATTCCCCTGGTCCACTGCGAAGTCTGTGGTATAGTTCCCCTTCGCGAAGAGGATCTCCCGCTGACCCTGCCGGACGTGCAGTCTTACGCGCCAACCGGCACCGGCGAATCCCCCCTTGCGGCCATTGCCGAGTGGGTGAACTGTAGCTGCCCAAGTTGCGGCGGCAATGCAAAGCGGGAAACCAACACCATGCCCCAGTGGGCGGGCTCCTGCTGGTACTACCTCCGCTACCTGGACGCCAACAACGACAAGGCCTTTGCCGCCAGGGACAAGATGAACTACTGGGCCCCCGTGGACCTTTACGTGGGCGGGGTGGAGCACGCGGTACTCCATCTTCTTTACGCCAGGTTCTGGCACAAGGTCCTTTACGATGCGGGCCTTGTGAACAGCAAGGAGCCCTTCATTCGCCTTGTAAACCAGGGCCTGATCACCTCCTTTGCCTACCAAAGAAAAGACAAGACTTTAGTACCCTCGGACCAGGTTGAAAAAAGGCCGGACGGCAGCTTTGTCGAAATGGCAAACGGCGAAGAGTTGACCGAAGTGATCGCCAAGATGAGCAAAAGTTTAAAAAACATCACCAATCCGGATGAAATAGTCAGCGAGTACGGAGCGGATTCCCTAAGAGTTTACATGATGTTCATGGGCCCGCTTGAAGTGAGCAAGCCCTGGAACACTGCCGGCCTTGTGGGGGTAGCCCGCTTCTTGGAGAAGATCTGGGCCATAGGCGAAAAAGTCAGCCCCGCCGCCGAGAAGGATTCCGGCGAAGGGCAGATAAGCGAAGCTCAATGGGTTGAACTGACAAGGCTGCTGCACAAGACCATCAGAAAGGTCACTAGCGACACCGAAACCCTGAACTTCAATACGGCAATAAGCCAGATGATGATCTACTCAAACGAACTTGTTAAACTGGCGGCCGTTCCCCCATCCCTCTGGCAGCCACTTGTGATCATGCTCAGTACCTACGCTCCCCATTTGGGAGAGGAGCTCTGGGAGAAACTTGGAAACAGCGGCTCGGTTTCAAAATGCCAATGGCCGCGTCACGATGAAAACCTGGCAAAGGACGAGGAATGTACAATTGTAGTACAGGTGAACGGGAAAATCCGGGACAAGTTCAGCGCGGCCCAGGGGAGCCCAAAAGACGAACTTGAAAAAACCGCGCAGGCTTTACCGGGAATAAAAAAGTGGCTGGAAGCTCAGAGCATCGCTAAAGTTATAGTGGTGCCGGACAAGCTGGTTAATATCGTGCTGAAGAATTAAAGCTTTTTCCCTCAACTTTATTTTTTCTTAATAAGCTCAAAGCCGCAGTAGGGAACAAGGGCCTTTGGTATTCTTACAGAACCGTCCTTCTCCTGGAAGTTTTCCAGTATGGCGATGATGGCCCTGGAAACGGCTATGGCCGTGCCGTTAAGCATGTGCACGAATTTGTTTTTCCCGTCCTCGTCCTTGTACCTGACGTTAAGCCGCCTGGCCTGGTAGTCGGTGCAGTTGGAGGTGGAGGTAACCTCTCCCCAATCGCCCGCCTCGCCCCTGCCCGGCATCCAGGCTTCAAGGTCCCATTTGCGGTAGGCCGGTGCGCCCAGGTCCCCGGTGCAGGTGTCCACCACCCGGAAGGGGATTTCAAGGCCGCTGAAAATCTCTTCTTCTATTAAACGCAGTTCCTCGTGGAAGCGCCCGGATTCTTCCGGCAGACAGTAGACAAACATTTCCAGCTTTGTGAACTGGTGCACCCGGTAAAGCCCCTTGGAGAACTGCCCGGCAGCCCCGGCCTCCCGGCGGAAGCAGTGGGAAAGCCCGGCCAGGCGCAGGGGGAGCTGCTCTTTCGGCAGAATCGTGTCCGAATGGTAGCCGCCCAGGGTTATCTCGGCAGTGCCAACCAGGCAGGCCCCCTCCCCTTCAATAGTATAGACATTGGATTCCGCACCCCTGGGGTTAAAACCAATCCCCTCAAGAATTTCCTCCCTGGCAATGTCGGGGGTAATCATGGGGGTAAAGCCCTTCTTCTGTAAGATGTCCAGGCCATAACGCAGAAGGCCCAGCTCCAGAAACACCCCTTCGTTTTTCAGGTAGTAGAATTTGGTGCCGGAAACTTTTGTCGCGGCATCAAAATCAACGATGTCAAGATCCACTCCAAGCTTTACATGATCGGCCGGAGGGAAATCAAAGTCCCTGGGCTTTCCGATCTGCTTTAGCTCCAGATTGTCCTTGTCTTCCCTGCCAAGGGGAGCATCGGGATGTGCCATGTTGGGAATCTTACGGGCCGCCGTCTCAAGTTCGCTTTCGGTTTCAGACAGTTCCGCCTCGGCGGCAGCGATGGCCTCTTTGAGTTTTTTTCCTTCTTCGATCAGAGCGGCGCGGCTTGCCTCTTCGAGCTTTCCCTTCATTGCCGCCGCGTTACTGTTCCGCTGCTGCTGAAGGGCCTGTAAAGAGGTGCTAAGCTCCGTGCGCCGCCCAAAGAGCTTCGCCACGGCCTCGGCATCCGCCTGTATATACCTGTCGGCGATGTTTTTCTTTACTGCTTCAAGGTTTTCTACGATAAATCGATAATCCAGCATAACTGTGGATCATTGTATCAAATCAACGGTATCAAGCAAAGCCCTTTTGTGCTACACTAAAACCATGATGCGTGAACTTAGCGAGGCGGAATGCCGGGCCGCCATTGAAACCGGCGACTTTGACGCGGGTCTTGTTTCAGGCCCCGCCGCCGCGGTTATCCTGACCCAGAGCTGGTGTCCCCAGTGGGCGGCCATGAAGGCCTATCTCCCCAAAGCGGAAGAGACCCTGGGCGATGTGAAGATCTACTATGTGGAATACGACACAGCAAGCTGGGAAAGTTTAGAGAACGAGGCTTTTATGAGCTTTAAAGAAGACGGCTTTAAAAACCGGGAGATTCCCTACGTGCGTTACTACCGCAACGGTGTATTCAGCCGGGACGGCAACTTCATCTCGGCGGATGGTTTTTTAAGCCGCCTTAAAGGAGAATAAATGCATCTTGTCTGCCTTGATCTGGAGGGGGTTCTGCTTCCGGAAATATGGATAGCCTTTTCAGAGGCAACGGGGATTCCCGAATTCAAAAGAACCACAAGGGATGAACCTGACTACGATAAGCTCATGCTCTATCGCATCGAGCTTCTATCAAAGCACAATCTTAAACTGGGCGACATTCAAAAGGTTATCGGCGGCATGGAGCCCCTGCCGGGCGCTGTGGACTTTGTCAGAAACGTGCAGGAGAAAACACAGCTTGTGATCCTTTCGGATACCTTCCAGGAATTCGCCAAGCCCCTGATGGCCAAGCTGGGCTACCCCACCCTTTTCTGCAACAACATCCAAAGCGCCGCCGACGGCACTGTTACAGGCTACACCCTGCGTCAAAACAACGGCAAAAAGCATGCGGTTGTGGCCTTCAAGAGCCTTAACCTAAAGGTCTTTGCCGGAGGGGATTCCTTTAACGATTTAGAGATGATAAAAGAAGCCGACTCAGGCTGCCTTTTCCGCGCCCCAGAGGCCATACGCAGGGACTACCCACAGTTCCCCTGCGCGGACACTTACGAGGGTCTTCTGGCCCAGATTGATATTTTTTTGGGATAGCACTCCATAGGGTATATCTGGTATATTTTTCTTACATCCGGAGGCAGTACAATGACAAATAAAATCAAGAGGGTTTTGGTTGCAAACAGGGGCGAAATAGCCATCAGGGTTTTTCGCGCCTGCAATGATCTTGGTCTTACCACGGTGGCAATTTATTCCCAGGAAGACAAGAACAATTTGTTCAGGACAAAGGCGGACGAATCTTATCTGGTTAGTAAAGATCATTCGCCGCTGGGTGCATATTTGGATATTAACGCCATTGTCCGCCTGGCAAAATCAAAACATGTGGACGCGATTCACCCCGGCTATGGTTTCTTGTCGGAAAATGCCGATTTTGCAAGAGCTTGTGAGGAAAATGGCATAATTTTCATAGGCCCGTCGCCTGATGCACTGGAAAAGATGGGGGATAAATTAAATGCCAAGGAAATTGCCAAACAGTGCAATATCCCCACCATTCCCGGCAGCGAGAAGCCGCTTTTGAACGAGAATGATGCGGTTGGCAAGGCGCGGGAATACGGCTATCCGGTTATCCTGAAAGCGGCGGCTGGCGGTGGCGGCAAAGGCATGCGGCGGGTAAACAATGACGATGAACTAAAGGCCGCCTTTGCGCTTGTGCAAAGCGAGGCGCTCAAATCCTTTGGCTGCGGTGATGTATTCATGGAAAAATACCTTGTGGAGCCAAAGCATATCGAAATCCAGATTTTGGCGGATCAGTATTCCAATGTGGTGCATCTTTATGAACGGGATTGCTCGTTGCAGAGGCGTTACCAGAAAATCATAGAATTTGCTCCGGCTCTTTCCCTGCCGCAGAAAATCCTGCAGGCCCTGTATGATGATGCCGTCAAAATCGCCAAGGCGGTAAACTATGTCAGCGCCGGCACGGTTGAATTTCTGGTAGACAAAGACGGCAGATATTATTTTATCGAGATGAACCCCAGAATCCAGGTGGAACATACGGTTACGGAAATGGTCACCGATATAGATATTGTGCACTCCCAGATTCTCATTGCCGGAGGCAGTCGCTTAAGTGATCCGGGAATCGAAATATCGAGTCAGGATGATGTACAAATGCGCAGGGCCGCCATACAGTGCCGTGTAACGACAGAAGACCCCAAAAACAATTTTGCCCCTGACATCGGCAAAATCTCCATGTACCGTTCCGGCGGCGGCTTCGGCATCCGCCTGGACGCCGGCAATGCTTATTCTGGCGCGGAAATTTTGCCCTATTACGACAGCCTATTGGTGAAAATTACCACCTTTGACCGGACTTTTGAGGGAGCCATCCGCAGAGCTCTTCGCGCGCTTAACGAAATACGCGTCCGGGGAGTTAAAACGAATATTCAGTTTTTATACAATATACTGACCCATCCGGTATTTGCCTCTGCCGACTGCAACACCACATTCATAGACAACACACCGGCTCTTTACGAATTTGCCGAGCCCAGGGATCGCAGCGCAAAGCTGATGAAATACATCGGCCATGTGACCATCAACGTAAAAAATCCGGATACAGGCCGCTTTGACGAGCCGCCCATTCCTGAACTGCATAAGGAGAAAAAGCCTGGCCTAAAGCAATTGTTCGATGAAAAAGGCCCCAATGCGGTGCGGGATTTCTGCCTGAACAGCAAGAAGCTGCTCCTTGCGGACACCACCCTGCGTGACGCCCATCAGTCGCTGCTGGCTACACGGGTACGCACAAAGGACATGGCGCATATTGCCGACTACATGGCCTATGCCATGCCGGATATATTCGCCATTGAAATGTGGGGAGGCGCCACCTTTGACGTGGCCTACCGCTTCCTCCACGAGTCGCCCTGGCTGCGCCTGAAAATTTTACGGGAGAAAATGCCCAACTTATTGTTCATGATGCTCCTGCGGGGGGCCAATGCCGTTGGTTATACCAACTATCCCGATAACCTTATCCGGCAGTTCATTAAAGAATCGGCGGCGGCGGGAATAGACGTGTTCCGCGTCTTTGACTCCTTAAATTGGATGCCCAACATGGAAGTTTCAATGGATGAGGTACTAAAGCAAAATAAAATTCTGCAAGGCTACATTTGTTACACCGGCGACATCTCTGACCCTTCAAGAGAAAAGTACAACCTAAAATACTATGTAAACTTTGCAAAAGAACTTGAAAAGAGGGGCGCGCACATTCTTGGCATCAAGGATATGTCGGGACTCTTAAAACCATACGCAGCCGAAAAACTGGTCAGCACGCTGAAAAACGAAATTGGTATTCCCATACACCTGCACACCCACGACACCAGCGGAAACGGCGTCGCGTGTCTGCTTAAGGCCGCCGAAGCAGGCGTGGACATTGTGGACACCGCCATCTCCTCGATGTCGTCCCTTACCAGCCAGCCTTCCATGAACGCGGTGGTCACGGCCCTGTGCGGACACGAGCGTGACACCGGGTTCTGCGACGATAGACTTCTGCCCATATCGGCCTACTGGGATCATGTGCGCGAGTTCTATTTAAAATTCGAAGAGGGCCTTAGCGCACCGGATTCAGAAATTTACAAGCTGGAGATACCCGGAGGACAGTATTCCAATTTTAAAACCCAGGTGGAAAGCCTGGGCCTTAAGCACCACTTCCAGGATGTCAAGAATAAATACATGGAAGTCAACCGGATGCTGGGCGATATAGTGAAGGTAACACCCTCTTCCAAGATGGTTGGGGATATGGCGATTTTCATGGTGCAAAATGATCTGACTGCGGATAATCTTATAGAGAAGGGCAAGAACCTTACCTTTCCCGATTCCGTAGTAAGTTATTTTGAAGGCATGATGGGGCAGCCCCAGGACGGCTTCCCAGCAGATATTCAGAACATCGTATTGAAAGGCAAAACGCCCATCACCTGCCGCCCCGGCGAGCATTTAAAGCCAATTAATTTTGACGAGGTGGCAAAAGAGATGGCATCCTTCTGCCCTGAGCCCAATATGCAGGACATTGTCTCCTACTGCCTTTACCCCAATGTTATCAGGGACTTTTATAAATATGCCCAGGAGTATTCTGACCTTTCCCCATTGGACACCCCGGTATTTTTATACGGCATGAAGCCCGGTGACATTACCGAAGTAGAGATTGACCAGGGCGATACCTATGTTATCAAGATGATCAACATTGGGGATTTGAACCAGGACAACTACCGTCAGATATTGTTTGAGTTAAACGGATACAGGCGGGAAATAATGGTCCAGGATCTCTCCCAGGGCCCCGTCCAGGTATCTACGACAATGGCCGATCCGGAAAACATCATGGAAATCGGCGCCAGCATCCCCGGCATGATAAGCAAGCTCCATGTTTCCAAGGGCGACAAGGTCCATAAAAATGAGGTTCTGGCCATTATCGAAGCAATGAAAATGGAGACGGCACTGGTCAGCAAAACAGACGGCGTCATTGACACCATTCTGGTAAAAGAGCTTCAGTCGGTTAAAGCCGGAGAGCTAATTATTCGCATGGCTTAGCCAGTTAGCAGGGAAAAGTGACAGTACAGCCAGTCAGTTAAAGCTATAACAATTCAATCCCGGTGGAAAGTATTTCACGGATGAAAGGGTTATCATTCTGTAGTTCGGAACTTTTGAATACCATAGGTTCAAAAGCAATGTTTTTATATTTTCCTCCCATGCCGATAAGTTCGGCAAGTATTTCAACACGTTGTTTCCCATTATAGTCTTTGAGGAAAAAACAAATATCTACATCGCTTGATTCTGTTGCGTAACCTTTTGCATGGGATCCAAAGAGAACAGCTTTGTCTATAGGCATTACCTGGTTTACATCTTCAGCAAAAAGACGTGCCATTTGATTCATTTCTTCTATTGTCATTTTCATAGAAAATATAGCAAAAGAAAAGTAAAAGATCAAGAGAATAGGGAGCAGTTAAACCCAATTTACCGGCCTCTCTCCTCCTCCCCGCTAAGCCCCGGTAATTTTCCGCAGCACCCGGTCGTTAGCGCGCCAGTCCTTGCCGGTCTTCACGCGGAGGTCAAGCTCTATCTTCCAGTCAAAAATGCGTTTTAGGTCTTTTAGCGCCGCAAGACGTATGGCCTTTATCATTTCGCCGCCCTTGCCCACGACGATGCCTTTCTGGGATTCACGCTCTACGATGATAAAGGCCCTGACCCAAAGCCTTTTCTTTTCGGGTGTTTCGTTTGTATTTTCCTCGCGCATTTCCAGATCCGCGATTTCCACATAAATTGAATGGGGCAGCTCATCCCTAAGCCGCTTCATGGCCTTTTCCCTGATGATCTCTGAGATCCTAAAGGGAATTTCCTGATCGGTATAATACTCTTCCGGATAAAGGGGCTCTCCGTCGGCGGCCATTTCAAAAAGGCAGGAAAGAAGCGGCTGGATTCCCTCTTTACTGTAGCAGGAAATCTCAAAGCGCCTGGAAGCTGGAAGGTCCGGAAGTGAAGTATCAAGAAAGGAGAGCAGGCTTTTCGGATCCGCGGTGTCAAGGTCGCATTTGTTGATGGCCGCCACTGTCCGGTCCTGGAAGCTTTTAAGTTTCTCCGCTACTGCCTCCTCCTCCTCGCCGGGAGGGCGGGAGGCGTCAAGCACATAAAGAACCAGCTCGCTGTCTTCCATTGCCCGGTCTGAAAGGTCCATGAGTTTTCTGTTGAGTTTTTTTCCCGAAATATGCCTGCCAGGTGTGTCGACAAAGACAAGCTGCCCTTCTGGCCTTGAGACTATGCCCCGGACGGCGTTCCTTGTGGTCTGGGGCACGGGGCTGACTATCGCCACCTTGTTGCCGCAGAACAGGTTGAGCAGGCTGGACTTCCCCACCGAGGGGCGTCCGGCCAGGGCCACAAAGGCGGCCTTGCTCATTTATTTATCTCGCCGGATTTTAAAAAGACCTTGGTACCGGCTTCCACCGAATGGGTGATCCAAACGCCGCCGCCTATGATGCTGCCACGGCCAACCACTGTCTCCCCGCCAAGAATAACGGCGTTGGCATAGATGGTCACATCGTCTTCTATGGTGGGATGACGTTTTTCGGTGATCTTTTTTTTGACCGAAAGGGCCCCAAGGGTTACCCCCTGGTAGATTTTCACGTTCTTTCCTATTTCGGAGGTTTCCCCGATAACAAGCCCGGTTCCGTGATCGATAAAAAACGACTCCCCGATTTTCGCGCCTGGGTGTATGTCAATGCCGGTGCGGCTGTGGACGATCTCGCTCATCATCCTGGGGATGATGGGAACATAGCGGGTCCAGAAAAAATGCGCTATGCGGTGTACCGCAATGGCCTGGAAGCCGGGGTAAGAAAGGATCACCTCGTCGGCGCTTTTTGCTGCCGGGTCTCCCTGGAAAGCGGCTTCCATGTCCAGGGAAAGGAGTCTTCGGATCTCAGGCAGCTCCTCGAAAAATTCCTCCACCACAAGCTCTGCGGCGGCGCGGCAGCCCTTCTCGCGGTTGGGGCTGGTAAAGCAAATGCTTTTTTCCACTTCCCGGATAAGTTCCCTGGCAAGACGGCTTACCCTTTCGCTTGTAATCAGCTTTAAATTTCTGTGATCCAGCTCTGCCTGCTCCCGAAAGCCGGGGAAGAGAAGTTCATCCAGACAGTGGAGTATTTCCTCTATGCTCTCCCGGCTGGGGAGATTTTTTCCGCCAGAATGGTTTACAAGTCCGTATTCCTCATAGGATTTCATAAGGAGCTCTAAGCTCTTTTCAAGTCTTCTCATTTTTCCTTCCTCTTAAACAAGCTTAAAAAATTCTTTTAACTCGTCAAGTCTTTCAATGACCGCCTGCTCACCCAGATCAATAAGCTCCCGCTGCTTGAAGAAAGACCAGAACTTGGCGGAAATATCAACATCAATATTCACATCAGCCTGTTCCCTTTTTTCGTTTATATCATGTGAACGCAGAACACATTCTATGCTGCGAAAAATAACCTGGGGGCCGTTTTTTAGTTTTTCATATTTTGACGTGGCAAAGCTGTTGACGTTCACCGCGATGACCTTCTCGTAACCTTCCTTGCGGGCAATGGCGACAGGTATATTGTCAATAAGGCCCCCGTCAATAAGATACATTCCCTTGTCCTTAAAAGGCTCAAAAAAAAGCGGAAGCGACATGGACGCCCTCATGGCCTTGGCCACAGAGCCCGAGCTAAAAACTATCTCCTGGCCGCTTATCAGGTCAACCGCGTTGCAGCGGAAGGGAATTTCGGTCTCGTTAAAACGTTTTTTGCCGGTGAGCTCTTCCAAAAGCTTAAGCGCACTCTGACCGCCGTCAATCCCCGGCTTGCCCGCAAGGTTCGCCAGGGCCTGCCCCGTTTGAATCACCCTTCCGAAAGGCCCGTTTATCTTGAAAACAAAACTGTCAAGGTGATCGGTAACGTTGAATTCGTTGATAACAAAATTTTCCAGTTCCGCCGGTGACATTCCGCAGGCGTAAAGGCCGCCGACAATAGCGCCCATGGAAGTCCCCACTATCAAAGAGGGCTTTGGGAAACCGGCTTTTTCCAAAGCCTTTAAAAGTCCAATGTGCGCAAAGCCCCTGGCGCCGCCTCCGGAAAGAACCAGGGCCCAACCGGCTTTTTTCTTTTGCTTTTTTTTACCTTGTATCTTTAATATCTTTTTCATTTCTCACTTCTCACTTTTCATTTTTTGCCCTGTCCACCAAATTGGAAAGGTCTTCGCCGCCCCGAAAGCGCAGTACGTTCACCATAAAAATATTAAGCTTGTTTACTATGTTAGGCGGAAGGAGGTTTCCGTCAACCTCCACCGAAAGAACCGGGTAGTTCCGCTCCCTGGCCCAGGGTGTAAAAAGCCCTTCGATGACCCGGCCGATAAGACAGGCAAACGGGGCTATGTTTACAATCCCCGAATAACCTGCGTCCATGGCCGCCGCCGCCGAGCCGGATGAAACGGCAATCTCCGAGTTAAGTTCCAGGTTTACAAAATGCTCCTGGGTATACTTCATGATCTCCTGCATATCATGGGGAGTTTCCGGAATAAGGCCGGTGGGGCCAAGTATCGAAATGACTTTTTTCTCTACCGACTTTTTCCACAGTTTTTCAATGGTCAGCACTTTAAGATCCCGCCAGGGTTTTGAGAAAAGCCGCCGGCCCCTCTTACGCAGCTTAAGCAGCTTGTTAAGGGCGTACTCCCTGACAAAGTCCAGGTAGTGTATCCATTCTGAAATTCCGGCCACCTTGACCACTATGCCCCGCTCACTCATAAGCTCAGTCAGTTCCCCTACGGCAAAATCATCCCGCCGCACGTAGATCTCACCAACAACAAGCACCTTGGGGCAGTCGGCGACTAAAGTTTTTAGCGGTATTTTTTTCAGGCCGTCGGCAAGGTTTTGAAGTTCCTTCCATAGATAACGCGGCCTTTGCTCCACGGTTAACATCAGGCGGCGCCAGGATTTTTCAAAGTCCTTAATTGCCGAATGGGGATCAACTGCCGTGGTTAAAAGGCTGTTCTGAATGTCTTTTAGGTAATCCGAAAGCACGATGCCCTTCCACATTTCCTTGGCGAAGTTTGGGCCCAGCTCGGTGTAGGAATTATCCGCCGAAAGTATAAACACCACCAGGTTTTCAAGGCGCATATCCCGAAAGAGATTCTCGTAGTAAACATAGTACTGGCCGGTCCGGCAGGGGCCGGTGGTGATGGGCACAAAGAGAAGGTAAAGTTCGTCCTTGCGGTACTTCTCGCTCCAGATAAACTCCAGGGCGCTGCCCAGCACCAGATGGCTCGGCACACACTCCTTGCCTGATGCGTGGGCGCGGGCCACCTGAACGGTTCTGGCCGTGGCAACCGGCAGGGCTTCTCCGTTGATCCCCTGGGTTCGCACGGCAGCGCCCAGATACTCAGAGGAGATGTTGCCCATGTTGGAAAGGAGCACCTTAACCCGCTTGTTGCCTCGGACATTTACCCTTTCGCCGGTTTTGGAATTATCCAGCCTTAGCCGCTCTTCCAGAACCGCCTGCGGCTCGTAAACAAATTTCCAGCCGTTGTCGTAACGCTCGGCTTCCATCTCGGCCTTTTTCGCCCTGTAGCCGTCAATGATGTCCAGGAAAGCTTCCACCCTGGTGTCAATTCCGGCATCTGCGGAATGGGAATCCAGCTCCAGAACCAAAAACGGCTTTTGACCCATGATCCATTTGATGTAGTGCAGGATAAAGGAATCAGGCGCACAGGAAAAGTTTGAAATATAGGCAAGGTAGATATTTTCCTCGTTCTTTAATAAAGACGCGGCCTTTACGTCCTGCTGGCCGTAGAACCAGTACATGTTTGGAAATATTTCTTCGTCCTCAAAGGGAAGAATATCAAAGGGCACTACGGAAAAGCCTCGGGAGCTAAACTTCCTGGGGATTCCCATATTGGCTTCCGGCGTAAAGGCATTGTAGGGCCGCCCAAGGACGGCAATCACCGGGCGCTCCGCCTTTCGGGCCTCTTCCAGGGCCTCGATCCCAAGCTTCTTCATGGCCAGGAAACACTCGTTCTGCTTTGCCATTGCCTTATCGAAAGCCGCTTTTGACTCCGCCTCGCTTATTCCCAACTGTTCGTTCATGAGCTGAAAAAGTTCCAGAGCTTTTTCCTCGCCGAACTTAAAGCTGACAACCAGGGGCAGCCACTTTTTACTGTCCACATCCGGAAAGGCCTTTTCCATGTAATAGGGAAGGGCCTGGGTAATGGGACAGAAGTTGGCGTGGACGTTTTTTTCGTAACTTGGCATGTCGCGGAAGTGGGGCAGAAAAATGAAGTCCGCTCCCCTGTCAAGGCAGTCCTGCACCGCGCCGTGGGCAATCTCTGCGGGGAAGCAGTAGGCGGACTCGGCCTTGGCCAGCCCCTCCTGGGCCACCTCCTCGGAGAGAAAGGTCTTGATACCAAGCTCGTGGAAGTACCAGCTATAAAGCGGGTAAAGCGTGTGCACCGAAAGCGCCCTGGGAATTCCGACAACAAAATTTCTCTTGCTCCCTGCTCCCTGCTCACTGCTCACCTTATTAGGCGCGGCAAATTCCTCAAACAACAATTTCTGCCGCTTCTCCACGTAATCAAAGACCTCTACGTCCTTAATGGCCTTACGGACATTGGTGTACTTGTTGCAGCGGCCGCCGAACATGTACTTGCGGTCACTTACATTCAAGACCTGTATCGGGCAGAGGTTCTCGCAGGACTTGCATTCAAAAACCCGCTCGTAGCCGATCTCCCGTCCTAAAAGTTCGTCAATATTTAGCTTTACTTCGTTTAAAAGGCCATCGGCCTGCTTGCGCTTTGCCAGCAGGGCCACACCAAAGCAGCCCATCAGCTCCGGCGAGGGCGGCACCAGGATTTCCTTGTCAAGGAGCATGGCAAAGGCCAGAGGCACCGCCGGATTTTTCGCCACCCCGCCCTGCAGGAAGATCTTGTCGCCGATTGTACGGTTTCCCACAACCCGGTTCAGGTAGTTCGAGACAATCGAACAGACAATTCCGGCGGTGATGTTCTGGCGGCTTGCGCCCTGCTGAACCGCCTTGCGTATATCGCTGTTGATAAAGGCCGAGCAGTGTTCCCCGAACTTCAGGGGCTGGTCGGCGGCAAGGGCTATGGGGCCAATCTCTTCGGCACTGTGTATCGAAAGATCCCCGGCGGCGCTTTCCTCAAGGAAGGAGCCCGTCCCCGCCGAGCAGGCCTCGTTCATGGCGTAGTCAATGGGAACTGAGTTTTTGAGCAAAACGTACTTTGCGTCCTGGCCGCCGATCTCAAAAATCGTTTCGACATTTGGGTCGAAGTAGCTGGTCCCCACCGAATGGGCGATGATCTCGTTGTAAACCCCCGGTGTTTCCAGAAAGACCCCCAGGATTTCCCTTGAGGAACCGGTGGCGGAGACCAGGTTTATATCGATATCCTTTGTTCCCGTGTCCACCAGAACCTTCTCCTGGATAATTGCCATGCACTCTTTCAGAGCCTTAACAGGGTCGCCGTGGGTTCTCCCGTAATGGCTTGCCACGATCTCCTCGCTTTCCATATCCACAAGACAGGCCTTGGTGGTGGTGGAGCCGCCATCCACTCCAAGTATATACCTGCGGCCGCTCCGGACAGAGGCGCCGGTTTTCTCGAAGATCCTTACCTTTGAGCGCCAGCCCTCCAAAGCGTCCATGTTCATGAACTTTATCTCGTTGGTTCTAAGCAGTTTCCCTGCTTCAGGAAGCGGAGTCCCGCTGCTGCCCGCCAGAACCGCCGCCCCCAGAGCCTCGAAAACGGGCGCGGCCTCTGGGATTATAAATTCAATCTGCGGCGCGTTTTCACGAATAAAGCGGATTATATGAGGGTTCAAGGTGATCCCGCCTGTCAGCACCACCCGGCCCTGGCTTACCTTGGCCCGCTTTAAAAAGTCGACAACCTTTACGGCCATAAGATTAGAAAGGGAAAGGACTATATCGTCCTTTGTGGCCTCACGCTTGTTGAGCTTATGGGTGCAGTCGCTCTTCATAAAAACCGAACAGCGGGTAGACAGGGGGTAAACCTTCGCGCTGGCGGGAACCTTTTCTATGTCTTCAAGATCCATGTCCATGCGGGCAAGCTGCTGTTTTAGAAACTCACCGGTGCCAGAGGCGCACTTGTTCCCGGAAAAGTTGTTTATTATTTTGCCGTTTTCCAGGGAATAGACGATCAGGTCTTCCCCGCCCATACTCACCACCGCGTCCGCGTCAAGTGCCAGGGATTTTAGCGCCGCTTCTACGCAGAGGGGCTCCAGAGTTCCGGCCGCGTCAAACATAAAACGGCCCTCATTCCCGGTTACCAGCACGGGGATCCCCGCCGGGACCCCTCCTTCTTCTATAAGTTTCATCGCCGCAGAGGCAAAATCCCCCTCATGGGGGGTACAGGCGCTCCAAAGCAGCCGGTTTTCCTCGACCAGCGCCATTTTCAGACTTGTTGAACCAATATTGATGCCTAGAGTCTTCATATCTTCTCTATAATATAGCCTTTGCCATGAATTGCTTCAATATACCCCAGGGACATGATTCTGTAATAAAAACCCTGAATTATTTCCAAAAGGCAAAAAAACATTGCCCTTTCACAAAATTATTGATATTATTAGTAAGGATTGTATTCGATGAATTCAATTTGTGAACTAAGGCCCTGGGCCGTTAGCATATCATTTTATAGGAGAGAAAGATGAAGAAATGGGTTTGTTCAGTTTGCGGTTATGTTCACTCAGGAGACGCCCCCCCAGACGCGTGCCCCCAGTGCAAGGTTCCGGCGGAGAAATTCAAGGAACAGGTTGCGGGCGCTTCCTTTGCCGCGGAACACGTAGTCGGCGTTGCCAAGGGCGTTGATGCCGATATAGTCAAAGACCTCCAGGCGCACTTTAACGGCGAATGCTGTGAAGTCGGTATGTACCTGGCCATGGCGCGGGTTGCCCACCGGGAAGGCTACCCGGAAATCGGCCTTTACTGGGAAAAGGCCGCCTGGGAAGAGGCCGAGCACGCGGCCAAGTTCGCCGAGCTTCTAGGTGAGGTAGTCACCGACAGCAGCAAGAAGAACCTGGAACTGCGCATCGAAGCCGAACATGGCGCCTGCGCCGGCAAAACCGACATTGCCAAGCGCGCCAAGGAAAAGGGCCTGGACGCCATCCACGACACGGTTCACGAGATGGCCCGCGACGAGGCCCGCCACTGCGCGGCCTTTAGGGGTCTTCACGCTAGGTACTTTAAGTAAAGTCTAATTTATCTGCCTGGCAGCCACAAAGGGTTGTCAGGTAGTAAATTAGGCCTTATTCTGCGGAATATCAGGAATACTCGCAAAGCCCCGCTCTAAATCCTCATCCGTTGGCACATAGTCGTTCATTGTTTTGTTGTTATACGCCATGTAAGCACTAAGGTCAAAGTAGCCTGTGCCGCTTAAGCCCATCAGTATAACCTTCTTCTCCCCGGTCTTTTTGCACTCCAGGGCCTCGTCAATGGTAGCCTTGATGGCATGGGAAGATTCCGGCGCGGGGAGTATGCCTTCCATCTTCATAAACTTTACCGCCGCGTCAAAGACTTCGGTCTGGGTATGTGAGCGCGCTTCCAGCAGACCGTCCTTGTAGAGCTTGGCCAATGTCGGGTTCATGGCGTGGTAACGCAACCCTCCGGCGTGGTTGGGCGAGGGAATAAACGCACTGCCCAGCGTCATCATTCTGATCAGCGGGGTGGTTTTCGCGCAGTCCCCGAAGTCATAGGCATAGCGGCCCCGCGTAAACGAAGGGCAGGAGGCGGGTTCCACGGCGATAAAGCGGATATTGTTTTTCCCCGCAATCCTTTCGCCCATAAAGGGTGCGATAAGCCCGCCCAGATTTGAACCGCCGCCGGCGCAGCCGATGATGATGTCCGGCTTTACCCCGTATTTGTCCATTGCCGCCTTGGCCTCCTGGCCTATGATGGACTGGTGGAGCATGACGTGGTTCATGACGCTTCCTAGCACATAACGGCAGCTTTCGCTTTTCACGGCCCTTTCTATGGCCTCCGAAATGGCGCAGCCCAGAGAACCGCCGGTATTCGGATCCTGGGCCAGAATTGCCTTTCCTGACTCGGTGGTATCCGAGGGGGAAGGGATAAGCCGGGCGCCGTAGGTTTCGATCAGGGCCTTGCGGTAGGGCTTCTGCTCGGAACTTACCTTGACCATAAAGACCGTCAGATCCAGGCCGTAAAAGCCGGCTGCCATGGCCATGGCCGTGCCCCACTGCCCGGCCCCTGTCTCGGTGGTCAGGGATTTAAGCCCCTCCTCCCTGGCATAGTAGGCCTGGGGCCCAGCGGAATTGAGCTTGTGGGAACCGGAGGTGTTGCTGCCTTCGAACTTGTAGTAGATTTCAGCCGGGGTTTCCAGGGTCTTTTCCAGAAAGTGCGCCCGGATAAGCGGTGCGGGCCTGTAGGCCAGGTAGAATTCCTGGATACCGTCGGGGATGGGAACCAACTGGGTCGTTTCGTCCAGTTCCTGCTGAACCGGTCCCTTGCAGAAGACCACCTGCAGATCCTCCGCCGTTACCGGATTTAAGGTTCCCGGATGCAAAATGGGATCGGGCTTGTCCTTCATGTCCGCCCGTAAATTGTACCAGTATCTGGGTATCTCATCTTCTGAAAGATAAAGTCTGGTTGGGATTTTCGCTGCCATGCTGGCCTCCTTTGCTTTTTATGTTTCTGTACATAGAAACATACAGGGGAAAAGAAGTCCTGTCAAGCCCTGGAGCCTATAAATCTTTGTACGCAAGCGCCTTTCAGTACCAATAGAAAAGCGGTTTGTTCTGCGCTGTGTTGTCCCACGATATCTACACCTTGTGTCAAGGAATAATCGCAGATATAATAAAATTATGTCGTTAACTGCTGAAGACAAATACCAATACTGGCTTTCATACGCCCGAAATGATATGGAATCAGCAGAGATTATGCTCAAGGGCGGGCGATGGTTTTATACACAGTTCATGTGCCAGCAAGCCATTGAAAAACAGGTAAAGGGCCTGTATATCCTCTACATTGATGATAATGTGCCACGGCTACACGATATAAACAGTATTTTAGACCGTTTCAAGGATAATTTTCCTGAAACTTTGACCGACGGCCAGATAAGCTTATTTGATACTCTGTCACAATTCTATTTACGGAGCCGGTATCCCGATTATACTTCTGCTCTGGCGTCTTTCGCGACCCGCGAAACAGCACAATCAATATATGAAAAAAGCAAGGAGGCATTTGAATGGCTGTTGACTATGAAGCCGCACAGCAAATAATCAACCAATATGTCTCAGAAGTAAAGGCAGTATTTCCTATTGACAAGGTATACATATACGGTTCTTATGCAAACGGTACAGCCCAATGGGATAGTGATGTCGATCTCTGTTTTTTTTCCGACAGCTTTGCAGTACAGGATATAGTGGATATAACAGGACAGCTTTATGAGTTAAAACGCAGGTACAACAAATATCTATGTCTGGAACCGAATGCGTTTCCATTGTCGGAATTGGAAAATGACAATCCTTTTATAAAAGAAATACTGCGTACCGGTGTCGAAATCTTAGCCAATTAGCTTTCCCCGCAACCCCAAGTTACCGGCCTATTGCCCTGGATATCTCCGCCGCGCGGCGATAGGCTGCCTGGGACTCCTCGGTCTGGCCTGCCCTCTGATACACATCCCCCATGGCCTGCCAGCTGGCTGCAAGGCCGTAGCCGTTCTCGGTCCGGCGGTCAAGGTTGATTGAGCGCCGCAGGGCTTCCAGGGCCTGCTCATAGTTTCCCGCCACTGAGCGGATGGAGGCGATGATATACCAGCCGTAGGCGGCGTTTTCTAGACTAAGGTTTCTTTCGTATAGATCCGCAGATCTTCTGACGGCGCTTTCCGCATCGGCAAAGCGGCCAAGCTGCTTTTCCGCCAGGCCCAGGGCAAGGTAGGCCGCCGCGCTGGCAGATGGGTCAGACCTTACTATATTTATTTCCCGGTTAAGCTGATTTCGGTATTCCGCTGCGGCGGCGGCGACGGCGTTTGCATCCGGCTCATCGTCAAGCAGTATGACAGAGGCCCGGATTGCGTTGATCCGCGCCAGGGCCGCAAGAAGCGGCTCACCGGAAGCCGTTGCCTCCAGCCGGGCAGCTTCCCATTCCCTGAAAGCTTCCGCCTGGCGGCCGGAGGCAAAGAGTATGCTCCCACGGCTTATGCTGGTTCTTACGCGCAGGGAAGGATCGTCGGTACTTAGAGCCAGGCGCCGGGCCTCTTCCAGGAATACCATGGCGGCATCATACTGGCCGCGGCTGGCGTTATGGTTTGCCAGATCAAGCTGCCTTATGGCCAGGTTCCGGTTGCTGTAAACATCGGCGCTTCTTGGCGGAGCGGAAGAACAGCTAACAGTTAACAGGGAACAGGTAATAAGTAACAGGTAACAGTTAAATTTTGTCAAAACCTTATCCCCCTGGGGTTTGCGGCGTTGTCCTGGGCTTCCTGGCGGCCGGGAACGCCGCCCCTTAACAGGGGATTGTTGTTCAGCGCTGTCATAAGATCCTCAGCCGTCTGCAGGCTTGTCCGCAGCTCCACTATCAGTCCGGCAAGCTGGGGAAGCTGGCCGGGAACAAAGGCTGTGGCATTGTCAAGATTATCAAGTATGGACGAAAAGGATTCCAGAGAAGCTTGAATGCTGCTAACAATCCGGCCAATCTCGGTAATATCGCTTCCCGCTCCCAGCGCTTCCCTTAACAGCGAAGTAATGCTGCCTATATCATCCACAATGTAATTTACCCGGCTCAACAGGGCCGTGATGCTGTCGTCATGATGTATTTCCGCCGCCAGACCCTGGCTTATTAATGCCCTGGCCGCCTCAGAGCCATATACGGGTACAAAATCGCCTTCGTTGTGCGGCGCCCCTCTTCCTGCGTAAAACAAAAATTGATTGCCCAGGCCTATGGGGCTGCTCATCATTTCTACCATAGAGCCCACTCTTGCCCGATCCCGGTATTCTTCGAATATAATAAAAATAACTTCTACTTCATCATTCTCTTCCAGGCGGAAGTCTTTTACACTTCCAATGTTAAAGCCCCTGTACTGAACCGGCATATTTTTGTTCAGGCCCGCCGCCGTGGTCAGAACGGTGGATAAAGCAAGGTCCCTGGCAAACCAGCGCTGGGAGCGGCCAAGGGCCGCGATGACAAAGACCAGGGCAGCAAGGGAGAGTACAACAAAAAGACCTACAATTTGGTCGGCATAACGAATTTTGAACTTCATAAGAACCCTACCCTTTTCATGAGGCCATCCCGCTTTCTACATACTTCGCCAGATCTTCATCCTCTTCTATCTGCTGGCGGGAGACTTTTAGAAATGGCCGCCCGTCCAGAATCATGAGTATGTTATCAGCAAGGTTCTTTATTATTCTAAAATCGTGGTTCACAAAAATTATAGTTTTTTTATCCTGTTGATGGCGCTGCACGAGCTGAATAAGCCTGTGGGCACCGGTCTCGTCCAGCGACTCGGTCCACTCGTCAAGAAAGAGCAGTTCCGGCCGGCACATAAAAGCACGGGCAAAACCAATAAGCTTCTGCTCACCCATGGAAAGCTGGGCCGGCCGTATGGAAAGGCTGCGTTTGTAGCCCACCTCGCCAAGAACCTCCTTCATGCGCTTCTCCCGTTCCGCTACGGCCATATCCGGGAAATGAATTTTTAAGGGGAGTTCCAGTATTTGATAAAGGCTCTGATTTGCCCAGAGGGCGGAATCCTGGAAAACCACGGAAGCTCCCCTTCGAAAATCAAGGATCTCCTGGCGGTTCATGGCGAAAATTTCCCTGCCCCGAAAGTATACCTCCCCTACGCTTGGAACCAGAATGCCGGCAGAGAGTTTTAAAACCGTGCTTTTGCCGCTTCCGGAAGGCCCAACCAGGGCGGTGGTTTTCCCCTCCTCAAACTGAAATGAGAAATTTTTTACAATAAGCCGGTTCTGGGCGGTGAAAGAAACATTTTTCATCTCGATAATTTCAGCCATTACTATTCCTTAAAGCCCAACCAGTATATAGTACAGGGCGGAAAGTACAATATTCAGTAAAATACACCACCCAAAGGCCGCACCCACGGCCTTTAGCCCCGCAACGGGTACCTCGGTACTGGCCCGTTCCACCGCGAAGCCGCGGGTTATGGCCACCATGGAAATAAGCATACCGAAAGCTATGCTTTTTATGATGGAAATAAATATATCCGAAAAGCTCAAAACTTCCAATAGATTTCCAAAGTAAACCGGGGCCGGCAGGCTCATAAAAAACTGGGCCACCGCGAAGGAGCCGGCAAGGCCAAATATGCTAAAAAAGATATTCAGCATGAAAATGGAAATTGTAACCCCCAAAAACCTGGGAACCGCCAGGTATTCTATGGGGTCAACTCCCACGGAAATATATGCCTCCACTTCATGGGAAACCACCATTCCGGCTATTTCGGTGGCAATGGCGGTGGCCGAGCGGGAAATGATGATAAAGGCGGCCAGAAGGGGGCCCAGCTCCCTTGTGATTATCGCAATGAGCAGGGGGTAAATCAGGCGTTCCTGGGAAAAAGAACTCAAAAAGGGGATTCCGACTATATTTACCGCCGCCCCTATACCCAGGGCCAGAAGGGAAGTGATAACAAGGGCCTCGACAAATGTATAGAGGATCTGCATTGTCAGTACCTTTCGGCCGGCCTGCCGGCGGCGTATAAAGTGCCATACCCCTTGCAGGAGCCGGGAGAAAAAGCCCAGGTTATACAACATAGAATCAAAAAACACTCTCATGCGGCATATCCCCTCTGGATAATGATTATACCAGAATTCATACGAAAATATAGGAGACGGGATGACTTTTTCAGGTTTTTGGTGCATTATATAAGTGCTTATGAGTACAGAAACCGATTCAGATCTGGCGAAAAGTAACTTTCTTGCCCGGATGAGCCATGAGATGCGCACCCCCCTTAATGCCATAATCGGGATGAGCATGATTGGGCAGACAACCACCGGCGACCCGGAAAAAGTAACCCAATGCCTCTCCAAGATAAACGAAGCGGCGGTTCATCTTTTGGGAATGATCAACGATATTCTTGACCTGGCGAAAATTGAGGCAGGGAACATGAAACTTGCCTACGAGGAATTCGATCTGCCCCATATGCTCAACAAGCTAAGCGGGATGAGAAAGTTCATGCTGGACGCTAAAAAACTGAACCTTATCCTTGATTTTGACAGCGCCCTGCCGAAAACCGTTATATCCGATGAGATGAAACTGGGCCAGATAATAGATAACCTCCTTACCAATGCCATCAAATTTACCCCCCCAGAGGGAGACATTAAACTAACAGTAAAAAATCTCAAAGAGAAAGGGCAGAACTGCACCTTATGGGTAGAGGTGAGCGATACGGGAATTGGTATTTCCGAAGAAGATTTAAAAAGTGTTTTTTCACTCTTTGAGCAAGCCGATGGAAGCCTTGCCCGGAAGTACGAAGGTACTGGCATGGGGCTCAGGCTTTTTTCGGGTATTGTTCACCTTATGGGCGGGGAAATCAATGTAAACTCTGAACTGGGCAAGGGCACTTCTTTTAGTTTTGAAATCACCGTTGAAAAGGGGCAAGAAAAGACCGAGGAAGTAGCCGAAACAGGCGCCGCTGAGGCTGCCGAAGACAAGCCCAGATTCTCCGGCAAAACCATAATGATTGCCGAAGATGTGGAAATTAACCGGGAAATTGTTATGTCTTTGCTGGAAGATCTGGGCCCGGAGCTGGAAGCGGCCGAAAACGGACTTGAAGCACTGGAAAAATACAAGGCCGACCCCGATAAGTTCGATCTTATTCTGATGGATATTCACATGCCGGAAATGGACGGTCACGAGGCTACCCGGCAGATACGGACTTTTGAAAGCGAGCAGAGTATCGAACGAATTCCCATCCTGGCCATGACTGCCAATGTGTTCAAAGAGGACGTAGAGAAATGCATGGAAGTCGGCATGGACGGCCACATGGGCAAGCCCATTGACTTTGAAGAACTGATGGGCAAGCTGGATAAGTTTCTTTTGTAAAGGCTGTTTTACTCCACCTTGAACTTTGATATCTCCATGCTCAAGGTGTCAATGTTGTTCTTGTTCTTCACGCTTATCTCGTTTACCTTGTTTACCGCCATGTTGATCTGTTCCCCGCCTATGGCTATCCAGTCCATGCCGCCGGAAACATCGTGGGTAATCATTTTGAGGCTTGAGCTTTGGGCTACTACGTCCTTGCTATCCATGGCGATATCTGCGGAGGCGCTTTTGACAAGACCGGTGATGGAATTCAACTGGCCCACAGCTTCCAGGATCTGCCGGCTCCCGGCCTCCTGTTCCTCCATGGCATTGCGGATCTGCGCTTCCTGATTGGACACGGTTTCCACGTCAGCTGCGATGGCCTCAAAACGTTCCAGCACTACGCCTGTTGACTTCGTGATGGTGTCGATGGAAGCCTTGATTCTGTTTAGAACTTCGCTGATGGTCTTTGACTGCTGCCCCGATGATTCGGCAAGTTTGCGTATTTCTGCGGCCACTACCGCAAAGCCCTTTCCGGCCTCTCCGGCATGGGCAGCTTCAATTGCGGCGTTCATTGACAGCAAGTTGGTCTGGCTGGATATGCTTTCCATTACCGCATTGATCTGCAAGAGCCCTTCGGATTCGCGGGCAATTTCCTGAATGTCCTGCGAGACAATTTGCAGATCAGAGCGGCCCGCTTCAGAAGATTCTCCCAGGGAACTAATATTGGCCTTGTTTTTGATCAGGGTTTCCGTAACCGCCCGGATACTGGCAAGCATTTCCTCAATGGCCGATGAGGACTGGGCCACACTTTCAGCCTGGACAGAGATATGCTCGTTTAGCTTATCCAGGCCGGCGATAATGCGATCCAGGGAAATGGAAGCGGAATTTACCTCATTGGCCTGGGTTAAAACCTGGCCTTTCATGTTCTGAACATGGGAGCTTATCTCACTGACGGTCGCTGCGGTTTTGCCCATGTTGGACGCCAGCTCCGCGCCGGTGCCTGAAAGAGAACCGGTATCATCCCTTATTACTTTAAGAAGCTGCCGTATACGCTCAAAGGTCTGGTTAAAGAAATCCGCCAGAACTCCGATTTCGTCATTACGCTGTATATTAAGCCGCCTGGTCAGATCCCAATCGGCGGAAATCTGATCGAGAAAACTCACTATAATATTAAGGGGCTTTAGAAAAGTCGCGATGGATATGTTAAAGATGATGAAAATCACCAGGATAAGGACCGCAATAACAAGAACAAAGGCCGTCAAATCTGTTTGCAGGTAATCGCCAAGGCCAATGGGCAGAACTGCCACAGCATACCAGCCCAGAGCGGGTACCATGCCCAGAGCAATCTCTGAATTGAGAACAAGCGCTGTTTCTATTGTACCTGGCTCAATTCTTCCCGTCATGGCAAAAATTCTCTCCCCGGTTGCGCCTAACCTATCGCCCAGGGTTACCTTGTCCGCCACCAGGCGGGAATCCCTTGCTCCGGTAATTTCCCCAAGTTCGTTGAAAAAGTAAAGGGCGGCAGCGCCGGTATAGCTATCGTAAATTGAATTGGTAAAGGCAGTCAGGTCAATGCCTGTACCCAGTATGCCTATGGGCCTTCCGTTATCAGCAAAAACCGGCGCGTTGATCCATAGGTTGGTAACATCCAGATCTGGATTGTAATTTATATTGAAGTTGTAACTTTCCGTTTCATTAAGGGTCATCAGATACCAGTAATTGTCAGGATCTGTGGCATCAATTGTAAAAACATAGGCCCCATCGGAATGAAACCTTCTGTCCAGATCGTTCACCCAGAACACGGTATTCGCCGCAAAGGCCCTTTGGTATCCGGCAATTTCCTCAAAGGCTATTGCCACAAGTGCCGGGTCTCCCGGGTTCTGGAAGTAGCGCTTTATCAGGGGAGAATCCGCCATCTTTAGGGCAATTGCAATTTCGCCGTTTACCGAAGCCTCAAGGGTGGTCCGTTCCAACAGTATTGTGTGGCTCAGGTCGTTGCTGACGCTGCTATGGACAATAGTCCTCATGGACAGAATAAAGGCCATGCCACCTCCCAGCATAATCGCTGCAAAAAACACTATGGAAAAGACAATAAACTTTCGCTTTATCGACCCACGGTGAGGATTCCCGCTCCCGGCATCAGTGTCTTTCATTTATGGCAACTCCTTTTTTCCCCTATATGCTACTATATGGTATTCCTATTGCTTCGGGATGTCAATTCTGATAATCTAAAGGCTAAGAAAGGACGGTTTTATGCAGAAAAGCCAGGCGCAAGGCGCAAAACAGCGTAAAGTAATTATCATAGGCGCGGCCGGAAGGGACTTCCATAATTTCAATGTTTTTTACAGAGATAACGAAGCTTATTCGGTACTGGCCTTTACTGCGGCCCAGATACCCGACATAGCGGGCCGCAAGTACCCCGCCGAACTGGCAGGGCGGCTGTACCCAAACGGCATACCCATTTACCCGGAAGAAGACCTGGAGCGGCTAATCGGGGAACTTGACGCGGACGAATGTGTCTTTTCTTACAGCGACGTTTCCTACAATACCGTTATGTCCCTGGGCGCAAGGGTCAATGCGGCGGGGGCGGATTTCACGCTCTTGGGCCGCAAAAACACTATGCTGAAAAGCACAAAACCGGTAATCGCCGTGGGGGCGGTACGCACCGGCTGCGGAAAAAGCCAGACCGCCCGCCGGGTAGTGGAAATTCTGATGGCAAAGGGCCTTAAAGTTATTGCCATCCGCCATCCCATGCCCTACGGCGATCTTGTAGCGCAAAAGGTACAGCGCTTTGCCGCAATTGAGGATCTGGCCAAAAACAAGTGTACTATTGAGGAAATGGAAGAGTACGAACCCCATGTGGTGCGCGGCAATGTGATCTACGCCGGCGTGGATTACGAGGCCATCCTTCGCGCGGCAGAGAATGACCCGAATGGCTGTGACATCATCCTTTGGGACGGCGGCAACAACGACTTCTCCTTCTACAGGCCTGACCTAATGATCACCGTGCTTGACCCCCACCGGCCTGGGCACGAACTCTCCTACTACCCGGGCGAGGTGACCGCGCGCATAGCTGACGTGCTGGTGATAAACAAAATAGACAGCGCGGACTTCGAGAATATCCAGCAAGTCAGGGCGAATATCGAAAGGATTAATCCCAGGGCCACGGTTATAGACGCCGCCTCTACCATCAGCGTGGATAAACCTGAACTTATCCGCGGCAAGCGGGTGCTTGTAATCGAGGACGGCCCCACCCTGACCCACGGCGAAATGAAAATCGGCGCGGGCACAGTAGCCGCCCGCCGTTTCGGCGCTGCCGAGA
>Ga0099364_10003111_pt1 | contig 26014 bp, 24 predicted proteins | sample TergutTh196P3_FD_73070 | JGI IMG/M metagenome (GOLD analysis project Ga0099364, IMG submission 73070) | Microcerotermes parvus P3 segment gut microbial communities from Pointe-Noire, Republic of the Congo - Th196 P3 | ecosystem: Host-associated > Arthropoda: Insects > Digestive system > Gut ...
CCTGAAGATTATCACGGCCCAACACTATATCAGCGGTATTGCCGTTATTGCCGGGAGTATAAAGCCTGTGTATGATAGCCCCGAAGCTTATAATCTCAGCCGTAATGCCTGCCCCGTTATTTATCCTGTACAGAAAAACCTTATCGCCATTCGGCATAGCGCCGAATTGTTCGGTAGAAATAGATACGCCCATTTATACACGCCTCCTTTTTTGAGTTCCTGCCTAACCTTTAACCGCGCCGAAAGATAACCCGCGAATCATATGCTTTTGGACTATCACGGCGAAAATTAATACCGGGAAGACCGCCATAGTGCCTACCGCCGACATCTCGCCCCACACCACGCCCACGATGGAGAGGAACGATTGTACTATTGTGGGCGTGGTTACCGCTTGTATGCTCGTCAGAAAGAGGGCGTAGACGAATTCATTCCATGAACTGATCACGCAGAAAATTGAGGTAGCGACTATACCCGGCAAAACAACGGGCAGTATGACTTTGTAGAGAGATTGAACGGTTGTGCAGCCGTCAACCATGGCCGCTTCTTCAAGCTCCCTGGGGATTTCATCAAAGAAACCCTTCATCATCCATGCAACAAAAGGAACGTTGAATATTAGGTACGAGAAAATGAGGATAATCCTTGTGTCAATTAACCTCATAAAACTGCCTATGAGAAAAACCGGAATGACAATTGCCACCGACGGAATAATGCGAATAATAAGCAGGAAAAAGAGACATGCGTCGGCGTATTTAAACTTAAACCGTGAAAACCCGTAAGCCGCGGTTGTACCAAGAATAAGCGCCAAAGCCGTGGAGGAGAGGGTGACTATTACGCTGTTCATTAGGAATTTCCCGAAATCTTTATTTATGAATACATTTGTATAGTTTTCCAAAACAGGCCGGAAAATCCAAACCGACGGATTGTAGGTTAATACAGGCTCTTTCAGACTGACTTGCGCCATAAACAAAAGAGGGAATATAGCCCATAAAGCTACGATGATAAGAGCGGCATACACCAGCGCCGTCTTTAACTTTTGCATGGCGGCTTGGTTTTTCAGCTTACTGGCAGCAGTCTTACTATTCATATCTTAAACCTCTCTCAATCTCTTTTGCGCATTGCGAAGATCAGTAAACCGCTGATAATACTCACTATTATCAACAGCACGACCGATATCGCAGCGGCACGGGCCACTTGGGTGTTCACGCCGAAACCGGTGCGGTAAATCAGCAGTCCGATAAACTCTGTGATTGTCCCCGGACCTCCGTGTGTAAGCACGAAAGGAGTGTCGAATATTTTAATCATATCTATGCTGCGGAACATTATGGTGATTAAAATAAGCTGCTTCAACTGCGGCAGGGTAATATAGAAGAACGTTTGAAAACGGTTGGCGCCGTCGATGACAGCGGCTTCGTATGGATCCATAGGCAAACTTCTCAAGCCCGCGTACATAATTAAAGTTACAAATGGCGTAAAGTTCCAGATAGTCACCAGAAGAACGGATAAAAGGGCGTTTTCGGGGCCGAGCCACACAACTGTGGTTCCAAAAAACATATTCAAAAAGTAGTTTATGATGCCAAACTCTGTGTTTAGCATAAGTTTCCATATTAAGGACGCAATACTGGGCGTCATAACAATCGGCACAATCAGGCAGGCGATAATCAAACCCCTGAACCTGATATTGCAATTAAGAAGCAGGGCGCATGACATACCAAGCACAAGCTGGATTGCCGTACATATAAAAACCATGCCGACGCTGATAGCTAATGAATAATATATTATGGGATTTGCGCCAAAAAAAATCCTTTCGTAGTTTCTAAGCCCGATAAATCGGAAATTGTTCATGTTCATTGCCAGCGAATAATTCGTTAAACTTACGACAAAAACAGAAATAATCGGTATGCCGATCAATAAAGTCATAATAACCATCGTTGGCATAATGTAGGGCAGGTGACCCCTGCCACCCAGCCGGCCTGACTTCTTCTTACGCACTTTTGCCACCGCTGCATTTTGCGGCGCAGCCATATCCCGATTCCCCCCTTTTCACCCTGCTTTGATGGAATGTTTTATGCAAAATGCCGCATTTAAGAGCAAGCCGTATCAAAGGTATACCCTTGATACGGCTTCGGCTCCATTTATAATTTACGCGTTATTGAAAATCTTCCATGAATTCCAACATTTCAAGCTGGCCGAGCCTTGCGGCTTCTTCAACCGTAAGTTCGCCAACCATAACTCTGGAGATATAGGTTCCCGCAATGCCGCTAAGGTCAGACGCCCATGCAAAGTCAGGATTGTATTTAAGCCCTCTGTCTTCCATCAGGCCAAGGGATTGATCCAAAGCTTCAAGTTGTCTTTCCAATGTCCAGTTTTGCGCCAGCAGTTCTTCATTGGTAAAAATAGATGTACGGCAGGGAATTCCGCCATTTTCATGGTATTGCATGGCTGTTGCGCGGGAGGTCATATACACAATCCAAACCCATGATAAATCAGGATTTGCCGCGTCTTTAGGTATTACAAAGTTCCAGCCGGCAAGAGCGCCGTTTCTGCCCTTGGGGCCGTTTGGCGTTGGTACAAAATCGACCTTGTCGTAAATTACGCTGCTCGACGGATCCATAACCCTGCCGGTGAGAGCGGTGGCGTCAAGCCACATGGCTGTTCTGCCCTGTATAAAGGCGGCTAAAGCTTCCTCGTGGCTGTATGTGGTCACGTCCGGCGGCGCATTCTCAAGGAGGTCTACGAAGAACCTTATTGCCTCCACAGTATCCGGATGGTCAAATTGAGGTTCGCCGGTAACGTTGTCAATATTGGGGGAATCGGTGAAAGCGTATGCTATGGAGTTGAAGCCCGAACCACCCTGACGCCCTGCGGCGGCGCGCATTGAAACGCCGTAAAGATCCGGCTCCAGGCCGTTGAAGAAACGAGCGAGCTCAAGGAACTCACTCATGGTTGCGGGGGGTTCTTTTTCATATTTCTCGAAAAGGTCGGTGCGATAGCCGACGAACCTTGATTCACCCGCGATGGGTATGCCCACGATAGTACCTCTCGATGTGCCGATGCCCTGTGCGTAAGCTGGAATAATATCGTCGTAATCATACCATTCCGGAGTTTTGACAGGGTCGTTTAAGAAAGGCGCCAAGTCGTGGAGCAATTCTCTGCCATGAAACTCTATTACGCTGGCAGCGTCAATTCCAAAGACGTCGAAGTTTCCGGTTCTTCCGGTAGTCTCGACCAGGGCGACGCTTCTCACAGTTCCGTCGGTAATAATGCGGAAGTTGACCGTTATACCGGTTAGTTCTTCAAACTCAGTGTAATAATGGCGCATTGCTTCGATCGACGGGTGAGCTCCAACGAGCATATTGATTTCCTGTCCGCCATAGATGGATTTGATGTGCTCACCCCACGCTTCGATGGTGGACACGTCAGGCGAGGCGCCACCGTACGCAGCCAGGCCAAATATCATTACCAATGCGAGCAACAGAGCACAAACTTGTTTCGGCATGACCTTCATTAACATCATTCCTCCTTAATATTTGCTGTACACAAGTGTACGCGTTTGGCAAATCTATAGAATAATAAGGATACTTTTTTGCTTGATAAGGCGAAAATACCACATTCATTATATTTTGTCAAACGGGCGATGATCCCCTCAAACCGCAGCCCGGCGGGGGAGCGGGGCTGCGCCGCGCTCCCTTTATTTCGCGTTTTTAGGATTTACCTGAAGCACCTCAAGGTTCCGTCCATCGCGGTGACGTAAAGCGCGTTAGTTCCGACAGCCGGGGCTGAAGCCACCGAAGCGGGGAGCGAAATCTGCCAGAGTACGCCTCCGGCGCCCGCGTCGAGCGCGTAAAAATCGCCGTTGTCATTGCCGAAGTAGATAACTCCGTCGCGGAACGCAGGCGACGAGGCGATGCGCGCCCCGGTCTCCACGCTCCACGCCACGTTGCCCGAAGACTCGTCTAACGCCGTCATTGTTCCTTTTATATTGCCGAAAAATATTTTGCCGCCCGCGACGAGCGGCGAGCATTCAATCGAACCGCCCGAGTCGTAATTGCGAATAACGGCCTGGTTTTTTATCTCGGCTGTGTAAAGTTTTCCGTCCCAGCTCCCGAAGTGGACATACCCGCCTGACACGGTCGGGCAGGCTGAAATTGGACCGCCGACTATAGCGCGCCAAATTAAATTTCCGTTCGCGGCGTTCAATGCAAACAGTCTGCCGTCATGATTTCCGATGTACACCACTCCGTCTTCGACAGCGGGGGAGCCGAATACCTCGCGCCCCGCCAGGAAGCTCCATTTCTGCCAGCCCGTCGATAAATCCACGCCATACACATATCCGTCGAGCCCGCCGAAATATACCATCCCATTCGCGACGGCGGGAGATGAGGCAACGCTGTTGTGCGTAGTGAACTGCCACTTGACGTCTCCGTTTATCGCGTCCAGCGCGTAGACTCTGCTGTCATAAGAGCCGAATATCACGACATTTTCAACTACGGCGGGAGACGATGCGATCCAGTTCTCCGTCTGAAAAGTCCACATCTCTTTGCCGTCCGATGCGGACACCGCCGTCATGTGCCCGTCGTCGGAACCGAAGTATATGACGCCGTTCGCTATCGCCGGGGACGATTGAATCGGCTGGGTCGCATATGCAAGCCACAGAGCGTCGCCGATTATTCTGTTTTGCTGCGAAGGGGAAATTGTGGCGGTCGATCCCGTGCGCGAGACGTTGCCCCTGAAAGTAGGCCACGATTCGCCGCAGCATCCTTCGCCGGTCTGTACCATGAGGATCATAAAAGACAGGATCAAAGCAAATATTTTTCTCATTAATATCGTTCCTCTCTTTCGCAAAAATCGTTGACTTTTGAGTTTTTGTAACTAACTTTAGCAGAGTAATTATTGCATATCTCACGAAAAAATATTCGTATAAAACCCTTAATTATCCTTTATCGTTATTCAGGCAATCGCAGATTTCGCTGTTCCTGCCGCTGCCTTTCTTTCCTCTTACGCTGCTTATCTCTATCCCGCCCGCCCTGTCCAGAAAGACAAGGAGAGAGAGTACGGATCGGCGCGACAATCCCGTCGCGTCCGATATATCGGTGAGATTGACGTCGCCGTTTCCCTCGAAAAAACGCGCGATCTCGTCCGACATAAAGCCTAACCACTTGTCGAACAAACCTCTCATCTCAGGAGTTTGCGACGAAGCGAGCTGAGAATTTATCAAGGCGGTTTCTATCATTCTGGCGGAAACAAGCTCCAGGGAACTCACCAAATTTTCCATTCGTGATACGGCGGATTTTTTTTCCAGCTTCATGTAAATCACCTCAGGCAAATTCTTTTATAGTTACAAAATCGAAAAACATGTATAATAAAAATATTATAGATCGTATCACTATGATACGTATATATTGGGAACCGCTGAATAAATTTCCTTTGGCCGCGAGTACGTATATTTGCCTAAAGAAAATTAATTCAGTGATTTGTATGTTTAAAGTGTTATTATATAATCGAAATAGATACGTCAATAGTAACATGAATGCTTGAATAGCGTTTGTTTCAATATGATTTATGAGATTGGAGGTAGGGAAAATGTCCGAGACAGAGACAGCAGCCATAGCGACAAAAAAACTTTCCGATGTGGATGAAGGCGTTGCGATGAGTAGCGAAAAAACCTTGTTGGTTTTTGATCTGGTCGGCGAATACTGCGGACTCGACGTAAATCTGGTGAGGGAAATTGTCCATGTTCCTCCGAGAATAACAAGGGTGCCCAACGCCCCGCATTACGTCACCGGGGTAATCAACCTGCGCGGTACGGTTATTCCTGTTCTTGATTGCGCGTTAAAGATGGGTAATGCCCAAACCGGCAATACCGCCGAGTCAAGAATTGTTGTCGCCGAGTTTGAGGGAATACAGTTCGGGGTGCTGGTCGACGCTGTGCGCGAGGTGCGCAGCGTGCCGGATTCTCTGATAGAATCCGAGGATTCGTCAAGCACCGGCTCCATAGGCACCGAGTATGTTATCGGCATCGCTAAAATGGACGACGGCAGATTGATCGTACTGCTTGACCTGGCTCAATTGTTCGACATTACTCAGCTTCTGGAGGAAGATAATTAGAACTGTAGATCTTCACGTTCACAGCCTTCACTCCGACGGGACGTATGGTGTGGAGGCTATAGTGAGGAGCGCGAAAAAAAAAGGGATTTCTCTTTTATCTCTTACCGATCACGATACGCTTGACGGCTGGGAAGAATTAAAGGCGTCGTGTGAAAAATATTCGATTCGTCCGCTTTCCGGAATAGAGCTGTCGGCGAAATATGACAGAACCGTTCATATACTGGGATTTCGCATTTCGGATTTCGAGGCTGTGAATGAAGTTTTGCGCTGGGTTCGATCTCGCAGGGCGGCGAGAAACGAAGTAATCATATCAAAACTAAGTGAGTCAGGTTTATTGATTTCCATGGAGGACGTGAGCAAATACGCCGGCGGCGTTGTTGCGCGTCCTCATTTTGCGCGGGCGCTTGTTGCCCTGGGATACGCGCAGGATTACAATGACGCCTTCACAAAATATCTGGCGCGCGGCGCCGCGGCTTACGCGCCGAGGGACGGTCTCTCGCCCGCCGATTGCGTCGCGGTAATTAGAAAAGCGGGAGGGTTGCCGGTGTTGGCTCACCCGTCGCTCACCGGACTGGATAACAAGGGGCTTGGAGAATTGATTTTATCTCTGAAAACTCACGGACTGTGGGGGCTTGAGTGTATATCCTCACACTGCTCTTCCGAGAAAACATTTGAATATCTGGCTTTGGCTGAAAAATATTCTCTCTTTCCGACGGCGGGTTCGGATTTCCACGGCTCCGTGCGCCCCGCCGTATCGCTTGGAGTTCAGGTAACGGATGATTTCCTCCCTTGGGCAAGACTCGGCGTTAATTAACGAGCGAGCACAGTTGAAGAAATTATATTCGGCGATTCCTGAATTTCTGATAAAATAAAATCCGTGAAATTTTTATTTTTATAAGGGGTTGTTATTTTGGAATACCTTGATTTCAGAAGTGATACGGTTACGAAGCCTACGGAGGAAATGAGACGGGCGATGGCGTCCGCCGCGGTGGGAGATGATGTTTTAGGCGATGATCCAACGATAAACGAATTGCAGGCGTACGCCGCGGAACTGACCGGAATGGAGGCGGCGCTGTACGTATGTTCCGGCACGATGGGAAATCTTGCGGCAATTATGTCGCATTGCGCGAGAGGAGAGGCGGCTCTTCTCGGAGTCGGCTCCCACACATGGAAGAACGAAACGGGTAATGTCGCGGCAATAGCCGGTGTTATGCCATATCCGCTCGACGACTCGTCAGGCCTTCCCACCGAAGAATCGATAAAAACCTCATATCAGCCTTTGGGTAATATTCACTGCGCCAACACCACCATGATATCAATTGAAAATACACACAACAGCGCGGGAGGTCTTCCATCCGAGGCCGGACGGGTCGCTTCCGTCGCCGCCCTCGCGCGCGATATGGGAATGAAGGTTCATATCGACGGCGCGCGGATATTCGACGCGGTGGCATTTTTTGGCAATGACGTCAAAGATTACGCCTGTCATGCCGATTCAATTCAGATTTGTCTTTCAAAGGGGCTCGGCGCGCCAATGGGTTCGATTTTATGCGGCGGGCGCGATTTCATAGAGAGGGCGAAAAAGTACAGAAAAGCCCTCGGCGGCGGGCAGAGGCAGTCAGGCATTGCGGCGGCCGCGGGCTTAATCGCGCTGAGGAACATGAGGTCGCGTCTCGTTGTCGATCACAAAAACGCCGTTCTACTGGCGTCTCTGCTTCAGGATTGCGGATACGACGTCGAACGCACGGAAAAACGAACTAATATGGTTTTTTTCAGGTTGGGAATAAAGTATACCGACGCCGCGATTTTCGCCGACATGTGCCGCGAGCGAGGTCTTTTGTTGGGACCGGCCGGTCCCGGGCGCATCAGGATGGTGACGCATCTCGATGTTGACGAGACGTCGGTGAGGAAAGCGGCGGAAATAATGAAGACGCTGGGAGCATAGGAAAAAATGCGGGACAGATCAGATATCGGGCGATCCGATATCGAGGCGGCGGCGGAAAAATTATTGCGGTGCGCGCGGTTGAAACCGGAATTATTGGGCGCGGACGTGTTGTTCCGATGCGCTCGGACGTGGTCGCTGAGTTTGTTGGACGGAGTTCCCGAGGAGAATTCCTGCGGAGTATCGGGCGGACTTTCGCTCAGGTTGATAGCTAAAGACGGACGTCAGGGGATTGCCGTGAGCAACGATTTTTCTCCGGGGAGTCTCGATGAACTTGTGGAATGGAGTTTCAACAACTGTCTTGCTTCGGAAAAGGACGATGATATATACCTTTACGAAGGGCCGGTTGATTACGACGATACTTCTCTTGAGTTGTACGATGAACGGATGGAGAGTCTCGCCGACGCTGATTTTCGAATGGATACATGTCTTACGATGAACGAAACGGCGCGGTCGCGGGATGCGCGCGTCGCGTCGGTTCGTTCGGCGGGATGGAATCACGGTCTGGCGGAAATGTTCTATGCGTCAACAGCGGGACTGTCGTTCTGGAAACGCGGTACGACCGCCTCCTGTGGCGTATCCGTGGTGCTGAACGACAAAGACTCGTTCGAGATTGGAGCGTATGGACGCGTTGCGCGGTTCGCCGAAGATTTGGACCCGGAAGAAGCGGCGCGCAATGCGGTCGACAGGACGCTCATGATTCTCGGCGGGCGTCCGCTTCCGACGGGCAAATATACTCTGCTTCTCGATCCGGAAGTATCCGCGTCGCTCGTTGACGAAATCGGCGAGATGTTCTGCGCGTCCGAAGTCCACAAGGGGCGTTCGCTGATGGCGGGCAAACTGGGACACAGGATTGCCGGAAGCGTCTTCTCTCTGGCGGACGAAGGCAGACTCACTCGCGGGATGGCTTCATCCTCCTGCGATTTGGAAGGCGTGCCCTCATGCAGGACGCTTTTAATCGACAAGGGCGTTGCAAATTCTTATCTGTACAACCTTCAATACGCGGCGCGCGACGGCGTAAAGTCAACAGGCAGCGCGTCACGCGGGCTTTCGAGCCTGCCGGATGTCGGGACGTCGAATCTTGTGCTCCAACCCGGAAATGAAACGCCTGAATCGCTAATGAAGCGCGTAAGGCGCGGCTTTCTTGTAATGGAGTTGATGGGAATCCACACGATCAATTCGGTGACCGGCGATTTTTCTCTCGGGGCGCGCGGCGTGCAAATCAAAAACGGGGAGCCTTGCGGACCGGTAAGTGGTGTTACAATAGCTGATAATTTGACAGGTTTTTTGCAAAAAATTACGTCGGTCGGAAACGATTTGGTTTTCCACGGTTCTACGGGAGCGCCAACCATAATTGTGGAGGATGTGACACTTGCCGGTGAATAGATTTTATTTTAATTCGAAAATTTTTGTATACGCGTTTTTGCTGGTCTGCATCCTTTGCGGATCCGCCTCCGCAGCGCAGATGGATTTAATGGAAGGAAACGCTCGAAGAGGCCCGGTCTCCGTTATGGAACGCAACGGAATGCTTTTCGTGTCGCTCGTGGAAGTAATGACCCGGCTTTCTTATTCCTCCTCGCCGATTCAGGACGGATTTGTAGTAACTTTCAGCGGTCGGACGATAGAGTTTTGGAATGGCTCCAACATTGCGCGGATAAACGGCGCGATGAGCCCGCTGGCCGCGGCTGTGATTTTTGACGGCGTTCACTGGTGGGGAGAAGCGGCGTCTTCGTTTCAGGCGATCAGACAATTCCTGTCCAGCGCTTCCCGCCCGTCCGACGTCAGCCTTGCGCCAACGACAGCTGCGTTACCGCCTGCTCCGACTCCGACTCCGACGCCAATACTGACGCCGACCCCGGCGCCGCCTCCGACTTCAACCCCTGCCACCATTATTCCTCCTCAGTCTGTTTCTCCGGGAGACGCCCTAATCTCTCGGGTCAGATGGGGTGAACAAATTGACGCATACCGCGCGGTTGTGGACATATCCCGCCAGGTCGAGACAGCAATTACAGAATCTCCAGGACGCGTTGAGGTAACTTTCCGAAGTACGGGCACGTTGTTCACATCCGGCAGAAGCCCGTGGCCGCAGATTTCCGTCGAGACGAGAAGAACAAACGACGGCGTTACGTTGATATTCTCGCACTCATCGCAAACGATTAGAGGATTTTGGGTTGCGGATCCTCCGCGATATGTGGTGGATTTTTATTTCAACGGAGCAGGACCGGAGCCGGGTTCGCAGGTAAGAACTTCAAATGAAAATGTCATTGTAAATGTGCCGGCAAGTGTTCCGAACACCGGAAGGATACAGACGACGCCACATCAGGGCGCGCGGACCAGGGCTCTCGTGGTTATTGACGCGGGACACGGCGGACACGATCCGGGCGCGGTTGGAAACAATCTGCGGGAGAAGGACATTAATCTGTTAGCGGCGTTGCAGCTTGGCATCAGCCTCAAAGAGCTGGGGGCCGATACTCGGCTGACACGTCAGGACGACAGATTCTTAAGGCTGGCGGAACGCTCGGAGATCGCCAACGACTCGGACGCCGACATATTCATCAGCATTCACTGCAATGCGTTACCGGCGGGAAGGCGCGCGTCAGGTTTCGAGATCTATATCATGGCGGAACATTCCGACCAGGACGCGCTCAACCTCGCTATCGCGGAAAACCGGGAAATCAGCGGCGACGCCGAAAACGCCGATGCGATTAACGATGCGGCCGACAGGAGAACGCGCCTCCTTCTCCAAATCCTCGGCGATATGCAACAGAGCGACAAACTAAACGAGAGTACGAATCTCGCGGAGTTCGTCTACAACAGGTTACGAGGCGCGGGCGTCGCGATGCGAAACGTTCCCGTGCGTCAGGCTCCGTTTTATGTCCTTCGCGGCGCGGGAATGCCCGCCCTGCTGCTTGAGATGGGGTACATAACGGATGCGGGCGACGCTCGGAAACTCAACTCTCAGGCCGAACGGAAAAAAATGATGGACGCGGTAGCCTCTGGTATAATGGAATATCTTGCCAAGAGACCGGGAGAAGGAGGACGCTTATGAGACCTTCGCAGAGAAGAAGATGGAAAAGCGACGAAGAACCCTCGCCCAGAGAGAGAAGAGCTATGATGGAAAGCGGCGAATGGGACTATGAGGAGGAAGCGCCTAACCGAGCGCCGCTTGTGTTCAGGATTCTCGCGTGGAGTTCGCTCGTGATCATATTTTTTGCGGTAGGTTATGGAGCTACGTCGCTGGCTTTCAGATGGCTTGACAGCAGGGCGTATGAGAGGGGCGCCGCGCGCTCGCCGGCCAACTTGTCCGGCAGTCCCGAGGAAACTCAAAACATACTGACAAGAACGCCGCAGCAAACGCCGGACGCCGCCGGAACAGACAGAACGCCGCCGGATTCGTCAAGTCCTCTGGGGGATGGCGAAATGATCGCAACGATATCAATACCTGACGGCAATACATTTCAGACAAGACAAATACGGCTCACGAACATACTGCAGGAGGATAGAATGAAGCAGGTGCTCGCCGCGTATATGGATGCTATGAAAGAGAACCAGATGCTGGCCGCCGGGGTTCAGGATCTCAACATATTCCAAAGTGGCGACTGGATGTACCTGAACATGAACGGAGCCTTTCTCGAATCCATAAAAACGATGGGCGCGGATCAGTCAAGGGTAATGCTGACTGGTTTGGTGAAAACGATGACCGATAACTTCCCTCCCATTAACAGAATCAAATTTTACGTCGACGGCAGAGAAGTAACCGATAGAAATCCCCTTGACCTGACAGCCCCATGGGGAATAAGCGCGAGATCAAGTTGAATACCCGCTTTATTCGCGCTGACGGACGACACGTCGACGAGTTGAGAAATATCACCATCGAGAGAGGAGTGAACTCATACGCGGAGGGTTCCGCTCTCATAAAATGGGGAGACACGGTGGTGTATTGCACCGCCACCGTGGAAAACAGGGTTCCTTCCTTCATCAGGGGCAGCGGTACGGGTTGGGTGACCGCCGAATACTCAATGCTTCCGAGGGCAACGCGGGAGAGGAACCAGCGCGACCGTAACGAAATGCCAAGCGGACGCAGCATAGAGATTCAGCGCCTGATTGGAAGATCCATGAGGGGCGCCGTCTATATGGGCTCTCTCGGCGAGAGGACGATACGCATCGATTGCGATGTATTGCAGGCTGCGGGAGGAACGCGTACAGCCTCAATAACGGTGGCTTTCATCTGCCTTGTCGACGCGCTGCGCATTATTGCGGACGCGGACAAACTCGCAAGTATACCGCTTGCCGCGCAGATCGCGGCTGTGGGCGTCGGGGTGGTTGGCGGGCACAAGTTGCTTGATTTGTCACACGAGGAAGATACGTCGGCGGAAGTCGACTGCAATGTCGTTATGACCAGCACGGGAGAGTTCGTCGAAATCCAGAGTACCGGAGAGAAATGTTCGTTTTCGCGCAACGTTCTCGACCACATTATTAAGCTTGCCGACATTGGGCATAAGCGTCTTTTTAAAATTCAAAGGGAGGCGCTGAGCCTCTCACCCGACGAAACGTCGCTGTTCGACCATTTCGCGGCGGGTGAAAACTAATTAGAATCGTACTTGCAAGCGGCAATAAACATAAATTCAATGAATTCGCGGATTTTTTCTCCCGTATGGAAAACAGAGCGTGGAAAAAAGTGGAATTACTTTGCGCTCAAGATTTTTCCGAGATTGGCGCAATAGAAGAAAACGGTTTAAGCTACGAGGAGAACGCCGCGATAAAAGCCGTTACGTGGGCGAATTTCGCCGGTATGCCTGCTTTGGCGGACGACAGCGGACTCGAAGTAAAAGCTCTTGATTGGGCGCCGGGAATTTACTCCGCGAGAGCCTGTTCCGGCAGTGACGCCGACAGGATACGATGGCTGCTGTCGCGGATGGAAAACCATGAGGACAGGCGCGCGCGTTTTTCGGCCTGCATCGTAATTGCTTTCCCCGGTAATCGTAAAACGACGCGCGGTTATTTTTCTTCGCGCGGTATTTGTTGGGGACAAATCGCGCGCACAGCGAAAGGACAAGACGGCTTCGGTTATGATCCGGTGTTTGTGCCGGACGAATACGACGTCACGTTTGCGGAAATGGGATCCGTTTTAAAATCGGAAATTTCACATCGCGCCGTTGCCATGCGGGGGGTAGCGCATATGATGCGATCTGTGATAAAATACAACGCTGTGCAATATAATTAATTCCAATTGATGTGGAATTGAAGAAATCGGCGATTTTAGATATACGGCTCTAATGGGGGGCTCTTTATATGAGAAGTGTGGTTGCGGTTTTATTTGCGATTCTTTGCCTGGCGATCATTGTAGTTATCCTGATGCAGCAAAGAAAGAGCGGGGGTTTCACCGGCAGCTTCGGAGGCGGCGGAACGCAGATGGATATGTCCGGCGGTTCATGGCAGCGTATGACGACAATGACGAAAATAACCGTCGGTCTCACGGCTCTTTTCATGGTGCTGGCGCTTTTGATGCTAAAGATTTCCTGATATTGAAGGAAAATGTTTTATTTCAGGCGGCGCTATGCTTGACCTGATGTTTTCCTTGATTTATAATCATCCGGCTTGTTTTCGGCCAGGTTATGCAATGACCCCGCGAGAGCGGTGTTTTTTAGAAGAGGAGGAAGTTTTATGACAGGTACGCGCACTTATGTGGCCAAAAAGGAAGAGGTGGAACGCAAGTGGTATGTTGTAGACGCCACGGACAAACACCTTGGACGGCTGGCCGTGCAGGTGGCCCGTATTCTCACCGGAAAGCACCGTCCGACGTATACCCCCCATGTGGACACCGGGGATTTCGTGATAGTGGTCAACGCCGAGAAAGTAGGCTTAACCGGAAAGAAAGCGGAGCAGTCGAAAAGGTATAAATACAGCGGTTATCCCGGCGGTCTCAGGAGTTCCACATACGGAGAGATTTTAAAGCGCCGGCCGGCTCATCTTATCGAGAGAGTCGTGTGGGGAATGCTCCCAAAGACAAAACTGGGTCGCTTGATGTACAAAAAGCTCAAAGTTTATCCCGGAGCCTCCCACCCGCACGCTGCTCAGCGTCCGGAGTCGGTGGAAAGCTTCAAATGGTAGGGGGAGTATAGATATGGACGTCGTAAATTATTGGGGTACCGGACGGCGCAAGAACGCGGTCGCTCGTGTGTTGATCCGTTCCGGCACCGGTAAGATAAAGATAAACGACCGTGAAGTCGACGATTATCTTCCGAGGCATATATGGAAGTCGCAGGCTGTGGAACCCCTCGCGGTGGCGGGAGTCGAAGGTAAGGTGGACGTTATTATAAACGCGCACGGTGGCGGACTCACGGGTCAGAGCGGCGCCATAAGGATGGGTATAGCAAGAGCAATACTTAAGCTCAATCCGGACGCGAGACCCCTCCTGAAAAGAGCCGGAATGCTCCGCAGAGATCCCCGAATGGTGGAGCGCAAAAAGTTCGGCCAGAAGGGCGCTCGCGGAAAGAGGCAGTACTCCAAGCGCTAATAGCGAACGAAATACACATGACAAATACGACAAAAGGCCGTCGCGAGGCGGCCTTTGTTTATGGGCGATTCCAAACTATCCCCGCCGGAATTCCGGCGTGAAAAGTATCAGCAGAGTAAATATTTCAAGCCGTCCGCAAAGCATCAGGGCAATGTATACTATCTTGACTCCATCCGGCATGGCTGCATATCCCCGGCTGAGTCCCGCCATTCCGAAGCCGGGGCCGACATTGCCGAGAGTCGCCGCCACTCCCGAAATAGCGGTTGTGAGATCCTGGCCAAAGATTCCCAGCAGCGCCAATCCGACGGCAAATATACCGATATACGCCACGAAAAACGAGAAACAGGATGATATCACATTCGCGTCGACCGTGTCTTTGCCTATGCGAGTAGGTACAATTGCCCTCGGGTGAAGGCGTCTGGTGAATTCCGCTCCGATATGGCGCATGATGACCATCACGCGGCCGCATTTTATCCCTCCCGCTGTGGATACGGCGCATCCCCCGCATAGCATTATAACAAGCATCAACATCCGCGCCGACGAGGGCCATCCGCCATAGTCGGTTGTGAAAAAACCGCATGTCGATAACATGCTGACGGTGTGGAAAAATCCATTACTCAGAGACTCCGGCAGCGAATCGTAAATTTCCCAGCGGTAAAGAATCAGCGATATGGCGGCTCCGAATAAGAGAAAAACGAATGTATAAAATCGCAATTCCTGATTTTGCCGCAGGGGCGAGAGGTTTCTTTTCACGATCATCGTGTGGAATGACGCGAGATTCATTGCGGAGAGGAATAGGAAAACGGCGGTGATCCATTTTACGTAGCCGCTCGCGAAATGGCCGACATTGTCTTTGTAGGGCGAATAACCTCCCGTAGCGACCGTGCTGAACGCGAGCGTCAGCGAGTCGAATAAATTCAAGCCTCCGGCAATGAGCAGAATAATCTGCGACAGAGTCAGGACAAGATATGTCTTGCAGAGGAAGGCGGCCGTTTGTTGGATTCTCGGCGTGAGGCGCTCCTGGAATGGGCCGGTAATCTCCGCTTTATACAGACGCATAGCCCCCGCCCGCGGGAAAAAAGCAAGCGCAAGGACGACTATTCCTATACCTCCGACCCACTGGGACAGGGCGCGCCACAGCAATATCCCGCGCGGTACCCCGTCAAGATCGATAATCACCGTGGCTCCCGTGGTTGTGAACCCCGATACGCCCTCGAACAGGGCATCCAAATAGTTGGGCAGCGCGCCGGAAAACAGGTAAGGCAATCCGGTAAAGACGGACGCTGCGATCCATGTCGCCGCCACACAGAGGATCGCTTCCCTCGTGTTCATGTCGCCCGACGCGGTATTTCCTCCGGCAAGGTACAGGACGGATGCAATTGCCATGCCGGCAGCGAAAGAAAGTATGAGCGGCTGGAAACCGCCGTCTCGCGCCGTCGCGCTCCATATTGCCGGAAACAGCATTAAAACGGAGAGAGCCGCCGTCGTTATCGATATAAAACGCGCCGGACGGCGAAAGTTCAAAGCGCGCTCACTCCCAGTACCTGGAGCGCGGCATTCACCGCTTCGTGCGAGGCGAACACCATTACAAAGTCTCCGGCCTCAAGGCTCGATTCGCCGGTCGGGATAAACAGGCGGTCGTCTCTGTCCTCGCGTTTGACAAATCCCAGGAGCGTGCCGGTCGGCAGGGGCAGATCCTTCAACTTAATTCCTATCGCAGGGCTGCCTTGCGGTATCGTGACCTGAATACTCTCCGCGGCTATCTGTTCGAGCAGCGTAAAGGCATAGGCGTGTCCGGGGTAACGAACCGCGCTTATCAGCGCGCTTGACAACGCCTCGTTTCTGCTCACTATTGCGTCTATGGGCGTAATGTCGGCCAGCCGAAGGTAATTTTTTCTGCGTACCACGGCTATGCTCTTATGCGCGCCAAGTTGTTTCGCCTGAATTGCAAGTATCAGATTAACCTCGTCGCTCTCCGTCGCCGCGACAAAGCCCCCGGCGCCATCGACGCCCTCCTGCAGCAACAGCTCCTCATCCGCCCCGTCGCCCCACAATACTGTGGTTGCAGGCAGTTCCGCCGCGGTTTGGCGGCACTTTTCCCTGTCTTTGTCGATTATACGGACGTCCAATCCTTTCACTTTGGATTGAATGAGGCGCGCGGTAAGGGAACCTACCTTGCCCGCGCCGGTTATCAGAACGCGTTTTAATTTTTTTGCTCTTTGCGATTGATAGATCGGCTGGTAGAGTTCCGATATCTCATGAATCTGGTCGTTATAACAGAACGAGTAGCAGATATCTCCCTCCCTCAGTTTGTCGCCCGCTTTTGGAATGAAACCTTCCTCTCCGCGTCGGATATATACAATTATCGTAATCAACCTGGGATAATTACGCCGCAGCTCAAGCAGAGTCAAACCGCAGACGACGCTGTTTTCTTCCGCTTTGAACGCGTAGATGCCGGTCTTTTCGTCCAATTCGGCGGAGTACATGGCATTCTGCATCTCCAGCAGGTTTTCTATCTCGCGGGCCGCGCTCCGCTCAGGGGAGAGCATCATGTCGATGCCGAGGTCGCGGCTCCATGTCGCGGTGTCGGTGAATTCCAGCCCAACCGCCCTTGAAATCACGCGTTTTATGCCCATCTTTTTCGCTATCCAGCATGCGAGGATGTTCACCTCGTCGCGGCCCGAACAGGCTACTAACATTTCCACACCGCCGCGGGGCGTAATTCCGGCTTTCTCAAGGACGTGAGGGCGCGACCCGTTCCCGCACACGACCATCACGTCAAGCTCATTCTCCGCCTTTTCGGCGCGTTCCGGGTTCTCCTCCACCAACACTATATCGTTTCCGTTCCGGGAGAGACTGCGGGCCACGCTGAAACCGACTTCACCAGCTCCGACTATGACTATGCGCAAAAACTCACGCCCCTTTCGATATTTACATACGATAGTCTGATATTATACGCTCGCTGCGGAAAATTTTGCCGAACAGAGAGAACAACGTGTACAGTTCCAGCCTTCCGCAAAGCATGAGGAAGGATAAAATCCATTTTGCCTCCGGCGCTTGCGCGGCAAAGTTATCCGCGGGGCCGATTTGGCCGAATGCAAGGCCGACGTTACCAAGGGCGGTCGCCGACATTGACACCGCGGTTGTCAGATCCGGCTCGAACAGGCTCAACGCAAACGATCCGGCTAAAAAGACAATTAAGTAGAGACCGAAGAAAGCCATGCAGGATGATATAACGGCCGGATCCAGCGTGTGTGGGCCAAAGGGGATCATAACCACGGCTTTTGGATTCAATATCTGCCTGAATCGCTGTCTGACGCTGCTCGACATTACGAGCAGGCGCGCCTGCTTTATCCCTCCCGCCGTCGAACCCGCGCAGCCGCCGAGGAACAGGCAGATAAAAAGAACGCTCTTCGAGAAATCGGGCCACAGTTCGTAGTTCTTCGCCACAAAGCCTGTCGTCGTGACAAAACTTGTGACGTGGAAGACGCCTGCCCTTAGAGAGGCTAGTAATGAGCCGAAGCCTCCCGCGAACAGGTCGGCGGATACCAGCAGGCTCAGTACGGAAATTACAATTACGTAGAACCTGAACTCGGGGTCACGGAAGTAGCGCCTGAGAGAACGGCCTTTGAGAGCGTAAAAATGCAGCATGAAATTGGCGCCCGACAAAAACATGAAGACGATGATTATCCACTCGAAATATTGGTTGTTATAGTATGCAATGTTCACCGTGTGAGTGGAGAAACCCCCGGTCGAGATCGTACCCATTCCATGACTCACGGCGTCGAAAAAGTTCATGCCGCCCAGCATCAGGAGACTCGCGAGCGCGAACGTTAGGCCGACGTAGATCAACCAAAGGTAGATCGCCGTCTGCCGAATACGAGGGGTCATCTTTTCGTGAGTCATGCCGGGAGACTCGGCGCTGAAAACCTTGAAGCCTCCCACGCCGGTTAACGGCATGACGGCGAGAGTAAACCCGATTATTCCCATTCCGCCGAGCCAGTGTGTTATCGCCCGCCACATGATTATTGAGGGCGGGAGGATTTCAAAATTCGGAAAAATCGTGCCGCCCGTCGTAGTGTATCCCGACATGCTCTCAAAGAAAGCGTCCACGTAAGCAGGCGCGGCGCCGTAAAGAAAATACGGTATGGCGCTTATCGCGCTCGCCGCTATCCACGACAGCGAGACGGAGGCATATACTTCAATCGTTCCCATCCGCGACAAGTCAGCCTTCCGCCCGAAAAAAAAGAATACCGCTGCAACAGCGGCGCCAATGATTATCGATATGACAAATGCGAACATGTCCGCGCTTCCCATGAATAATGAAATGGCGAGCGGGATTGTCAGGCATACGGTAATGATGGCTGTGGTAAAACTCAAAAATCTCAGGATAATTCCATAGTTCAAAGCACTGCCGCCTCCGCCCCGATGATAGCATAACGGCGGCGGATCAGCTATCGCGAAGCTCCGTCTTTACCCCCAGAGCGGTTTCGGATAAACCCCGGCGGCGTGAAGGGCTTCAATGGCTTTTATCAATCCGGGCCGGTCTTCGCGGTAAGTCATTCCGTGCCACTTATCCGGGCTTTCCAGCACGCTGACGTCGCAGAAGCCGGCGGCGAGCTGCGTATCGATCTCGCTTGGCAGAAGATACTCGCACTTCATAGGGTCATTCGGCAAATTTTTGTCCAGAAATAGCGGAAAATTACGTTCGGCGGCTTCGAAAAATCCCTCGTGCAGTCCCCAGAAATTCATGGAGACAAGTGTGCCGGCCGGAATCTCGTTCCACGTTTCGCCTTTGTCCTCTGAGAATTTCGCGCCAACGCCGAATTTTTCTATATGCGTCCGTTCGACGATGTTTGTTAGATATCCGCCCGCGTCAGCCTCGCAAATGCCGCGCGCGACGCTGCCGTAGTCCGACACTGTGTTTTCTATCCTGTAACCGACCATCGCAAAATGATTTTTACCGTCATTTGCGCGCGGACGGGAGAGCCAGTCGTAAATAGTTCTGTAAGCCGACGCTCCGTAAAAATCGTCGGAGTTTATCGAGGCGAAAGAGCCGCGCGCGAGTCGCTTTGCCGCGAGCAGGGCCTGCGCCGTTCCCCACGGTTTCACTCTGCCCTCGGGGAGAGCGTGGCCTTTCGGCAGATCATCCAGCTCCTGGAAGGCGTAATCTATCTCGATGTGTTCTGATATTCTGTTTCCAATTATTTCGACGAAGTCGTCGCGCATCGCCTTCTTTATTACGAATATAACCTTCTTGAACCCGGCCTTTATCGCGTCGTAAATAGAGTAGTCGATTATAAGCTCGCCGTTCTCTCCCACCGGGTCTATCTGTTTGAGCCCTCCGTATCTGCTGCCCGCTCCAGCCGCTAAAATAACCAATATCGGTTTTTCCCCCACAAACATCACTCTTTTCCGTTTATTTTGCGTATCCTTTTGGATTTGCGCTCTGCCAGCGCCACGAATCCGCGCACATGTCGCCGATGCCGTATTCGGCTTTCCATCCAAGCTCGCGTTCCGCCTTCGACGTATCGGCGTACATCGCCGCGATGTCTCCGGGACGGCGAAGCGTAAACTCGCGGTCTATCGGTTTGCCGCAGGCCCTTTCGAAGGCCGCAATCACTTCAAGCACGCTGTAACCGCGTCCGGTTCCGAGGTTACAGACGAACTCGCCGCAGTTCTCTTTCAATTTTTTTAGGGCGGCGACGTGGCCGCGCGCGAGGTCGACGACGTGGATATAATCGCGCACGCCCGTTCCGTCGGACGTCGGGTAATCATTGCCGAACACCCTGACTCGCTCCAGATTGCCCACCGCGACTTGCGCTATGTAAGGCACGAGGTTGTTCGGTATGCCGTTCGGGTCTTCGCCTATCAGACCGGAGGCATGAGCTCCAATCGGGTTGAAATATCGCAGAATCACCGCGTTGAACGACTCGTCCGCCGCGCATATATCGCGCAGTATGCGCTCGATGAATAATTTCGTGGCGCCGTACGGACTCACCGCCGCCGTCGGAAAATCTTCCACGATCGGAACTTTCGCCGGTTCGCCGTAAACCGTCGCGGACGAGGAGAATACGAAATTATTTACGCCGCGATCCCTCATCACATCTAAAAGAACAAGCGTACAGGTCAGGTTGTTTGAGTAATACTCCAGCGGTTTTATCACGCTCTCGCCGACTGCCTTGAGACCGGCGAAATGTATCACGGATTCTATGTCGTCGTTTTCTTCGAACAGAGCGTCTAATTTTTCCCGGCACGCGACGTCTGTCTCGTAGAATTTCACTTTTCGCCCCGTGATGCGTTCGACCCTTCGCAGTGATTCCTCGCTCGAATTGATCAGGTTATCCGCTACTACTATGTCGTGCCCCGCGGTGATAAGCTCGACGCATGTGTGACTTCCTATGTAACCCGCGCCTCCGGTTACGAGAATTGCCATATTTGTTTACCTCGCAATCTTTTAAAAAACCTAAACCCTGGGCGCCGCCCAGACCCGCAAGGGGACGCTGTCCCCTTGACCCCTTTTGAAAAGGCGATAACCGCGTTTTATGCTATTTTAACTCCGCCGGTGTTTCTGATCTGCAGGACGTGGCAGGCGTCTTCGCCGAATACTCCCCGTAAGGCTTTGCAGTATTCGTCAAGCAGATCCTCGGGCACGAATGCCTGTATAGTGCCGGCGAAACCTCCGCCCTGAAGACGCCACGCTCCCCGTTTTCCGAGTATGCTCTGCGAAATCGCCAGTCCAACCGGTATTCCCTGAGCATGCGGCGATTTAACGGAATACGCGTTCTGGTTGAACTCGCACGACGAGTGCCCGCACTCAATTATAAGTTCGAGCAGTCGTCCCGTGTCATGTTGCCTGACGGCTTCGATTGACTCGCGTACCCTGCGGCACTCCTCAAAAAAGTGAATGGTTCTAACAACCGCTCTGTCGCCCGCTTTGTTCCGAATGTCTTTAATTCCCGCTTTGAAGTCCTCATAGGCGACCTCGCGCAGGCTGTTTTTGCCGAAGAAAGCGGCGACGCTCTCCATTTCGTTGCGAATAGCGGCGTATTCGTCGGTCAGATCCGAGTGATCCGACTTTGTGTCTGTGACCACGAGATATATGCCTTTCGAGGAAAGATTGAGCGGTACGCTCTCGACAACCGGCGACGACGGGTTCTCAAAATCAATGGATATTACGCCGCCGACCGAACAGGTTGTCTGATCCATTAAGCCGCATGGTTTGCCGAAAAATTTATTTTCCGCATACTGACTGATAATGCCCAGCGTAACTCCGTCGAATCGCCCGCCGTTGTATTCTTCGTTTATGATTGTCGCTATGCAGACTTCGAATGCGGCGGAACTCGACAGTCCGCCTCCGATCAAAACGTCGGACATCGCGTACATGTCGAACGCTCCATAACTGCCGCCTCTTTTTGCGAAGGCGGCTACAACCCCTCGTAACATCGCCTGTGACAACCCGAATTCATCCTTATCGGGAGTGAGTTTATTTATGTCAACCACGAACTCGTCCGGAAAATCATAAGAGCGAAGGCGGATTTCGCTTCCCTCCGATTTGGAAACGACGGCTATAGTATCGAGATTGACGGCGGCTGCCATTACCACGCCGTTGTTGTGATCCGTATGGTTGCCGCATAGTTCGACGCGTCCGGGGGTGGAATAGACGGAGATATCTCTTCCCGCGCCGAAGAATCGCTCGAAATTTTCTATCGCGTCCACGTATCGCGCCCTCTGTTTTGTTATTGTCTCGTCGTCGGGCCAGTAGAGGGATGAAAAGGTTAAATCCAGCCCGCCTTTTCGGATTTTTTCAATCAACGATGAAGCTTTCATTAAAGTATCCGCCCTTCCTGACAAAACCGCCGCGTAATGATAAAAGAATACGGTAAATCGTCATTATTATTCTATCGTATACCGCATTATTTAGCATTATTGCCGATATATTTTATTTGTTTTTTCAGTGGTCGGTGGTATTATAATCTACGTACACAAAATCAAAAAAAATCATAAGGAGGCTTTTCACATGAGCCGCACGCACTTCGGAGTTACCGCTGACGGGCTTGACGTAGACATGATCGAGCTGCGCAACAAAAATGGCGTGGTCGTAAAATGCATTTCCTACGGCTGCCGTATCACAAATATCCTGCTGCCTTCGCCGCAGGGATCTGCCGACATTGTGCTCGGATTCGACAAATTATCCGAGTACGAGGCCGACGCGACATGGCAGGGCGCGTTCGTCGGTCGCTACGCGAACAGGATTGCCGGCGCGGCTTTCACTTTAGGCGGCAAGGACTACGCGCTGATGAAAAACGAAGGCGGTAACTACCTCCACGGTTCTCTGGAGAAGCGTGTTTTCGCCGTTGAAGAAGCGGACGACATGTCCGTTAAATTCAAGACTGTTTCAAAGGACGGCGAGGAAGGTTTCCCCGGGGAACTTGAGATCACAGTTATTTACTCGCTCGACGACGACAACAGGCTCACGATTGAGCACTTTGCGAAAACGAGCGCCGACACGCATATTAATTTTACAAATCACTCCTATTTCGACCTGTCCTGCGGTCGCGACGGGACAATCGAAAAACACATCATGCGCATCGAGAGCGACTCCATCCTCGAAACCACCGACGACTATATTCCGACTGTCGTATTGAGTGTTGAGGGAACGCCCTTCGACTTCAGAACCAAAAAGTCCATAGGGCGCGATATCGGCGCGGATGAAAAAAACCTGAAAATCATGGGCGGATACGACCATAACTATAATTTAAAGCAGGGCGGGAAGGGCGAACTTATTTTCGCCGCGGAGGTGACTTCCCAGGAAGGCGAACGCGGGATAAAAGTCTTCACCACTCTGCCCGCGATACAGTTTTACACCAGCAACCATCTCGACGGAACGAAAAGCGGCAAAGGCAGGACTTTTATCAAGCGAGCAGCCTTCACTCTTGAGACGCAGGACTATCCCGACGCCCCGAACCGTCCCGACTTCCCCTCGACATTACTGAGGCGGGGAGAGGAATATCACAATACCACGGTGTTCGAATTCAGCTTTTGATGTTGACAGGGCACAAGAAGACCCATATAATTCACCCGTTGCATTGAAGGGGCCATGGCGCAGAGGGAGCGCGCTTCCTTGGCATGGAAGAGGTCGAGGGTTCAATTCCCTCTGGCTCCACCAAGTAATAGTAAGGGTTCAAGAGGTTTTCCTCCTGAACCCTTTAAATTTTTTTACTCCATATTTACTCCAATTTTCAAAAAGCGTGATTTTTACTCAGTTTTACTCTACCGAAAATCTTCCCATCGCTATAACATAGAGAAAAGAAATTTTTCGGCATTTTGACGCAATCTAATTTCCATTTTCCAAACTCATACGAACTTCACAAATTGTGAAAAAGCACTTTTTCACAATTTGTGAAGTTCGTTATTTTTTTCAAACATCCCTCTGAAATAGGCTTGCCCATATCGAAAAAAATTCCGTGAATATTTTTAGATCGTTTATCAGCGTATGTCGCCGGTTTGTTCTGTATTTGTTCCAAGCCTTGGAGTAAAAACGGAGTAAAAATCTTTACGGCAAATAACGCGACGATAATCACATTTCGAGATGACGCGCGGATCGGCTTCCGCGATATTTATCAATTCCTCTTTTCCCCTGCCGTATAAATTTAGCCATAAAGTACCGCCTTTATCCATTCCGAATTTTGCTCGTATGACCGGAATACGGCGGAAAGAAAGGAGTGCAGCATATGGAAAGCGGAATTACCTCCCAACGTTTCCGGCCCGGTGCTCCTCGCTTTTGATTCTGACTGCCGCGTCTTTTGCGGTTGTAAGAATAACCGTTTTTTGCTTTTCGCTCTTACGTCCGGGCCGGTGGCGTTGGGCGGTATGACGCGCCGCTTCCGCGCTCCGGTTTTGCGCTGCGTCTGCCGTGGTTTTCGGCAGTCGTAAGGCGCAAATCCGGAGTGTGGGGCGCGGCAGGCACTCCGCGCAACGTTTCCGGCCCGGCATTTCTCGTTTGGATTCTTACGAGGCAGGGGCTTGGCGTCTCACAGTAGTTTTATTCGTGTTTTTCATCAAAGAAAGTCAATCCGTCAGGAGCGTTTTCGACAATATTACTGCGGCGCACTCAAGCGTCATAGCGAACATTTGTGCCTCGTGTACGTGTCATATCGACCTGGGAAATGCGGATTATTGACACCCGTTGTATTATGTAACTGCAGACACCTATACTACCAAGAAGAGGAGAACAGGATGAAAAGAACACTCATACTTGCAATTATGTGCATTGTCGTTTTCGCGGCGCCGATTCATATCGGAGAAGGCAGCCAAACAGAATCGTTGAACAATACCCCAAAGATTCTCATCGCTTTCTTTTCCAAAACAAACAATACTAAGACGATAGCTGAATATATTCATTCGCTCGTAGGCGGCGACATGTTTCAAGTCATAACGAAGGAGCCATATCCGGCGGATTTTAACGAAACACTTCAGGTGGCGCGCGCCGAAAGGGATAACAACAAGCGCCCCGAACTTGCAGGCACAATAACACCGGAAGACATGAATAAATATGATGTAATCTTTCTCGGCCATCCTATCTGGTTTGGGACTATACCAATGGCAATATTCACCTTTCTTGAACAATACGACCTGTCGGGGAAAACCGTAGTTCCATTCTGTACACACGGCAGGGGCGGTCCCGGTCAAAGCGTTTCCGACATTGCCGGTCTTTGCCCCGATTCTACAATTCTTCAAGGATTCGCGATAGAAGGTAATGCCGCAAATCAAGCCAAAAACGATGTCGCCGGTTGGTTACGCCAACTTGGATATATCAGGTAAAGACTTACCGGTTGCTCATTCGAAATGAGTGACGACGGAGAAAAAACCTGTGCTGCGAAATTTTAAAAAGACTACCGTCGCGTCTTTTTCTTTTGTCGTCGGAATTGAATTTTACCAATATTGCTTGTAAATGCGGGTGAAGGGCGAGTTCGAAGAAAAAACACTAAAGCTGTAGTGAACAAAAATGCGAAAAATAATTCACATCGATCTCGACGCATTTTACGCCTCAATCGAGCAGCGGGATCATCCTGAATACAGGGGCAAACCCCTGGCAGTGGGTAACGCGGCCGAACGGGGAGTAGTGGCCGCCGCAAGTTACGAAGCGCGAAAATTCGGCGTTCGTTCGGCTATGCCGTCGCTGACTGCTCTTTCAAAATGCCCGCAAATCATCTTCGTTCCGGCGCGTTTCGATGTTTATCGCGAAGTATCGATGCAAATACGCGATATTTTTCTGGAGTACACGGACCTCGTAGAGCCACTGTCTTTGGATGAGGCTTATCTGGATGTAACGACCAACAAACCCGGCGTCTTATCAGCGACGATCATTGCGCAGGAGATAAAGAAGAAGATCAGGGAAAGAATCGGATTGACGGCTTCCGCAGGTATCTCTGTCAACAAATTTCTCGCAA
>Ga0099364_10003112_pt1 | contig 26009 bp, 27 predicted proteins | sample TergutTh196P3_FD_73070 | JGI IMG/M metagenome (GOLD analysis project Ga0099364, IMG submission 73070) | Microcerotermes parvus P3 segment gut microbial communities from Pointe-Noire, Republic of the Congo - Th196 P3 | ecosystem: Host-associated > Arthropoda: Insects > Digestive system > Gut ...
TCAAAAATCATGTGAACTTTTGTGTTTATCAGAAACACATACAATCATTGAAAATCTTGATTTTCAATGATTGTATGTGTTGGATTATTAGTAATATTTTACTGCTTTTTTTGTTAATGAAAAATCAACATATTTTTTGCCTACTTTTACTTGACACAAACCCAAATAAAAAAAGTGTTGATTTATTTTTATTTGTATGTTATAATCATGTAAATTTGTTGCGTGACTCCATGTTTAAATATGCTTGCGTAATTCTGTATGGATATTGCTCCTATTAATATAAAGGCGATGGTTTTTGAATGGAACTCACCAATACCGCTATCCCCTCGAGGAACACGTTTCACCGTATCGAACGCAAATACATCATAACAAAAGAACAGTTTGAATATATTGCGGACACCGTAAGCGGTTATTTGGATCCGGATACGAACGCGGGTTCGGACGGTATGTACTCTATTATGTCCCTTTATTATGATACCCCGTATAATACGCTGATCAGGGCTTCCCAGACAAAACCAAAACCTAAATATAAGGAAAAGTTACGGATTCGTTCGTATGAAACGCCGGGTCTGGATGATTTTGTATATATCGAAATAAAGAAAAAAGTCGATGGTATCGGAAATAAACGAAGATGTAAAATGACGTTGTCCGAAGCTTATGAGTTCCTGAAAACCGGGAATTGGGTCAATGTCACCAACCGAAGATACCCGCAAGTCCTTGACGAAATAGGCGCTATGATCAAACGTCACGGCAATGTTCTCGTCCCCGCCGCAATATTGAGTTATGACCGTTTCGCTTTCAACGGAACCGGGGATCTGGCAGGAATGCGGGTTTCATTTGACAAAAACTTTTTGGGACGTACATATGATCTGCGAATGGAAAAAGGCCGCTACGGGGAACAGCTTTTGGATCAGGAATTAATGATAATGGAAATCAAGGTTATTTCCAGTTTGCCCATTTGGCTCACCCACGTGCTGTCGTCGCAACGCGTTTTTCCACGCAGTTATTCCAAATACGGCACCTTTTATCTCAGTGAACTCGCCAGGCAGAACGAAAATTCTGTTTTGCTTGATTTTGAGGAAGACAACGGCCCGCTCCCCGCAGCGGGTTGCGGCATAAAATCTTGACATTCAGGGTTGGGATGAAATAATACCCACCCCGAATTTTTATTGATCGTGAAAGGATAGTTTTAATTATGAATAATGTATGGAGTGAAATCACCGGCTTTTTTTCGTCTATCGATTCGGATTCGACACTTCCCCCGGTATGGATCTTTGCGCTTATCCTTGTGTGTATGGTGTTATTTGGCGTTATTGTCAGTATAACGTATATGCTTACCGACAAAAATAAGGTTCCCGCACAAAGTTTCGCGCTTACCCTTGTTTTACTCCCCGCTATTGTCTGCACTATTGTTATGATGGTGGGAAATTCGCTGGCAGGTGCTCTCAGCTTGGGCGGCGCGTTTGCTATTATCCGTTTTCGCAGCGTGCCGGGGGACCCTAAGGATATTTTATACATACTCTTTTGTATGGCAATCGGTTTGCCGGGCGGCAGGAATCACCTGATATACTCCTTATGCGTGACGATAGTACTGTGTTCGGTAATGTTCGTTATGCACTTCGTCCGTTTCGCCGCGCCGCGGCGGACACGCATGATACTCAAGATAACCATACCTGAAGATTTTAATTATCACAATGCTTTTGATGATATTCTTCGCCGTTACGCTTCCAGCATAAGCCGCCAAAGAGTACGCACCACCGACCTTGGCAGTTTATTTGAAATTTCGTTCGCACTTACGATCATGCAAAACGCAGACGAAAAGGCCATGATAGATGAACTTCGCTCCCGTAACGGGAATCTGCCGATCGTGCTCGTCTTGCACCCGCAAACATCCGAATACAAAGAGTAAAAGGGCAACAGATTTTAAAATAATCTTTCAGGTTCAATATCCGAAGTATTCCGCACCGCATTAAGAGGAGAATATTTTATGAAACGCACTTTAATGTTATTTTTAGCGATGCTGTTAGTTTTTTGCATTGCCGGATGTACGGGGGGTTCCAACGATCCTGAAGAAGCTGGGGCATCGGACATATCGGGCGTATCGGGCGTCGAGACGGAATCTATTTCATCCGGAACGGACTCGGATGACGGCACATCTTTGCCTGACAGCGAATCGCAAGCAGATAGTTTCGTGCAAATAGACCAACCCGGAAGTTCAGAAACCGCTGATATTTTGTCTGAGACTTCGGATAACAGCACTCATGATTCCCAAAACCCGTCAAGCTCCGCGGACAAAAAATCCTCTGCCGCATCCAAAAGTACGGCTTCAAAAAAGAGCGTTTCCCAGAAATCCCGAGCGGCACAGAGCAAAACATCCGTTTCATCTCAATCCTCGAGCCGGTCAGGCAGCGAAATATCCGAATCGGATTTGAAATCCGGCGTTATTATATATGAAATATATACTTCGGGCGGATACATCAGCAAAGGCGGAAATAACGCACCGTACCAAAACAATTATGTCGTTTTGTATAATACCAACAATCAAGCGGTAAATCTGAACGGTTGGTTTCTTTTGATAGCCGACCCGAAAAACGCTAATATCCTTACCCGGCAGACAGTTGCGCTGTCCGGTTCGATCGCAGCCAAAAAATATTTTGTAATTCAAGGCGGTCAGGGACCGGGTGCTCCTAAAAATCCCGCCGGTTCAAAACTTCCTTTCAACGTAAATATAACCAGCACATTTACTACGCTCCAGCGCAAAAACGCAATAATCGCACTGAGCACCAGAAACCGGACATCCGGAAAAGTTTTACCCGCCGATGACGGAATATCAGATTATGTAGGATATGGATCCAGCGTTCATTTTGAAGGTGCCGGACCTGCAAAGGATATAAGCGTTCAAAAAATACTAAGGCGTGAATCCCATACAGACACAAATAATAATAGGGTTGATTTCGATGCGAAGAATATACTAAAAACACCGTCGTTAGTAGTTCTATATTAAAATTTGTTCTAAACGAATCCTATTTGGCATAAACCCTATTTAGCAGTAAATTGTAATAAACCTCCTCGAAAATCGTTTCGCAACATATAATAGACCTCCTCGAAAACCACTTCGCGACGTACACACGGCGTTAATTTATCCTCAAATATCCATGATATTCTCGTCAAAATTGCCTTGTTTGACGAAAAATCATCTGTATTCATACATCACGTTTTAATTCTTTCCGGGTCTAATTCCCCGCAGCTCTGCTGCGTACCATTAAGCCCGATACCTCGCAGCCTCTGCTGCGGGGAGAGGTTCATTTTCCGAGGAGGTCTAATGCGTTCATATGTCATGTTTTTATTTCCGGGAAGGTCTAATATAAAAATAAAAAGCAGTTTTTGAAAATTCATTTTCCACAGATTATCGTCAGAATGTTATAATGAGGTTTTTGAAAATTGCCGAAAAGTAAAGGATGAGCAAAATATTGAAAAAGCGTAAAATAATCATCATCGGTGCCGCCGGTCGTGATTTCCATAATTTTAACACGGTTTACCGCGACAACGCCGACTGCGATGTGGTCGCGTTTACAGCGGCTCAGATTCCGGATATTGCGGGCCGCAAATACCCGGCATCTCTCGCAGGGAGTTTATATCCTGACGGTATACCAATATATGAAGAAACTGATTTGGAACGCCTTATAAAAGAGCTTGATGCGGATGAGTGCGTTTTTTCGTACAGTGATCTCCCTTATGCCGCCGTTATGGGTATGAGCGCAAAAGTAAACGCCGCAGGTGCGGATTTCACTTTGCCGGGTCATAAACAAACCATGATAAAAAGCTCAAAACCGGTCGTTGCGGTCGGAGCGATCCGCACAGGCTGCGGAAAAAGCCAGACATCACGCCGAATAGCGGATGCTTTGGCGGCGAAAGGGCTAAAAGTTATCGCGATTCGTCATCCTATGCCTTACGGTGATTTAGATGCTCAGAAGGTGCAGCGTTTTGCCGAACTTGAAGATTTGGAAAAGTATAATTGCACTATCGAAGAGATGGAAGAATACGAACCTCATATTCAGCGCGGAAATGTTATATACGCAGGTGTGGATTACGAAGCCATTATTCATGCCGCGGAAAACGACCCTAAAGGTTGCGATGTAATATTATGGGACGGCGGAAACAACGATTTTCCGTTTTATAAGCCGGATTTAATGGTTACTGTAGTTGATCCCCACAGACCGGGACATGAGCTTTCATATTATCCGGGCGAAGTGACCCTGCGTATTGCAGATGTAGTGGTCATTAACAAAATAGACAGTGCGGACTTTGATAAAATACAAAAAGTAAGGCAAAATATTGAACGGGTAAATCCGCACGCAAAAATAGTGGATGCCGCATCTACCATAACGGTAGATAATCCCAAGGCTATTCGCGGAAAACGGGTACTGGTTGTTGAGGACGGACCTACCCTTACTCATGGAGAAATGAAGTTGGGAGCCGGAATAGTTGCGGCTCGCCGCTACGGAGCAGCTCAGATAATTGATCCCCGCCAGTATGCGGTGGGTAAGCTTGCCGAAACATTCCTTATTTACCCCGAAATCGGAGCGCTGCTCCCGGCTATGGGTTACGGTGCGCAACAAATAAAAGATTTATCCGCTACTATCGAAAAAGTCGATTGTGATTCCGTAGTTATCGCCACTCCGATAGATCTGGCACGCATAATAAAAATAAACAAACCTACCGCTCGTGTCGATTATAACCTCCAAGAAATCGGTTCCCCTGCGATTGATGATGTTTTGGACGAATTTATACGGAAAATATCCGGATAAATCAGGTTGAAATTTTAAACGGAACCGTAAAAGACACAGCGGCTGCACACTTGCCGGTAGTACCGGCAAGTGTTAAATAATATGGAGATGTCTTACGAGGGTTTTATGACAAAATCTATACCTGCGAATAAAAAATCCATAAAAAAAATCATAATAGCATTCGTAATGCTGAGTTTGGCAACAATTTGCACCGCGTTCGCCTTGATTTTTTTGTACAAGACGGCGTATCCTTTAAAGTATGTTGAATATATCGAAGAATTCTCCGAAAAATATAACGTGGATAAATATTTAGTTTATGCCGTGATACGCACCGAAAGCAGTTTTAACGCCGCCGCAGTTTCACACCAGAATGCTTTCGGCTTAATGCAAATTACCGGCGAAACATTTGACTGGGCGAAACAGCGTATGCGCGATCATCGGGATATTTCCCGCGATGATTTGTATAACGAAAAATATAATATAGAGTACGGAACATTTTTGCTTTCGGTTCTTACAACGGAATTTGAATCGTCAGATGCGGCGCTGGCAGCATATCATTCGGGGCGCAGACAGGTGAATATATGGCTTGAGGATAAAAAATATTCCCCCGACGGGATTCATCTGGAAATATCCTCCATGCCGCAAAATACGCGTAACTATATACTTCGTGTCAACAATTCTTATCGGGTGTATAAAAAGCTGTATGCTTAAAAACAGTTTGCGGCGGCAGTTTTTGGGGAGCGCCCGGCAAACATAGTGAAATTGCTGAAAAACATCACCTTTTTCAGGTTGAATTTTATTTTTCGAAAGGAATGACCGTTAATATGGAAAATTTATCGGCGAAAGAGCTAAAAGAAAAACTGCTGATTGATAACAAGAATGCAGGCTTGAGGCTGACCGATGCGGAAATTGAGTCCGCCGTTAAATATTGCGGGGGATATATTGATTTTCTAAATTGCGCAAAAACCGAACGGCTTGCGGCGCAATGTTCGGTTGAAATGCTTGAAAACCACGGATTTCGTCCTTTAGATAGGAATCACCGCTACAAATCGGGCGAAAAAATTTACTATCTAAACCGTAATAAGGCTGTTATTGCCGTAGTATTCGGTAAACGTCTTTTGAGCGACGGTATTAATCTTGTAGCGGCGCATATAGATTCTCCGCGTTTGGATCTGAAGCCCCGGCCGCTTTATGAACAAGGGCAAATTGCACTTTTTAAAACCCATTATTACGGAGGAATAAAGAAATACCAATGGTCTGCTATGCCGTTATCCCTGATTGGGGTTATTGTAAAAAAAGACGGCACGGCCATTCCGGTAAATATCGGGGAAAATCCCTGCGATCCGGTTTTCACCGTAACAGATCTTCTTCCCCATCTCGCGAATGAACAGCACAAACGAAGCCTTAAAGACGGTATAAAAGGTGAAGAATTAAATATATTGATCGGACTTACGCCGTTCCGTGATGATGACGAAAGTGAAAAAGTCAAGCTAAATATAATAAAAATTCTGCATGAAAAGTACGAAATTAATGAACATGATTTCCTTTCCGCCGAGTTGGAAGCTGTTCCGGCATATCCGGCTAAGGATGTCGGATTGGATCGGAGTATGGTCGGCGGATACGGTCAGGACGACCGGGTATGTTCATATACCGCACTTACGGCGATGCTGAACACTAAAACTCCGGAAAAAACCGCCGTTCTGCTGCTGGCGGACAAAGAAGAGGTAGGCAGTCAGGGAAATACGGGTTTGCAAGCTGCATACTTCCGTTATTTTCTTGCGGATCTCGCCAAACCGCACGGCATAGAAGCACGGGATATCCTTTCAAATTCCCGTTGCCTTTCCGCAGATGTGAATGTCGCGTTTGATCCGACTTTCCCGGATGTATTAGAAAAGCGCAACGCCGCATATTTGAATTACGGTGTTACGCTTACAAAATATACAGGAAGATTCGGCAAGCTGGGTTCATCGGATGCTAACGCCGAATATTTGGCGCAAATTCGGGCTTTGTTTGACGAAAACAATATAATATGGCAAACCGGGGAGCTGGGTAAGGTAGATGAGGGCGGCGGCGGAACCGTAGCACTGCATCTGGCTAATCTGGACATGGATGTTGCAGATGTGGGAGTTCCGGTGCTGTCCATGCACTCGCCCTTTGAAATTACCTCAAAGCTGGACGTTTATATGGCGCACAAGGCTTTTTCCGCGTTTTTTAAATAAAACATTTTACCGCCTGTTTACGCTCGTGGGCATCGAACGCCGCATCTATAACTTTCATTACACGCAAAACCTGTTCGGGTTTTACTGCCTGATCTTGTTTTCCCTCTATCGCTTCGGTAAGATTTTCGTAGAATTGACAGTATTTGGAACTTACCTGCGGCAGGGGGCTTTCTTTTATTGTGTTCGCCGGACGCGGTGTCATCGTGCGGGTAGGCCCGGCCGCTGTGTAAATTATATCCTCGCCCCATTCCATCGCCGTGCGGTCGGCAAGTGTTACAACCCTTCCGTCCAGCTCCCAGTTTTCGACAACCGCCGAACCCTCTGTGCCGCAAACGTGCCAGCGCGGAAGCAGTATGAAGCAATTTGTGTCAATTTCAATGTATGCGTGAACGCCATTGTTGAAGCGAAGCGACATTTTCAGGTTATCATCAACTTCCTGCGCATGGATATTGAATAAATTGCAGGATATTTCGCAAACAGGCTCTTTTATAAGGTGCATTAACTGGTCAATTAGATGCGCTCCCCAGTCGTACAATAATCCGCCGCCGTTAATTTTATAACCGCGCCAGCCGTGCATTATGCGGCGTGAGCCTTGAACACGGGATTGGATCGAATATATATCGCCTATCATACCGTCCTCAATGACTTTCCTGATTGTTTGAAAATCCTTGTCCCAACGGCGGTTTTGATGCACCGTAAAAATCCTGCCGCTGCTTTTTGCAGCTTCCATGACTTCTTCCAGTTCCTTTGCGTTCAGGGTTGCAGGTTTTTCACAAATCGTATGTTTTCCTGATTTTAACGCAGCTATAGTCAGTTCCTTATGCACATTATTAGGTGTCGCCACAAGTGCTATATCCACGGTTTTGTCCGATAATAACGCCACAAGCGACTCATAAGCGGAAATCCTCTTGGATTTTGCCCGTTCCATTGCTTCCGGCCGTATGTCGAAAGCTCCAGCAACTTTAATTTTCGGGCATTGCCTGTCCAGCATATTGTGATGCCATTCGGCGACTCCCCCGTAGCCGATAAAAGCCAGCTTGTACATAACTCTTGATAACTCCTGTAATTTATTAGACCTCCTCGAAAATCATCTGTGTTCATGCATCACGTTTTAATTTTCGAGGAAGTCTATTAATTAGTTTTCAGCATATATGACCGAGCAATTAGGATGATAACGCAGTATGGAAACCGGAAAACCTGATGTTATCCCGCCTTTTTTCAGCTTGCGTATAACGTCAGACTTATCGTTTCCGGCAATTAATAAAATTTCTTTCGCCGATAAAATCGTTTGAATTCCCATGCTTAGGGCAGTTTTGGGCACTTCGCCGGGTGAAGAAAAAAACCGGCTGTTCGCATCAATAGTAGATTGTGACAATTTTACAACGCAGGTGCGTTCGGAAAATTCGCCGCCCGGTTCATTGAACCCTACATGACCGTTTTGCCCTACTCCCAGAATTTGCAAATCCACACCGCCGGCTTCCGCCAGCTTCTTTTCGTAATTTTCGCATTCTTCGCCGGGGTTTTTCGCCATGCCATCCGGGATATGTATGTTTCCGTCCGGGATATTTATATGAGAAAATAAATGCTCTTGCATATAATAATTATAGCTCTGAGGGTTGCTGCTGCTTATGCCGCAGTATTCGTCCAGGTTAAATGTTGTTATTCGTGAGAAATCCAACAAACCTTCTTTGTGCATTTTTACAAGCATGGCGTATGTCCCTGCCGGAGTAGAACCCGTCGCAAGCCCTAAAACGCTGTCAGGCTTTCTTATCACCTGCGATGCGATGATTATCGCCGCTGCTTCGCTGAGTTTTTCATAATTTCGGACAGTTTTAATTATCATGTTTTGCCTTCTTCTTTATCGGCTTTATCGGCTTCGGTTTCTTCTTTTTCAGCTTCGTCGATCGAAATCAAAATTTGATTATACCACACAAGAGCATCCACAAAGGCTTTGTTCACCTCGACGCCATCCATGTTGTTTTGTATCATAATAATAGATATTTTGTTCCAATCCGCTCTTTCGTATGCATAGATAAAATCCATTACCTTATACAGCACGCCTTTTTTATCAACCAATGCTTCATAAACCATCTTGTCCACAGCGACTTCTTTTATGGCATCTTCCATGGGCTTTTTCAGGATCACATCCAACAGCGAAAACAAACCGGCCATAAATAAGCTATGCCGAAATACGTCTATATAGAACAGCACGGCAAGATTTTCTGCGAACTTGGCGCGCACCATCGAAAGTTTGGTGATTTCACCCGGTCTATCCTGCGCAAGGTTGATCGATATAGCGACCGTCGCCCAGCGCCGTACCTCTTTTTGTCCTAAAATCGCAACCGCATTGTTGATCGACTTAACCTGATTCACAAGTCCGACTGCCGCAGAATTAATAAATCTTAAAAGGGATATTGAAAGTGCGGGATCTCTTTCGATACTCTTGGCAATTTCGGTAAGCTCGAAATCCTCTTCGTTTATTTGCTTGAGCAGCTTAAGAGCGTTGACCTTTACCGGGGTTATATCGGTTTCGCCGCTGGTTATCGGATTCTTGTAAAAAGATCCGGAGAACAGACTATTGTTGTCCCTGGAAAATTTCTCGTAAGCTGTCATGTCCGGGATATTGAAAACAACGATTTTCGCATGAGCAACTTTTTTTCTTATATCTTTGTATTGTTTATCAAAGTCCGGATCGTTAAAATCAAGAAATATGTAGCTTGCAAAAATTACAAGGTAATTTTCGGTTCCGCCCGCCGGAAGACCGCTAAGTGCGAGCCGGGCCCCGTTAGCCTTGAGTTGTTCCAATTTTTCAACAACATGATCGTCATACGGCAGATCTTTGGGAAGCTTCCAAATTAAATTGTTTTCTTCAGAAACCATTTTCCCGAACCGTCCGGCAAGAAACTGGAGTTTGCCTAAATCCACAAACAACGGTTTATCTCCGGCCAGGGGTTCAATACCAATCTGACTGATAATTTCCAATCCGGGCAAAGCGAAATCCTCGTTTTTATCGCGAAAGTCGTCCCTCACAATGATCGCCGTGTCAGCGTCATGGGCGCACAAATGATACGCCTCTACTTTCATTTCGTTGTCGAACAACGGTATAGCGACAATAAATACATTCATTCAGCTCTCCATCCTTTCAGAGTGTTATATCTCTTGTGACTTTTTGACGTTGTGATTTTGGTCAATATATCTCCTCGAAAATTACTTCGCAACGTATGATGCATTTATACATCATGTTTTAGCTCCCGGGGAGGTCTAATATAATTGTCAATAAATACAACTAGGAACATTATATAACAATTAAAATAAAAATACAATAGTTTTTTATTAATTGATTATAGATATTCGGTAAAATCGGTAAAAAGCAATCTTCAAATGGGGAAACTCAAAAAAAATTCTTGACAAGCTGCCTTCTGTATGATAAAATTTTAGACAATGTAAATAAATCCATAGACAGCAGGTGCGGTTTTCCGCATAATTTGGGATTTCCCTAAGAGATGAAGTTTTTATCAATTCTATCTCTGACGGGTTTTTATCCTTTCCTGCCGAGGAGAAATAAAACGGGACCCGGAAACCTAACCGGAATCGTTATAACGGCGTTTTATTAACGTTTGTTGTCCTTTTCTCTGCGGCTGTGTGAGGAAAGGGCAATTTATATTACTAACATAATATCTCAGGGGGGTGAAAAAGAATAATGCCAAGTGATAAGGTATTGAAAGAAAAACAGGAATTTGTGAAGATGCTTACGGAAAAATTGGAAAAAGCGGTTTCTATCGTACTCGTGGATTATAAGGGTATTGATGTAGAAACCGATACCCGGATGCGCAAAGAACTGCGCGAAAGCGGTGTCGATTATTTCGTAGTAAAAAACACTCTGTTAAAATTTGCGGTCAACGAAACCGGGTTGGAAGAGCTGGGATCTGTTTTGGCAGGCACAACTTCGATCGCTATAAGCAATGACGATGTAGCAACTCCCGCGAAGATTATCATGAAGTATGTTGACGAAATGAAAACCGTAATTTCGGTTAAGGCCGGTGCTGTCGAGCATAAAGCGGTTGACGCGGCGGCAGTCAAGGATATCGCCAAACTACCGTCCAAGGAAATCCTGGTCGCAATGTTGCTCCGCGGCATGAGCGCGCCCATTTCGGGCATGGCAAATGTGCTTAACGCAAATCTGCGCGGTTTAGCGATCGCATTAAGCAGAATAGCGGAAGATAAAGAAAAACAATCCGCTTGATAACAAGACTTATTTTGAAGTCGGAAAATTTCGCCGAGCCGGTTGTACGCACCGCGAAGCGAATGAATACGGGTCAGACCCGATAAAAAATTAAATTATACAGGAGGAAAATTTATCATGGCATCCGAAAAAGTTACAAAATTAATCGAGGAGATTAAAACCCTTACCGTATTGGAATTATCCGAGGCTGTAAAAGCTCTTGAAGAAGAATTCGGCGTTTCCGCCGCGGCTCCGGTCGCTGTCGCTGCAGGTCCTGCTGCTGATGCCGCTCCCGCTGCAGAAGAAAAGAGCGAATTTGATGTTGTGCTGACAGAGGTCGGCGCAAGCAAAATGAACGTTATCAAGGTTGTTAAAGAAATAACCGGACTCGGACTCAAAGAAGCAAAAGAACTCGTGGACAACGCACCCAAACCCTTGAAGCAGGGAGCTTCTAAGGCTGACGCTGACGATATTAAAGCAAAACTCGAAGAAGCCGGTGCGAAAGTGGAATTGAAGTAACATTCATCTCAATCTAATGAAGTCATTCCCCGCGGCAGAGCCAACGGGGTATCGGCTCAAAGGAACGCCCCAGAGGGGCGGGGTATTAAACCCAGAGAAAATAAACGCACAAAACCCGGATGACTTTTTGCCATCCGGGTTTTGTTTTTATACAAATTATCATTCTATGGGGGGTTTGAAAAAGGACCGCTATAAATTCGGTTCACCCAAACTCCCGATACATCCCTTTCATTTTCGCCGCATCTTCCGCTTGGGTCCCGTCTGATTCGCATATGATAACAGGAGATAATTTTCGCTTAAATATCAATTCGCATAACGGCTCGAACTGAGGTCCGAACTTATCATCCTCAAGGGTAAGATGCCGAACTTCTCCCGCAGTATCCGAATATTGTATTTTTGTAAAATGTATATGCAGGTTCTTTAACTTTTCACTGCCCAAACGGTCTTGAACGGTATCAAGTATTTTTTCATAATCCGATATATCTTTTATTCCGCCGAATGTGCGGGCGTTCAAATGTCCGAAATCTATACAAGGAACAAGGCGGTCATCAATTCTGCACAACTCAAGAATTTCGTCCAAATCGCCTAACAGATTTAACCGCCCCATTGTTTCCGGACAAACCGTTATATGTCCTAAATTATTTTGATCCAGTGTTTTAAGTGATTTTTTCAGCGTTTCCTTTGCCAGCTTCAACGCCGCTGACCTTTCGATTTTCGCCGCACTGCCCGGATGAATCACAACTCTGTTTGCTCCCATCCAATCGGCGGCACGAGCTGATTCCAATATGTACCCCACGCTGTTTTCCCGCTTCACTTCATCCACGCTCGAAAGCGAAATATAATATGGAGAATGCAAAGAAAGCGTTATTTTTTCTTTTTTCGCAGCAGCGGCTATCGCGGCGGCAGTTTCTTTTTTTATTTTTAATCCGCGCCCGCATTGATATTCGTAACAATCCAACCCGAGCTTTTTGAGATACCCGGGTGCGTCAACGCTCCGCTTATAGCCCGCTTCCTTAAAGCTTTCCCCTACTCCGGCGGTCCCAAAAAGAGCTCCCAATATTCCACATCCTCCCTTAAACAATGACTCAGAATTCGTTTTCAATAAACCTAAGGTTGCTTGATACATAAAAAAATCTTCGGTTTTGCAACTATAAAATAGTTTCCCAAAATGTTTTACGGCTTTTCATCAAAATACATGAATTTGCAATTTATTTCTCCGTTGGTTTTGATTAATTTATTATCCGCACAAATATACGGGTATTCAATGTCATCAAGGTCAATTTCGTGGACAATTCCCTTTTTTCCATTAGATAACATTATCGTTTTCCCAATCAATTCCTTTTGCATATTATTTAAAAATACATCGACAACATTCGCATCAAACTCAGTATTTTTAAGTTTTCTCAACATAGCGAGAACGCTGAACGGGCTTTGCGGCTCTTTGTACACACGGCGCGAAACCATCGCATCGTAAACATCCGAAACAGCCGTAATCCTCGCAAACAGAGATATTTGTTTATCCAAAAGGTTGTCCGGATATCCCCTGCCGTTTATTTTTTCGTGATGATAGCGTACCGCATAACGGACATCATCACAAAACTCAGCAAGAAGGTCATAGCCGTAAACAGTGTGCATTTTTATTACTTCGAATTCCGCACGAGTCAACGCACGCGGAGCATTTATCACCTGATCGGGAACCGATGCTTTGCCGCAATCGTGCAATAGTCCGGACAAAACCAAGAGGTCGATTTGACTTTTTTCAAGTCCCATCCATTTACCTAATAACCCATTGAGCAGGGACACATTAGCACAGTGGCGCTGTAAATATTCGTCCATAGGGGCAAGTGCGTTAACCAGATCCAGTATCAAACCGGGTTTCGTTTTCTCCAAGTTTTTGGAAAGAGAGTCCGAAATGGAATGAATCGCTTCCTGCGACACATTGCTTGTGCTTGCAATTTCCTCAAGCATATGAAACGTGTCGTCTTTTGTATCGACATATCCGGTTTCTTCCTCAAGCTTTTGCCGGCTAACGGTTTTATTTAATGACTTGTGCCGTTGTATAACTTTTAGAGTTTCCGAAGAAACAACGACCGTATCTTTATATTTATTGAATCGGCGGATCGCCGTAATCTGGGATTCACTTATAACACTACCCTGGGGAACAAGCATTAGCGTTCCGTTATAATTAAAAATATCGTGCGGTAATTCCATTCCTTCATGAAGAAGATTTATCGGAATTGAAACCAATGATTCTTCCTCACTCATCATCTTCTTCCTCCTTACCCACTAAACGGCAGCCTACTTCAAACTTATCCGGCAAAAAATCCAGGACGTTGACAGCATCAGCTACCAGTGTTACAATTTCCCCATCCGCATCCATACGCAACTTAAACCGGTTGCCGACTTGCAAAACTTTGGATTTAAAACTAAGCCGTATCCCGCTTTTGCTGATGTTCACAACACGCGCTTCTATCGGTGTGTGGAAAGGATATTCTTTAACCTCATCATACATCAAGCTCTCTACATAGGACGGCATATTTATGTTATAACGCTGTTCCTGCCTGTTTTCTGCGTTGCTTCCTTTATACAGAGCAATAATTTTTCGGTTTCCGCGTTTATGGATTCTGCATTTATAAGAGCGCGGAAACGGAGTTGACAGAACCAATAAATCATAAGGTACGCCCAAATTCAATTCAGGCAGCATTCCGACTTCAACGGTGTTGTCATACTTATCATGAGCCAGAATTTTAACGTTAGATACTATCCTACCGTCCTCGTGATAAACGACTGCGTTGCAACCACCGTAATCATTTCCCACAATAATTTTACCATTCCTCTTTGTAATACAATGTTATCATTATATAAAAAAATTGATAATTTGTCAACCCCATTTTTTTTTTGAGTTTCCCCGTTTTTTCAGCCCCAAGCGAAGCGAGATTCACTCCATAGGCATATTTGCGGGGATTTCACCCGCTTTCGCAGTAAATCGTGTACGCCCTGTTTGCATCTTGCGAACACTGCGAAAAGCCCGTCCGCAATAGCATAAAACAAGAACTTTGGTGTACCGTATATCCGCTTGGATATAGTGATGACTTCCGTCACAATCGCTCTTTCGTCGTTTTTCTCGCTCATGTATCCGATATATCCGATGGCGATTGTTAGCAGTAAATCGAGATTGCGGATAGAGTTAAGCGACCTCACCCGAAAATCCTCAAAGTCAAATTGCTGCTTTTTGAAGCCGTAAAACTCCTCAATCCGCCACCGCATGAGATACACTTTAGTAACGACCACAGCAAGCCTCTTGTCGTCGCTTTTCAGGTTGGTGATAAGCATAAGAGGTTCTTTCCCTATCCCACGGCAAATGACTAAATTCAGATCCTCATTCGGTCTGCACGGCAGCTTTACCGGCACAATCGAAATCTTGCAATCAGCCTGTATGCCGTTCTTTTTCGTGAATTTCAAGCTGTATTTTCCCTTGAATTTATCGGCAAGCTTCAATATGTTTATCCGTTCGTCCTTGTAAATCACGTCACGGTTTTTCTTTGAGCGTATGATGAATTTCTCTTTGTTTTTTATCAAGTGTTCGTAATAAATATTCGCGTCATAACCGCGGTCAAATGCCCTGATATTGCCTTTTTTGAAGTGTTTGCCCAAAAATCTCAAAGCCCTTAAGGTTTCCTCATCTGCACTGACAAAGCCCTTTTCCGCCGCCGAATAAACTCTTGTATACACGCCAATTGGCTGCTTCTTCCCCGGCGTTAGTGCAGTTACGCCTACGGTGTGATAGCCTATTCCAAGCTTACCTGTGCTTCCGTCACGAACTACGCCTAAGCCCTCTAATTTGCTGCTGCACGGCTTCGTAATATCGCTGTCGTCCACTATCAATATCGTTTTCTCCGAGATACAGCCTTTAATCCTGCGAATGTAATTATCAAACAGTTTTTCGCCGTTTTTGAGCCAGTTCAAATTAAATGAAAGACGGTCAATGATTTTCTTGAGTGTGGTTTTTTCGTCAAGAACCCGTGCGATTTTCGATAAATGACAGCTCTGGCTGCTCAATATCCCGTAAAGCATCTGCGATACGAATTTGAATTCAGGGCGGGACAGTCCGTCACAAACTTTTTCTGAAAATCTTAAAATACCCCTTTTCAAATTGCTTCCGAGTATGCTATAACGCCGCAGCGTTTCAAGGTTCCGGGGTACCCGTTCGAAATCTTTGATTTCGGTAACGGGTCGGGTTCTTATAATGAGTCATGTGCAAAACCTCCTGAATGGCTGATTATACTGTGTTTTTTAGCAATTCCAGTATATCATATTTCGGTTGGTTTTGCACTATTTTATTTGCGGTTTTTCATTTTCAAAGAGCCGTTTTTACGCATTGCAGCAGCGTTTGCAACGCTTTTGGTATCAGAAAACGGGGAAACTCAAATTTAAAAGGTAGAATGTGATACAATAAAGATGTGAAAATCGGTGGTTGCTTGTTGTTTTATCATCTTATTGCGTGAAAAAACGAATTGATTTTTATCTGCCATAATTAAGTGAAAGTTGGTGAAAAAATGAATAGTGATGCAATAAAATGGTTATTGGAAGATAATAACCCTGCCGTGAAGTATCGGACAATGACCGAAATACTTGGCGAATCCGCAGATAAGGAACCTGTTATTACCTGGATGAATAAATCCCTACCCGATGACTGGACGGAGCGTAAAGGCTTGTGGTCTGTTTATTATCTTACCGCTTTTGCCGAATGCGGCTTGAACTTTGAAGATATTCCGTCCCTGAACGAAAAAATCAAAAATTTCGGGAGCGAAAATTACTTTGGATATGGCTGTGCCGATTTTATGCTGTTGCGTGCGCTTGTTAAGCTTGGGTATAAAACAGAAGTTAAAAAAATACTGGAAACACTCGACGATTATCGTTTACCCGATGGAGGATTTATTTGTGAACGGGTGAGAAAAAAAATTGGATATATACCGAAAAGCTGTTATAAAGCAAACATCTATGCGCTTTTTTGTGCAGCGGAATGTCGCAAAACCTTTGTGTGTTTTCCGGGCGAAGAGGAACTTATTGATTATTTTTTTGGTCGTAATATTTTTTACAGACGGGACGAAAGCCATGCGCTGATAATGGACGGGCGACCGGGATGGCGGATTATAGACACTTTCAACCCGTTTGAGCCTATGCGTGTAGGAATCCATCATGTCGTTGAAACTTTTTGCGCCTTAGGATATGGGAATGACGACCGTCTGACAGAAGCGTGGAACATCCTAAACGAAAAAAAAGACCCTGACGGCAAATACATCTTGAATGGAACGCTGACTAAATCATACCTCCCCAAAGAACGGGTTGGCAAGCCGAGCAAATGGGTAACATTTTATGCGTTGTTAGCGCAGAAAGAACGAAGTAAAATACATGAGCAATAACATATATCTGCCAGATTATAACAACAGCATCCTCGGAATCCCAAACTCCATTTTATCACATTACGGCGCAAAAACGCACCATGCGACGCTGCCGGTTTTGGATGAAAGGTTGTGCTGTGGATATAAAAATATTGTCCTTTGGGTATTGGACGGAATGGGTGTTGATGCGCTGAAAGCACACGCGCCGGATGGATTTTTGATGAAAAATTGCGTGGCGCAAATCAGCTCCGTTTATCCCTGCACGACCACCTCTGCTCTGACCACTTTTGAAACAGGTTTAACGCCTATTGAACACGGTTGGCTTGGTTGGTCACATTATTTTAAGGAAATCGGAAAATGTGTGGATTTGTTCAGCAACCACGAAAGCGGTACAGAATATCCCGCTGCTGACCGCAATATTGTTTGGGAAACAATCGGTTTTAAGAATCTATTTATACAAATTCGGGAAATCAATTCAAAGATTGAATGCTGTCGTGTTTCGCCATTTGGCGAATATTGGAGCGATACAAACGAAGCCGTTTGCAGCCATATTGAAACGCTTTGTAAAAAGGATGGACGGCGTTATGTTTACGCATACCATTTTCAACCCGACAAAGATATGCACGACAGCGGATGCTACAGCGAACGCACAAAAGCGAATGTTGTGTTGTTTGACAAACAGATTGAGCAACTTGCCGCCAACCTGACGGATACCCTGTTAATTGTTACCGCTGACCACGGGTTGACTGATGTAAAAATGCTTGATATTGAGAATTATCCCGACATTCATAATTGCTTGTCCACTCACCCCACAAGAGAACCTCGCAGTTTGTCGTTCTTTGTAAAACCGGAATATAAAGACATATTCCCGGAGCTTTGGAATAATCAATTCGGCAGTGATTTTGAGTTGATGACAGGAACGGGAGCCTTTGAAAAAGGGATTTTCGGGAACGGTAATCCTCATAATCATTCAATAGATTTTTTAGGTGATTATGTTGCGGTGGCTATCGGCGATCTTTCTGTATGGTATAAAAATGATAAAGGTAAATTGCACGATTTCAAGGCTTGCCATGCCGGATTGACCGAAAACGAAATGATAGTGCCACTAATTTTAATTGAGAGGTAAAATATGTTAAAACAATCTGATATTGATTTATTTACCTATGCTTTTGAGGGCATATGCCTCCCCGAAAACGCCGTTGTTTTAGATGTCGGCTGCCAACACGCGGGCGGATTGAAATGGATAAAAGAAAAATATAATCTGACAAGCGAATGTATCGGCATTGACAAGAAAGGTAAAAATTTTGAGGATGCCGAAACGCAAAAGGCTTTGGGCGTTTCCCTACTCGAAATGAACGCTTCCGAACCGCTTTCTTTTGCGGATAATACCTTTGACTTGATTTTCCACAAAGACACGATATGAAACATTTTATAGAACCGAAAGGTTTTTTGACCGAAGCTGAATATACCGAACTGATTGAGGATATGAAAGCCACTTATGTCTGTGGCGAATATCTTTGTATGTCGCCTTATTACATTTATACAGGGAGCAAAAAGTGATGCCTGAGCAAATCATCGAAAGCCACATCAAGGAAACACTCGCCGGAGACAAACGGGAAAATGCGTTAGATTTCGTTGCGCATCTGAAAGCAAACGAAATGCAGTTTGAACGGGGCAAGGGATATTGGGAGGACAAACTCTATTGGATGGTTAAATACAAAGGCGAATATGTATGTTTTATTTTGTTTAGCAGCGATGAGGACGGAAACTGGATTATCTGGTCTGATGATAGCGGTTCCGATTGGTATGCAAATGCTCCGATGGATGCAAGCATGAAAGAAATTGCATGGAAACACGTTGATATTTGCGGTAATTGCGGCGGTTGCAAGAATCCGGGAGGAAGCCGTAAAACGATATTCGGAAAAGAATTTGATAACGTCTGTGTAACTCCCATGAAGTTTGACAGCCCCGATTCTGAAACGGTGGAGTGTATGAAAAAAATGATAGAGATAAGGAAAACCGATATTATATGCAACACAACGAAAAGGTTGTAAATATGTCAAATCACAAAGGGACGGTAATACTTGAAACGGAACGGATTATATTGCGGCGGTTTCATATCGGCGATGCGGATGCAATGTTCCGCAATTGGGCAAGAGATCCGGAGGTAACAAAATATTTAACTTGGCCGACACACACGGATGTGTCTGTTTCAAAAGCGGTTATTAACAGCTGGCTGCCCTTATATAGAAATCTGAATCATTATAGCTGGGCGATTACACTCAAAGAAACCGATGAGCCAATTGGAAGCACAGTAGCGGTTGAGCAGAATGATGATATAAAAATGGTACATATCGGATATTGTATCGGACGAAAATGGTGGAATAAGGGTTATACTTCGGAAGTATTAGCGGAGCTAATTCGCTTCTTTTTTGAAGACGTGGGCGTAAACCGTATAGAATCCCGCCATGACCCACGCAATCCGAACAGCGGTAAAGTCATGCAGAAAGCGGGAATGAAGTTTGAGGGGGTTAAACGTCAATCGAATTGCAACAATCAAGGTGTTTGCGATGCCGCTTGGTATGTTATTTTTGCCAATGAGTATTTCGGGAAATCTGCTGATACCAGGGCGATAATAGAAGAAGATGCAGATAACTACACCGACATCAACGCCCGAACTATTGATAAATGGGCAGATAACGGCTGGGAATGGGGTGTTCCCATATCGCATGAAGTATACGAAAACGCACGAAATGGAAATTGGGATTTACTTCTCACCCCAACAAGATTTGTACCGCATGAATGGTTTTCACCCTATTTGAAAAACGGGCGGCTTGACGATACTCGCCTGCTTGGGCTTGCCAGCGGCGGCGGTCAGCAAATGCCGATATTCACGGCACTCGGCGCGGATTGTACGGTGATGGATTATTCCGAACGTCAGCTTGACCGCGAGCGTGAGGTTGCGGCGCGTGAGGGTTATGATATAAATATTGTCAGAGCCGATATGACAAAACGGTTCCCATTTGAGGATGCTGCTTTTGATATTATTTTCCACCCGGTTTCAAACTGCTACATTGAAGATGTTTATCACGTTTGGAACGAGTGCTTCCGAGTATTAAAACCCGGTGGAATACTGCTTGCCGGAATGGATAATGGGTTTAACTTTATCGTTGAGGATTTTACCGTGCGTCCGCTTGTTATCGCTAATAAATTACCGTATAATCCTTTGAAGATGGATGCTGAACGTCGCCAAAAGATGATTGACAACGATGAAGGCTTACAATTCAGTCATACATTCGACGAACAAATCGGTGGACAACTTAAAGCGGGATTTGTGATTACCGCCGCATATGAAGATTTCAATAATGACCCTGATGCTATAGCCGACGGTATTCCGTCTTTCTGGGCGACGAAAGCGGTGAAACCGCCGCTTGAATGGGAGGGATTGGAGTGAAAAATCATTTCGATATGTCATATCTTGGCGTTATGGTGGATATGGCAGGCTGTCCGAATCGCTGCCGCCATTGCTGGCTTTGCGGTCACAAAAACGGCAGCATGACTGTTGATGATTTTTGTTCCACTGCAGACCAATTCAAAAACTGGCGCGACGAAAACGGCAACGGAATCGGCGAACTCGGCTTTTTCAGTTGGTGGCGCGAACCTGATTACCGTGGCGATTATCGCAAATTGTGGCAACTCGAACAGGAGCTATCTTCACCCGGACGGGCGCAGCGGTTTGAACTGCTTTCTATATGGCGGTTAGCGCAGGATGAAAGTTATGCGAAATGGGCGGCGACCCTGCCGCCAAAAGCGTGTCAGATTACCTTTTTCGGCATGGAAGAAAATACCGACTGGGGCACGCGGCGAAAAGGTACATTCAAGGATAATCTTTTAGCGACAGAACGCTTAATAAACGCCGGAATTGCCCCGCGCTGGCAGTTGTTTATCACAAAGCGCAATATCGGCGAGTTGGACGGATTTATTCGTTTAATATACGAACTTGATTTACACAAACGATGTGAAGCTGTCGGGAAAAAGTTCGAGGTTTTTATCGGCGGTATTTCCCCGGAGGGCAATGGATACGAAATTGAAAACATCCGTATTGAGGAAAGCGATATTTCTCAAATACCGCAAGGGCTTATCAGCATTTGCCGTGAAAGTGCGGATTTGCTTGGTCAGCCGGAATATGTCTTGTTAGAATCGCTGTTACATGAAGAATCCCCGGCAAATATGAGTGTCAACATCCCCTGCATATCGGTCAATGCAGACTTTGACGTATATCCCAATATCGCCGAACCCACGCAGTGGTGGCTACTGGGCAATTTGAAAGCCGACGGCGCGGATGCGATAATCAAGGCATACCGGGATGAAACCACGCCCGGCATGAGGGCGAACCGTGAAATTCCGGTATGCGAACTGGCGCGGCGATATGGCAATAATAACAGCGAAAAACTGTATGACAAAAATGACCTCATACGCCGCTGGCTGCATCAATGGGGCGTTGATTATATAGAGGAACGTGTATAAACAACAGTATTATAATTGCAAAACGGGATGACTGCGTTTGAGGTGATTTATAAGATATAACGAATGTGATATTATGAAACAAAATCAATATCAACCTCAAGTTGATAATCATAAAAATTATTAACCTTTTATGTATGGGAATTGGTTGCGATATCTGATAGAGTAAAGAAAAAAACAAAGGAGCAGGACCATGATTGATAATTACAGAATCGGCAACCACATTTCTTTTCTCCGCAGGGAAAAAGGACTGACCGGCGAAAAAATGGCTGAACAATTAGGCGTTTCTCCGCAAGCTGTTTCAAAATGGGAGAACGGAAAAAATCTTCCCGAAACCGCATTGCTCCCCGCTATTTCGGCTTTGCTCGGATCTTCTATTGATTTGATTTTAATGCCGCCTAAAATCACAACGAAGAAATTCGGGAAGAATGATACAGAACTTCACCGATACAATTTTGTGTGCCAACATATCAGCTGTATTCCGCAAATCTTTAAGATAGACTTTGGCAGCAAAACGATTGTTATGGAAGATTTGAGCGAAGATTATGTCCCAGGCTATCATTACGATAAGGATAATTACGAGGGTGCTTTTATTCGGGAAAACTATCAAAACATCCTGCAAGCGGCGGCGCGTTGGCACTCTGCTTTTTGGGAAAATCATAAGGCTTTTGAGCAGATTGGGCTTGACTGGCGTTTTGAAACCAAAGAAAATTTGGCGGCGCACATCAGCATGATGGAAAAAGATTTCAAAAAATATAAAGCGAACGAAGAATCCGGAAAAATCCCGAAAGTATGGGAGGGTAACTTCGCCGGTGAACCGTTTCGCATAGAAAACAATATCGACGTCAAAAAGCTCGACTATTTCACGGATGCCATCCAACAGATGAAAACCGAATATGTTCCACTGGTCGATTCAAGATTTCACAGCGGAAAGAACGTAACGGTCATTCATGGTGATATGAACCCAAGCCCGGTATTTATATCAAAGTCAGCAGATAAAGCCGTAAAATTCCAAGGACTGGGAGCCGTCCGGATGGGATTGCCAACAGAAGATTTGGCAATGCTCATAGCTTTGCATTTTGAGCCGCACAAACAAAAGGCTCTGCCCTTATTGGAAGAATACTACCGCCAGCTTTGTGAAACGGTAAAGGATTATCCGTACAAAACCTTTATGAATGACTATAAAATCGCCATCATGGAGAATATGTTTTTCACCGTCCGTCTTATTAATAGAAAAATATTTGATTTCAGGATGATGGAAAAAGCGATGCTGGCATTTGAATCTTTTGTGTTGAAATAATAGACCTCCCCGGAAATTAAAATGATGTATGAACACAGATCATAACGTTACGAAGTGATTTTCGAGGAAGCCTAATAAGCCGGTTTTGTAAAGCGCATAATTTAAACCGATAGTTGGGGTTTTTGTTCAATTCCAATTTATATATCGTTGCTTTACATTACAAGCCGTGATATACTTGAATTGTTGAGAATACAGTGAGATCTGCCTATACGCCTGTGATGCGGGTATAATAACGGAGGTTTTTATGACTGTACACGAGCTAATGATAGCACAAAATCGGAGGTATAGAACATGGTTGAATTTTGGGATATACTGGACGAAAACAGAAATAAAACGGGTCGGCTGCATGAGCGCGGAAAGCCTATGCAGCAAGGTGACTGTCATCTTGTTGTACATATTTGGGTTATGAATAATAAAGGTGAATTTCTAATTTCAAAACGTTCTCCGGATGTAACCGGATGGGCGGGTATGTGGCAAACGACCAGCGGGTCAGCCGTTGCGGGTGACGACAGTCTGACAACAGCTCTGAAAGAAACAGCCGAAGAAATCGGTGTTACCCTCAACCCCAAAAACGGACAGTTGTTTAAGCAGTTTGAAGCCCCTCACACTATCAATAAAGGCAGTGTGTTTTATGATGCGTGGCTATTCAAACAAGAAATTGATATTTCTTCAATCGTACTGCAACCGGACGAAACCTGTGATTCTATGTGGGCGGATCAAGAAAAAATAAGGCAAATGATCCGTGATAACGTTTTTATATCAGAAAAAAGGGTGTATCCATATCTTGATGAATTATTTGCATTTTGCGGTAACTGCGATATTCCCGATGACCGGTGACCGGTCATCGGTCATTAAACCTTGGTCAAAATATTTCCGTTAGCGATGAATACCGTCAACGGCAATCGTCTGTTAAGGAATTGATTACAGAATAGAGGAGCGCGAAATGAATAAAACCGAATTAACCACCATGGTAATGATACAGGACAAGCAAAGCGACAAGGTATTGGCTCAGGATCGGGTGAAAAATTGGAAAGGACTGTCGTTCCCCGGCGGTCATGTTGAGGACGGCGAGAGTTTTTATGACTGCGCAGTGCGTGAGGTTAAAGAAGAAACCGGGCTGGACATTTACAAGCTAAAATCCTGCGGGATTATCCATTGGTCGAACAACAAAACCTTTGAGCGATATTTAGTTTTCCTTTATAAGACTGTTAATTATTCAGGGAAATTACTGCCCGGATCAAATGAGGGTAAAAATTTGTGGATTACCATTGAACAACTGCGTAACACACCGTCTGAAAATCAAATAATAAAGTATTTGCCGATGTTTTTAGAAGATAAATATAGCGAAGCATTCGGTTCATGGAACGATGATGAACCGTGGGAAATCGTATATAAATAAAATAGATGTAAAATAACGGTGGTTGAAAAACAAATTAAAACAGCCGGAAAACATGGAGAATAGAACATATGAAATTAACAAAATGCGATAAAGGACATTCTTACGATTTGGACGGAAGCAACGGCTGCCCATTTTGTGACGGCTCTGAAAAAATCGAACAAAACACTTTTGATCCTTATTTTGAAATGCAAAGAAACAACAAATATTTCGGCAAGCGGTTTTCTGTTATGGGTGATTCAATAAGCACCTTATATGGGTATAACCCGCCCGGTTACGCTTTGTTTTACGAGGGCGAGAACTGCGATAATTCCGGCGTTAATAAAATGGAGGATACATGGTGGGGTAAACTTATTTCCTATTTCGGCGGCGAGCTGCTTGTAAATAATTCGTGGTCAGGAAGCCGCGTGACAAGATTTCCGGATCAAGACGAATTGTTCCCTTCCGGCTGCAGCGGCGAACGTACAGGTAATCTGCACATAGACAATGTAAAGCCTGATGTTGTCATTATTTATCTTGGAACTAATGATTGGGATAACGGTGTAACCCTTTCGCATATTGATTATTCCGGCGAAGATACTGCGCCTTGGAGCGATATATTCTTGGATGCTTATGAAAAAATGATATTATCAATTAAAGAAAATTATCCGAACGCCGAAGTATGGTGCTGTACGCTCAATTCTATTTTCATATCGTCAAATCCTTCTTTCTCTTTTCCGGAATCCCCCGGAGGGGTGCATATAGAAAAATATAACGAAATAATCCGAAGCGTTTCTTTAAAAACCAATTGCGGACTAATTGATTTATACAAAAACAATATCCCACATGACACCGTGGAAGGTTTACATCCAACGGCTGACGGAATGAGCACTATGGCAATGCTGATGATCAGAAGACTTGCCGAACCGAAGTTTGGAACGTTTATGGATTGCAAAAACGACGAGCACGAATTCATAGTTGCCGATACCCACACAGACGGCACAAAATATGTCTGTACGAAATGCGGCAAAGAAAGCACAAGAATTAAAAAAAAATTGAAGAACAGGCTTAAACTTTTATTTGCCGCTGTTGGGGGAGTGATTTTATTGTTTTTTTTCATCGCTACGTTTAATATGTTTTTATTTTTATCAAAATCTGCGCCGCCGCATGAAATGACCCCGGTAGAAACCGTTCAATTTTACTTCGAACGATGGAACGAAAAAAATACTATTGGAATGAATAGTGTTGTTCGTGATGAAAGGAAGAATACAGATTATGGGAAGTCGCACCTAATGTATGTACATCTTACCCGGAGCATTGACGAAACTGAAAAATACATGAACAATGAGGGAACAAACTTTAGCGAAATTTTTCCGGGCTATGTAAAATATTCTGTTGTGGAAGTAGAATTTGAAATCGAGTACAAAAAAAGTCGATTTTTTGATAATGCAGGGGGATTCCCGGATGGAAAATCTATTGTAGATAATTGGCATTATGTATTAGGAAAAATTTATGAAGAATCAGATTGGGTTATTGTTTCGTGGGGAGTTTGACATTGTTTATAACAAAAAAATTAACCAGCACGGTCAAGGAAATCGGAATATTTACGGATAGCAAACAATGTGGGGATGATTTTTGCATTTTAAATAATTGTTATCCGG
>Ga0099364_10003113_pt1 | contig 26008 bp, 21 predicted proteins | sample TergutTh196P3_FD_73070 | JGI IMG/M metagenome (GOLD analysis project Ga0099364, IMG submission 73070) | Microcerotermes parvus P3 segment gut microbial communities from Pointe-Noire, Republic of the Congo - Th196 P3 | ecosystem: Host-associated > Arthropoda: Insects > Digestive system > Gut ...
CGCTTGAGTAGACAGCGTCGATTGTTTCGCGGTCAAAACGTGCTTTCAGCTGCTCAATCTGCGAAAAACCCCTTCCTGCAATCTGCCCGTTGAAGTGGCCATGCGCCCGTCGGTAGATATTTCCTTCTGCTTCAGCATGTCTTATTAAGTAAATACTTGTCAACTCTGTACTACCTTTCTTACTATTGCGGGTCTTTCGTTCGAAAGACCCGCTCCTGTGCCACTATACCACACGCGCTCTTGTGCATTACAAGCTGCTAAATTGAGCATCCTTCCCTCTGAGAATTCTTGCAGTTTCCGGCGTTCTGTTATCCGGTTCTTCTTTTCTTTCAAAAGAGCGTTTTTGAGGGGACGTATAGTACCCTTTATAGTACTTATGCTCAAACCCCAGAAAAATACGATTCTCATTCAAGAATGATGAAGATATAGATTCACAGTAATCCATTATGCACTTTGCGCCTTTTAATTGAGCAACAACATTCTTTGCTGATGATGAACTCTTAGAACGTTTTAGTTCAAAAAACATAAGAACTTTTTCCGACTCTGAAACTAAAACATAATCTGCTCTTTTGCTCTCCTTGTTTTTTCCTTTAAAAAACACATTCCCTGTTGTTGGAAATTTGTCGCATTTGATGATAATCGCATCGTTGGGAGGATTGTAGACAGTAAAATCATAGTCGGATTCAACTTCTGTCAAAACGCAAAAACACTTCCCTTCTGAAATTATCAACGGTACAGAAGCGTTATCGGATATTAGACTCCTTAATGCATTGCCGGCACCCATAAACTATCCTCCGAACATTATTTCATCTGTAATACGGTTCATCTCATTAATAGACTCGTCAAAGCTACTGGAATGAATGCCGTATTCATCATCTACAGACACTTGAACAAGAGTCTCCGCAGTAGACTTTCGTTTGCGGTTGGGCATTTGAACCGCCCCTCTACACGCCGTATAAATTCTTATATCATCCGCTTTTATTAACTCAATTCTATTGTAACCCTCGTTAATGACAATATCCAGTAGATGAGGGCTTTTTCCATTTAAAAGAATGAGGTTGTTTATCTCCCGTAAAATATAATCACTATGCGTAGTGACAAAGATTTTTATGCCACAGTTAATCAGACTGGTAAGAAGTCGCGCCATTTTTCTTTGATTGTTCGGATGCAGATTTAACTCCGGTTCATCAATTATCAGTAAATCGCCTATTTTTGCTTCATGCTTTAGGTAGAATCCAATGTCAAGCAAAGAACGAACAGAACTGGAACTCTCATCCATAGAAAGCCTCACCTTTGCGTTTGATTTGCTATGCGGGCTAAAGAATAGTTCGTCCTTATCTGTAACCTGATAATCTCCTCCCAGTATATTTGAAAATAGTGCAAGCACGCTATTGTGCTGAAAGGATAGTTCGCTTTCGTTTTTAGAAATTGATTCTAGATTTCTAACGAAGTCTACATTGTGATCAACAGGCCAAGCATAATCTGATTTCCCTTGCCTTAAAAGAAAAAATGGGTCAATCTCTGAATCTTTTTTACTAATTGTTTCCAATATTTTATTCCTTGCGAAGTTTAACTCTTTTCGGAAAATCGCAGCCCCAGTTCTCTCTGCGCTGGCAATGAAAACACTAGGGAATACAGCACCAAACACAACTTTTTTCAGTGCGTTGCTTATTGTATCTGAGATAATGTATTCAGGTATAGTTCGCGCTTCCCCATTTTCAGAAAATAGCGTGATTGTTAGGTTGTCATCTTTTGACTTTTTATATATTTTAAGGCCCGTTTTTGCATTGGCAGATTTTACTTCAACCGAGTATTCCTCAGCCAAAATGGCAATTTCATTTGAATCGACATCTAATGAAAATGATGTGTTCGCGAAATTTTTTCTCTGTGCAGAAAAAACAGATGCTAATTGATTCGAGTATTCATCGCAAGCACTCTTTATTATCGCGGAGAAATCATCTGCATATTTTCTTGCCGATATTTCGCATACACCAGAATCTATTAACTTATTCATAATATCGCTATCTATTGGTATTTTAAAAATTTTATTCCAGTAATGCAAGAATCCATAAATGGCATAAGTTACATATGTTTTGCCACTATTGTTCAGTCCGCACAAAACTGTCAGCTTGCCCATTTCCATCTCCGCATACCTTAGAACGCCAAGGTTTTCTATTTTAATCTTCATGTTACACCCTCCCGATAGAATTATATATATCAATCTGCGGATTGCAAGGGGTAAAATTTAGGATTTAGGTTCTGGGAAACGTGGGAATGAAATTCATGTTTTATTGCAGAGATTTGAATAATACAAGAGCATAGACTCCGCTTCTGCTGAGAACTTGCCAGCTATCAGTAACCCATAGTAGGAAACTCTAGTTTTTTCTTAGGCAGAAAAAGCGCCCATTCCGTCATGCTTCGGTTTTCTTGTTAGAACCGCGCCTGAGAATTTTTGTTTATGTATTCATCGATACTGTCCCAAGTAAGCATTACTTCACCTCTTTATTCAAGCGGGCGGCTTTCGTTCTGCCGCCAAAGAACAGGTCGCCAAGAACATAACAACTCATAAGGGCGGGGTTTCATCCCCGCCCTTACATCAATTGCTGCTATCAGGCAAACCTGATGTTCTGGAACAGTGTAAGCCCGGATAAGGTGTGCCGTACGTTCCTTAGATTATTGTTATACGCGTATATAAGGGGGTCTTCGGTCAGTCCGAACCAGAGCAAATGGTCTGTGTGCATCCTCATCAAATCATATACCACATCTTTGCGCCTGTCCACGTTCTGCTCTGAGTTTGCCGCTACGGCAAGCTCCATATATCTCTCGCGTTCGGGGCCTGTCCAGCCCTGGGGCATGAATGCCGGATAATTGCCGTAGATGTCCGCGGGCTGGCTTGCCGGAGAGACAGGCTGGTTGATAGCGATATCGAACTCGGGTTCGTTGCTCATCATGAACTCGAAGTATGTTGACTGGTCGTAATTGGTAATAAGTGAATTAACGCCTATTTGCTCAAGGCCGTTTTGGATGATCTCCGCAGCCGTGATGAAGTTGGGGTCGCCGTTCGTCGTTATTCGAAGGGTCTGCCCTACGAGCCCCGTCTGCTCAGCAAGCTGCCTTGCCCTTTCAATGTTAAACCCTTCGCTGTATAGAGGATGCATGTTGAAATAGCGGTCCTGCAGCTCGATAAAGGACTCCGAGACGCCTAAGCGTGGCAGCCCCGCCGCGCCGTTAAAGGCAACGTTGCTGATTGCCTGACGGTCGATCGCCCAGGATACTGCCTCGCGTGCCGCCGGTGAATTGAGGGGGCCGGAATCATGCAAGTTGTACCATGCGGCCAAAGATGAACCGACATTTCTGACCTCGACGTTGACGGTGCCGAGGGATTCGATATGATCTATATCCCGCGTGGTGATGATAGTGATGTCTACGTCGCCGGTCTCAAGAGCGTTGATCCTCTGTGATAACTCATTTAAGCACTTGAAGTATATCGTCTTGATTTCGGGGGCCTCACCCCAATAATCGTCCCGCGCCACAACGGTGACATGGCTGTTCGGGACATAATCAGTGACAGTATAGGGCCCGGTTCCGACGGGGTTGCTGGTATAAGTATTTATGTCATAGGTCCTGTGGTCCACCATCTGCATCTGGACGCTTCCGAGTTCCATCGAGGCCTCGTAGCGGTCTAGCCAGACGTCAAGGGTATGGTCGTCAATAACGCTGGTTCTTTCAACGTCAATGCCTTTGACGTTCAGGTATGCCCTTGAGTCGGCGGCGTTGAGACGAAGCGTGAATAAAACGTCCTCAGCGGTAAAGGGGTTGCCGTTTGAGAAAGTTACTCCCTCGCGGAGCGTCATTCTGTAGTTCAGGCCGTCTATGTGGTCGTATCCGGTGGCGAGTACCCAAAACCTCTCGCCGGTTGCTGCGTCGTAATCCCAGAGGGGTTCGGCATAGGTGCGCTGAACGCTCAAATAGCCGCCTTTACCCGTCATAAAGAGGGGATCCAAGGTGCCGGAGTCAAGGAACACGCCGATGTTGAGGTAGTCTCTCGCGGCGGATGGCGAACTGCCTGTGTTGCCGTCATTTGCAGGGGCAGGGGCAGGGGTAGAGGCGGGGGCGCCGCCGTTGCATGCCGCAACAATTGCAAGCATCATGCAGACAGCGAGTATTGCGGCCAGTTTCCGTAAATTGTTTTTCATTATAACCCTCCATTTTAATTTTGTGTTTTTTAAACACGTTCTTGCTAAACTTCCTTATATCTGCAGCACGCGACGAAATGCCCCGGGGAGCATTCTTCAAGTGTTTGCATTTGTGAGCATTCCGCGGAGGCGTACCGGCAGCGGGCCATGAAGCGGCAGCCGGGTTTGGGGTTGATTGGAGACGTCAGTTCTCCGCGCAGAATTATGCGTTTTATCCTGTTATGTATATCCGGCACAGGCACCGCGGACAGCAAAGCCTTGGAGTACGGATGCCGCGTATTAAGAAAAAGCTCGTCCGCCGGAGCTTTTTCGACCATTTGGCCCAGGTACATAACCATTATGTCGTCCGATATGTATTTTACTACCGATAAGTCATGGGTGACAAACATATATGAAAGGCCGCGTTCTTCCTGCAAATCCAGCATCAGATTGATGATCTGGGCCTGAATGGAAACGTCCAGCGCCGATACCGGCTCGTCACAGACGATAAACTTCGGCTTGAGTGAGAGGGCGCGGGCTATTCCTATCCGCTGCCGCCGCCCACCGTCCAGCTCATGAGGGTACGAGTTTTCAAAGCGGGCAGCCAAGCCAACCGTATCCATCAGCCTGCGGACCTCTGTGCGCATATCATCCTGAGATAGGCGGCCTTGTATTTTCAGCGGATCCATTATTGCCTCGCTGACCGACATGCGCGGGTCAAGGGAGGAGTACGGATCCTGAAATATTATCTGCATTTTTTCCCGCAAAGCGCGCAATTCGCTCCTGCTTGGGTTTGTTATGTCTTTACCGTCAAAGAATATTTGGCCATCTGTCAGATCCAGCAGATGTAATATAGCGCGGCCCAAAGTGGACTTGCCGCATCCGGATTCGCCGACGACTCCCAAGGTCTTCCCCTCATCAAGGGAAAAGTTTATTCCGTCCACGGCATGAAGCATACCGCTGTTAGTCTTAAAATATTTTTTCAGGTCCCGCACTTCAAGTAATGCAGACATACTAGCTACCTCCCGCAGAAAAACACTTGACGGTATGCCCGGGCGCTACTTCGACTTCTTCGGGAGATGACTTTGAACACTGCTCATCCGCGCGTGGGCAGCGGTCGTAAAACCTGCAGCCTTCAGGCAGGTTAGTCGGGTCTGGCATAAGCCCTTTTATTGGCTTAAGGCGTTTTTCTGTCGCGTCAAGCTTGGGCAGCGAACCGAACAGGCCCAGCGTGTATGGGTGGCTCGCGCGGTCAAATATATCCGCAACCGTACCGCGCTCCACGATTTCACCGGCATACATAACGGCAACGCTGTCACAAAATTCCGCTACAACGCCCAGATCATGCGTGATCATGACGACTGACGTACCCAGCTTTTCCTTTAGCGACTGCATCATCTCAAGCACCTGAGCCTGGATCGTGACGTCAAGCGCTGTTGTGGGTTCATCCGCAAGCAGCAGTTCAGGATTGCACGCAAGCGCCATAGCGATGACTACGCGCTGCTTCATTCCGCCTGAAAACTGGTGCGGGAAATCTTTAAACCGTTCCATCGGTATGCCGACCATCTCCAGCATACTGCAGGCGCGTTTATGCGCCTCGGCACGGGAGATACGGTTGTGCAAGCCGATTGTTTCTGCGATTTGAAAACCGACTGTTTCAATAGGGTTTAACGCCGTCATCGGATCTTGGAATATCATCGCGATTTTATTACCTCGGATTTTTCGCATTTCCCGTTCCGAAAGCTTCATAAGGTCATTGCCGCTGTAAAATATTTCTCCGGAGATGACTTTCGCCGGCGGCATTGGGAGTATTCGCATGACGCTTCGCGCTATTGACGTTTTCCCCGCGCCGGTCTCGCCCACCAAGCCCATCGTTTCACCTTTTTTTATCGAAAGGTTTACGTGGTTGATAGCATATATAACAACTTCATCGGTGTGGTACTCCACCGCTAAGTCCTTTATTTCCAACAAAATCCCTGTTTCCATTCCGGCTCCTTAGTCCTTTAGACGCGGGTCCAGCGCGTCGCGAAGTCCGTCTCCAAGCAGATTACAGGATAAAACAGTGAGCATAAGGCATATGCCGGGGTACAACGCAATCGTCGGGTGCTGACGCATAACGTCCCGCCCTTCGGCGATCATTGTCCCCCATTCCGGCGTCGGCGGCTGTACGCCCAGCCCTACGAAGCTCAGCAGGGCGCCCGCCAGTATGCATGTGCCGATGCCCATTGTGATCTCAACTATTAATGGCGCAATTGCGTTCGGTACGATATGCTTAATGATAATCCGGGCATTTCCCGCATTAACAGCCCTTGCGGATTCAATGAATTCTTTTTCGCGTACTGTGAGTACGGACGCGCGCATAAGCCTCGCGAAAGCGGGTACGTGGCACACCCCCAACGCAATTATGGCGTTTCGCAGGCTCGGGCCCAGAATTGCGGCAAGGGTAACGCATAGAAGCAGCATGGGGATCGCCTGATAAATATCCAGAAAACGCATAGAAATGTTATCAGTCCAGCCGCCGAAAAACCCGGCTATCGCCCCAATCGTAATGCCCAAAACAGCCGCAATAGAGACGGAAATAAATCCCATCTGGAGCGACGCCCTTGAACCGTATATGAGCCGGCTCAGCACATCGCGGCCCAGCTTATCCGTACCGAGCAGGTTTTCAGGGCTTGCGCTTGCGTACGACTTCGTGGAGTCCTGCAGCGAGAAGTAGTAGGGCGCCAGCGCCGGAGCAAAAATCGCGACAAGAATGAGCAAAACAAGCACAATCAGCCCGGCAACCGCCAGCTTGTTCTTTTTCAGCCGGCGCCATATGTCTTTAAGCCTCGATTTTTTGCGGGTCTTCTTCAATCTGCTTACCACCTTTCCGGCTTTTTTCGCTTTTACGTCCGTACTGGGAACGAATCCGAGGGTCAACTATCGCGAAAACAATATCCACGATCAGAATTACCAGTGAGAACATGACGGAAAGAATGAATACGCCTCCCTGTATGACCGGGTAGTCCCGTCCGGTAAGGCCGGCCAGCGTGTATTGGCCGAGCCCCGGTATTCCGAATATTACCTCGGTGACCAGCGCGCCGCCTATCATCAGCCCGAATATGTTACCGATGACCATTATTACGGGGATCATAGCGTTTTTCAGGGCGTGGCGGTACGTAACCTTGTGCTGGGGGAGGCCCTTTGCCTTGGCGGTTACTATGAAATCCTGACGAATTATCTCAAGCATATTTGAGCGGGTTTGCCGGGCAATGGTGGCAATGAAGAGAAGGGACATTGAAACAACAGGCAATACCCAGTGCCGCCATGAACCAATTCCGGATAATGGGAACCACCGCAACTGAACGCCAAATAACCGCACGAGCAGCAGCGCAAACCAGAATACCGGCATGGATACGAAAAACAAAGCGACAAACATCGCGGCGTTGTCTTTCCATGTATTATGATGCGTCGCCGCGTAGACGCCTATGGGAATACCCAAAATCACAGAAACGGCAAGGCCGACGCTTACGAGAAGCAGCGTATATGGTATACGCAGCATCATAGCGTCAAATACCGATGATTTTGTAAAATATGACGTGCCAAAGTCGCCCCGGACAATCTGCCCCAGGAAATTGAAGTAACGTACGAAAATAGGGTCGTCCAGCCCCAATTCCGCGCGCAGCTCCGCGACCCTTTCGGGAGTCGCCTGTGTGCCGAGCATAGATGCTGCGGGATCGCCCGGAGTTATTGCCAATAACAGCAACACAATAAATGAGATGCCAAGCACGACAGGTATCAGCATAAGCAGCCGCTTTACAATGAATACTAGCATAGTGTGCCCACCTTTGCCAAAGGTTACTCCTTCATTACTGTCAAGATACAGCATTATTCCAAGAAAATCAATTCGTTTTTCAATATTATTATTCTACAACTGAATAGATGGTCACCGGTCAAAGCTCAATTTCATGAAAAAAAAGTAATTCCGTCATTGCGTCCGTCATTGCGGGCTTGACCCGCAATCCCCTGCGGTACGCACTGTTTATGGGATTCCGTGTCAAGCACGGAATGACGCGTGTGTGAGATTGCCGCTCATTAAAATAAGTAATTCCGTCATTGCGGGCTTGACCCGCAATCCCCTGCGGTACGCACTGTTTATGGGATTCCGTGTCAAGCACGGAATGACGCGTGTGTGTGTGTGATTGGCGCTCATTTGTCGCTTAATTTGAGGCGTTTGCTGAACCATTGATAGATGAATGAAATTGCCAGCAGCACTATTCCGCCTGTGAAATATGAAACTATGCGCAAAGTCGTTTCCAGGCCGTGCAGATCCAGAACAAAAAGCTTCACCACCGAAAAAATTGCCATAGACAGCCCGCTTATCCTTGTTACGCTGTTACGTTTTACGAAGCCAAACACAACCCAGCAGAGGGCGGTAAGGGCAAAAAGCAGTGTCAAGGTAAGGCTTGAGGCGCGTAAGGACAATTGTACGACAAGGTTTTGCGCGGCGAGCAGCATCGCGAAGGCGGAAACAATTAGGGGCTGCAACTCTACGGGGAACCGGCGCGCCCCGCTTAAAAACCGCAGCAAATCGTTTAGCCACATCACCGCGACGATATTGACGGCTATATACAAAGCAAAAGCGGTAATACTTAAGATTCCTGCGGCGATAGCAGACGCTAAAGCGGCTCCGGACGCGTCCGTGCCCACGCTGTACAGGCCTTGCGCTCCCGCGTTGTATAAAATTAAGGCAACCGTGCTGACTATCCCAATGGCAATTGCCGCATACCGGAAACCATAATTATACGCGAGGCGTATGCGGGGGACGAAAAAAGCGAGGGCAAAACCCAGGGCAATGGACAGAAGCGTTGCAAATACTTCGGCGCTGCCGCCAAAAATCCTGACAAGCGAAGGCATGAGCGGATCATGGAGTGCATAGACCATAAAAACCCAGAGGTTAAAAACGGCGGCGCCCCGGAAAACATCCAGCCACACGCCGATATACGGCCGCTCCGGCTTTCTTATCAGAGCGGCTGTCGAAACAACGGCGGCAGCCAGCGTGACAGACAGGTATTGCCATACGAAAAGCGGGTCCCGGTAGTTTGTCACGTCAACGAACAAAAACACAAACAGGCACAGGCAGCCGATAACCAAGCCCGATACTCTGAAGCGGCGCCGATTTTTGAATATCCCGTAAAGGGACAGGCCCACCGACTGGACAAGCCAGCCCACCGACAGCCAAACGCTGTCTAGGGCGAACAGCACAACAAGTGCCGTGAAAGTCACGCTTGTGATAAAAAACAATGCCCTGAGGGAACCGGTTTCGGACTGCGGCACGCCGCTGTGTTTCCGCCGCTCAACAGAGAGCGCCATAACTATGCAGCAAACGGCAAAGAATGCCGCGACTAGGGCTGAAATCGTCTCCGTATGCTCCCCCCACAGGCTTATTATCGACGGGGCATATTCATTGCCCCAATACAGGCCCAGCAAAAAATGGAAAAACACATTGCATGTGAGCAGGGCGACGTCCGCTGCCTTTATGCGTGTTTTGGTAAACCAGGCGCCGAATACGGGGATTATGATATATGATAAAAAGCTTATGGCAATCGACGCGCCGACAACCGCCGCGGTACCCAATCCCGAACCACTTCCACGGCTCACCTCCATCACTGCCAATGCCGCGATGAGCGCGGCGCCCAGTCCGATAGACCGCGCTGTGCGCCAGCTTTTTCTGGTCGCTATCGAAAGTGCGAGCAAACACAGCACTGAGAAATATATCGCCGCGAATACAGCTATGGGCCTTGTCAGAGCGATTGCCGGCAAGTATCCGCCAAGCAGCGCAAACACGGCGACGAGCTGCGCGTCATACCTGAGCGACGCCGCAAAGGCAAGCAGCGATACGCAGGCGCATATGGCAAGGGCCGCCCACATAGGAAGGACGCCAAGGGTCATATGTCCGAGGGCCGCGCTTAAAAACAATATTCCCGAACCGCCCGCCGTTAGTGCCAGGGCAAAGCCGCCCCGCCATTTCTTGCGGTAGAAAGCCTCGCCCGCCGCCATTAGCGCCATGCCAAAAATGAAAATCACGGCCCATTGCAGCGCCGGACCCATATTTGTGTAGAGAAAGCGCCCGAATGTGAACACTCCGAGGAGCAGCAGCAGTGCGCCGGCGGCGCTTATGATTTTCAGCCCCAGAAACGTTTCCCACGCGAAATACCGGCGTACGGCGCTCAGGGCGGCGTCCTCTACGGGGGAGGCGCCCAATTTGTCGATCTCGCCCGCATGGTAGCTTCCGGCGTCGTCCCAAGCGCCCTTTTTGCGCGCCTGGGCCTGCACGGACTTCTCTCTGACGCGCTCGCGCAAAGCAGTCAACTCCGCGTACAAAGGCTCGCGCTCCTCAGTGTCCAATTTGCGAAGCTCTTCGGCCATAGCGTTCATCGCACTATGCATATGCGAAAATAACTCTGTGATATGTGCCCGCTCCCGCGCAAGCCCAATTTCAAGGTATTCCTGATGTCTGCGTTTGCTGGCGCCAAGCAGCGCGAGGCGTTTCGACGACAGCTCATGCTTGAAATCACGCGCCAGCTTCTCATTGGCGTTTTGCAGCGCGGCAGTCTCGTCCCGGCTCTCCTGAAGCTGTGCCTGCAGCCGCTCGATGGTTTCGCGCATCGACGCGTTTTCTTTCAATAAATCCTGCCGCTCAAGCACCTCGACTGCGGCGTCGATTTCCGCAAGGCTTTCCCTAAAACCGGCAAGAGCGGTTTTTATTGCGCCTACGCCGTCTAAATTCTCATTAATAGCCGGTCACCTCTCTTCTATCGCACATTCATATTACCACAGGATTTGTAGATAATCAACATTGCAAAAATACCTTGACAGTCATAGTAATATGTGATATCGTATACTAAATAAGTCAAGTGAGGCGAGGGCATGGAAGCAAGAACATCGGCCGATTTGCTGCGCGGACATACTGATACCGTTGTTTTGAGCATATTGCTCGAAGGGGATAACTACGGCTACGAGATACATAAAAGCATTATCGGCAAGCTCGGGGGCGAATACGAATTGAAAGAAGCCACCCTTTATTCAAGCTATAAGCGGCTTGAATCAGGCGGCTATATTAACTCGTATTGGGGAGACGAAACTCTCGGGAGCCGCCGCAAGTACTATCGGATCACAGACAGCGGCAGAGAGCTGTTCAGGCAAAACAAAGCCGACTGGGTCAAAACCCAGACTATACTTAATAAGCTCTTGGAGGAATGAAGATGAAAGAAAGAATTTATGTTGACCGCTTGTTCTCGGACTATGAGGATACCCCTGAAATATCGGATTTCAAAGAAGAAATTGCCGGGAATCTTGCCGAGCGGGTAAGGGAGCTTATTTCAAAAGGGCTTGACGAGGGGAAAGCCTTTGATAAGGCCGCGGCTGAGCTTGGCGATATTACTGCCATCGCGGATGAGGTTGGTAAGAAAAACCGCAATGACGCAATAGCGCAAATGTACATGAGGGCAAGAGCGCCAATCACAAAAAGGACGGCTGCGGGCCTGACGGCCGCTACCGGGCTGCTCCTGCTTGCTGTTTTGGCCGCCCTTATCACTGTTTTCAGCAGGGCGGACATAGCAATGGCGGACGCCGAAACAGGCGGCGTCCGATCATATTACATTTCCGCCGTATTCCTGTCGGCGGCTTGCGGGCTTTACGCATATTTTGGCTTAACACAGGAGACTGCCGCACATTACGCTATGAAAAAAAGGCGGGCGCTGGCATATGGGGCTGTTTGCATGGCTTGCTTCATGGGCGCCGGGCTTGCCGCCGTTTCCTTCTTGTTTGCGGGGGAGAGCCTGAGCGATTCGGTGAGGATAAAAGCGGTTTTTATCATCCCCGCAATTTGCTTTTTGACTTTCTTGCTTATGACGGAAACCAAACGCCAAAAACCGTGGCTAAAAGCGATGGTTGAGCGTGACATTGAAAACTCGATTAAATATCATTCGAATCATATTAACATGGTCGATCCGGCCAAAGCCGCGAGGTTCGGCGTGGCAAGCGGCGGATTGTGGATATTGGCATTCGCGGTTTTTATGACGCTCCACTTCGCTGCCGGCTGGCATTATGCGTGGCTTGCGTTCCCATTCGCGCTTGCCGCCCAGGTATTTATGGTGGCGACAATATTTGAGAAGAAATAGGGTATTAAGGGTCTGTCGAGAAATAAGTTGGTAGATTTGCCGCCGGATTTTTGTCGTCATGTGGTGCTGCAAAGCCGCCGGAATCACCACTATGGCGAACGCCATAACCTCTATAAACGGGATTCAACCCCACAATCCCACAGCAATACCTGTGGCCTGATCTGGTTTTGACGTGCCGCATGGCGGCAAAAAGACAAGGCAAAATGACAAGTTATTTCTCGACAGACCCTAAGTATGCGCCTTTAATTTCTCCAAAAGCTGCTTGCGGCGGAGCGGCTTGACAAGAAGGCCCTCCGCGCCCGCTTCGAGCGCTTTATCCAGGTATTCCTTGTCGGAATTGGCGGAAATGAATAAAATAGGCGCGGATCGCTTGCCCCTCCTGATTATTCGCGCAAGCTCATACCCGTCCATATCCGGCATTTCGATGTCTAATAAAATCAGATCAGGGCGGTTGGATTCAAGGAACCGCAACGCGTCGCCGGCTGAGGTCTCACAGTGGAGCTGATAAGGCTCGTCTTCAAGAAGCCTTTTGAGCGTGTTTAAGAACATTACCGCGTTATCGACCGCTAATATAAGAGGGTTACCGGTTTTTCCAATACTCATAATAGAAAGAAGCTCCATTCATTAAATAAATCAGACGTGCTTGTAAAACTTGACACGCTTGCAGTATACATATTAAAAAAAGTAAAAGCAAGAAAAATGTTTAGAAAAATGTCAACAAAAATAATATCTAAAGCATCTCGCGATTACAAGTATTTGTCATCTTGTATGTTTGTATAGTTTTGTTATATAATCCTACAGATGCAGCTTCAACATGGCTGCGTTGGAGGATACGATGAACGACAAAAATAAATACACCGGCGTTGACCTGCTGGGGACCGCCCCTGTTGGGACGGCCATTATCCGGCTGGCTTTGCCGATGATGGTGTCTATGCTTTCCATAGCGGTTTACAACATGACCGATATGTTTTTTATCGGGCAGACGGGCGACGCTAATATGGTTGCGGCGGTCTCCCTCGCGTTTCCGCTGTTTATGCTTTCGCTGGCTCTGGGCAATACGTTTGCCACGGGGGCTTCAAGCTATATATCCAGACTGCTGGGGGCGAAAAATATCGACGAGGCGAGGCGCGCCTCCGCCGTATCGCTGTACACAACCTTTTGCGTGGGGATTCTGCTGACTTCCGCTCTATTGATTTTCAAAACGCCCATACTCCGGTTGATCGGGGCAAGCGAGGCGACATATTCATATACAGATGATTATTTTTCCGTGGTAGCCTTGTTTATGGCTTTTGCGGCGTCTTCAACCGTGATGAGCGGGCAGATGCGCAGCGAAGGCGCGGCAAATAAAGCGATGACCCTTCAGCTCATAGGCATATCGCTGAATATTATCCTTGACCCAATATTCATTCTGTGGCTGGATATGGGGACGGCCGGCGCCGCGTGGGCGACCGCGGCGGGGCAGGTTGCCTCATTTATCTACGGACTCAGTTACTTCTTTTCGAAAAAAACGATCTTGTCGATTAACCCCGTTGATTACAAACCAAACAAGGTCATGATGATTCAAATACTGTCCATCGGAATCCCGTCAGGAATAAACCATATCATAATGAGCGTCTCGCAAATCTTGGCAAACCGCATTTTGGCAAGCTATGGCGATCATGTCGTTGCGGGCAACGGCGTCCAGATGCGTGTAACCAGCATTTTCTTCATGCTTGTCTTAGCTATTGCACTGGGCTTTCAGCCCTTTGCAGGATATAATTACGGGGCTAAGCAGTTTGACCGTTTGCGCAAAGGCTTTAAGCTGACCGTTATACTGGATACCGGGCTTTGCATTGCGGGGACCATTGTCCTGTGGCTGTTCGGCGCCAACCTGATAAGATTCTTTATTGACGACACGCAAACTATTGAAGCGGGCGTTGCTATAATGCGCATATTTGTATGGGGGCTGCCCTTTATTGGCTTGCAAATAACGATGATGGTAACTTTTCAAGCTTTCGGAAAGCCCGCCCAGGCTATGATAATTACTATGGGGCGGCAGTTCCTGTTCTATATTCCGCTGATGTTCCTGCTGAATCATCAGTTCGGTTTTGAGGGTTTTGTATGGGCGCAGCCCGCCTCAGACATATTGACGACAGTAATAGCGGTTGTGCTTGGGATATCGCTTGTTAAGCTCATGCGCGGAACGGATAGTTCAGCTCATCATTCCGATACGCAGCAATAGCATAATCAGCCTGATGAGCCGCTAACGCTGTTGTATAAACGAAACCCGCCGCTCAGGTTATAGACGTCAAACCCGTTTTGCGCCAATATCCTGGCTGCGGAGTAGCTGCGCATACCGCTGTAACACATTGCGTATACCGGCTTTGTACTGTCAAGCTCGCCAATGCGCTCCCGCAGCGAATCCAAAGGGATGCTGATGAAGCCGTCTATTCCGGCGCGCGCGGTTTCCCGGGGGGTGCGCACATCAAGCAGAGTAACGCTGCCGTCGCGCGGCAGGGTGTCGACGTCATGCCAATGGAAGCTTTTCACCTTGCCTGTCAGCACGTTTTCGATAACGTACCCTGCCATATTCACAGGGTCTTTTGCCGAGGAGTAGGGAGGGGCATAGCAAAGCTCCAATCGCGTCAGGTCAAAAGCCGTCATGCCGGCGCGAATGGCGACGGCAAATACGTCGCAGCGTTTGTCCGTTCCGTCAAAGCCGGCGATCTGCGCGCCTAAGATTTTTCCGCTTTCCTTCTCAAAAATCACCTTTATTGACATGGGCAAAGAGCCGGGGTAATATTCGGCATGGCCGGAAAGCCAAAGAAACGCCTTGTCATAGTTCAGATTCAGCCGCACGGCTGTTTTTTCGTTAATTCCCGTGAAAGCGGCCGTCATGTCAAAAACCTTAATAATTGCCGATCCCTGCGTGCCTGCATACTGAGAAGATATTCCGCATATATTATCGGCGGCAATCCGCGCTTGCTTGTTAGCGGGGCCTGCCAGAGGGATCATAGAGCTTTGTCCCGTAACAAAGTCCGTTACCTCCACAGCATCTCCTACGGCATAGATACAAGGGTCGGAAGTCCGCATATGCCTATCCGTGATAATGCCGCCGCGCGTGTTGAGGCTAAGCCCCGCATCCTTTGCCAGCAGACTTTCAGGCTTGACGCCGATAGCCAGTATCACAATATCGGTTTCCAAAGCGATATTGGTCAAATGGGCGGTCAGTGCGCTGCCGCTTTCCGTGATTTTTATAAGCCCGCTGCTTAGATACAGCGATACGCCTTTTTTTCTGAGATAGCGGTGAATGTCACACACCATGTCGAAGTCCAGCGGTGCGATAACCTGCTGCGATAATTCGACTATGCTCACGCTCAGGCCGGCCATAACAAGATTTTCCGCCATCTCGATCCCGATGAATCCGCCGCCGGCCACAACAGCCCGCTTAGGGTTATGCGAGGCGATATATTGTTTTATTATATCGGCGTCGTTTAGACTGCGCAAGGTAAACACGCGATTAGAGTCCAGCCCTTCGACCGGCGGCTTGATCGGCTCGCCTCCCGGGGCTAAAATCAAAATGTCATAGCTTTCCGTATAGCTTTCGCCGGTCATTTTGTTATGGACGGTCAATTTTTTGCCTTCACGGTCAATGGACTTCACCTCGCTGAGTATCCTGACGTCTATGTTAAGGCGTGTGCTGAATCCGCCCGGGGTCTGCAGAAGAAGCTCGTCGCGGTCTGTAATCTTGCCGCCGATATAATATGGCAGCCCGCAGTTGGCAAAAGAGATATTTTCCCCCCTCTCAAACAGGATTATTTCGGAGGATTCATCCAGCCTGCGTAAACGGGCGGCCGCCGTAGCGCCGCCCGCTACCCCTCCGATTATTATGATCTTGCGCATAGTCAAGCTCCTTTCAAAATATCGCGGCGGAAAATATAGTTTATTTACAGAATCAGGGCGGGGACCTCAAAAAGGCGCGTTAGAAGCATATACAGCGCTGTACCGGCGCCGATGGAAAGCAAAGTGTTCTTCTTCCATATGTGCAGCAGCGCCGTAAGCCCTATGGCGGCGGCCTCCGTCATGCCGTACGGGGCGGCGGTCACATCGACGTCCCTCACGCAGTACACAACGAGAAGGCTTATGGCCGCCGCGGGGAGCATTTTACCCAAGTATATGATAAAGCGCGGCGCCGATTCGGCGTTCGGAAACAGGGCAAAGGGCAGAAAGCGCGTTATGCACGTCCCCAGAGCCATGAGCGCGATTATTATTATTGCCTGTGCCGTGGTCGGCATCACTCATCACCCGCTTTCATATGGCGCATAAGGCGCGTTCGGAATATACTCAGGCAGGCAATAATCAGTATCATTGCCGGGATGATAAAATCCTGCGGGCCGAAAATAAGAAGGCATACCAAAGCCGAGCCGATACCGATAAGCGCGGGCGGACGGTTTTTTTGCACCCGCCATTGATTGATAAATACAACCACGAAGAAGGCTGTCATCACAAAGTCTATGCCCCGGGCGTCGAAAGTCAGCATAGGGCCTATCAGCGCGCCGGCGACGCTGCCCAGCACCCAATAGCCCTGATTGAGAAGCGTCACGGCAAGCATGAATGGCTTTTTCCCAACTCCGGGCGGAGGCTCCGCCGAACAAAGGATGGAAAATGTCTCGTCGCACATCCCGAAAATCAAGTAGGGCTTTGCCGCCCCTGTGCCGCTGTATTTTTTCAGCATTGAAATACCGTAGAATAAATGGCGCGCGTTTATCATCAACGCGATCGCAAAGGCGTAAAGCGGGTCAAAGGCGCCCGTAAGCAGACTGATCCCGACGAACTGCAAAGAGCCGGCAAAGACCACCGCGCTTGTCAGCAGTACCCACGGCCATCCGTACCCCCTGCCGCTCATCAGTATGCCGTAGGCGGCGCCCAAAAATAAAAAGCCCGTCAAAATAGGTACAGTGTGCGGGAAAGCAGACTTTATGGCTTTCAAAGACAACACCCCCATACAATGTACATTGTATGAATATCATAAGTCAATAGCTAATACACCGCTGAAACTTCAATAAAGTGCGTTTTTCACGAAAAACCTGTATAATTTACTTGCGGCCATGTGATTCGAAATGATGATGAGTACAATCGGATCACAGAAGGCGCAACTCCGGGTACTTATACAATCGGGGCATCTCTGCAGAGGCGGGGACATCTCATCTTTTGAGAAGTCCCCGCCTCTGCGCAGATAAAAACGGCGTCAAGTCATATTAAGGGGATTCATTTGTGGGACGCGAGTGGGACGCGAGCGTCCCTTCGTCCCCCTCATTGTCTTTTTATAAAGGCTTTTCCCACCGGCATAATCGTTTTGCCGTAATGGGTGTTCAAAACGGCGGCGCCGCACCCATAGAATGAAAGCAGCGAAATAATCAGTTCGGAGAAACCGGCAAGAGAGTGTCCAAATTCTACACCGAGCAGATTATCCAACGCGAGGCCAATAAACAATAAATCGATCATAACGAAAATAAAAAACAGCACCTTACTGATGCTGGCGGCCCCGTATGTCATAAAGAGCGTAAAAATCAGATATCCGACAAAAGCAACGCCGAGCTCCCTTATATCGGCGGTTCGCTGCAGGGTTTCTCCGAACAGCCCCAATTGAATGAGCCACGTCATAGCTATACCGAGCCAAAAAAGGCCGTAAGCGCCAAAAGCCGTCATGCCGAATGTGTTTCCCAGTCTGCTGTCTACCACTGAAGCGTATATCTGAGCAGCCGCACCCAGAAACAACGCCCAGGGAATAACTAAAGAGACGTCATGAGTTATCCCCAATTTTTGCGACGATGCGACCAGCGTCACGATCGCGAGGCCCAAAAGCCCGATAGCCGACGGATCAGCCGCGGCAGTCCCCTTGTTGTGTATTGACCCTTCATTTTGCACGGTCTGTCTCCTCCTTACCAATTAGTCCATTTTCACTTTTTCGGTTATTCCGGTGATCGGCGTGTAGAGTTCACAGCTAACCGGAAAAGGATGATTTTTTCCATGCTCTTTTCCTCCAATCGTAATATCGCCAATATTAACGCACTGCTAACAAGTCTACCACAAAGCCAAACGGAATACCACTATGTTTTTTCAGGTGGGCAGGGCAATCGCATAAAAACATATTTATCGTCAAAATGATGATGAGTACAATCCGTAAATTCACAGTTCTTTACACACAGGACCGGGGACGGATCATTATTGTGAGCTGTCCCCGGACCTGTCCCCTCGTCCCGAAACACCGCTGAAACTTCAATAAAGTGCGTTTTTCACGAAAAACCTGTATAATTTACTTGATTTAACGGCAAAAATGATATATATTACATCAAATCAGTCATAGCATCATAGCAAAAAACTCTGTAACTGCTCAGTACCCCACCGCTGAAACCTTCCAAGCCTCGTCATTGCGGCCTCCGAGCCGCAATGACGGGAGGGGGTTCTGAGTAATTACAAAACTCTCAAATAAAAGCGGGCTTTGCTGGTTCGCGCCGAAGGGGCTGTTTACTATGCGCTTAAATCACATTGACAGCGGAGTTCCCATTATCATCTATGTGGGAGAAAACGACGAAATCCGGCTGCATGGAAAATTCATAGACAATACCAGCGATGTGGAGTTTCTCATACACAATCCGGAAATCTACGCTGAGATCAACGAATACATCGGCAAGTCTATAAATGTTTCGGTTTTTATCCGCGACGAGCCTTATAGGGCTGAGTGCGTAGTTTTAGGCAAAGGCGGCAGGAGAAAGAATGCCGACACTATTGTTCTTGAAAGCATGTCAGGCTTTAAAGAGGAAACGCGCCGGTTGGCTACCCGCTATGATATTCAAACGAAAGTAATGATATACGAATTCAATGACAGCGGCGATTCCTCCCGCAGGGGCAGCTTCATATCTGAGGCCATATCCGCAGACATCGGAAAAGGAGGGCTGCGTTTGTTTTTAAGCCGCCAATTGGATTCGAAGGCGGATACCCTGTACGTGCTCGAGTTCTCAACCAACCCCGTTTCGATGTTTTCCACGTATTCCATTCCGTCGCGAATAGTCAGGTGGCGAAAGAACACCTCTGTCTTTTCCACCGGCTATGACTACGGGTTTCAGTTCGACTTCACGAAAATGCAGGAAGGGCAGAAGACGCAGGAAAAACTGTTCAACGACCTTTTCAATATTACGGTAGCCGGTTCTATGAGGTAGACTCCTGCGCAAATGTTACTGTTTAGTGTGCAATGTCAACAGGTTAAGGCGTTAATTCATCGTTGCTTTGTAGGGGCGATTATCAATCGCCCGTGTCTCTGCGTGGCGTACGTATCAGGCGATTAATAATCACCCCTACACGAGAATCGTTAACCTGTTGACATCGGTTTAGTGTGTGAAAAGCCTCAAAAAACTAAAAAATAATTACAAAAAGCCAATAAAAGCGCATAATTAGTGTTGACGGAGAAATATCTTTATTGTAGAATGTTGAGGACTGTTTTCATATTCTGTAGATAGTGGAAGGGTTTGCCCAGAACAGCATGAGAGCAAAAAAAGACAAAAATTTTAATTAGAGAAAGGACAAAGAGTATTATGACAAAAACACCCAAACGTCTTGCCGCCCTGCTCGTTATCCTCGCAATGACGTTCTGTCTTGCGATTCCGGCATTTGCGGACGAAGATGAGGACGCGCTGGATATCGAAAACTTGATGTACGAGTTCGAGGATGAAGACGAAGACGACGATGACAACGGTTATTACGATGAAGACGACGATTATGACGATGAGGATGACGACGGCTATTTCGACGACGAAGACGTCGAAGGCTTTATCCCCATTTCCGGAGAACTGGACGACGACCAGGATTGGTCGGACTGGGCGGGACTTGAGCTTATGATAGCCAATGAAGTCGGCCTTTTGCTGCCGGAAATGTTTGGCAACTGGCAGCAGGCGACGAACCGCCTCCTTGCCGCGGAGGCTATCGTACGGCTGATCGAAGTTGTGACCGAAATGACTGTCGAAGAATTGGCCTTTTTCCTGGGATATGATATGGACGATACCTTCGACGATACCGACGACATTTATGCCACATTCCTCAAAGCCTCCGGGATCAGCACCGGAGTTGACGGCGAGAATTATGACCCGGACGGCGAATATAACCGCGCCCAAATGGTGACGATGCTCGGTCGTGTGGCGTCATACCTGTTTGGCGTTGATATGTCAGAATTCCCGGCGGGGACGGACGTCTTCGAAGACCTGGATGGTTTTGAGTGGGCGTCACCCTTTGTCGGCTGGGCCGCGGCGGTGGAAATAACTACGGGCACAAGCGAGACTGAGTTCAACCCCTCCGGCGTACTCGAGAATCAGCACACAGGCGTATTCGCGCTCCGCGCATGCTTGTATTTCATCGACTTCGAGCTATATTACCATGACAACGGGGAAGAATACGAAGACGTTGACGACCTTGATGACATTGACGACCTTGACGAAGACGAGGATGTTGAGGACGAAGACGAAGATGATGAGGGCGAAGACGACGAAGACGAAGATGACGAAGATGAAGGTGACGAGGACGAGGACGACGACGACGACGTAGAAGGATAAACCGGTTCGATAGGTTTAATCAAAAATCCCCTGAAGCGCAAGCCTCAGGGGATTTTTTTCAGGGGTCCGCAGCCTAGAACGGGGGAGCGGTGTCGCTCATTGCGGCATTGTACTCGGTGACGGTAATAAGCTCAACCGGGAACGGCTTTGCCAGTTCCAGGTTGGGGTCATAGAATTCATGCACGTTATCTATATGCACGACCGGGCCGGGAAGGTACGTATTCGCAACGAGGTTATTCATTCTCGGGTCGCCTTCAACGAATATGCCGTTGAGGACAGCCATTGCGCCCAGGGCTATCATTGAAGAACTGTTATAGCCGATTGCCAGATATTCGCCGGCCATCAAGGCCTCCATGCTGACCCGGGTGGCATTGCCGCCTGAAACCAACTGCACGTCCTGGCCGGGCACAATATTGTGCTGCCTCAGGACAACGTCGGCCCCGCCGCGATACATGTCGCAGGATTCAATAAACAGTATTTCCATAGTCTGCCCGTGCGCGGTGATAAGGTCGTTGGCAGCTTTTAGCCCGCCGGGTGCGTCCGGAGTCTCGCCCTGGCCGTAGCCAAGATAGTTTATCCTATGTTCCGGGGAATGCAGCCTGCCCCTGCTCATGAATTCATCCCATAGTGAGTAGGCTTCAAGCATGGCCTCCCATACCGACGGATACGGGTTGCCGTCGAGTTCGGCCAGGCCATACAGGAACCCGGCGGTAAAGGCGTTGCCTCTGGTCTCCGTATCGCCGGTGCCGACCTGATTCAATACAAAAGCTACCGGGTATTCCTTGCCCGGCTCGTACAACTGCCTTGCCGTGTATTCACCAACGTTAAAGCCCGCGGCATAGGAGTTGCTGATGAAAAGCGTGATTTGATTTCCGTCCGCTTCCGCAATTTGATTGGATGTAGCGACTACCGGGATGCCCGCCTCCGCCGCTCTCCTGTAATTGGGGGTATAAGACTGTGCCGGACCATGCATGAATATAAAGTCCACGCCCTGCGAGATGTATGCGTCTACTTGTTGGCCGGCAACTTCAATATTGCGCTCGGAAATTTGCAGTTGCAGCGAGTGTCCTTCCGCCTCCACTAATTCTCTGAATGTGTCGTGCATTGTGTGGAAAAACGCGGCGCCAAGATATGCCATGCACATGCCGATTGACAGGTTGCCCCTGAGGTCTTGCTCAGCCGCCTTGGGGATGTGCGACCTGTCAGCCAGTTCGCGCGGGGGTATGCCGCTGAAGCGTACCGGATCCCTTTCCATGATTTCATAGATCTGATCTCTTGCGGATCTGGTTTCCGCCGGTGGCGCCGGCGGCGCCTCCCCTGTCGGGCTTGGAGCAGGCTGGCTGCCGGTTCCGCCCGCGCACGCAGCCAAGGCAAGCATCATGCAGCCGGCTAACACATAGGCAATGATTTTCTTTGTCAATTTTTCTCCTCCTTAATGTATTATAATTTTTTGTTTTTCGCCTTTGCCAGAATTTATGTTAAATGCCGCCAACGCCCAAGAATCCGATGGTTTCCGGAGCCTCAACAGCATATTATACCCGGTGGCTATCGTGTGTTTCTTGAGCTGACCACGCTTCGCAGGAAAATGGCGAGAACGATGACAATGGCTCTCACGACCCACTGGGGATAGGCCGGTACGGCGCTCAGGTTCATAATATTGCCAATTATCCCCATGATAAACACGCCGACGACGGTGAACGGGACCGTGCCTTTTCCTCCGTTAAGGTCGCCGCCTCCTATGATGACGCCGGCGATGGCCGTCATGGTATAGTCCGCCTGCGCCGTAGTGGGGGAGGAGGCGCCGCTGGCGGCAGTGACGAGAACTCCTGCGACCCCGGCAAGAAAGCTGCATATGACATATGCGAAAAACTGGTATTTGCGAATATCGATCCCGGCAAGCTTAACGGCAAGGGCATTGCTGCCGGTAGCTTTTGTCAGGCGGCCGAAGGATGTATAGGTCAGGACAAGCCAAAAAATGATGACGATCACGGCGGTAATGTAAATCCGCCACGGAAGCCCCAGCAGCGGGTCGCTGCCCTGGCCGAATTCGATGAATCCGTCGATCAGGGGGTCATCGCCCGAGAGCATCCTGTAGGCGCCTTTAGTAGCGATAAAAACCACGCCCAATACCGCAAAACTCATTGCCAGAGTGACGATAAAAGGCGCCATTTTCAAAACAGCGACAAGAAAGCCGTTGATAGCGCCGAAAACAAGGCAGATACCCAATGTGAGAAGTATTGCCGGCACCAGGCGCCATTCGTTCATTGTCACCAGTTCAGTGACCATAACGCTGCCCAGGCCGACCATGCTTGCTACCGACAAATCAATGCCGCCTGTAAGCATGACGACCAGCAGGCCCACCGCGACGACCAGGTAGCTGGTCTGCTGCCGAAGCACATTGACAAGGTTGTTCCGGGTGAAAAAAATCGGAGACCACACAGCGGAGATAATGATAAGCAAGACAAGTATGATAAGCGCGTTATAGTCTATGAAAAATTTGCTCAAGGTCATTTTTCTTTCGCCGACCAGGATGTTTCCTTCCTTCAGCCTTTCCGGCGGTTGGTCATCAATATTAAACATTCGCAGCTACCCCCATTGAATAATTGATAATGTTTTGTTCTGTAAGTTCATGTTTTTGCAAGGTTCCGACACTTACGCCCTCGCGTATTATTACGGCCCTGTCGCACATGCCGATAACCTCCGCCATCTCAGAGGAAACGATTACGATTGCGTAACCTTGCAAAACCATTTCGTTGATAATATTGAATATCTCTATTTTGGCCCCGACGTCAACGCCTCTTGTAGGTTCGTCCAGAATAATGATTTTGCAGCCTGACGCCAGAAGCCTAGCGATGGCAACCTTCTGCTGATTCCCACCCGAGAGGGTGTTGACTTCATCCATCAGCGAGGCGGCTTTGACGGAAACCCTCTGTGCAAACTCCAGCGAGAAGCTGTCCTCAGTTTTCCTGTCTATGACGCCTATGGCGTTACAAAACCGTTTGATGCAAGACAACGTGATGTTGTGCTTTATTGGCAGCGACAAGACGACCCCTTCGGTTTTGCGGTCCTCTGACAGCATGCCGACCCCAAGGGCAAAAGCCTGTTTGGGGGACTTTATTTTGACGTCACTGTCGCCCAGCGTGACCTTGCCGCCGTCAAGATGATCTATCCCAAGCATCGCCCGGATTGCCTCGGTGCGCCCCGAGCCGACAAGACCGCTAAGACCTACGACCTCACCCTCGCACACATCGAAAGAAATGCTTTTCACAGCTCTTCCTGCCTTGAGGTTCTCGACTTTCATCGCAAGCTTGCCGATGTTGGACTCCCGTTTTGGGAAATAATCGTCCAAATCCCTGCCAATCATAAGGTTTACCAGCCGTTGCTGATCAATATCCGTGATGTTGACAGTCGAGACGTTTAGACCGTCTTTTAGGACTGATACCCGATTCGCTAACTGGAATATCTCATCCAGACGATGGGAAATATATATTATGGAGACGCCCTTGTCCCTTAGGCGGTTGAGCAAAACAAAAAGCTGCTCAACCTCTTTTGAGGTCAAAACAGCGGTAGGCTCGTCCAATACCAGGACGGAGGCGTTTCTGGAAAGTGCCTTGCAGATTTCGATGACCTGCTGATAGGCCGTGGAAAGATTTGCGACCAGAGCGGAAGGGCTGATATTCCCAAAACCGACTTCCTCCAAAAACAGCGAGGCCCTCTTATACAAGTTTTTCCATTTGACGACTGCATGTGAGGTTCGAAACTCGTCAATAAAAATATTTTCCGCCACTGACAGGTCAGGAATCAGGGCAAACTCCTGATATATGACGGAAACACCGCACAATATTCCGTCTTTAGGGTTGCTAATATGCGCTTTTTTGCCCTTGAAGTAAATCTCGCCGCTGTCCGGCCTTATTGCGCCGGACAGAACGCGGATAAGGGTTGATTTCCCTGCGCCGTTTTCTCCTACCAAGGCGTGTATTTCACCCGGCCTGACACTCAAACTCACGTCATGCAAAGCCTTTACGCCGCCGAAGTGTTTGTAGATGTTTCGCATCTCGACTTGAAGCTCGTTTTCAGCCATCAAAGCATTCCACCTCCGTTGTCAGCAGTTCATATGTGATTCTACCCTACTTTTACCGGCAGGTCAATAATAAGATAATATTATTTTATGGCGCCATAAATAATATGGCGCCATAGCAACTCTTATTACCTAGGTGTGTAACTTATTACTCAGGTGTGTAACCTATGCCCGTGTTTATCGCAATCGTATTAGTCGCACCGTTCCATGAAACACCGAAGTCAAACGCCTCCCCAACGTCACGCAGCCTGAAAAAGTTGTTGCCCCCAATGCTAAATGCGGGAAGCCTGACCTCTCTGCCATCGAGGTAGATTTTAGATTCCGCCGTAAGCGGCGTTCTATCAGCCGAGCCTCCGCTTGCCATCTCTCCGCCAACCGTGGTATAAGGGCTGCCGCTTGTCAGGGAAATCGCGTTGTTTGTGCTGTCCCAACCGACCTCGAATTGTTTTTCCGTGCCGTGGAGCGCATAAGCGAGGTCGCGCAGCTTGAAATAATTGCTGCCCAATATATTATAAGCGTCGAACGAAATGCTTTCACCGTTGACGATGACGGTTGAGCTTGTGGGGCGCGCGAGGAGTACGGATATTTTCCTTGAGCCGTCCGGACTTGTCCATCCGCTGCGAATCACGCCGTCGCCGAGGTCGATTTCACCTCTGTCAAAAGCATCGTATTCTTCCGGCGTAAATTCCCGCCAATAAGGCGAGTCATCGCCTTCAAATGGAATCGAAAACGATATACCTCCATGATTCCCTTCAAAATTGGCATGAAGTCGGCTTTCGCCTTCGTTATCAATTGGGATTTCATTCCCGATTATGCTTGCGTCTATCGAAAACGCGCTGACCATGCCGATTGACAGCGCGAAAACTGCAACGGCGATGAGGGTAATGGCTTTCTTGTATGTGGCTTTCATGTTTTTCACAATATTCACTCCTTTAATTAATAAAACTTGGTATCTGTTCAGGTAACTACTCAGCCCCCCCCCCCCCCCCCCCCCCCCCCCCCCCCCCCACC
>Ga0099364_10003114_pt1 | contig 26005 bp, 28 predicted proteins | sample TergutTh196P3_FD_73070 | JGI IMG/M metagenome (GOLD analysis project Ga0099364, IMG submission 73070) | Microcerotermes parvus P3 segment gut microbial communities from Pointe-Noire, Republic of the Congo - Th196 P3 | ecosystem: Host-associated > Arthropoda: Insects > Digestive system > Gut ...
AAGGATATAAGATCGGTAGAAATGCATCACGACCACACCACCCATTTCCCGTAGGGAAATAACAACATTTCAATAGATTACACCGATCTTATTTCCCTACGGGAAATGAACAAGTTGGGTGCAATGTTTTCTACCGATCTGATTGCCCTACAGGAAATAAATTGTAGAGACTTTTCGGAGTGGATTCCGTAGGGAAATAAGGAACATGTTTTAAATTCCTAAATCAAATAAAGACTGTTGACTTGTTACTCTTTTATCCTACCCAATAATGCTTTAGGATTGTTGGGTATGTTTGTATTTGTCCTGTTTTCTATAAGGATACCATCTCGATATCCGCGTCCCCAAAACTCTCTACTAAAAAAACTCATGCGATCTGATACTGAGAAGTTAAAAGGAATAACCGTAATATCAACCCACCCTATTTGTGGTGATGGGATAAATCCAGCGGGCACTGTATAATTTCTTAGTGATGGCGCTATGAATTCTTCGTGGTAAAACCAATCATAATTGATAGAAGTTTCTGCATAAATTCTAAATAATTGTAAAATAGGATTTAAGCTATTATTGGGTTCAAATTTCCAATTCAAAGGGATTGATCCTGTTCCTATAGTTTCAGGGAAATTCAAAATCATATTTTGAACCATAGCTAAATTTGCTGTAAAAGAATGATCTGGATTCATAGTGTTTATTAACATTTGATATGTTTGTCCATAGACAAAATTGAAATTCCCTTCCCAACTATAAAGTGCTTCACTAAAATCTCTTTGTGTAAGTTCAATAAAGGCTCCATTTATTCTAAGATGAAGCATCTCTACTTCAATAAAAGATTCTACAACGACATAATCTAGTCCAATATATAGAAAAAAATCAAACCTATGTGGATCTATTAGATCACCATAATGTTTTATTTCATTTCCATCTAAATCATTTGCTGTGAAAGTTACTGTTCCATATGCTACATAAGGCACATCATATTTGGTAAAAGTAGAGTTATTAACATCAACCAATCGTATTGCCACTTCTGATGTAAACCATTCATATTCATTCAAAAGTGTTATGACGGTATGGCTACTTCCATTAGGTAGAATATTTGTCAATAGATTGTTTCCCCACAATGTTAACCATGTATTTTTGATAAATAGAGATTCTATTGCTTTTCCCGTTTTGTTCACGATAGTGAAAATCATGTAATCTATTCCTTCTGGTACAAGAATTACGTTATGGCTCACTTCTTTTTGACCGATGTTGATATTTCCATTGATATGCGTATCATAGTTTTTATGATCTATTACCAATGTATAAGTCCCATATTCCACTTCTGGAAAACTTACTATATTTGAAGAAGCTATTCTACTATATACTTGAGAAGTGTTTCCAGTATTGTTTTGAAGCATTACGTTTGCTCCAATGACGCTTTGATCGTCGATGGTGCTAATGTTGATAGTTACATAAGCAGATACGTTATTTTTTGTTGTTGAACACCCTATTAATATTGTTGTCAACAAGGTGATGATAAATAGTAATTTAATTGATTTCATGTTACCTCTTCTTATCTTTGAGTGTCATTATTTATAATTAGTGTTAAAAAGTCAAGAACTTTTTTTTTGTATAATAAAAATGCACTAGATACTTTATATTTGAGAAAAAAAGGACAATGTTTTAAAATTTCAAAAAAACACTTGACAAAAAAAGCCTTATTAATATCTTTGTACTTGAGTTGTGTATTTAATGATTAAACAAGACTTAAATGGAGGGTTTAAATGACAATACAAAAAGAAATTTTACAAGCTAAATCACCTGGACCTAGAATAACAGCTGTCGAACCATTAGATAATTATCAACTCTTACTTACTTGGACAAACGGTGAAAAAAGAATAATTGATGGAAATAAAAGGAAAAACACATAATGCGAAAACAAATTATTTGTGTGTTAGTAACGTTTATGCTTTTGGTTACTTATGACACTATTGTGGCACAAAGCGAAAATGTTTCAAAGCTGGAGGAAAACATGCAACAAATGAATTATGAATTTAATCCCGAAATAAGCTATACACAGCTTGCGGACTTAGTTTTTCATGTATTAGCATACATGAAAGTCAATAATGCTTCTAATTTATATGATGAAGCCTATATTGAAAGAATGACTATAGAAAAAACTGGCTTCGAGTACGACATGATTCCTCATATAGAAAGGTTACAAGAATATTACAATCAAAACTTTGAGAGGTTGGCGATTGTAAATTTTATGCCATTTTATGTCGGAAGTATTCAAGATTTGAGAAACCGTCTATCGAATTTTCAGAATATTTCTTCTGAAGACAAAGAGCTTTTTATCGACCCATTTCTTGACATATTAGAGAGTGAGTCATCATTTTACTTTGACTACTGGAATAGATTTCATAGAGATAATGCAGAATATAGACTGAATGTTGAAAACAGGCTGAAAGCAGAGCTACAAAAGTTCTCTTGTATTTACAAGTATCACAATGTTCAGCCTTTTATGGTTTTGTCATACTCAATCACACGAAACGGTAGAGGCTTTAACAGAGGCGGATATTTTTCAGGAGCGATTCCATTTCCTAAAAATGACAATGACTTTAACTACACTCTGATAATGACTTTGCATGAACATACACATTCATTTACAAACCCTCTATTAAACGGCAATATCTCTATGGATGATGATTCTTTTGATTTATCTGAAAATTTGGTGATTTTAGCAGACTATTATTTGATAAAAGCAGTTGATGAAACACTGATGCCAGATTATTTAAAAGTGTTTGGGCTACTGTCAGAAGAAGACTTGCTGAAGCATTTTGTAATAAATGATAACCTACATAACCTGCTTATGAAGAAAATAGATGATATACTTTCTGTAAGATAAGGAGATTGGACGGTACCCCATGATCGTACGGAACTGATTTACCTGTTCCGTCTCCGATACAGAAAAATCAGGACTTAAAATTGGTTTTTCTATCATTTTCTTCACTACTTCTTATGATATAATTTTCTATATTCTGATGCTTTTGCACTTATTTCTTCAATAGTCATGTTTTCAAATAAGTTTTCTTGCCATTTTGTATAGTCAAATGGTTCTTTTCTGATTAACATGATAAAACGTTCGGCATCTACTAGACCTAAATGTTTAGATAAAATTTCCATGCCTTCGTTACGAATTATTGTGTCTGGCTTCATTTGAGTTCCTCCATAAAGTTAATAAAATCTACAGGATTTATAACAACAATTTGATTTATGGGTTTATTTTGAATTTTGTTGTCTGTTGTGATAAAAAATGTACAATCTGCTTCAATTGCACAAGCTATGTGTAGAGCATCTTTGGGTTTTAATCCAATTTTCATAAATTCCTTAGATATTTCAATTATTCTTGGATTCTCTGCAATGTCAACTATTGCAATAGATTTCCATTTTGTTATCTGATTTCTCCTCTCTGAATAAGGATTAAGAGAATTTTCAAAATCTAAAATATAAGACCATGCAAGTTCAAAAATATTATGTAAAATGCCTGCCTGAATAAACAATTTCGCTTCGGTCTCTAAATAATTTCTTATTACACTCTGGTCGTCAAAAGGACGATTAAAACAGCAATTATCTAAATATATTCTTTGTTTTTCCATATTTTTTCCTTATACTATTAAATCAAAGGTTTAAGGCGACTATATTTGTTGGAGGTTAATCATATCCTCTGTTAGCAAGCCTCCATTCACGTAATTTTTTTGTTAGTTTAAACACACTTGTACAAGAACACCACTTAGAAATCTTTTCTTGAGGGCCTGTTTGATATGTTTCATAAAAATTTAAAGCCCTTTCTTCTGCAACAGTTATATTATTTATTATCTTCTTAAAAATAGTATTTATAGCTTCCGGCTTTTTATCGTAAGTAATATTATATTTATTTTCTAATTCTGTAATTAACATTTTTGATGTCATAGACTTTTTATTATTCTTAAAATGTAAGAAGAACCAATATTCAAAACAAATATTAGAAAATGCTAAATAAATATCGTTTTTTATTGCTTCTTCAATAGCCATATCAAAACAAGACTCGTTATCATAATCAAATACTGCCCATACCTCAACATTTGGATCTTTTATTTTTTGCTTTATAGCTTCATTAACAACTTCTAAAGGCTGACTTTTCTTATGACTAACAATTTTAATTTTGACCTTTTTCAGATAATTCTTGTACTTCTCCTTAAATAGTTCGAAATATATTTTTTCTGTATTACCACAACAAAGTATTAAAATATCTCCCTTTGTCCTCAGTTTATTATTGTTTCTGCTATATTTATCATTTATCAAATTTTTCGTCACAATTTCACCATATCCTTAAAAATCTTTAAATTTTGGAGTTGCACCATACATGCCAAGCAAATATTGTCTTAAAATATCGCTTTCTTTATTAATATCTTTAAAATCAGATAAAGAATATAATTTACTTCTTCCCGTGTCGTCTTTTTCGGTAAAATATATCTGATCTTTTCTAATGTCCAATTCAAGCAGTTGAACATTGTGTGTGTTACAAATTAATTGTGCATTATGAGGATTATTAGATTTTGAATTAAATAACATTATCAAAAATCTAACTAATAGCGGATGTAAACGAGTATCTATTTCGTCAATTAATAACACACCGCCATTTTGAAGAGCTAAAATAATTGGCCCTGATATTTCAAACAATTTTTTTGTGCCTGCTGACTCTGTACTGATGGGTGATGCAACATCATTGATTTTAGACCATTTCGAATCAAATAGATTTCTTTTGGTGAATAATTCAACAGTTTTGCTTGTGTCTGTGTATTTATTTCTGGTTGCAGTGTAAGTTAAATCGTTTTTTGGGTCAACATCATACAATTCGTAATGAAAATCATGAATGCCGGTGTCAGCTTTTTGTAGTAACTTAAGCACATTTTTTTTCCCTTCTTCATAATTTAAAATGTAGTTCATAGTAATGGAAAGCATATTTGAAGAATCGTTAGAAAGAAAAACCTCAATATTTTTAAACCACTGATAAACACTCATTGCAATTTCATTATTTCCTATATTAGCCCAATACAAAAACAAATTATCCTTACGCGTATTCTTTTTCAAATGTTCTACTTCATTCATTTCTTGACAAAGTTTAATGGTTTCATAATCTGAACCATCTCTTGTAAACAAATCCACAAATTGTTTGTCTTTTTTTTTTCTCAGATATTCTTTTGTAATTACACCTTTTAAAAATTCAAAAACATATTCATATACAATTTTGTTTTCTGCTATAAATCTTACTTCAAACGAGATTGGTAAATAGTAGGCATTCATGTTAAACATGAAAAAATAAAACCGAGACAATAAATCGCTTTGTTCATTTAAATCAGCAGTTACAATTTTTTTCATTTGATGAAAAGCTAAAATCAGGTTCGTTTTCCCACTTCCGTTCGCTCCAAAAATAATTGCATTTTTAATAAAATTTCCGGAACTCGTCTTGTGAACGTTTGTATTTTGAAAAGAAGTATTATTATTTGCAACCATTGAAAATATCGTTTCATCATAAAACGATAAAAAATTTTTAAACGTAAAACCTATTAACATATCATAAACCCTTATATATTCTAATTATTTATTTATAAACACAATTTTACCACAGGTAATCCGATATTAATAAAGTCTAAATACACATATTCACCAAGCGTTAGTCTATTATCGGATGATAACTACCTTAAATAGTATTGAGACCATTTTTTCAGAGTGAAAATATTTGTCAAGAAATATTTTTTCAATATTTCCTCATTTTTTTTTCTTGACAAAAAAAAACAATATTTAAAACAATGGCTCCAATATACAAAAAAGTCCTACCTTACACATGCCGAAGGTATGTGAAGCTATGTAGAAACGGATACACACACACCAAACATACATGGGTTCGAGCCGGTCCACACATCAAAGGCACAAATAATGTCATCGTTGATTTTCAGGAAGCGGGGTCTACTAGTAAAGCAAAACCCACAGGCTGTAACGGGCTTATCAAACATATCATAAAAGACACAACCCCACAAAGCCACGAAGATTTCACACACAACACACTTGCTACCCGAACTCCGTACACACTTGAATTTCCTAACGAACTTAGCGGAAAAAGAGTGTGGATTGTTATCTGTTGGCAAAATACTAGAGGCATTCTCGGCAGATGGACTGAGATGCAGACAGCGATAATACCGTAAACCGTAGCAACGGCGTCTCGCTGTTGAAATCTCTACGGCTGGAAGCTGTAGCTACATCAGGATGAAAAATCATGTACGAAAAGCAAAATAAAAATAACTCAACGGAGGCAAAATGAGTAAAACAACAAATAAAAATCATGGGGTTTTAAGGAAAGTAAAGACATTGTTTTGGACATTGAATCTTATGCTATGTATCATGATGACGTGCTGTTCTGGGAAAAAGACGACAGAACCTCCTGTTATTCCACCACTACCAGAAGAAAACTTTGAATATCGAATGATTTCAAATAATACCGAAATCGAAATAACTGATTATATTGGACTTTACCTTGAAGTAGGGATCCCAAACATCATCGCGTACAGACCTGTAACTAGTATAGGGGATGAATCCTTTTACACTAAAGGTATTAAATCTGTAACTATACCCAATAGTGTTGCTCGCATTGGTATTAGAGCCTTTTCTAATAACCAACTGACAAATGTGACTATTCCAGACAGCGTTACTGAAATTGGTAGTTCTGCGTTCGGAAATAATCAACTAACAAGTGTAACTATTCCAAACAGTGTTACTGTGATTGCTCGTTGGGCGTTTTCGAGTAATCAACTAACTAGCGTAACTATTGGGAATGATGTTAAGTTTCCTGATGATACTAATTATGGTGGTTTTGGTGGTAATTTTGGTTCTGTTTATAATGGAGTTGGTGGTACTTTTACTCGCCCTACTCATACAAGCAATACATGGACACGAATGCCTTAAAAAAACTAACGATATTATACTTACTCTATTTTTCAATAATTTATCAAATGTTTATCTTGTATGAAGGCAATATAAAAAAAAATCATTCTTTACACATACCTTCGGAGTCCACTCCGAAAAGTATATTTTATAAAATCATACCTTACACACACCGAAGGTGTGTGGCTTTTTATAGAATAACATGCAACCAACAACATCCACCCTGAAGTGGTGGAACTCTATGTGATACAATCACATAGACCCACCCCTTCGGGGTGGGATATGTGGTGGTAATCGTTTTCTATAAAGAGTCAACATCTCTCCGAGATGTGTAAGGAATATCAATAATTTATTTAAAACCGACTTTTCGGAGTGGACTCCGTAGGGATGCAACCTAGCAATTCGTTCATTCTGTTGCATCCCTACGGAGTCCGCTCCGAAAAGTTAATTTATATATAATTGTACCTTAAATATCCCGTAGGGATATAAGATCGGTAGAAACGTATCACGACCACACCACCCATTTCCCGTAGGGAAATAACAATATTTCAATAGATTACACCGATCTTATTTCCCTATGGGAAATGAACAAGTTGGGTTTTCTACCGATCTTATTTCCCTACAGGAAATAAATTGTAGAGACTTTTCGGAGTGGACTCCCTCAGTGAAATTTGAAAAAAAATATTGACAAAAATGAGCTAATAAATAAATACGTGTTTGCATTTTGAAAAACTATTAAATTTAATAATAAAATACAGCTTATATTTCGGAGCTAAAATGCACAAAACTAAAATTGCTTGGACAGAGAAAACATGGAATCCCATTACAGGTTGTAATAAAATTTCAGCAGGTTGTGAAAACTGTTATGCAGAGATTATGGCAAACAGATTGCACGCGATGGGTATGAAGAAATATGCAAATAATTTTAAAGTAACCTTACACAATTCAGCACTATCAGAACCTATGAGTTGTAAAGAACCATCCATGATATTCGTTTGTTCCATGGCAGATATTTTTCATGATGAAGTACCTTTTGACTTTATAGATAAAATTTTTGAAGTGATAAAAGAAACTCCAAGGCATACTTATCAGATTTTAACTAAGCGTCCTATTAGAATGGCGGAATATTTTAAAAATAGACAAATTCCAACAAATGCTTGGTTAGGTGTTACTGTGGAAGCTTCTTCCGAACTATATCGAATTGATTATCTACGCAATTTAAATTCAACAGTGCGATTCATTTCTGCCGAGCCTCTAATAACTGATTTAGGAGAAGTTGATTTAACAAATATCAACTGGATGGTTGTTGCCGGAGAAAGTGGTGTTAGAGGAAGACCAATGAAAGAATCATGGGTTTTGTCTGTATACGAACAGTGCCAAAAAAATAACGTAGGTTTCTTTTTTAAACAATGGGGTATGTGGGGTGCAGACGGTGTTCGACGCTCGAAAAAAGAAAATGGCGACTTGTTATTAGGCAAAAAAAATCAACAATTGCCGACTATCTAGTACCTAAACTATGCAGTTAGTAATTTTTACGAGCATTTTTGATTCACGCTACAATTATTACCACACGCAATTTACATCATATTTTTTAATGGTTTCATCAACAGTGATTATAGTCATTTTACCTAACATTGCAGTTGCTATAATAATTCCATCAAATGGGTCACGATGTATTAGTGGAAGCGTATTGTAAATCTCGATACATTTTTGATTAATCTCTATAATTCCAAAACCATTCATTTCTGCTTGGTTGAAAATATTTGATATACTATGAGGAATAGTTAATTTTCCAACTCGATTTTTTATCGCTATTTCCCACATTGTTGAAATGCTAATAAATTTTCGATGCCTACTATCTAATAAAATATTTTTAGAAACTTCTGAAAGTTTCTTTGAATCAAACACAGTCCATAAGAAAACGTGGGTATCTAAAATATAATCCATCTTTACATATAGTCCTTCATTTCATCTAAAGGTTCTTTAAAATTATCTGGGATTTCTATAAGTCCATCAAACCTTCCTAATACAGGCTTTTTTGTCATATCAGGTTCAAGTAACAGTTTTAAGCTATTTTCAAGATCATCAATTATAGGTTTAATAAAAGTAATTACTACTTCGTATTTTTCCTTAAATGGTATAGGTTGTTTCGGTGTAAAATTAACACCATCATATATCGCTTTTATTGTTTGCATGACATCTTTCTCCTTAATATCCAATCGATTTTCTATCTAGTGTCATTATAAAATTTTTGTTTTTTATGTCAAGAATTATTTTTAATATATATAAAATATTTTTTTTCTCAAAATTTTTAAGTCATTTTCTGTAAAAAAAAAATTGACAAAAAAAGTCTTGTTAATATTCTCGTTATAAGGAATATATTTGATGGTTAAACAAGCCTTAAAAGGAGAGATTAATAATGACAATACGAAATGAAATTTTCCAAGCCAAATCACTTGGACCTAGAATAACGGCTGTCGAACCATTAGATAATTATCAACTTTTTAATCTCCAGAAACAAAGCGAGATAAAAATAGTTAATTATTAAAAAGATATAAAGGGTATTTTTTATGCAAACAGTAAAGGCAATATTTGATGGAGTAAATTTTCTCCCCAAGCAGCCACTACCAATAAGTGGTAAATATGAAGTGGAGATTATCTTTTTAGAGCCAATAGAACCGCAAAATCCAATCCCTGTTAGACCTCCATTTGAGTATGGTTGTATGACTGGCAAAATGTGGATAGCTGATGATTTTGATGCTCCTCTCGATGATTTAAAGGAATATATGGAATGAAATATTTGCTTGATACACATACAGCAATATGGGCATTAGGTGAAAAAGAAAAGCTATCTTCATCTGCAAAGTCAATTATTGATGATGTCACCATTCCCCTATATGTGAGCATAATTTCTGCATGGGAAATTGCGATAAAGGTAAGTTTGGGTAAAATAAATTTTGTAGGAGGCTCTGAATTTTTCCTTCAAAAAATGCAAAGAAATGGAATTGAAGTGGTTAATTTAAAAGATTCACATATTAAAATTATAGAGGATTTACCTTTCATTCATCGTGACCCTTTCGATAGATTAATTATAGCTACAGCAATTCAGGAAAAACTCATTTTACTTACTGCAGGCGAAAATATCCAAAAATATGAGGTGTCATGGCTTTGGTAGATTTCTACCGCTCGGTAAAAAATTTTATTGTAATCCTACATATCTTTTTTTAGCCTTAAATTCTTCAAATTCTTTCTTGAAACTTTCAGCACCTTTGTTATAGTAGGCTATTCTCTCTAATGCCGACAAATCCTGTAGGGGACGCATTTATTCGTTCCGAGTTCGGTATTGCATTAAATATATTCCCAACCGAATTAGGAACGAATAAATGCGTTCCTCTCGAGTAGAGTGCCCTCATTCTTAATTTTTAATTCTAATTACCATTGCGCGTATCATAAAATCCGGGTCATCAGCCATAGTATACAACATGGCAATGCTTTCTTCAGTATTTAAATTTTTTAAAGCACGTGCAACCACTGTTCTTCTATAAACACTTTCATCATTTATGTATCTGCTTATAATTTCTACGCTTTTATCTGATGGTAATCTACCTAATGCTTGAATTAGGCTATTTGTATACCGTGAAAACTCTTCATCGTTAAGCAAGTCTTCAAATATGTCAGCAAATGACACATTTCCTGTTAACGACATGTAATATATGCTATTACCTATAGACACATGGTTTGTTTTATCTAAGCCTTCAATTAGTCGTTCATGAAGAAGAGGTAATTTTGGAACTAACTCTGACATAGTTATTTGTATCATTATGTCATTAGAGTGAAGATGATTATTCATAAAATAGTCAACGAACTCTTCTTCGCGTTCTAAAATTTGTTCTTTGGCTTCGGTGTTTTGCGAGGCTCTTCCGTGACAGGCTATTGAGAATATTTCTGAAATTGATATATTCCAATCAGAGATTGGTACTACGGGTAAACTTGTATCTTGTAATTCAAAACTTGTAACCTGTAACTCGGTATCGCGTCCTATGCCAAAAACGCCGTCTACCCATTGGGAGTTATTGCTGGCACGTGGGTCAGAATATACATCATTCCCACCTGCATCTAAAAATATACCAATATTTCCGGCACTTCTATCTTCGTAATTATGATGAGAACTCCCATAATTAGAATACCCTATTCTCTCATATCTATCGTTTCCGCCGCTTTCAACAAAAACGCCTACAGAATTAGCACGACCCATTCCATTGCCGCCATCGACGCTATAATAATCATTTCCGGCACGGTCAACAAAGAAACCAACACTGTAGTCGTGTCCTGCACCTTGACCGGGTCCGCGTTTCGAGAAATAAGCGTCATCGCCGGATCCATCGTATAAGAATCCGACAGACAAATGAATCCCGCTACCTTGTGGATACCAGCATGAATTATAGAAGTCGTTGCCTTCTAAATCTATCAAGACTCCCATGGCATACCAATAAGATACGCCTTGCGAGAAAACACCACCGTTGTATTTATCGTTTCCGGATTCGTCAAATAATAAGCCAATTCCGCCAGCAATGCTTGGACGCAACCCGAAGCCAAATCCTTGTGCCATTGAATAATAATCATTATCATCACGTAGGCTATCTGTCCATTTGCCACCAGAATGATAACAGTCATTATTCCATATTCCGTCTGCAAAATCAAGCAATCCACCGAAACCGAGAGTTCCACCCATACCTTGAGTGAACATTGTTCCATAATAATAGTCGTTACCGCCGATGTTGATTAATAGTCCGATTCCAAGATGACCAGAGCCTAAGGATCTAGAGCCGGCAATATAACTGTCCCAGCCTTGATTATCAATGGAAATCATGTTTCCTAGGTTAGCAGAAAATGCTAAATCTCCACCGAAATAGTAATCATTTCCTCCACCGTCATAATGGAAGATATTTCCAAATAAAGCGTTAAATAGTTCACCGAAATTATCATTTCGATAAACGTCGTCGCCGGACATATCAATTATCGCTAAAAAAGGTCTACCTATATCAGTTGAAATGTTAAATGTATAGGTGTCGTTACCAGCGGGTTCGTATATAAAGGCGTAATTTTCGTCTTGGGGGTAGACATCATTTGCGGTAGTTCCAACAATCATAAGCCCGAATTTAGATTTATATCTAACAGGTTTACGATATGAGAAATGGCTAAAATCTTGTTGATAAAGATATTCCATGCCGGTATAGAATATTTTAGCAGATATTACAAGCGATGCAAAATCGATTTTATTTATAAGATCAATATAGAACTCTTGATAATTTTCAACTTCAGGTAAATCAATTATTTCCGCGATAAACTCGTAACTTTCAGAATCTTCGCTTCCACCGACAACATTTGAATATAAGAAACGGCGTAAATATTCAATTTCATCAGTGGTTAGATTGACGAAACTTTTATTTAAGTGTGTTTCTGATTGTTCAAATATTTTCTCAGCATATTTCAATATGTCTAAAGGTTTTTTGATTGTGGGGGGTTGCCAATCGGAGATTGGAGCTAAAGGTGAATAACTCTCGTAGACAATATTAGTTACATAATTATAGAAATTTACAAATTCTTTTTTAAGAATTTCAACTTTGATGTCGGCTACAAATTCTGGAAAAGCCCATGGTTCTTCAAGACAAGTAAGCATTAAAGGAATAGTGAAGGCAGAAGGTGACCAGTTTTTAGCAAAATTTACGTCTTCTAGAACTAACCCCACGCTGTTCATCATTTCTTCGATAGCTGCCATCTCGTAATCGTTTATTACAGCATGAAGTAGAGAGAAAGCGAGCAAGAATATTAGTAGATATATACGCATTTTTTTCCTCCTATGTTTTTTGAAACATATTAATTAATTTAAAATTATTTGTCAAGGCTTTTTTCTTGGTTTAATTAAAGCATATTTCTCATTTTAAACGCACCCGTATTCGTAATGAAGAGATAAATAAGTTCTCTACGAATATGGGTGCATATAATACAAAATAATTCTTGACAAAAACAGCTAAATAAAAAAAAATGTACACATGAAAGAAATAGACCTTTTATTCAATGATAAAAAAATAGTTGAAAAAATACAAGTAAAGTTGCCTAAACTATTTCACCTTGCAGAATTAGAAAGTTCAAGAGCTGGTAAAATTGGAATGGAAGTAGGAACCATAAGAGAGAAAATAATATCAGCTTTGCTATTATATGTATTTGGTGAAGAGAATGTAAAGACTGACATTCCTATTACAGAACCAGAAATTGATGTCATTTTATATGGAAAACCTATTTCTATAAAAACGATTTCTGGCAAAAATCCGATTGGTATAAAACTTATCTGGACAGTTGATGCTCAAAAGGCAATTGAGTTTAGTCAGAATTATGTTCCGAGATGTCATCTGATTTTAGTGCATATAAATTGGAACAACATAGGTGGACTCTACTTTATTTCTGAAGAAACCCAATTAAACACATTAAAGCAATTAAGTCACCGAAGATATATTAAACTTCCTAAGCAAGGCACTAATCCCCGGGGTGTTGAGATGTCAGCAGAAGCATTTTACGAACTGACACAAAACAAAATGACTAATTCAATATCTATCGATTGGATAAAAGAAGAAATTGACTATAAACCATTTGATAGGTGGGTAAATTTATGGCAAGCAGATTAGAAAAAGGCACATCTACAAGTTCGTTTGGTACTAGGGGGCGTATTAACCATGATTCCTCAAAGTTTTATGATTCAAGGCTTTATAAAGAATTAAAACATGAAATTACTATTTCTAAGGAATCGAATAAATTTCCTGATAATCTCTTAAACAAGATAATTTTGAGTTCTTGCGAGAATATGAAAGGTATCCCTGATAATTCTCTCCATTTGATGATTACTTCACCACCATACAATGTTTCAAAAGAATATGATGAAGATTTATGCTTGAAAGATTATTTAGAATTACTATACAAATCGTTTTCAGAAACATTTAGAGTGCTCGTAAATGGCGGTCGAGCTTGCATCAATGTTGCCAACTTAGGTAGAAAGCCTTATATACCATTATCGGATTATATCTCCCAAATGATGATTGAAATAGGTTATAAAATGCGTGGCGAAATTATATGGAACAAGGCAGCTAGTGCTAGCCCATCAACAGCATGGGGAAGTTGGCAAAGTGCGTCAAATCCTATATTGCGAGATGTTCACGAGTATATTCTGATATTCTCTAAGGGTGACTATAAAAGAGAAAAATTAATCAACAATGAAAACACTATAACTAGAGACGAATTTATGGAATGGACAAAATCTATATGGACAATGAATGCAGAAAGTGCAAAAAAAGTTGGACATCCCGCACCTTTTCCAGAAGAATTACCTAAAAGACTGATAAAACTATTCTCATTTACGAATGACATTATATTAGATCCTTTTATGGGTAGTGGTACTACTGCACTTGCTTCTTTGAATGAAAATCGTTTTTTTGTTGGTTATGAAACAAATCCTGATTATATTAAACTAGCCAATAATAGAATAGATAAAAAAATGAGAGATAAGAGTTCTTTGTTGTTTAGTTGTTATGGTTAACAGCAATTTTATCGAAACCTTTTATGGTAGACTCAAAATCTTGTGGGTGCTTAATCTAAGCGAGGCCATGCATCACTAAGGAGTCCACTCCGAAAAGTCAACTTTATAAATAATTTTACCACCAATATCCTGTAAGGATATAAGAATGGATTGCTTCGCTGTATCTGTAGGGAACGCATTTATTCGTTCCGAGTTCGATATTGAACCCAACTGAACTAGGAACGAATAAATGCGTTCCGTACAGAATGGAGAATTAGGAACGAATAAATGCGTTCCCTACAGATGTAATTATTCATATCTTAAAGCATCAATCAGATTTAGATTTGCGGCTTTTCTTGCAGGATACCAGCCGAAGAAAATTCCGATAACACAAGAAAAACCAACAGCAAGAATCACCGACCACACAGTTATTTCAGTGTTCCATTTCATAATATTTCCCAGAACATTAGTGCAGACGGCTCCAAATATTATACCAATGATACCACCTAGAACGCTTATAAATATCGCTTCTATAATAAATTGTAATAATACATCATTTTTTTTAGCTCCAACAGCCATTCTTAGCCCTATCTCTTTTATTCTTTCGGTGACAGATACAAGCATAATGTTCATAATTCCGATTCCACCTACTATTAGTGAGATGCCTGCAATACTGGCTAATAAAAGAGTCATAGTTTGGGAGACGCTATTTGCCATTTCAGCCATATCTGTTTGTGAATTAACAAGAAAACTTTCTTCATTAGCAGTTCTATATCTAGATAATAAAAGTTGCATTATTTCGCGTTGAACGTAAGGAATAACGGATTGTGAAATTGTTGATACATTTATGGTTATAAATGGTTGCCGCCATCCTGTAAATCTTTGTAAAACTGTTGTGTAGGGTAGTAAGAAAATATCATCAAGGTCACCGGAAACTGCACTTTGTCCTTTACCGCGAAGCACTCCAACTACTCTTAAAGGAGTGTTTCGTAATCTTATCGTTTTTCCTATAGGGTCGTCATCTGGAAACAAATGGTCTGCTATTGATTTTCCTAGAATTATTACTTTAGAACCAGATCTAATATCTTGTAAAGTAAACATCATGCCTTCTTCTATTTCATAATTACGAATAAAAAAATAATCAATATCAACACCAACTCCACCACTTCGCCAGTTTAAATTTCGATACCGCAATTGTCCCCAAGTTCTTATCACAGGAGAAATGTAGTTTATTCCATCAACATTGTCTATAATTGCGTCAATATCAGCTAAAGAAAGCCTATTACCAGTGCCAGCTTCTGTCATAACGGCACCTGCTTGAAAATTAGAGCGAACTGTAATAACATTTGTACCCATGCTTTGAATCTGATCTTCTACGATGCGCTTAGCACCTTGTCCAATTGCAAGCATTGTAATAACTGCACCAACCCCGATTATTATGCCAAGCATAGTTAATAAAGTTCTGGTTTTATTTTTTAGAAGAGATTTTAACGCCACTTTCATTATATCTATAATTGACATCAATCCTCCTCATCTAAAGGCATGTTTTTTATATCAAATGCAGCATCATTTCTATTTGTATTAATAACATCCGATTTAATTTTACCATCTCTGAAAGTTATAATTCTGTTGGTATATTTAGCAATATCAGGTTCATGAGTTACTATGATAATTGTAATTCCTTTTTTATGTAGTTCTTGAAAGCAATTTATTACTTCTAAACTTGTTCTTGTGTCTAAATTACCTGTGGGTTCATCGGCAAATAAAATTACAGGGTTGTTTACTATTGCCCTTGCTATAGCAACTCTTTGTTGTTGTCCACCGGAAAGCTGGTTAGGATGATGGTCTAATCTATCGCTCATTTGCACTATATCTAATGCTTTTAAAGCCATTTCTTTCTTTTTTGCTTTCTTTATATCTTTTCTGTAAAGCAAAGGTAGTTCAGCGTTTTCAAGAGCGGTTGTGCGTGCTAACAGAAAGAACTGTTGAAATACAAAACCAATTTTTTGGTTTCTTATATCGGCAAGTTGAGATTCGTCCATGCTTTGAATATTGACATTATCTAAGATATATGTTCCCGATGTAGGAATATCCATACATCCTAATAAGTTCATTAATGTTGTTTTACCAGAACCACTTGCACCCATTATCGATACAAACTCACCTTTATTTATTGTTAAATTAATGCCACGTAATGCGTGTACTTTTATGTCACCTACTACGTATGTTTTATGTAAATTTTCTGTTCTTATTATTTCATTTGGCATGATTTGTTTTCCTACATTCTTATTACGCGAGGTGCGCTTGAACTGCCACCAAAAGCCATTCCACCACTCTGATTGTTACCAGTGGGTTGAACTACGCCTGTTATCACTTCAACGCCTGTTTCAAGACCAGATAATACTTCTATAAAACCACCATCAGATATTCCCGTTGTTATTTCTAACTGAACAGGAAAACCTTCTTGAAGAACCCATATCTGCCATGAAGGTTGAGCGGCTCCAATTTGTTGACGCATTCTGCCACGTGAACTAGCAACTAAACTTTCATCCCATTTTAAGCCGAAAGACTCCCATACCTCTTTTGAAGGTCTAAATTGCAATGCACGCTCGGGGATTGCTAGAACATTATGAACTTGTTCAATGATAATCTCAACATTAGCAGACATGCCGGGCATGACGATTTTTTCAGGATTGTAAAATGTAATAATAACTTTATATGTGACAACATTCGATTCTACAATTGGATTAAGTCGAACTTGTTTTACTTCACCCGTAAAGTTTATATCAGGATAAGCATCTATTGTGAACCTTGCTATTTGTCCATTTGCTACACGTCCTATATCGGTTTCATCTACCTGTGTTTCAATTTGCATCTCATCTAAATTATTAGCGATTACAAATAATGTGGGTGCATTTAAACTGGCGGCTACTGTTTGACCTTCATCCACAGCTCGTGATACAATTACACCATCTATTGGTGAATGTATAAAAGCATTTGCTAAATTTGTTTCAGCACGTTGAACAGCAAATCTTGCACGTTCAACGTTTTCAACAGCAATATCATAACTAAACTGAGCACGTTGTAACTCAAACTGAGCTATCATATTCTGATCTGCTAGTTCTATAGCACGATTCAAGTCGATCAGGTTTTCATTGGCTGTGAGTTGCTGTTTTCTAAATTCTATTCTGGTGTCTTCAAGTGCCATTTCTAAGGTTTGCGTGTCAAGTTTTGCTAATAATTCTCCGCGACGAACAGTGTCGTTAAAATCCTTGTAAATGCTTTCTATTCTACCGGATACTTCTGTTCCTACATTAACCTGAGTGACAGGGTTAATGGTGCCAGTGGCGGTAATGACGGCAGTAATAGTTCTAACTGAAGCCGCAGAGGTTCTCCATGTCAGTCTGTTTTGTTTTTTCTGGTATTGTGCGTATAAAAACCCTCCAGCTATTAATGCCAAAATTGCAATTATGATAGTGATTCTTTTTTTCATTTTCTTATATCTCCAATTATAAGTGTTTTATGGAAGTCTCATGTTAGACAATAAGTGGTCAATACTGAGTCTTTTCAAAATTAATTGATACATATTCACTTCTAAATCAATTCTACTGTTAAGATAGTCGTATCTAGCTCTATCAAGATCAAGTTGAGTTAGAAGGCCAAGTCTATATCTTTGTTGTGCAATCTCTAAATTATCGGTTGTTTGTTGAACTCTAATTTCTTGCAGTTCGTGTAATTGTAGTAAGTAGTTAAGCTCTTCTCTGTATTGATTATATCTTAAAGTAATGTCGGAAATAAGCCTTGAAGTGCTAAGATCGTTATGCTCATCTAATAGATTTGCAACCTTGTAAGAGTATCTATTTCGCATAAATCTGTTAAGTGAATACGTGATTCTTAAACCAAGAGTATGATTTGTTCTTCCGTTGTCAAAATCAAAGTCGCTACTTGATAGGTTCCTATTTAAATTATAGTTTAAGCTAAGTTGTGGATAAAAATCTAGTTTGGTTTGATTGATACTTGTTCTTTGTCGGGCTGCGGTTTCGTTTTGTTGTTGCACTTGAAGGATTGTATTAAAATCTATCTCACGTGCAAAATCTGCTACATTTTCGTTTTCATATATTCTAACTTCGGCAAGTTCATAACCTTCGTCAGTTATGTTAATAAGGTCAAAAAGTCTATTTCGGCTGTTAGTTAAATTGTTTCTTGAGTTCAAAGCGTTTATTTTTGCATTTAGAAGATTAATTTCGCTTTGTTGAACTTCAAATGGCGTGATACGGTTTTGTCTAAAAAGTTGATTGCTTTCGAAAACAATACTTTCTTGTATTCTAATGTTTTCTTCATACAAATCTAACCGTTTCTGATTTTCAAGCACTGAAATATAATCCTGAATAATGCGGTAAATTATATCTTGTAACTGTATCTGATTCGATAGGTTAGAAAGATTTAAATCATGTTGTGCATAACGATTCAAAAAATATGATTCGTTATTTAATGAAATAGATTTTGATATGTCAAAATACATGAAATTGTTAGCGTCTGATGCTACAAAATCTTCTGTTCTGCCTGCACCTGCTGAAAGATCGGGCAGATAATTTATTTTGGCAGAAGTTCGTCTCTCATGTGCTATTTGAAGATTGATACCAGATTGCTGTAATGTGGTGTTGTTTTCAAGGGCATAATTTAGCAGCTGCTCTAATGTGTAATTTTCAGCTTGGATACACAAAGACGAAAGTATAAGTACTAAAAAGAAAAGATATTTCATTTTTACCTCGTGTTGTTCTTTTTAGTTATATTACAAGCATAAAATGAAAACCCTTCGATTTATATTGGTTATTAATTTTTTTCGTGCCCGTATCCTGTATGGTACGCATTTATGAGGGTTTCTACCTAGCTTCACATACCTACGGCATGTGTAAGGTAAAAGTAGATTTAATATATATATATTTATACCTTACACATGCCGTAGGTATGTGAAGCTAGGTAGAAACGGATACACACACACCAACCGCATCCCGTAGGGATGCAACCAACAATCTACGCATTTTGTTGCATCCCTACGGGATGCAGATTTGGTGGGTGTATCTGTTTCTACCGAGCTTCACATACCTACGGCATGTGTAAGGTATAAATATATATATTAAATCTACTTTTACCTTGCACATGCCGTAGGTATGTGAAGCTAGGTAGAAACCCTCATAAATGCGTTCCCTACAGAATTAGGAACACGTTCGGAACTAGGAACGAATAAATGCGTTCCCTACAGATATAATCTATAATAAGTGATTAAATCCGGATTGAACTGTGCTTTAAAATACGAAATAGTTTCAATATTAGCACCACAAAAGTCAAAAACATCGAATTGATTCTTAAAATGATTTAAAACGTAATCATAACACAACAAACTAGACCCGTTTTTTTTAATTTTAGTATCTGATGCAGCATAAAAAGCATAAATATATTTTTTTAAATTATCTTTTATTATTATTAAATAACCTAATGGTTCATCGTTTTTATATGCAATAAACATTTCACAGTACCCAGCCTGATATAAATAATTTAAATAATCTATGTAATTTGGTGCTATTTGACGCATTTCGCGTTTCTTTCTTTTCAACATACAAACTGATAATTCTTTATATATATCCATGTTCCATTCACTTACTATATTTAGATATGGTTTTGCTTTATTATACAAAATTCTTTTAGTTTCTTTTGGTAAATCATCAGAATTATATGTATTTATCTTTTGAGTGTATGTGTATAAAGGTTCTGCCTTGCAACCACCCCATTTAAAACCTCTTATGTCAGTTATGGTAGGGTCAAGAGATAGTTTTACTATAAAATAATTCTTTTTAAGAAAGTTACCAATAGCCTTATTTATTTTTAATTGTTTATTTAATGAATCTTCAAAAAAATAAATAGGTGTATATTTATAATCTAAAGCCTGAGATATATAGCGAATAAAAATTTTTTTTAACTCAAATATTGGTAATACTGATAAAATTTTGTCACCTTCTGTACAACAAATGTAATAAGGGATTGAGTTATCACGACCTGCAAAACTGTTAAGAACATCAGGTTTTCCCCACAAAGAAAACTGATTTATAATTTCAGCATCCAGTTCAGAAGTTTTTAATTTTACAATATCTAATGACATATTAAAAAATAGGAATAATTACCGTTTTACTAACAGGAATAGATTTGTTGTTAACATAATCAATAACAACAGAATAAGTATATATTTCGCCCGGTATAGTGTTAGTATCAATGAAATTTTTATCTGTTGTTGAACCTATAATCTGGTTATTGCGATATATATTATATAAGCCATTTGCACCCTGCCATTGAAGGTGAACTGTGTAACCGTATTGTATTGCATTTAAATTATTTATAGGAAATAATGTTGTTAGATTGACTATGTTAGAAGCACGTGACTCTATAGCGCCAAATATGCTTGTTATATGATAATTATAATCTGTGTTGTTGCTTATATTACTATCTATAAATCTTGTGCTGTAAATTATGTCTGATATTGCTATTCCATTACGATAAACTTTAAAACCTGTTAGATCTTGCACTGGAGGAATATGCCACGTTAATATTACTGATTCATCATATTTTTCTGTATTGATTAAAGATGGGGGAGAGTATTTGAGCTCGTTATTCAGCTCGATTACACTTAATACTGCATTTAAGGCATTCAATCTTCCACCTGTCACTGTTATTCCTTGCATTGCTGGAATAGGGTCAACTCCATCTAATATAAATGTTCTGAATAATAATGCAAGATCACCCGGATTGTAACGATAATATTCTAATAACTCTTCGCTAGCGGTTTGATACATTAAGGCGATTACACCTGCAACGTGAGGGGCTGCGAAAGAAGTGCCGGTGCCAGTAGTGTATGGTATTTGTCCCGTTGTTGTGCTTAAAATACTAGTACCCGGTGCAGCCATATCAATTGTTTCTAGCCCCCATGCAGCAGGGCTGTATTTTAAATCATTATGGTTTGTATTGGTTACACTAATCAAATATGGTGAAGGAAAAGCTGTTGGTAGATCCCCTTCTACGTCTATATTCCAATTCTGGTTTGGTGGTGCTGCAGTTGATAGAACGCCAGCTTCGCCTAAAGCATTGTACATTTCTTCCCAAACGGGTGCTTCGTGAGGTTTTCTTCTATCAAGTCCCCATGAAGCGTTAGTGGCTACAACGTAGCTTCCGTAAGCACCATTGGTTTCGTTATATAAAAGCCGGTTTTGAAGGACATAGTTGTAAGACGTTAATGCCCGTGAAACAGATAAATTAAATTGAGGGTCGCTTTGGTATACAGTGAGCTGCACTGGCATTATTTTTGCACCGTGTGCTATAGGTGCTATGCCTTCACCATTGTCTCCAATTGAAGCAACTATACCACTAACATGAGTTCCATGAGCAGTAGAAGTTATATTTCCATTGTTGTTATTTCCGTTCCAACCATGATAGTCATCAATATAGCCGTTTCCGTCTGTATCGAGACCGTTAGGGGTTGAAGTTTCATGGACGTTTTTCCAAAAATTAAGGTCGGGGTGAGATAACAAGAATCCACTATCAAGAATCGCAACAACAATTTCGCGTGAGTTGCGGTTAGGTTGAGAATATGCGTTCTCCCAAGCTGCTAATGCTTTAATATCAGTGCCGGGAGTTCCACCTGTTTGACCCGTGTTGTTAAGCGACCATTGATCTGAAAACCTAGGGTCATTGGGAAAAGTATTTGTTGTTGAAGTTCTTTCTGAAGAAATTTCTTCAATGCCTTCACGTAAGGTTAAAATAAAATTTAATTGTGCATATTGAACTGAAGGGTCGCGGCGAACGATTTCTAACATATCTTCTTCGCTAACACTGCGATTGTTAAAAGAATACAAATAAATGTTAAGTCTTTGTGATATAAGATTTTCTTCATCAAAATTATTGGTTTCTAGAAAGATTTGCCTTGTTGTCCTAGAAATATTAGCATGAAATTTTACTAGTATTTCACCGGGGACATGTTCAGATGCGTGTATTGAAATTATAAATATCAAAATTTTAAATATTAATAGTGTTTTTTTCATTGTATATTAATCCTGTGGGGATCCTTGCATCCGTTTACTTTCGCCAATAATCAAATCGTAAATATCATTAACAAAAGCTGAGTTCAATCCCAACTGCCCCCCTAAATCCAGAACATTATCCATCACTAACTTTTCACGTTGGTTATCATGAATAGCTAGTTTATTATTTGTTTTATATACTTTTATTTGTTTTACTACTTCTGCCCGTCTAAAAAGTGCTATCAATATATCTTCGTCAATTTTATCTATCGCTTCACGTAAAACTGAAAGGTTGGGTTGCTCACACGAAATAAGCCGCTGGTGAGCGATGGCATCTGATAATACAAGCTGAATCATGCTTACTATCACAGGTAATATACGTGGAATCAAACATACATCGTGTCTACCCGGTAAACCTATTGAGGGAACTGGTTTTACTGCAATTTTCATTACAATATCATCACCATTACTAACTCCACCGAAAATTCCGCCATGTTTACTGTTATTGTTCGCATGACTACCTTTCATATTAGAAAGCGAAAACCCTTCACCAAACTCAATGCCCTTTACACCACCTATGCTCATTATCGCCTTTGAAAGATTTCCATCTAATTTCTCAAAAACAGGGTCTCCAAGACCAGACGGTACTTGCTCTATCTTTACTTCAACAACGCCTCCAACAGAATCTCTTTCAGAAGCAATCTTCTCTAATAAATCTGTAACAGAACTGTATGTTTCTGGACATGGCCAACATAACGGGTTTGATGAAATATAATTGAGGTCTTTTTTTATGGCATGTATATTGTATATTTGAATAGGATATGCTGTGATTTTTATGTCGCCAAGAAGAGATTGTACGTAAGCTCCAGCTGCAACACGCGATATTGTCTCGCGTCCTGAAGCACGACCACCACCCCGATAATCGTAAATTTTGAATTTTTTGAACCATGCCTCATCAGCATGAGCAGGGCGAAATGTATTTTCAAGAAAGTCGTAATCCGATGTTCGAATATCATTGTTTTTAAACAAAATACATATCGGCAGACCTGTAGTTTTGCCTTTAAAAAGACCCGAAATAACCTCAAAATCGTCAGTTTCGTTACGCTGAGTTGTGAAGGTAGACTGATTAGGCTTACGTTTTTGCAATGTAGTTTTTAAGGCGTCAAAGGGAAAGTCTATATTGGGTATTACATCCTCAATTACAAGTCCAAATCCGAAACCATGACTTTCACCAAAAGTGGTAAAGCCTAAATATTTATTCGAAAGCATAATATATTCAATCGTTTATTATCGAACTTTATATTTCGTCATTGTCCTCAATATAAAAATCTTCATCATCTAAATCTTCGTTAATGCTGGATTTAATGTATTGAGATACTGATATTTTAAGCTTGCCTAATGCTGGGTAGTAATCTAAAACATAGCGACGAATCTGATCTTCTAAATCGAAATCAATATTTTCTATTGCGAATGCTGATAAACCAACTGCGATTGAAAGTGATGAAAAACCGCAATTAATGTGAATTTTAGGTTTCTCATCTACAAGATCTTCAAGGTAGTCTGGTAAAGTTTTTGATAATTTTGTGACATTGCTGTACCGTTGATACCCTTTAAATCCCAGATATGCACCACCGGCTACAGTTGCAAGTGTGAAAAGGTTTTTCCAAAATTTATTCATTGTATCCTCCATTTTTATCTATACATCGATTTAATTCGTCCCCAAGATGACGATTCTATTCCAGTAGTTTGTGGAATTATGTCGTTATCATTGCGAGGGTGAACTGTAAATCGGTTATGTGAAAAATTTATTATTCCAATTATTTGTGTGTAAGTGTTCCCTACGTGAAAGAGAGAGTTGTTTATATTTTTATTGAATCCATTGCCTATGTTTATGTTTGCTGTATCATCTGAAACTAAAGCAATTAAATTGCCATTTAACAATTTGTTACATGTTATGTTGGATAACCTTACTAGTACAGATTCATAGGCTTCAGAGGTTAAAGCTTCATGAACAGATATTGACACTGGCTGAGGTAATATTTGATTTCTTGAAAGAATTGCTACATTTGAGACATGGTTAATTACTGTCATTCCCATAATTTCTGACACTTTTCCTGTTACTTGAATAAAATCTCCATTACTTATGTGATTGCGGATTGGTTCAATTGCAATGCCAGACCAAGGTCCACCACGTCTTTCTGATATGTAAACCCGATTGCCTTCAAAATTTATCCCGATTACAACGCCCTCAACTGTTACGTTTTGCCCAAGATATAAAGATGGATATGTGCCATCGAAACCGGGATTGGTTGTGTATTGAATGTCATATATTGAAGTAATAACGTCTTCGGCAAATATAACGGACAATACTGTTAGTGCAATATACAAAATTACCCATCTTCTCATATGTTGAATGCTCCATGTTTTATATTGTAAAGTAAGGAGTTACCTTTTCTACAACTGCTCAAAATCAAAAATAACCTCATTATGATACAATGATTTTTATTTTTATTTTTTTGTCAATATTTTTTATTGTTGGGAACGCATTTATTCTGTACCATCCCGAAGGGATCATTCGGGATGGTGTGGTGCTCCGCAGATGTGATAAGGTGGGGTGTCGTTTTCTATATATATTTGTATATTTGATAATGTATTGCGAGTTAATGAGTAAGCTTTAAATACATATTTGAATTTTAACATTATGATACATATGGAAATTGGTTAGGCTCAGATTGCAAGTCTTAAAATGTCTATGTCAATGCTTTTATCGTAATGTTTCTAGCTAATGATTCCATCTGGATAATTGCTGTTGAGTTTAGCTGTATTAGTCTTTGTGCTTGTGAAAGTCCTTGACGAATAAGCAAAGCGTTTATACTTTCTAAATTCGACAATACTACAAGTTGTGACAAAGTAGCATAATCTCTAATATTTCCTTTCAGTTCTGGATTTTCTTTTCGCCAGTCAGAAGCAGTTTTACCAAAAAGGGCTACATTCAACAAATCAGCTTCATTAGCATAAATATAATTTGCTTGCTCTTTAGTGATAATTTTTGGGATGATCTCATCCTTGATAGCATCGGTATGTATCCGATAGTTAATTTTAGAAAGAGTGCGTTGTAAATTCCATTCAAGAGAAATACGATTGCTCTCATCTGCTTTTAAGCGTTGATAATCTTTTATTACATATAGTTCGAGTTCAACAGATATCCACGCAGCGAATTTGAATGCAATATCTTTATGAGCAAATGTAGAGGCATATCTTCCTGCCTTTGAAGTCATGCCAATTGCATTTACGCTTTCTATCCACCGTTTGGGTGTCAGCACAAACGAATTTCGCCCTGCTTCATTTTCAATTACCTCGAATGCGAGGTAATTGAAATCAGGATTATGAATTCGTTCCCATAGTCCAAGATACT
>Ga0099364_10003115_pt1 | contig 26000 bp, 24 predicted proteins | sample TergutTh196P3_FD_73070 | JGI IMG/M metagenome (GOLD analysis project Ga0099364, IMG submission 73070) | Microcerotermes parvus P3 segment gut microbial communities from Pointe-Noire, Republic of the Congo - Th196 P3 | ecosystem: Host-associated > Arthropoda: Insects > Digestive system > Gut ...
GTTCCTGTATCGTGCGCACCACGGTATGCCCCGGCGCGTTGTCGGCGGTTTCGGTGCCGCAAATTCCGCACCAATGGAGGCCCGGGTTCGCCAATGTGGCGCTGTGGTTGGCCGCGATGAATGCCGCCGTGAACACCAGCGCCAAAGCCAGCGCCAAAACCAGCGCCCTTTTTTTATGTGCAATGTTCGAATATGCGAATAATTTACGCATGATTATGACCTGCCTTTCTGATTTGTTTCACTTGGGCATATCGCTCATTGTTAAAAATGATTGTACCTACCCCGCCAAGCCGCGCAGCGCCTGGTCAACCTCGCCCAGCGGGCCGCTGTTGATTTCCGCGCCGCTGCCCCACCAGGCCTCGCGGTAATGCCATGGCCCGGTTTCCACGGTTTCGGCAATCAGCGTCACGGTCAGCACGGCACTGGTATCCGTGACAATACTCTGGTCCAGCCGGACCTGTTCGAACAGGGGTTGCGTGGAAGCGCCGGGTGCCAGCCTGCCCATGTAATAAAAACAGCCGTCGCCGCCGTCCTTCCAGTTGGCGGTGTTCAGGTTCACATAGTGCAGCTGCTTGCCGAACTGCGCTTCCAGGTGCGTTGCCCCGTCCGGCGCGGTGAGCACCGGGAACACCTTGACACGGACAAAGGACGGGATATCGCCGTCGTTTTTCACCCAGTTGGTTTTGGTGACGGTGTCCCCGCCGGCAAGGGCCGCGGGCGGCGCAAAGACCTCCATCAGCTGCCGCGAGAATACATATTGCATGATGCTGACCTCGTTCGTTTTGCTGTCCGAACTGGCCATCCACGCCAGGGTGCTGGCCGTAACAGACACCAGGGCCAGCAAAACGGCGGCGGCAATGGCCGCGATTGCGGCGCGGCGTTTTACGCGCGGCCTTCGCAAAATTTGAACGATACGGTTCATGACGCGCCTCCTTTCAGATTAACAAAAGCTTGACAGCACCGCGTAAAGGGCGCCGGATGTATCCAATTCCCAGCCTGTCGCCAACGCGGCGGCGTTCACCTGCAGCGCCTGCATGTTCACGATAAATTTCAGGCCCATGCGCGAATAGGAAACGTCCGCGTCCGCGTCAAGCGACAGGCCGGTCATAAGGGTCCTGGTCACCTGGCCGGGCTCCACCCTGCCGATGTAGTAAAAAAATCCGTCCTCGCTGTTATAAAACCATTTGTCCCTGTCCGCGGCCGCGCCGGTCAGCGCTGTCGTAAGATTCGTGTAATTGATGCTGATTTTTTTGACCGGGTCGCAGGCGAGCGCGGCAATGTCTTTTGCCGCCGGCGGGCTGGGCGCGAGCAGGCTGGTTTCATTCACCATGCCCCAGGCAGCCTCTGCTTCAGACTCTGTGCTCAGAAATCCCCAATAGCGGGGGTTGACCACCGTCAGCTTGCTGCCCTCGGCGCTGAACTGCGCCGTGACGCGGCGGTATGCCTGCCCGCCGCCCAGCGCCTGATAGATCGCGTATTGGTAACGCTGCAGGCCGGACGCGGAGGCTTTGACCTTAACGATCAGGTCCTCCGGCGTGATTGGGTCCGCGCCTTCCCTGAATTCCACCGAGCTGAAGATTTCGCCCGCGTCCTTCCAGGACGCCCAGCCGTCAATCAGGCAGTATTCCGGTATGACGCCATCCGCCCGCGGGTTGGCATAGGGCTCTGAAATATCGGACCGCGCCGTCTTTTGAATGATTTCCTCAAAAGAAATCCGAACAAAGCCCGGTGATTTGCCTTCATTATAAACGGAAACTGTTTTCATGATATCGCTGCCCGGCTGCCAATGCTTTTGCTGCTCAAAATCCTCCACAATCAGCGCGGTCAAGCCCAGCTCGCCTGTGAATTCATTTGCTTTCAGGTTAGAGGATGTTGTCCATGAATACGTGGAGCCGATTGTCGCCAGCAGGGCGTAAATCAGCCCAAAGGCCAACGCGGTCCCCCTGCCGGGCAGATTCTTCCATACCATCTTAACCACAGGATATTCCTCCTTTCCAAGCATAACGGCCTTTCCATAATATAGCAGCACAGAGAATGATCAGCAGGGCAAGCAGGATATACAGGCCAAAGCGTACGAGCTCGCCGGTTTTCGGCCCGTCCTCCTCCGCGTTCTTCGCGGCGTAAAATACCCATTTTATGCTGGCTTTTGAAGCTTCCCGAAGGTCCTCAGCCGACAGGTGCCCGGCATCCGCCGTAACAACGAACTTCAGCACACCGTAATCTCCCTGCTGATATGTTCCAAGCTCCAGCCCCTGGTACAGCAGGTCGGCGCCGTTGCCTTCCATGGTGCGGGTGTCCCTGCCGTCGCCGCGCAGGCGTCCGGCATAAAGCTCGCGCCCGTCCAGGGTGATGCGCAGGTGCAGATTCTCCAGCCAATCCACAGGACCTGCCGATTCCGGCGATTCCCCCGCCATACGCAGCTGAAACGGGTCGCCCTGCTTCAGGTTGCGCAGCGTAAGCGTGCGGGTGATCACATCCCCCGGCATCAGCTTGTCCGAGTACAGAAAGTACTCACCCGCGTCCGTTACGCTGATTCCGTTTTCGTCGTCAATACAGAAGCTGTCGGGGAGATTCCGGTCAGCCGCCAGGACGGGCGCGGCGCACGCGAACGCCATGCAGCAGGCCAATACGAAGGACGTCAATCTGGACGCCAATCTGTTTTTCAGCTTTTTCATCGGAATCTCCCCTTTACTTTTCATGGATTTCATATGAGACCGCGCCTTACGCGTTGGCGTTGAAGGTGTCGATGGCATCATTCAGCGCGTTGAGCAGGGAACCGGCGGGCAGCTTCCAGCCAGCGGCGGGGCCGGTGGCGGTATCCGTATCCAGGAGAGCCGCTTTGTTGGCCTGCAGGCCTTCGACGGCGACGACCAGGGTGTATTCGTGCTTCTGCCATGTATCCTGGTTCGCGGTTCCTTCCAGGTGCACGCCCTCCAGCATCACGGGCGTGGTCTCGCCGCCGGCCAGCACGCCGATGTAGTAGAAATAGCCGTCGTCCGGATGGTAGAACCATTTATCCTGCGTGGGTACGGCGGCGAAGGTGCTGCCGTATGTCAGCGTGACCTCCGCGGTGTTCACGGTGGACTTGTCCTTGTCGGCGGGCTTGATGCCCAGGAGGGTCTGCGCGTCCCACTTGTCGTAGTTGTGCGCAAGGTTCCAGCTGTTGAACTTGGCCGTGCCCTCGGTATAGCAGGAATAGCTCAGCACGACGTCGGTAAAGCTAGTGCTGTCGGCATTGGCCCTGGCGCTGAAATTGACGACCTGATATTTGCCGGGCTCATACTCGTGGCAGGCCTTATACACAGAGCCGATTTTGAACACGCGGACCGTGCCGGGCAGCGCGGGGGCAAAGGTCCTGCCTGTGATTTCCTCCCAGGCGCCGCCGCTAACGCTGTTGATGTCGAAGGGCACCCGGATCATCCCGGCGGGAACGGCGGCGGTGGTCTGCGGCGTAATCGCGCCGTCGTTGCCCAGCAGCTTGATCATCTCCTCAAAGGTTATGCGGGCAAGCATGGGGCTGGCGCCGGTGTTGGTGACGCTGACCTCCTTGGGCGTGGTCACGCCGATTTCAAGCGTGGGCTCAGGGAAGTTTTCGTTGACAACCAGGCCGGAGCCGTTGCCAAAGCCTTCGTTCATGAATTCGTTGACCATGGTATTCTTGGACGTGACCCACGCGAAGGTGGCGCTTGCCATGATAATCATGGCCAAAACAATAGACATAGCGATGAGGACTTTACGGTTTTTGAGGTTTTTCATTGTGGTAGACTCCTTTAATATAAAAATTTTTTTATGATATTCCGCTCTTTCAAAGCATGTGCCCGCGGCATGAATCGCTGGAAATTGACGCCGATGGCTTGCCTGCTCAAAAAGAGCGTGAATAACCGGGTTTAGGCAAAGGCTTTGAGCGCTGTCTTTTCCTGCTTTCGCGCGGCAAAATATGCGCGCAGCACGGCAAGCAGCAGGAAGACCGCCCCGAAACAGATACATACCAGAAGCAGGTTGTTCCGCATCATTTCGACCACACGGCCCATCACGGGAATGGTGAAGGTGTGGACGCCGATGACGGCGCTGAGCCCGACGGGTGGATCCTTCGTGTTGTTGAAATCACCTTTCGTGACCATGCGGTCCGGCTGGCTCTCGTCCGCGGGAAGCAGCTCCACCACCCTGTGCGTAAGGAAGGCCGTTGATTTCGGGCTGGGGTTGAAGGTTACGATATCCCCCACCTTGACCTCCGAGGGCTTTGTCAATTTGACGAAAATCATGTCTCCCGGCTTGAAGGCGGGCTGCATGGACGGCGTGAGTACATTGTAGAAGCGATAGCCGAGCAGAGATTTTTCGGCACTGTTGCTGAAGGCGAACATGGTGCTGCCGGCCAGCAGGAAAGCCACAAAGCAATAGGTAAATAGATTCAGGATTCGATTGAATGGCTTGGACCTCATTGCTTTGACAGGCTGCGCGAGTTCCGGCTCCGCGGAGGGCTGCTCGTCAGCGTCCAGCTCGTCGAGCAAATCCTTCCATAGCTCCATCCCTGAGGATACCGGCGCCCACGCCGGCGCCTCCAGATCCCACGGCAGAATCTCCTGCGCCCAATAAGGGGCGGGGCCCTGCGGCGCCTGCCAGCCGTTTTGCGGCGCCTGCCACCAACCGCCCGGCGGGGCATACGGCTGATTGTAGTTCAACATTTTTCCCTCTCCTTTCTGCGTTTTCCCTTGGGTGTTGCTGTGCTACCATTATAATTGCTTTCGGCGTCAGATTACACACAGAGAAAGCACTGCGTTTTTGTCGGAAAGCTCCCCCTTTTGGCGAAAACCCTTGACAAAAGAAACCGCTTCCTTTAAGATAAAGGAAGAACATTAGAATGTTGGAATGTTTGGAAGATTTAGAAGATTTGATCTGCTTGGAAGATTGAATAAATTAAAAGATTTGAAATATTGGAAATTTAAAATACCGGAAGATTAAGAAGGAAGGGAAAAGCTATGACGGACGAAGGCGGCATTCTGCGGCGCCCCCGCATCGACAACCTTCTGGAAAGCGCGCTGGAAAAGCCGGTTATAACGGTCACGGCGGGGCCGGGCTGCGGCAAAACCCATGCCGTGTACGCATACCTGCAATCCAGCCAGATACGCACAATTTGGGTGCAGCTTTCCGCGTCGGACAACTCCCCCGCCCGGTTTTGGGAGAATTTCGCCCTCGCTGTGAGCCGCCGCAGCGCCACTTTAGCGGACGCGGTCCGCAGCCTGAGCATGCCCACAAATCAAAGCGAGCTGTCCGTATTCGCGGGCATGCTTGCGGACGAAATCAAGCCCAGATACCGCTACGCGCTCGTGTTTGACGACCTGCACCTGGTTCACGAGGCCTCCGTGCGGTGGTTTATCCGCGCGCTGACCTACGGCATATGGTCCGGCAGCTTTGAGCAGCTACGCGCGCACGACCGCAAGGGCGGCTCCGCCCCGGGCGGTTCCCTGATCCTGATCACCCGGGAGGACTGCGGCTTCGACAGCGAAAGCCTCGTGGCCGAAGGACGCATGGCGCAGATCGGAGAGCAGGAGCTCAGCTTCACCAAGAGCGAAACCCTGGAGCTGTTCCGGTTTATGGGTATCCCGGTTACCCCTGCCCTGCAATCCGGCCTGGACGGGATTTACGCCGACACGAAGGGCTGGGCCTTTATGACCGGCATGGCCGGCCGGCTGCTGCAAAAACGCCCCGACGGTGTGAAATACATCAAAAGCACCCTGCGGTATAATATGTCCAAGCTCATCGAAAACGAGATCTTCCTGCACAATTCGCCGGAGATAAACAAGTTTCTTTCCAAGCTTTCCCTGATCGGCTATCTCTCCGCCGATTTGATTTCCAGGTTAGAGGATGGAGACCGCCTGATCAAAGAGCTGATGCGGTGCAGCTCGCTGGTTCGTTATGACGCCTATATGAACGTGTATCATATCCATCATTTGATGCAGGAGTTCCTGCTTGAGCAGCGGGACCTGCTCACGCGGGAGGAAAAACGCGATGTTTACCTGACCGCGGCGCGGTGGTGCCTGGAGCATGAGCAGAAGATGGACGCGGCGGGCTATTACGCCAGGGCGGAGGATTACGACGCGGTCGTGGGCATTGTCTATCAGTTCCCTCAGATCATCCCCTTTGACCAGGCAAGGCTGCTGTTCGAGCTCCTGGATGGCGCGCCCACCGGCTGGGAAAGCATCTGGACGCACTACCGGTCCCATTACCGCGCGCGGCTCTTGTTATGCCTGGGAAGAATCGACGAGGCCATCGGGGCGACGCGGGAAATCCTGCGGCAGCTGGAGCCGCTGGAGGACTCGCCGGATAAACGGCGGAACCTGCTGGGCGCGTACTACATGCTGGGCAGCGCGCACATGCTTGCCTGCAACGACACCGGCGATTACGGCTTCGCGGCATATTTCCAGAAGGCGGAGGCCTATCTGGAGGGCAGCGGCTTTACCCCGCTGGGCTCTATGCGCGTGGCTACCGTGGCCCCTTATACAGTCCGGATCGGCCGCGGAGCAAAGGGGGAGCCCGAAAAGTATATCGAGGCCCTCGCCAGGGCGGTGCCGGCGGCGGCGCGTATCATGGACGGCTGTATGGCCGGCCTGGACGATCTGGCCCGGGCGGAGCTGGCCTATTACCAGGCGGATATAGCAAGGTGCAGGCAATTCGCCATGCAGGCGCTTTTCGTGGCGCGGGAAAAAGGACAGCATGAAATTGAAAGCCGCGCGCTGTTTTACCTGATGCGGGCCGGGCTTGCCGCCGGCAAATACGAGCCGGTCAAAGAGGCTGTCCGGCAGATGATCGAGCAGCTGGATACCCCGGAATTTATCAACCGTTATATCCGCTTCGACATCCAGACAGGCTGGTTCTACGGCAGCATAGGGCAGAGGGAGCATATTGCCGACTGGTTGAAAAGTGATTTCTCCGCCAGCCGTTCCGAAACCGTCATCTCAAATTATGAGGATTTCGCGCGCGCAAAGTATTTTCTTCTTGAACAGGATTACAGGGGCATGCTGGCAATGCTGAGCAGCCGCGGCGGCGGCTTCAGCATCGGGCGCTACCTCTTCGGCCAAATTGGCCTAGAGGCCTATCGGGCGGTATGCCTTTACAACCTCAGGGAACCAAAGGAGGCCTTCGAGGCCCTGCGCGGGGCTTACGAGCTGGCCGCCCCGAACAGCCTGGATATGATCTTTATTGAGATGGGCAACCACATGCGCACCCTTGTGGCGGCGGCCCGCGGCACCGCGGGCTTTGGCATCCCCGACGCGTGGCTGGAGCGGATACAAAAAAAAGCTGCGACCTACGCAAAGCGGGTCGGGCAGGTGAAATCGCAATACAGGCTGGCGGAGGGGATTGACGGCAGCGCGCGGCTGACCCAAAAAGAGCTGGATTTGCTGCGGGACCTGTCCCACGGCCTGTCGCGCAGCGAAATTGCGTTGGCGCGCGGCAATTCCATCAGCACAGTAAAAACGATGCTGCAATATATCTATGAAAAGCTGGGCGCGGAAAACAGCATGGACGCGGTGCGGCTCGCGGTCGCGAAAGGAATGCTGTAAAATTAAATTGCGATACTGTAAAATTTCAAAAATTCATTGCCTTTCGGAAGAAAAGATGCTATACTGTAGGCAGCCTGTACAAAATAGAAAGGTAGAACTATATGAAAAAGACTTTAGCACTGCTCCTGAGCGCGGTCTTGCTGCTGGCCTTGTTTGGCTGCGGCAAAAAGGATTGGGACGCGGACAAGCCCTTCGAGAGCTACAAGCTCAGCGATTATGTCACTCTTGGGGAATACAAGGGCATTGAGGTCCCCTTCGCGCCGAACGAGCCCACTCAGGAAGAGATTCTGGCCATGGCGGATATGTTCTTCGGTTATTATGGGGTGTCTTACTTCAATCCGGAAAAGACCGTTGTTGAGAACGGAGACACCATAGAATTTGATTTTGAGGGCAAGGCCGACGGCCTTACCGCGGAAATGCTCGAAAGCATGAAGGCCGAAAAATATGTCATCACCATCGGCAGCGGGCAGTTCATCGAGGATCTGGAGCAAGGGCTCATCGGCGCGGAAAAAGGCAAGGAAATTGATGTTCCGACCACGTTCCCCGAGGACTACGCGCCGGAGGGGGAAGATGGATCTGAGCTCAACGGCAAAGACGTCATATTCACCTGCACCGTGCACAGAATCGGCGACAGCGACAGCGTCATTACCGACGAAGACGTCATGGCCCTCACAGGCGGGCAGATCACAACCGTAGCCGATTTCTTTGAGGAAATACTCCCCAATGTGATCAGCCAGCAAAAGCAGCAGGCCTTCGAGCTGGCCTTCGAGCTGGCGGAATTCGCGGAGGAGCTTCCTGAAGAAGAATTCACCTCCGCGGAGGAGCAGCTGAACATGGAGGCCGAGTCAAACGGCATGGATACCGCGACATATCTGATGCAGGCCTACGGCCATGGCGGCACCGTGGATGAGTACCTCGCCATGAATATCCAGCGCGACCTGTTTGTCTTCGCTGTGGCCGAAAAAGAGAATATCAAAATCGGCGACGCCGAGATCAAGGCGTTTTTCGACGAGATCCGCGCGGAAAACGAAGGCTACGCCGAAATGGACGACGAGGAAATGCTTGAACAGGGCGGCGGCAAGGGATCGGTGATCCGCTATCTCACCAACCAGAAGGTGATCGATCTCATCTTCGACAACGCGGTACAGGGCGAGCCTGAGGCCAATGCCGAAGCCAGCACTGAAGTCAGTACCGAAGTCAGCACCGAAGCCAGCACCGAAGCCAGCACCGAGGTCAGTACCGAGGTCAGCACCGAGGTCAGTACCGAAGCCAATGACGAGACCACCGTCGATTGACCCCTTTAATGAATACGCGCCCTTTCCACGGGGGAAGGGGCGCGTTCTTTTTGCTGGAAATCCTTTCCTCGAACGCATGCCGGAATTTCTTTCGCGCATACTAATTCTGACCTTCTATCCGGAGGAACATTTCAAAAAAACAAACAAGGAGTCCTGACAAATGAAGCGCTTCATACCATTCTTATTGGCGGCGGCGGCAGTCGTGTCGCTGTCGTCCTGCGGGATGACCCCCGCGCGCGTACCCGGCACAGAGCTCTCAAGCACCCACCTGTTTTCCGAAAGCAGCAGCGTCCACGACAGCCTCACGGGCTCGGACATCGCCTTCACCCTGGGCTTTGCCGCCGACACAAAGAGCAGCTCCGCCGATCTGCTTGATCAGGTCGTGATCATCCGCTCGGTGGAGGAAATGGACCGCCACTACGACAACGACCTGGACACCGGCAAGAACGCGTATTTTGAGCACCTGCGCAAATACGACGAGGCCTTCTTCGCGGCCAACGCCCTCATCCTGGTCACGCGGCGGGAGACCAGCTCCTCCGTGGCCCACGAGACGGAGCGCGTTACCCGCAGCGGCGACACGCTTACCGTGCATCTGCGCCGGAACGACCCTCTGCCCCGCAACCAAATCATGGCCCGCCACGTGATCGGCCTGGAGGTCTTCAAGGGCGACCTGACAGGCGTCGTTACCGCGGAAACCGTCTTCAGCGACAACCTCATCGGCAGCTCGGTCCCGCACGATTCCACCATCCTGCCGCACAGCGACCCCACAGTTTCCTCAACGATCCCACTGCGATAGGCAATTCAATTCTCAATGCTCAATTCTCAATGCTCAATTATTTATGGCCAAAGATTGTCTGTTAATTAACAGCTTGTCTTTGGCCATTTTGTTAATTGAGCATTGAGCATTGAGCATTGAGAATTGAACTAGATTTCAAGGAACATCCTGACCCCCGCGCCATCGGCCTCCCAGCGAAAGCGGCCGGGCAGCATGTCCGCGAGGATACGCGCGAGGCTGAAGCCGTAATCCGACCTTGGCGCAGCCTCGTCCCCGCCGGGCAGGGGCAGCAGCGGCGGGTATTGCACCGAGGCGCCCTCTGAGCGCAGGCTCAGCAAAAGAAGCTCGTCAATGCGCTTCACAGCGATATGCAGCTGCCTGCCCCCGGGGGAGCAGCGCAGGCAGCAGGCCAGCATTTCCTCAAGCAAAAAGAGAAAGGCCTCCCGGGGCACGGTGAGCAGAATAGGCTCCTCCGACTGCGGGCGGCGCACCGATACCCCCGCGTGCAGAAACTCCCGCCGCAGGGCGTTCACCGCCTGGTTGAGCAGCGCCGCGAAATCCACCTGCTCCGGCTGCCCGCCCAGCGCCCGGAGCTCCTCCAGCCGCAGCAGCGCCTGGGCATAGGCCACCGTGGCGCGCAGGCGCCCGCAGGCCGGGCGGGCCTCCTCCCCTTCCGGGCCGCCGGATTTCCGGAGGGCCTGCTCCATGTCACGCAGGCCAGCCGAAAGCTCCCGCAGCAGCAGGTCAAAAAAGCTGCGCTCCAGCGCCGGCAGCCGCGGCGGCTCCGGACAGGATGCCGCCTCCGGTTCCCGCCGAAGCGGCGGCGGATGCTTCGCGCGTTTACGCAAGGCCACGCGATCTCCCCCCTTCTTTTCACATATCATTATCATTTATTTGGCGGGGTTCAAATTTTTGAACCCCTACTTCATTCGACAGGGTTCAAATTTTTGAACCCCTACTATCATAAGATATTTCTCACTTTTTGTCAATATTTCTCAATGATAATTTTTATCCCGCGCGTTCATACTATAAATGCTTCACATCGGAACAAACCCGGAACAAACGATGTATGGCAAAGAAAAAATCCACAAACAACCTTAACGCGAGGAGTGAAAGAGATTATGCCAGAAAGCAAATCCACCAGCAAGCCCACAAAGAGCGCGCCCGCTTCCGAAAAAAGCAAGGCGGCAAAAACATTGGCCAAATCCCGGGCGCAGGACAGCAGCGTTTCCAAAACGGCGGCGAGCAAGGCGGCCAAAACCCTGGCCAAGGGCAACGACAACGGCAAGGGGAACAGCGCGCCCTCCCGGGGCGCAAGCGCTTCCTCCGCAAAGAAGGGCGAGGTGAGCAAGGCGGCCAAGACGCTTTCCAGCGCCCGCGCCAGCTCAAACGCCAGCAAGCCCAGCGCTGCCGCGAAAACCAAGGCGGCAAAAACAATGAACGAAGCCCGCACGGCCAGCGCGGCGAAACCGGCCTCCGCTTCGAAGAGCTCTTCCAAAAAAGCGCCGGCGCAAAAGCCCCAGGGCCGCGGCAGCGTAACCGCCATGGCGGCGCAAAAAACCAGCAGGCAGGCGCTGGACAAGTATAAGATGGAAGCCGCGAAGGAATTGGGCATCAACCTGGGCAAGGCCAAGCTGTCGCCCCAGCAGCGCGGACAGATCGGCGGCCGTGTTGTGAAAAAGATGATCCAGAATTCAAAATAGCCCCGCGATGAATGATCGCGCTTGGCAAAATGGCGGAAGATTTTCCGCTGTTTTGCTTTTTTCTTGACACGCTTTTCTTATATCAGTTGCCAAATCAGCCGGTTCTTTTTCCCCTGCCTTCCGCATAGAAATATCCAACGAAGGGAGGGGGATTTTCCATGGCCGAAGACAGGAAGGGCACGGCGGCGGCGCCCGCGATGCCCCATAACGCGATTCTGGAGGACAGGCGGCTGCTGACGGTTTCCGGCGTGTCGGATGTGGACAGCTTTGACGAGCACGCCGTGACGGTGTTCACCGACCTGGGCGAGCTCACCGTGCGCGGCAGCGACCTGCACATCAACCGGCTGAGCGTGGAGGTCGGCGAGCTGCTGCTGGAAGGGCGGATCGACTCCTTAAGCTATCAGGACGACGCGCCCCGGGCCTCGGGCGGCTTTCTCAGCAAGGTGTTTCGATGATATATCTGCCCTCCATGGCCCAGCAGACAAAGCTTTTCCTGCTGTCGCTGGGCTTCGGCTTCGCGCTGGGGATCCTCTACGACCTCTTTCGCATGATCCGGCTGGCGGTGGCGGGAAAGCGGCGCTTCCTGCTGGTCCAGGATATTCTCTACTGCCTGTGCTGCGCGGCGCTGAGCTTTTTCTTCTTTCTTTCCGTATCCGACGGGGGCATGCGGGGCTACGGCGTGGCCGGGGAGCTTCTGGGCTGGCTGATCTATTATTTCTCCATGGGCACAGTCGCCATTCGCCTGACAGAGTGGCTTCTGGCGGGAATCCGGCGTTTGGGGAGGGTTTTCTGGCGGGGAATCACCGCTCCGCTGCGCTGGATTCGGAAAAAAAGCCGCGTTTTAACCGTTCCTCTGCACAAAACGAAAAAAAAATTGCTTAAATTTAAAAAAAATTTACATTTCCACTTGCAAAAGACCCAGGGTATGGTGTATAATAGACCCCGGACAGGATGTAAGCTACGAAAGGAGCGAAAAGATGCGCTCATCCACGCGCAGGCGGAATATCCGGCTGCTGAAAAAAACCGAACAGCTGCTGCACCATTTTTCGGCCAGAAAACGGGCTTGGAGCCTCGTGATTCTAACAGTGGTGCCGATTTTCGTGCTCACACTGGGTATTTATATCCTCAAAGAGCGCGCCGTTACGCAAAGCATTCTCGAGCAAAACATGCGGCTCGAAGACACGGTCCGGCAGATGAGAGCCGAAAACGCCGAATACGAGGCGATTCTCGCAAACGACGATCCCGCGGCGTTTGAGGAGTTTGTCATTCGCACCGCCCGGGAGCGGCTTGGGCTTTCCATGCCCGGCGACAAGGTCTTTATCGACCCCGCCACCGTGCAGGCGTCAAAATAGGTCAAGGGGCGGTATCCGCTCACAGAAGATAGACAGCCAGAGATTGTAGGGGTGTAAGCACTATATGGCGGCTGAAGTAGGCGCGCTGTTGGAAGGCAAAGTCACGGGCATTATTGAATATGGCGCTTTCGTTGAAATCGGCGAGGGCAAAACCGGGATGGTGCACATCTCTGAGGTTGCGCCAACCTATGTGACGAACATACGGGAGCATCTTTCCATCGGGCAGGAAGTCAAGGTGAAGGTGCTCAGCATTTCCGCCGAGGGCAAGATCAGCCTTTCCATCAAGAAGGCGATGGACCCGGCCGAAGGCCTCAGCGGCCCCAGGCCCAGCGCCCCGCCGCCCGGCCCGCGCCCGACCCGGCGTTCCACGCCGAACGTGTGGCAGGGCCAGCGCCAGGGCAGCTCTTCCGGGCCCCAGAGCTTTGAGGACATGATGTCCCAGTTCAAGCAAACCAGCGAGGACAAAATATCGACGCTGCGCCGGGGCGGCGACACGCGCTATGGCGGCGGAAACTCGCGCCGGGGCGGACGGAAGTAGTTTGAAATTCTCAATTCTCAATGCTCAATAAATCCCGGCCAAAGACAGTCTGCAGATCACAGAAAAGTCTTTGGCCATTCCATATAATTGAGCATTGAGAATTGAGAATTGAGAATTGAGAATTAAAACAGGGGGGCCTATGAGAGAAATTCACGTATCCCAAATTGAAGAAACTGTCGCCCGGCTATGCGTTGAGGCGAACCTGCGGCTGCCGGATGCCCTGCGCGCAAAAATCGAAGAGGCCGCGCGGGCGGAGGAAAGCGCCCTTCCCCGGGAAATCATGAACGACCTGATCAAAAATCTCGACGCGGCGGCGGAAACGCGGCTGCCCATCTGCCAGGACACCGGCATGGCGGTGATCTTCGCCGAGCTGGGGCAGAACGCGCATATCACCGGCGGCGGCTTTGAGGCGGCTGTGCAGCGCGGCGTGGCCCGGGGATATGCCGAGGGCCATCTGCGAAGCTCTATCGTGGCGGATCCGCTGCGGCGGGACCGGAATACCGGCGACAATACGCCGGCGGTCATTCATCTGCGGCTCACCGAAGGCGACCGGCTGCGGCTCATAGTGGCGCCCAAGGGCTTTGGAAGCGAAAACATGAGCCGTCTGCGTATGCTTACCCCCGCCGCCGGCGTGGAGGAGGTCGTCTCCTTCGTGCTGGAGACCGTTCGTTTGGCGGGGAGCAACCCCTGCCCGCCTGTGGTGCTGGGCGTGGGCATCGGGGGCAGCTTTGAAGGCTGCGCCCTGCTGGCCAAGCGGGCGCTGTGCAGGCCCGTGGATGAGCATAATGCCGACCCTTATTACGCCGCGCTGGAGGCAAGGCTTCTGGCGGCGGTAAACGAGCTGAACATCGGGCCGCAGGGCTTCGGAGGCAAAACCACGGCGCTGGCCGTGGCTATTGAAGCCGCGGCCACGCACATTGCCGGGCTGCCTCTGAGCGTAAACGTGGGCTGCCACGTCACGCGGCATGCGGAGGCGATTTTGTAATTTATCCTGAATCGCCCAATTTCTCTGTAATATTTTCAAAAATTTCATCTTTTTTATCTTTACTTTTCTGTGCAATTATGCTATAATAACGGCAACAGGAGAAGAGATTCTCCTGATGTCGGAACGGGAAAGGATGATTTTTCATGAAGATGACCGTTGTGGGGCGCAAGTGCGCCGCCGGGCCCGCGTTTCAGGAGCATGTCGAAAAAAAGCTGGAGCGCGTCCAGCGGCTGCTGGGCCAGGGCGCCGAGGCCGCCGAGGCCAGAATCACCGCGACCGCCGAAAAATCGGGCATGGTGGTGGAGGTCACGGTGCTTTACCGCGGGATGACGGTGCGCGCCGAGGAACGCGCCCAGCAGATCAACGACGCCCTTGACGCCTGCGTGGACGCGCTGGTGCGCCAGCTGCGCAAGAACAAGACCCGGCTGGAAAAGCGCCTGCGGGCGGTTCCGCTTTCGGATCTCAGCGTTGAAACGGAGCCTCCGGTGGAGGAGGAAACCGACTTCGACATTGTGCGCAGCAAGGAAATCCCCTGCAAGCCCATCGACGTGGAGGAGGCGATTCTCCAGATGAATCTCGTCGGGCACCAGTTTTACCTGTTCCTCAACGTGGAAAGCAATCAGGTCAACCTGGTTTACCGCAGGCGCGGCGGCGGATATGGGCAGCTGATTCCGACTCTGGAATAATTCAATTCTCAATGCTCAATTCTCAATGCTCGATAATTATGGCCAAAGACCTTCTGTGATCCACAGATTGTCTTTGGCCTATTAATTATTGCGAATTACGAATTGCAAATTGAGAATTAAATTGAGCATTGAGCATTGAGAATTGAGAATTGAAAAGAAAGCCCCTCGCTTGCGTTCACGCGGTATTGCGGCAGGGTGTCCGGGCCGCAGCTGTTGGTGCCCGCGCCGCGCATGAAGCCGTCGATCGAAAGAAAGGTCAGATCCTCTTCCTTCAATTCCTCCTGATGCCGGGCCTGCGCCAGCGCCGCCTGGGTGTAGTGGTGCGCCGTGAAATGGAAGGGCCCGGAGCCCTGCTCAAAGCGCAGTCCCCTGCCCTGATCGTCGGCAATCGTTAGCCAGCGCACCTCCCCCCGGGTGCCATTTTCCTGCGGGAAAAGATAGGGCTCGTGCATCGCCGCCACGGTGGTTTCAAAGACACCCAGCGTCACGTGGGCGCGCAGGTCCGGCAGGTTCTCTTTGTCGCCCAGGCCAAAATAGCGGACCTGGTCAAGCGCCCGGATCAGCGGAAGCGTCAGGCCAAAGCGGGGCAGCTCGGCCGCCGCGCCTTCGATGGGCTGAATTGGCTCAATCGACGCCGTAACCGTCAACACGCCGCCGGGCCGCGCAAGCGTTTTTACCCTTACAGTGTAATAGGGCTTTTGGTTGGCAATGATATGATAGCATGCCTGAATCAGAACCGCGCCGTCTTCCTGTTTTGCCGCCGCTATGCTTTCCAGCGGAAGAAGCATTTGGTCAAGACCGGATTTGCGCAGGCCTTCGTCCAGGGTCTTGTCGTTGTCCAGGGAGGCGCGCAGCACATTGGGGAGCAGCGCGTCGCCGGCAAGCAGCTCCCTGCCGTCGAGCTGATACTTCGACAGAGCGCCCGTTTCCTTCGAGAACGCCAATTCGGCTGAACCGGAATTGATGTAAACGCGATTTTCATCTTCGCTCATATGAACCGGAATATCTGATTTGTAAATCTCAAATTGTGAATTGCGAATTGGGTCCTGCATAACAAGCTGTTCCGCCGCGATTTCGAAGCCCTCGGCATCCAGATAGCGAATGTTCAGGTGATAGGCGTGGACAGGCTTGAACTTTGGCAGGACGATGTGCAATTCCTCCGTGGATTTCGGCGCGGCGCTGAGGGCCTCGATGCCCTGTGCGATCGGCAGGCCATCCCGGAGCAGCGCCCAGGCGGCGATAATCCCCCCGGCGCTGGCAAAGCGGTTCGTGTTGGTGAAGCGTATGCTGCCCTTCGCCGCCTTTTTCATCAGCGAGGCGCGAATGGGGCGGTAGATATTTTTCATCACCAGCGCGCCGGTGTGCAGCCCGCGGTCAGGATACACCAGGCCATCCACGCAGAAGTTGCCGTCGTGGCGCGCTTCGCCGTGGTCGCCGCCGTAGGTCCAGCGCAGAGGGGCATCCGGGCCGTGGTCCACCGCGTGGTCCGCCCATTCCCAGACGCAGCCGCCCATGAGATTGTCGTATTTGTGGAACGCCTCCCAATACGCCTCCATCCCGCCGGGGCCGACGCCCATGGCGTGGGCGTATTCGCATAAAAAGAAGGGCTTTCCCCTGTGCCATTTCTCGGCCTCGCCCCTGCCGACGCGCGTTACCTGGTCCGGGTGGGTGTACATCTCGGAATGCACATCATAGCTCCACACGCCTTCGATGCCGCAAACCCCCTCGTAGTGCACGGGGATTTCCGGATGCACGGCGTGGAGGAAGGCATAGCAGGCATCCTGGCAGTGGTGGCCGCCGGCCTCGTTGCCCAGGGACCACAGGGTAACGCAGGCGTGGTTCCGGTCGCGGAAGAGCATGCGCTTCGTCCGGTCGAGATAGCGGGGAATCCAGAGCTTGTCGTCGCTGATGCCATGGATGTTGTTGTGGGGCTCCCCGCCCATGCCATGGGTCTCGATATCCGCCTCGTCGATCAGGTAAAAGCCCATCTTGTCCGCCAGCTGGAGCAGATGCGGGTCCGGCGGGTAATGGGAGGTACGGATCGCGTTGACGTTGCAGCGCTTCATGAGCCCAAGGTCGCGTTCGTAGTCCTCGAAGCTCATGCAATAGCCCTTCACAGGGTCGGTATCGTGATGATTGACGCCCTTGAGCTTGATCTTTTCACCGTTGAAGCGGAAGAGCTCCCCTTCGATCTTAACGGACTTAAAGCCCAGGGGCACCCGCACGCACTGGCTGACCTGGCCATCCTTCTTCAGGCGAAGCCAGGCGTGGTAGAGCACGGGCTCCTCGGCGTTCCACTCCTTCACCCGAAGCTTATCCAGGCTGAAGCTCATGCGCTCCTTGGCCGCGCCGGTGTAGACTTGCTCCAGCTCCTCAAAGCGGAGATCAAGGCTCCAGCCGCTGCCCAGATCTCCCAGGATCTCCGCCGTGACCTGCAGGCGATACCAGCCCTCCGGCTGGCGCTGGGGGCGCAGAAAGAAGTCGTTGAGATAGACCCTTGGCAGATCATACAGCAGCACGTCGCGGAAAATACCGTTTTCGCGGAACATGTCCTGACATTCCAAAAAGGTGCCCGTGCTCCATTTGTGCACCACGGCCAGCAGCTCGTTTTCCCCCTCCCGCGCGACGCCGCTGAGGTCGAACTCCGCGGTGTTGTGCGCGGTCTCGCTATAGCCCACGTGGTAGCCGTTGAGGTAGACGTCCAGCCCCCCCGCGACGCCCAGAAAGGCCAGTAAAATATTCCGGTTGAGCACACGCTCCAAATGGAAAACCCGGCGGTATACGCCCACGGAGACCCGTTCCGGCAGCTCCGGCGGCGCGTTGTCGAACGCATAGCGGGTGTTCAGGTACACCGGATTTTCATAGCCCGTTCTCTGCCAGACAGAGGGCAGGTTGATTTTATCGAACGCGGCGCATTCCGTGTCCAGCTCCTTCGGAAGCCCGGCCGAATCGGAAAAATAGCAAAAGTCCCATTCGCCGGAAAGCACCTGCACGAGATCGGAGGCATAGCGCTGCTCCTTTAACGGCGTACCGCGCAGAAGCTCCTCGTCCCCATAGGGGATAAAATACGCCCGGGGCGCGCGCTTGTTCTGTTCATAGACCTCAAAATCGCGGTAATTCTTACGCTGAATACGGTATTTCATACTGTAATCCCTCTGTCAGTTATCATTTTATGATTGTAGGGGTTCAAAATTTTGAACCCATGATGAGCGCGTGGCCTGCGATTTTTTGGGTTCAAATTTTTGAACCCCTACAGTCCCTGCGATTTTTGGGTTCAAATTTTTGAACCCCTACTGTTCTTTTTCCAGCTTCGCGTAGTTGGCCATGAGCTTCTTTGTGACGGTTTTTTCGAAGGCTACCTCCAGCAGCAAATCGCCGCCGATGGGTTTGACGGAAACCACCATGCCGCTGCCGAAGGAGCGGTGGCGCACCTGGTCGCCGACAGCGAAGCCCGCCGGCGGCGAAGCTGGTTTGGGCGCCGGGGCTTTTTTGTAGGCCGGCGCGCTGTAGAGGGGGATACGCGGCGGCAGGCGGGGCTCCTCCTCCTCGCGGCGCATGCCGGCCTCCAGCAAAAAACGGGAGGGCTGGTTAAACGTCGTGCTGCCGTAAAGCATGCGGGAACGCGCGGTGGTGAAGACAAGACGCTCCCTGGCCCGGGTGATGCCCACATAGGCCAGGCGGCGCTCCTCCTCCATGTCGTCCTCCGCGCCGCTCATCACCGACTGATAGCCGGGGAACACCCGCTCCTCCCACGCGGGCAGGAACACATGGGGAAACTCCAGCCCCTTGGCGGAGTGCAGGGTCATGAGGACCACCGCGTCCGCCTGGGCGTTGTATTGGTCGATGTCAGAAAGCAGCGCCACCTCCTCCAAAAAGCCCCAGAGGGTGGGCTCCTCCTCCTCTTCCTCGTAGCGCATGAGGTTGGATGCCAGCTCCTGCAGGTTTTCCAGGCGGTCCTCATAAGTCTCTTTGTCCTCCGCGAGCATGGCCATGTAGCCGCTGCGCTCCAGCGCGAGCTTAAGCAGCTCCTCCAAAGAGCATTCGTCCCGCGCGACCCTGAGGAATTCGATGATATCCGTGAAGGCCTTTATTTTTTTCGCGGAGCGCCGCAGCGGCTCATAGCGCTCCGCCATGCGCAAAATCTCATAGACCGAACAGCCCTGCCGCGCGGCAAGGTCCGAAGCGGCCTGCACGGTGGCGCCGCCGATGCCTCGTCTGGGCTCGTTGATGATCCGCTTGAGACGCACATCGTCGGCGGGGTTGACGAGAACGGTGAGATAGGCCAGGGCGTCCCGGATCTCCTTGCGGTCATAGAAGCGGTGGCCGCCGATGACGCGGTAGGGTACGCCCGCCCGCACCAGCATGCCCTCCAGGGTGTTCGAGAGGGCGTTGACGCGGTAGAGGATGGCGTGGGCGCTCCAGGGCGCCCCTCCCGCCACATTGCTCTGGATGCGCTCCGCGATAAGACGGGCCTCCTCCCGCTCGTCCTCCGCGACCTGCCAGTCGATGGGCTCCCCCGCTCCGTTTCCTGTCCACAGTGATTTCCCCTTGCGGCGGAGGTTGTGGGCGATCACGGCGTTGGCGGCGTCCAGAATGCTCTGGGTGGAGCGGTAATTCTGCTCCAGGCGAACCACCCTCGCGTCGGGGAACTGCTCCTCAAAACGCAGGATATTCTCAATTGTCGCGCCCCGGAAGCGGTAGATGCTCTGGTCGTCGTCGCCCACCACGCATAAATTGCGGCTCCCCGCCGCCAGCGCCGCCACCAGGCGGTACTGCGCGTGGTTGGTGTCCTGGTACTCATCCACCAATATATAACGAAAGCGCCGCTGGTAGTATTCCCGCAGCTCCCGGTTGGTTTCGAACAGCGTGACGCTGTTGCAGATGATGTCGTCAAAATCCATGGCGTTGGCGGCGCGCAGCAGGCGCTGATAGCGTTCATAGGCCTGGGCGATCAGCCTTTGCCTGGGGTCGCTTCCCGCCTGAGAGGCAAATTCCTCCGGGGAGATCATCTGGTCCTTGGCGCGGCTCACGGCGGCCAGAATCTGCTTGTGCGGCAGGAATTTTTCGTTGATGCCCAGCTGCCGCTGGGCCTCCTTCATCACCCGGCGGCTGTCGTCGGTGTCGTAGATGGCGAAACGGGCGTCGTAGCCCGTCAGCCCGCCGTCGTGCCTGCGCAGAAGCCTGGCGCACACGGAGTGGAAGGTGCCCGCCCACAGCGCGTCCCCCTCCGGGCCCAGCATGGCGCGCAGGCGCTCCCTCATCTCCCCCGCGGCCTTGTTGGTGAAGGTGATGGCCAGAATCCGCCAGGGCTCGGGCACGCGCACGCGCAGCAGGGGCATGGCTCTTTGGTATGCCGCCTCATCGCCCCGGGCCGCCAATTCCAGATCGGCCATACCGCTCTCGTCCGGCTCCGCCTCGAAGCTGTCCGAGGCCCAGGCGTCGCCGTGGCGAATGATGTTGGCGATGCGGTTGACCAGCACAGTGGTCTTGCCGCTCCCCGCCCCCGCCAGAACCAGCAGGGGCCCGCGCACATGGAACACCGCCTGCCGCTGCATCTCATTCATGTGGGCAAACTCCCGCTCCAGAACCCGCCGGCGCAGCTGCGCGCAGGCGGCGCGGTCTATCTCATTCATAAAGACACCCGCTGTGCCAGACGGATGTCGGCCTGGCTCAGCTGCTTGCTGCATTTCATCGTGATATCAATATCGGTGATCGTGTTTTTATGCAGGACAACGATTCGGTTGTCCTCACCCCGGGCCAGCAAATCAACCGCGTGAACGCCCATCTGGCTGCCGATGATGCGGTCCCGCGCCGAGGGATTGCCCCCCCGCTGCACATAGCCCAGCACATCCGCGCGGCACTCCATGCCAGACAGCGCCTGAATCCTGCCGGCAAGGGCCTGGATGCCGCCCGGATAGCGGGTTGTACCTGTTTTTTTGAGTTTCTTGCCGGTGATCCCCTCGGCGATGAGGATGATCGCGTAATTCTTTCCCGCGGCCCTCGCCTTGTCGACCCGCGCGATGATCGCGGCGTGGAAAGCCTCCACTTGCTCCGCGCTCATCTCCCCGTCCTCCGGGTAGCCGCCGTGCTCCATGATAAAAATCCCGGTGGCGCCCGCGGCGATGCCGCCATAAAGCGCGAGGTCGCCCGCCTTATTGCCCATCACCTCAAGAAGGGTGCAGCGGTCATGGGAGCGGGAGGTGTCGGCAATGGTATCCGCCATACGCGTCACGGTATTCAGGCAGGTGTCGAAGCCGATGGTGTAGTCGGTGCAGGAAATATCGTTGTCGATGGTGCCAGGCAGGCACACGCAGGGCAGTCCATTTTTCGAAAGATCCGACGCTCCGCGAAACGAGCCGTCGCCGCCGATCACGATCAGGCCCTCGATGGGCTCCGGCGCGCCTTCGGCGTCCAAATTGCTTTTGCAGTTGGCGACGCAGCGGTCGATGGCGGGCTGCCGCGCCGCGTTATCCAAAAAGGGGGCAAAGCGCGCCGTGCGCAGCATCGTCCCCCCCTGCCGGTGGATACCATCCACCTTGTCGGGCGTCAGCGGCTTCCAATCGCTTTCATGGAGCCCCAGAAAGCCCCGCTGGACACCGTACAGACGGATACCGCGGTCGTAGGCCGCGAACACCGCCGCGCGAATCGTCGGGTTCATGCCCGGGCAATCCCCGCCCGAGGTCAGAATTCCAAATGCCTTCATTATTTCTCATGTCCTCCCCATGATAAAAATCCAGAGCAAGGGTATCATATTGCGCGGGAAAAGTCAACCTCTTTTTCGCCTTGAATAAAAAATGCTGAATGAAAAATGTACGGGACAATATAAAATAAATTGCGGAGCAAAGAAAATAATTTTGGGACTTGATTTTCCCCTTCGAATCTGCTATAATGCTGTACAGGCAAAGCGCCTGTTATTTGCTACTGTGGCTCAATGGTAGAGCAGCGCATTCGTAATGCGCAGGTCTGTGGTTGTTCATAAGGATGACAAATTGAGCACAGCGAAATCGTCCTCTCCCTCGGCAATGCTCAGCGCGGCACCAATTTAATACGCTTCTGTGGCTCAATGGTAGAGCAGCGCATTCGTAATGCGCAGGTTGTCGGTTCGATTCCGACCAGAAGCTCCAACGGCGGAACCCGCAATTTACAAGGGATTGCGGGTTCCGGATTCAATCTGCGACCACGTACTAAGCATCGCAACAGTATAACTATGGCCATCCATGACTCAACATCCCAGCTTGGTGTCCAAGGAGGAGCTTGGGACGCTACGCTTTGAACCATAGCCAGGGTGGGAGCAGGGACGTTCGGTTTGTATGGCATAAGTATAACTCCTGATTGATTTTTCTTTTGGTGTCTGCTATACTTGTAGTTGGACAGAATTTGGCGTGAGGAGATATAGCATGGATTTCAAGAAACTCTACGTGTTACTTCGCGAAATAAAAAGCAAAAGAAAGCGCACAAAAAACGAGGCCATGCCGCCATGCGGAAGGAAAGAGAAAAGAAACCGCAAAAGGGAGGCTGTGCGAGCCTCCCTTTTGCGTGAACAGTAACACTCCCTGTTTTCTTCTTTATTTGGGAGTCTATTTTAGCACATTCCTTGTTTCTTTGCATCTCTTTTCTTTTCTTGCTTTCTTATTTTCTTCGCTTCTTCTTCCCTCGCTTTGGACTCGTTTTTTGCGTAAGGTAACAGTCGGGTTCATCAATTCTCCCACAGCCTATTGACAAATCGTCGATTTCATGTTATGTTAAAAAGGGAGGGAAGTTATTCTTCCTATCCTATTTTGAAAGGGCGCATCAACTTGACAGAGCAAGAACGTCTGCAAGCAGAAAAAGAAGAAAGAAAGGCCGAGCGCGAAAGGAGAAAAACCGAGAAAGAGCGTGCTGAACGTGAAAAACGAGAACGCGAGCACGACCGCGCAGAACGCGAACGACTGGAGCGCGAACGCGAGAAAAACAGGCTCATCGAACCCCCGGCGGACTTGACCGAAGAAGAAAAGCAGGCGTGGAATCACATCTATCAAATTCTCCTGAGCGGAACAAACTATCGCAAAACCATGGCGGACGCGGAATTGATCCGTCACTATGTTCAGGTCAAACTCATGCGCGACAGGGCCTGGGCTGAATGGAACAAGAAACCTGAGAGATACATTCGCATCGTGACCGGGCTTTGCGCCGATGGCACGACACCGAAGGTGATGGTGAAGGAGAACGAGCATTACGTTATTCTGAACAACAGCAACAGGCAGCTGCAAAAATTGCTGGACGATTTCAAATTGACGCCCAAAGCGCGCTCGTCGTATTAAAGGGGGTGTCATAATGAAAACTGAATTGGTAATTGAATATATCCCTATTGAGCAGTTGACCACCTTCAAGCGCAACAGCAAGACGCACACGAAGAAGCAGATTGAGCATATCGCGAACTCCATCCGGGAATTCGGCTTCAATGACCCATTGGCGATTGCCGGGCCAGAGAACACCATATTGGAGGGTAACGGCAGGATCGAAGCGGCCAAGCTGCTCGGCATGGATGTTTTACCCTGCGTCCGCTTGGATCACCTCAATCCGGAAGAACAGCGGGCCTATGTGATAGCCCATAACGCACTGTGCCTAGAAACCGGCTTCGATGATGCAACGCTGTTCGCTGAGCTTGAAGCATTGAAGGATTACGACTTCGCCAACTATGGCCTGAACACCGAAAAATACATCACCACCCTTGAAAGCCTACAGCGAAAAGAACTGGCCCCTGTTCAAAAGGCACATTATCTGATCAGCATTGATGTTAATTACAATGACCGCATCATTGATATGATCGCCAAGATGCGGAGCATGGAGGGAGTGGAAGTCCGTGCCACGTGCATCTAGGATCGACAACAAATCCATTGCAAACAAGGTCTTTTTGCGCAGGAAAGCCACGGAGCGTCTTCCAGCGCTGCGGGTACTGGACTTGTTCGCGGGCAACAATGTTCTTTGGAGCAACTTTGAAAAAGAGCGTTACTACGGTGTGGAATTGCTGCCGGATAAGGGCGCGAATCTCAATGCCGACGCGCACCAAGTTGTTGATTCTCTCGACTTGTCGGATTTCAACGTGATTGACTGCGACAGCTACACGATCCCGTTTGAGATTTGCAGGAAGATCATCGAAAACCCATTGGTGAAAAGCGGAACCGTCGTCCTGTACACCGCAATCTGCGGCATCTTCATGCCTCTGCCAAACGAGTGCATTGACGCACTAGGCATCCGTGATATGTACCATATCGCGCCTTCGATGTTCAGGGTAAATGGCAACACATATTTTTACGATATGCTTGCGAATCTCGGCATAAAAGAAGTGCAGTATTATGAGAACCACGACGGCTTTACCAAGCACTACGGCTATTTCGTAATCCCTTAGAGTAGGAGAAAACATATGCCCATCATCTACTCCCCCTCCGGCATGGCGAAGGAGTATAGCCCATACGCCTGCAATTTGTACATCGGCTGCTCTCACTGCTGCCGGTATTGCTATGCGCCGCATACGCTCCAGCGGAGGGAAAGCGATTATTTTGGGATACCATCCCCTCGCCGTGATGTGCTGAAGTATTTGGAGCAGGATTTACAGAAGCAGCCATACACCAAGCAAATCCTGCTTTCCTTCATCGGGGATGTCTACTGTAAAAATACAGACGACAGCGCAACCACACGCGCCGCTCTGCAGCTGCTCAACCAGTACAACGCGCCGGTGGCCGTGTTGTCGAAAGGCGGCCAAAAGATGTTGCGAGATTTAGATGTCTTTCAGTCTTTCGGGGATCGCATCATGGTAGGCAGCACGTTGACCTTCATGGATGCAGAGAAAAGCCGCCAATGGGAGCCGGGTGCTTCCCTGCCGGAAGAGCGCCTTGAAACACTCGCGACACTACACGATGCCGGAATCAGAACCCTCGCCAGCTTCGAGCCGGTCGTCGATCCCGCTGAAAGCCTGCGGATTATGGAGCGGACATTACAAGACGACAGCGTGGTTCATTACAAAGTCGGCAAACTGAACAACTACAAAGGGCTGGATAAAGACCAGGATTGGCAGGGATTTCTGCGTGAGGCCATAGCGATGCTGCGCCCGGCGGGCAAGCAGATTTATATCAAGAAGTGCCTGTACGAGTTAGCGCCGGACGTGGAGCTTCGAGAGGACGAGGTTGATCCTGAGCGGTGGATTGCGAGAGCGTAACCGTTTGCGCAAGCTAACTGTTTGCACGACGAAAAAGATGTTGTTTTTTACGCAGGAGTATGATATAATCGTTTTAGTGCAGTTGCATCTTTTTTGGAGTACCATTACACCTACGATGAGGCTCCTTCGCGAGCCTCATCGTTTCATTATTTTAAGTAATCGGCTCGCGTCATCATATATCTGGGGGAGTGCTTATGCTACTCGAAATATGCAAAAATTCTTTGACAGCGAATGAGTATGCTGAAATATATTTATCCGTTGGTTGGGAACCGATGATAGATGAACACATTTCTATCGCATTGGCAAATTCAAATTTCAAGGTGTGCATTAAGGACGACGGCCAACCAATCGGTATGGGAAGAGTGATCGGGGACGGTATAAAGTTTTATGTAATTTATGATGTTGCAGTTCTTCCTAATTATCAAGGTAAAGGTATTGGGAAAATCGTTATTAATGCAATCCTTGAATATATAAGTGAAATAACACCTGAAGGATATGGTGCTTGTGTTCAATTGATATCCACAAAAAACAATGAAGGATTATATGAAAAATTAGGATTTGGCAGAAAGCCCGGTGACGGTATGGGGCACGGTATGATGACTTTAGTTAAAGGGGTTAAGTAAACACTGCTTGTAGCAGACCTCAGATTCACAATGCATCTTTTTCGGAGTACCATTACATCGACAACTAACGCGAACTCTCCCCGATGGTTTTTTCGTCGGGGAGACGTTCGCGTTAGTTGTGCCTTAACGTAAAAGGCTTAATGTTTTTCATGAAGTTTAAACGCAGACTATTCTTGATAACTTATCGGCTTTGGCGCATGTTCAATAAGTTCAAAGAGCCAGGCCGACGCAGCATGCCACTCTTCTTCTGTAATCTCTTTTTCGGCAGCTTTACCAAAGTCGGTCCAAT
>Ga0099364_10003116_pt1 | contig 26000 bp, 27 predicted proteins | sample TergutTh196P3_FD_73070 | JGI IMG/M metagenome (GOLD analysis project Ga0099364, IMG submission 73070) | Microcerotermes parvus P3 segment gut microbial communities from Pointe-Noire, Republic of the Congo - Th196 P3 | ecosystem: Host-associated > Arthropoda: Insects > Digestive system > Gut ...
AACGGAGGGCAGCCTTCACTTGTTGTCAGAGTCATTAGAAAAATACATTGAGTCATTGACCATAAGTGTTGGGGATGACAGTCAAAAAAGGTGACAGTCACCATTTTAACTTGTAATATCACTTTTGATTTCTAAGTTTTATTTTTTAGAAGGGGGAAGCCCCCCCCTCGCTCCAAAGCCTACGGCTTTCCCGCTCCCCCCTCTACGGGGCGCTGCCCCGTAACGCCCCGCCATTATTCCAAAGCATAAAATCGGCTTTTGCCGATTTTATGCTCCCCCTTTTGGCACGGTTCTTGCGACGGAACTTCCGGTGTATACGCCGTAGCAAGAACCGCGCCAATCTGCCCGCAAGCGGGCAGACCAGGGGCTTTTTTTCTTTTTTAAGACCGAGTTAAGAAAGTGCAACGCTTCTAAGAGAAATTTTTTGCCCCCTCGTTCATAGCCTATATTCCCGGCGGGCGTGGGGTGATTTTTTGCCCGCGTTTGTGAGGACAAAAAAATCACCCCCCGCTGCCTATGCGGGGTATTAAAAGGGTGGGTTTCATACGAAAGCGTTTGGTTTTCATATCAAATCTTTCGTAGCTGTCCAATCCCGGTCTTGGCTATCGGGATATTTTCTATCATCGGGGGTTATTCTATGAATAACACAACCAAAAAGCGGTCATATACACCGCAGTTTTCAGAAATGGCAACAATCGCTGTTCGCCGTTTAGCATGGGCAATTAACCGCAACATGGTTAATACAGTTGATGCGGTAATCTTGCTGTTGCCCCGCCTGCTTGATAAATCAACAGTGTGCATGGCGTGTAAAGACAGCTCAGTATGTAAATACTGTGTATTTAATTTGGGCGATGCTCCGCCACAAGAGTTAGTTGACATGCTCGACTAAAATGCAAAAGAAGGAGTTATCTCAATGAAAGTATCTAACATTAAGGCAATGCGGAATTATCTCTATAAAAATTCCGGTTTCTCTCCCAAAACAGTTAATAACGTCATAAGCACGTTAGGTTATTCTCTGCAAAGTTCCTACGGTGAATTAAAAGAATTGTCATCAAAATTAGAAAATTGCGCAGAAAATGGAGCAAATGTCGGTTTTATCGGTTTCATTTATTATAATGAAACTATTCCATTTTTCAAAAAACACCGTCAGGACATAGTACACCACATGGAAAACGCCGCCGCAGAAATGGGAACAGACATAATCTCAATGGTGCAAAGTTTCGGCGTGTTTCGTAATTCCGCAAAACCAACAGTAGGCGAAATCGGGAAAGCGTTATGGGGAAGCGGCCAATCGCAAAATCTCACCAGCCTCTACAATGTATTCGCTTGGTATGCGTTAGAAGAAATCGCTCATACTTGGTACAGGTATCTAGAAGATAATCCGTCAGTGTGGGAAAAATTATCCGCATAGTTTCACAGCCCTCGCTTGCGCGGGGGAAATTTTCTAACAGGAGAACTAAAATGACAGAACAAGAAAAAACCAAACTGCAAGATTTTTTTAACAACAAAATCCACATCATGAGCTTAAAACATGACCCCTCTACAAATCAGTGGGATATGAAACCCATGAAAGGAGCAAAGGAAGAACTAATAAAACATTTTTCAGCAGAACAAAAAGAATGTTCAGGGGAAAATGAACAGCCCTAAAATCATTCCCTCGCTTGTGCGGGGGATTAACTCTAAGGAGCAAAAAATGACAGATGAACAAGTTGAAATCGAAGAAGAATTCGGTGATTTTGATAACCAGCGGATTGATTTTCTTGACAATGCCATATATCAATTTTTGGTTAGTCTTAATCGAACCACCGAAAAAGCAACATGGGAAACAGGCATAATCGAGGATATTAGAGATTTAATCCATGATTACTATGTCGAGGTATTAGGAATATGCACATCAAAGCAATTCTACTCCTCATAAAATAGTGTCGCTTTTCAAAAAAACTAAAGCCGCCCCGCCCCCATCGGAGCGGCTTTTATACTTTAAGCGGCATGACTAGCCGCCGTGATACCCTATTGATTGCCAATCGGCATGATACCGATTGACAGTAACCAGCCCTGACACCGATACGCTCTAAGCAGTACCGATGGATTTTTCAAATAACCGAAAACCCGATATTTTACTATTTTGTTTTTAACACCAGAATATTATTTTTCGGTCTCGTCACCAGAAAGCCATCACGCTTGCGGAAACGGAGAAACAACTCCCCATACTCCATGCTCTCTGTCGTACCGTCAAATTTTTTGATTTCAATTCCCTTGCGATTACCATGTTGAATTCTTTTCGGGTTCATGAAAATTGCAAACGGTTCATTGGCTTTTATGTCCGCAATTTGCGGAAGGATATTGACTTCATGGTATGGATACAAGTCCAGCCGGCCGGGCATAGCCTCTGTAGGCCTTCGCCAAATCGGGCGGCCTGTCGTATCCTCGATGTTCGCTATATGGTTTAAAACTGTCTCATTCAAAAACCAACAACAATCTTTCCGTTCTTCAGCGGGGATTTTATACACAGCGTCACGGAAGTCTTTCCATGTTAAGTCATTGATAGTAGCACCTTTAATGTCAACTTTCGTAACATCAGCACACGCCATCGCCCCGGTGAATGGGTCATCATTAGACAAAAGGCACTGTCTATCAAATTCCTGACCGTATACCTCGATAAATTCATCAATGAACATCTGCCCCAAATCAACAAAAACGTCCTCTTCATATTCATCGAACCACGGTATAAAACCTGCCAGCGTATACGCTTTAAGTTCTACCCGCTCCGCACCCTTCGGCTTGCTGCCTTTTATTTGCTGCCCATACGCAGTAAGCCAATGCAACTGCACCCCGCCCCGGTCTCTGGTCGGTAGGAAGATAGACGGACCGAGCATAGGCCGATGACGAACCAAATTCATCATCACCGACTTTTTAGCGGCATCTTGCATGATTTCAGTCTCATAGATAGGGTTGATGAGAAATTGTTCATTGGTATTCATGTTCCCCATCGGTTCACCGAGAGGAGCCTTTACTACCTGCCAGCCCTTCTCTCCCCATACCACATCACGGGGATTAGTCCAGTTATCCGCTTTAAGGTTAGGCGAAAAGGATAAATCCGCTAAAGCCTGATTGTTCCCCGTCCATGCCGCTGAAATCCCCTTGCCGAGATTATACAGCAATTCCCGCCGAGATAATTCTTTCGGGTGTTTTGATTGCACCTTGATTTCATCACGCAGAGCCTTGACCGTCGTTTTCAAGGCTTCGACTTCGGCGGTCTCCTGCACCGTCATAGTCTCAATCGTTTTTACAATACCTTCAAGAATTATTTCTTTTTCTCGAAAATACTCCGTTGCGGTTTCCGTATTCGTAAAGCCCGCATTTTCAATTTTCTTCATTGAGGCTATTTTTTCTTTAACAACCATCAACAATTCGTCCATAAAACTCTCCTATACATTATTTATTAAGCAGTCCCAAAAAGGGATTGCATTAACACCGTAATTGTTACTCTGTTCTGTGGTAATCGGTTGCTGTTCTTTGTGTGCAAGTGCAAAAGGGTTTGCCGGAACATTACAGATTGAAAACTCCAACAATTCCTGTTTGCGGAAAATAAGCGATGTACCATCCCTGCTGTCATCTTTTGACGGAATTTCAATCTCCATCACACGGAAGCCCACCGAACCAGCCCGAATAACACCCGCCTTGACACGCTCCCCGATAGCCCAACCGAAAGGGTCATAACTTTTATCATTGAAAAACACCAGCCCATGCAGCCCTTTGTCATCAATGGTTAGCCCTTCCATTTTCCCGATAGCCGGAATGTCGTTGCGGTGCGCCCACTCGATAACAGGATTTTCCATGTACCGCTTAAAATCCCAACCCTGGGGATCTATCCTCTCCCCGAAACGGTCAAGGTCAAATGTGCTAAGTGTCCAAGCTATTCCATCAGGAATAGCAGCAATCTCCTGTCCCGCCTCAACATCGGCGGCAAGCAAAAAAGGAACAGCGGCTATAAGTTCCACATCACCCGCAACTTTCTGTATCCCTGCCGCTTCTTTCTTCACACCCAAAAAATCCAGCAACACCGCTGAATTACCCGCCCGGTAATTCCCGCTTTTAGTTCTTACAATCATTTACTAATCTCCTGTTCATTGTTATTTGCGCCCTTGCCCATTCCGGCAAAGATGCGATTAAATCCCTGTTTTCGTGAAAACGCAATTGTTTCTTGGTAATAATATCAAGGCAAAAAGCCACCTTGATTAAATCTTCCCTTGAATGGACATGAAATATGCTCATCAATTCTTTTAAGTGATAATGTACGGTATATTCGCTAATCTGTAATTCGTTTTGCATTTTTTTCTTGGTATAACCGTTGCACAGCATAAACAAAATTTCTTTTTGCCTTTTCTCGACTTTCAATTTGCAATCAGGGAATTCATCTATGCCGTCAATTACTTCTTTAACCGCAGGAGCAATATAATCTTCGCCGTAAAGAATATGTTTTAATCCGTTCTTAAATTCTTCAAAACCGTCAAGAAAATTAACATACGACCCCGCCCCGTGAAATATAAACCAGACCGCCATTTCATCGGGAAATTCCTCCATGCTTGCAACCGTAATATTTTTCCTTGGAAACATATCATGCAGAAGCCCGACCATATACGGAGTTCCGATACTATAAAAATTGCTTGTTATAAAAATACGGCGAGGGTTAAGTTCGTTGATAAGCATATTAAGCCCGTCTTTATCTTTGTCAGTTACATGGACATCCCTGTAACCCGCCTCTTCCAAAAGTGTCTTGTACCAGGGGAGTAATTTAGTGTGTCGGCTTACAAACAACACTCCGGCTCTCATGATTACCCCTCACAATCTCCGGCTTTATTGTTTTTACCGTTATCCGTAACCAAATGTTTCGGCCTGTGCCACACATCGCCCCAGGGTTTCGGTTCTTTCCCCCGTTCTTTCAAAACATCGTTTATCGTTTTTATTCCGGCGTTAATTTCCGCAATATCCCTTTTACTTTGCGAATCTTCGTTTTCGGCTAACTCCGGTATATCCCATAAATCAAACCTGCCGTTTTCTTTCAGGTTAAAGCGCATGAAAAACTGGCTTTCAAGAATTTGTTCAAACTGCCGCAGCAGAGGAATGAGGGTATACTGCCAGAACGCTGAGTGCTGCTCTTTGGTATCCTTCCCGCTAAGAGCCGTTGACTTGTCAGAAATGTTTGCAACACGAGGGGGAATTCCAAACTTCGCTAAAATAGTGTAGAGGTTCCACCGCTTTAATTCAAAAAGTTTGACCACATCAGGGTTAAATGACAGAGCCTCAAAACTGGTTCCCTTGCCAAGCACCGCAATCTTGCGCCCTGCTTTAACTTGCCCGTACTTGCTTTCCCACCGGCGCTCGATTGCGTCAGCTTCTTCGGGTCTTAGTGTCTGGTCAGTTTTAAGTAAGCCCTGGGGGATAGCGTTATTTTTTAACAGTGTAGAATTGGCTTTATTAGCGTAGTAGTCTTGTTCAAGTTCAAGGGTTAATGACACCAGCGGATTAACGCCTCGCAACGGGTTCCACGGGTTCCAATCCTTGAAATGGACTAACTCATCGGAAAAGATAGGTACTAACTCGGCTCCGGCATGATAAAACCATCGCCGTTTTACGGTTACAAAATCTCTTTGCACATCCAACCCCTCTCCCTCAAGTTGGAGTTTTCTGGGGTTAAGAATATACAATTGTTTCGGCAGCCCGCCCGAATAATCCGGCCCGAACCACCAAAAAACCTCTCCCTCGATTAACCACCATGCAAAGCTCTCCTTCCATAAGTCGTACCGGCTTAGGTGGGGATTTGGTCTGTGGAATAATTCATAGAGGGGGCCGTTTTGTAATTCAACCCCTTCTCTTTCGAGAATGAAATCCGCCCGGGCTAAATTGCGAATAAGAACATTTACCGCAATGTTAATCCAGGCGTTGCAAAGATAGCAGTCAATGAAGGGTTCACTATCAAATATACTAAAATTATCATCAATCGACAAGGAATTTTGAAAACTATTTTTTGCCAGTGTATGATTTTGTGATAATGTTTTTTTCTTGCGAGCAGTAAATATTTTTAAGGGGTTCATAATAAAATCACCCCCTGTTGAATATCGCTGAATATCGCATAACGCAAAGCATCAAGAAAATGGTCGTTTACTTTTACAATCTGCCCCGCCTCGTCCCTGCAATAGTCCCATATTTCCGAAAGCACCCCGGTACAGTTTTCGCACACAAAAAATTGCCCACGCTCGATTTTTGCATTGATAAAATCAATCCCGCTGTCTACAGAATTATTTGCCTTAACACCGCCGGTGATTTCCTGTATCCGTTCCCCGCCAGCCGGATCGCAATACACCGGAAGCCCCATACCGTCAGGGCAGTCCAGCCAGCCCCTTGCCGTCAGTTCTTCGTTAAAACTCTGCGTAGTCATGTTAAACGCACCGTAGTCATTCAACACATAGACGACATCGCCGAGCCACGCAATTTTGACAAAAGTTATATTCAAGCCGAAATCCTGTCCGGCGGCAAACCTATCAAACTTTTCAGGCAAGTCAGCAGCCTTGATAATCATATTTTCATCAAACTTGTCATAGATAACGCCTTCCGCTTTAACCCACAAACCGTCTCTAAATCTTGCCTTTTGTTTTTCAGGAAGAACATCTAAAATGTCGCTGATATAATCTTCTGGCAAGTTATCCCTGTTATCTTCGGGGTTAAGCACCATTGAAGCGTACAACTCCGCTTTTTCCAGCGGTTCGCCAGTTAAAAAAGTCTGCTTTAACACAAAGATTTTATATGCCCAATGCAACGGCGACCCCGGATTGCAGTCATACAGAAATAGGTTACGACACCCTTCAACACGCATGGCAAGCCGAGAATAGGCAGTAGTAACCGCCGCATAAGTCAGTTGCGATATTTCGTTAAAATAAATAGTGTTGTACTCATGGCCGAGAATTCTGTCTGCCTGCTCTTTGTCCCCCAAGCCGCCAATCCACACTTCCGAGCCGTTAAATAAACGGATCATGCTTTCATGTTTCAGGTAGGTATAAGCCGAATTGCCGACAGTCTTATCAAGCCAGGGCAGCATGGTTTCTAACAGCACCGATGAACGAGCGTCCTTCGCGCGGTAACGGCAAATCAGATGACGGCTGCCCGAATACTGCAAAGCGCGGAAAATAATAGCCATCACCAGCACGGTAGTCTTGCCGGAACGAGAGCCGCCAAACAGTAGTATATGTTTCGCCCCGCTTTTCAAAAGGGCAAGGGCTTTGCGCTGAATTGCCGTAGGCTTGAACACAACAGAAGTTCCCATCAGTACCGCCTACAGCCCTTGAAAGTCCGGCACAAAAGCCAGTTCGCCTTGTTTCGGTTCTGCCCTGCCGTTATCTGCAACCAGCCCCGCCGCTTCTCTTTCTGTCTTGATAGCCGTCTGCACCCATTCGCTCACATTCCCCTGGGTCAAATCTTCAGGGTTCATGCTGTCCAGTTTTTTGGAAACAACCTCTAACATTTTCCCCGTAACTTTTCTGTGCATTTCCCCCTGCGCCTCGATAGTTTTCCGAAACTCCGTCTGTTTCAGCTTTTCCGTATAGTTGTCGTAATCCGCCGCCCGCTCCCGCCATCGGAAATGGGTGCACCAGTTACGCCATACCCGGTAACGCTTCGCCCTTACCGCCGCATCTTTTTCGGCGCTGTCCACCGCCTTGCGGATATTCCGTTCAGCCCCGTAATCCCGAAACGCGCAAAAAGCCGCAAACGCCGCCGATGTTTCCCCCGGCAGCCGCTCCCAACTCTCAAAGGGCATAACTTCCGCTTTTGCCTGTTCAATGGCTTTTGCAATATCCGTCATTGGCTTTCCCCCGCTTTAGCCGTTTCTGTAATTTCGTTTTCAGCGAATAAGCCGCCGTTCTTCACGCCCATCTTTTTAGCTTTGCCGCTGTTTACCCACTCTTTAATTTCAGAAGGCCAGAACCTAACCATGCGGTCAATTTTGCGGTAAGGTATTTTTTTCTTCATGACATACCGCCTGACAGTCTGCTCCGTGCATTTCAAATGCGCCGCCAATTCCTTGACATTCAGTAACTGTTCCACAATTCCCCCTCGTGATAATTCAAATATGCGCTGGTTTGAAAAAGGGAATTCCTACCAAAAAGATAGAATTTGCGTTTTTTGGAAATTAAGTAAAAAAAAGCCCCCGCGTTTCAGCAGGAGCTATCTTAAATCCGGTTTTTATATATCACGCCCGTTTGCGTTTAACCGTTTTCTTTGTCTCAGGCTTTTTCTTGAATTGCAAAACCCTTGCGCTTCCCCTGCCTTTAGCCGGTCTTTTCACAGCCGCTTTTTTCGCAACAGTTTTTTTAACGGTTTCTTTTTTCATTACCGACTTTGCTTTTTTCTCAACTGGTTTTTCTCCGCTTTCTTTTTTCGCAACCGTTTTACCGTTTTTGATAATCGCCGCCTGCGCTTCGGTAATGCCGTTAATCTGCCGCGCGTCAATATGGGTGTAGTGTTTCGTCATGCGTTCCGAGCTATGCCCGGTAACAGCCTGCACCTGCTGGATAGTCAATCCCTGCACCTGTAATTCGGTATTCACAAAATGCCGCCAGCTATGCGGCGACAAACCCCGCGCCCTTATTTCCTCGTCAGTCAAGCCGATGTGTTTTAACGCCCGCTGAAACTCATTCCTCAATGATTTCGGATCTACAGGAGACACGCCGCCGTTTTCTGAAAATAAAAAGCCGTTACCGTTTTTTTTCATCAGTTTGCGCAATATAGCCAGCATTTCAGGTAAAAGAGGGATATTCCTGTTTTCCTTTGTTTTGGTATGGCTTTTATAACCGTAAAACCCGTGCTGCCCGCACACTTTAATATAGCCGTCAAATACAAATTCGCCCTTTAGCCCCATAACTTCCCCCGGCCTCATTCCCGTAAGGGAAGCCAGGCGGTTAGCGGCGTAATAGACCTCGTTATTGTTCCACACAGGCAAGGGGTTTTTGGGAAACAGCTTTTTAACTTCATCGGAAGTAAGAATGTCAACAGTCCTGCAATCATTCTTTAGCTTCCTGACAGTGGCGCACGGGTTAGCTGTTATCAGTTTTTGCCGTACCGCTTCCGTGAAAATAATGTTAATCACGCTCAAGGAGTTATTAGCGTAACTGTTTTTATACCCGACCGAATTACCGTCCCTGTCTTTTATGACATTTCCGTTTTTGCCTTCCCTTTTTCTGTTCTTAAACCCGAGAAGCCATTTATCGATTTCATCATCGGTTATGCTTTCAATTGGCGAATTACCGAAAAAGGGCAAGATATGATTTCCGACAAGTGACTTGCAATGATCAAGATAAGTGTCGGTTAAACTGCCGCGGCTCTCCTGGGTTTTTACATATTCCGATTTCCTGTCAAAAAATCCTTCCGCAAATTCCCCGAAAGTAACAGGCTTTATTTTACTCGGAATTAACAAACCCGCTTTCATCATCTTGTTACAGTAATTCCTCGCTGCCGTTTTGTTTCTGCATTTAGTCGTCCAGGGCCCGACACGCACATCATCGTCATCGTAAGCATGAAAAAATACCACCTTCGTACCGTTAGGGTAAGTCCTCGTAAACAGCGTAAAATCGTTGTGCATACACACACTCCTCATGTTTTTTAGAAATTGCTAACTTTTTCGTTTACCTGCAATTTCCAAGTTTTGAAGCATACACGAACAGCAACGCTAATTCGTTATTACTAAAGGAATTACCAGAGTTTGTGTGTGTTTGTTCCTACCTAAAAAGTAGATTTACCCAATGCCACCCACAGTTTGCCAGCCCTGCGAACGCAAAGGCGGGGTAAGAAGGATTGAAGCCTTTGCGCTCGCTTATTCGGGTTAGCAAACCGTCGTCAACCTTCAACGTTATGCGAAATGAAAAAATAGATATAATAATTTACATGGAGGAAATTATGAACAATCAAAAAATACACTCTTTTATTGTTTTAATGGCTATTTTTGGAATTTTAACTTCTTGTGTTACAGTACAGGATAAAATGCTTTCGCCAGAGGAAAGAACATCCGTTGAAGTAGTAGGACGTGTTAATACACAATTTCTTACAGCTCAACCTTTTCATAAAATTTCAGAAAATAATATTGCGAGAAAGGCATATTCGAAATTAATGGAAGAAGCCAGAAAAAATTTTCAAGGGAATCTAGAAGTTGTAAATATTACTATGGATGGTTCTTATCATATTCTTACAATACTTCCATTACCAATGGGTTATGGTATATGGGGGAATTTTCAGACTGTTCGAGCATCTGGTGATGTAGTTTTGTATTCCAGTGCAATTTCATCAGGTGTTACACAAGGGTTGGCAGATACGGTTATAAAATTATCACTAGAAATTGCGGAACGAATGCCAAGAGATTCTACAATTGCTGTATTAAGTGTTTTTTCCATAAATAGAAACACATCTGAATACATTATTGGCGAATTAGAGTACAACTTGGTTAATTCTGGTAGATTTACGATTGTTGACAGAAGACGGCTTGACCAAATTAGAAATGAACTTGATTTCCAGATGTCTGGTGATGTTAGTGATGATTCTGCTATATCTATTGGAAATATGTTAGGAGCTAATATTGTAATTACAGGTGAAATATCTGGAGTTGGTTCAAACCAACGGCTTATATTAAAAGCATTAGATGTAATGACTGCACGAATAATTGCAATGGCTAGAGAACAATTGTAAATTATTTGTAAAAGCAAGTTTTTACATCGCTTAACAAGCCTGTCGATACGGTGAGATTTATTTTATTAATTTTTCTACCAATATATCTTGTGTATTTCTTCTTGAATCAATAATGACTAAAACAATTACAATATCATTATCTATCTTGTAGATTATTTTCCAGGGGGATTCTATTAACTGTCTATAATCTTTTATATTATGTTTTAATAATTCTGGAACATATCCTCCCCTTTCAGGAAAATTTTCCAATGAATCTATTTTTGCTTCAATTTTTTTAAGTACATTCTGTGCATTCATTGGATTGTCTTTTGCAATAAATTTTATTATTTCTCTTATATCATTCTTGGCACTTTTACTTACTTTTACAGTATAAGTTTTTGTTTTTTCAGCCATTCTCAAAAAGTTCCTTTTTTAAATCAGAAAAAACTTTTTCTGAAGATTCAAAATCTCCATTTTGAATGTCTTTTTCAGCAATTTTTATCAAATTTAATAATGCAAATGCATCCTGAGTCTCTTGATATGTTTGAACGTCAATTAAGACAGCCTTTGCCTCTCCATTCTGTGTTATAACAATTGGTTTTCGCCTGTCATTGACGTATTTCATCATATCTGCCGCATTTGTCTTTATATACGAGATAGGTTTAATGTCAGTAGCCAAATTTACAGCCATAATTTACCTCCAGTGCTAATATTGTACTATAAAAAGACTATAATGTCAAGGTAATTTTTCTACACTCTAGGCTAAACTTGACCCACAAATCCTAATTTTTTTCACTGGTAACAAACCGGCGACAGCGGAGCGCAGCCATACCGAGACTCGATGGAAGCCTTCGACACTGCTCGCCTGCCCGGGCAGGCGAGCACAGGTGACTGACATGTCTGTCACCGAATTCTTCTGGTGTCATTAGGTGTGGTCTAAACCAGATAGAGTATATCTGTATAAAAAAGCCGTCTTTTAGAGCGGTTTTTTGTAAAAGTGCCTGTTGCCAACATAGTTTTGTAGTGTACGTTGTGTAAAAATGGAAAACATGGCATACTTTAAACATGGAACTTGCGTTTGAAATAGACAAAATCACTGAATCAATCGAAAACGCCGAAACAGGTGAAACGCTTGAGACCGTTGTCTTTTCTGTAACAAAAGCCGACTTGGAAGAAATTACGAAAAAGAATGGCTGTTTTTGAAACTAATGCACAGCAACTGGTGGATAATTATTTTTAACAGGAGAAAATGTGTATGTATAACTTAGATACAAAAGAAGAAGTTGATTTTGACTTATTTATGGAAATCCTGAAAAACAATGAACTACAGGTTGTCAGCAGAAAATGGACTGAAGAAGAAAAAAAAGAATTGTCCAGAGACATTGACGCCTGTAAAGCAATACAACAAAAAAAAATTGTTAAAGAAACGGTTTTGGTGTAAATGAGTGTGTTGCAGATAACGCAACAGGAGGCGTATTATGGCAATCGTAACAAGAACACTTGATGATTTACCCCCTATTGATGAAGAACACCCTGTATACATACCCCTGGTTTATGTTATTATTTGTTTTTGGAAATATAAAATGCACCGTTGGTGCAAACTGAATTTTTAAGTTTATTGCGGGTTTTGCCCGCCCGTCTTACGGCGGCATTTGGGGGAAATTTATGAAGACTTTTTCCGTTTTTTTAGCTATTCTTGCGATTTCTATTGGTTCACTGTACGCTCAAAACATCAGTGATTTTGACCTTCAAGTCCATGATGATGGTACTGTAACCATAATGAATTACAAAGGAGCAGGCGGGGAAATTACCATACCTGAACATATCTTTAATATGCCGGTAACGAAAATAAGAGGCGGAACGTGGAGAAATGATTGGGAAGACCCTAACGGGGCATTTAGCGGAAAACGCTTAACAAGTGTTACGATTCTCGCTAAATTAACCGTTATAGAAGACTATACTTTTTATGGAAATCAAATAACCAGTGTAACACTTCCTGATACTCTTGAAATTATAAAGACGGGCGCTTTCTATAAAAACCATTTGACGAGCGTAACGCTTCCTTCAAATATTGATATAATTGAAGGATCAGCTTTTCGGGAAAACAGGCTTGAATCCATAACAATACCCTCAAAAGTGGCATGGATTGCGGCTTCCGCTTTTCATAATAACGCTTTGACTTCTGTCATTATTCCCGACAATGTTATATATATTGGCAATCATGCTTTTTCACGAAACAGGCTTACAAATGTGGTAATAGGCAACGGGGTTTCCGTCATCGGGTCAAACGCATTTTATGCTGGTGATTATCAAGGTGAAGGTAATGCAATTGCCGAAATAACATTGGGAAATTCAATAAAACATATTGGTGATTATGCATTTCAAACCCACCGTGCTTCAGCCATAGTTATTCCAGACAGTGTTGTATTTATTGGAAACAGGGCATTCAGATCAAATAACGATTCATCAACCGCTATAACTATAGGCAGCTATGTAGTGATGTCTGATACATTCGATAAAAATTTTGACACAGCATATAGAAATAATCGCCGAACTGCAGGGAGATACTCTTTCACTAATGATGATTGGATTTTTATCTCAAATTAGGTAGTATTCTCGATAACATGGCTCATGGCAATACCCTAACCCCTAGCCCCTGGCCCTTAGCCCCTGTATAATATCCCATGGAAAGCCCCGTAACTACCATTCCCGACAACCGGCTTGAACCGCTGCTCGTTCCCCGATTCATGAACTATGTCCGCTGCTGGACGGAAAGCGACCGCCATGTTGAGGAAACTCCCTCAAGCCCAGGACAGTGGGAACTGGCGCAAGCGCTGAAAGACGAGCTTCTGGGGCTTGGCCTTGTAGATGTGGAGCTGACCCCCCACTGTTACGTGATTGCCCGCCTGCCGGCAAGCATAGGCAGGGAAGGCGCTCCCTCAATCGGTTTTCTTGCCCACCTGGACACGGCAGGCGATGTTTCGGGGAAAGATGTCAAGCCGCAACTGGTGCAGGCATATAACGGCGAAAAAATAGCAATTGACGACGGCCTGGAGCTGGACCCGGCAAAAGAACCGGGGCTTGCGGATCAAGCAGGCAAGGCGATAATCCACGCCGATGGCAGTACCCTGCTGGGTGCAGACAACAAAGCGGGCATTGCCGAGATTATGGCAGCTGTGGAGTACCTGCTGGCACATCCGGAAATACCGCATGGCCCGGTAGAGATTATTTTCACGCCCGATGAGGAAACCGGCAAGGGGCTGCCGGAATTTCCCATGGGAAAAGTCAAATCCAGGGCGTGTTATACCGTGGATGGCGGCCCCATGGGCGAACTTGAGGCGGAGTGTTTTAATGCCTGGAAGGCGGACATTGAATTCAAGGGCCGGGTTATTCATGTCGGCGCTGCACGGGGCATATTGGCAAATGCAGCGCTTATGGCAGCATCTTTTACGGTAATGCTGCCCCGTTCAGAAAGCCCCGAAGCCACCGACGGCTATTACGGATACTATTGCCCCATGGACATTTCAGGCAACCTGGAAACGGCAAAAATGGAGGTTTTTCTCAGGGATTTTGAAAATGAGGGTATGAAGCGGCGTCTTAACGCGCTGGAAGCGATAGCACGAACGGTGGAAGCGCAATTTCCCGGAGGACAAGTTACTGTACAAGCACACCCGCAATACTATAATATGAAGGATAAAATTGACGGTAACCCACAGGTACTTGAATACCTGAAAACTGCACTGGACAATGCCGGTATTGTATGGCGATTTAAGCCCATAAGAGGTGGGACTGACGGTTCTCGCCTGACTGAACTGGGAATCCCAACACCGAACATCTTTACCGGCGGCAGAAATTTTCACAGCAGGCTTGAGTGGATAGCCGTCAACGAGATGTGCGCTGCCTGCAGGGTCATTATTGAGCTCATCAGGTTGTGGGGAAAAGACAAGTAAGGATTTTTACGGAGGAAAAACATGACTAAAGAAGAAACCGGCACATTGATCGAGAAGTACACTGACTTTGTGAAGGAAAAAGGGATCATTGAAAACGAGCTGTACTTAAAATACGAAGTAAAACGCGGGCTACGGGATGTCAGCGGCAAAGGCGTTTTGGTAGGTTTGACCGATATTTGCGAAATTATTTCCTACATTATTGAAGATGGGGACATGATCCCCTGTGAAGGAAAGCTATTTTACCGTGGTATCAACATTGAACAAATTGTGCAGGGATTATTGGATGAAAACCGTCATGGTTTTGAGGAAACATGTTTTCTCCTGTTATTTGGACATCTTCCCAACAAAGCGGAGTTTACTGAGTTTACCGGTCTGCTGCATCAATGCACCGCCCTGCCGGAAAATTTTGTCCGCGACACGATCATGATCGCACCAAGTAAAGATCTGATGAATTCGCTGTCAAAAAGTGTACTCTCCCTGTATGCCTATGACCATGATGCCGACGGCATTTCCATCCCCAACGTGATCCGCCAGTCAGTCAATCTAATTGCCCGGTTTCCCTCACTGGCAATTTACGGCTACCAGTCATTCGCCCATTTCCATAAAAACCAGAGCCTGGTTATTCATCCCCCTAAAGAGGGACTGTCAACCGCAGAAAACCTGCTGTATATGCTCCGCCCGGATTCAAAATACACCGCGCTTGAAGCAAAAATTCTTGACCTTGCCCTCGTTCTCCATGCAGAACACGGCGGCGGCAATAACTCGACTTTTACCACCCATGTGGTAACATCATCCCACACGGACACCTATGCCACCATTGCTGCAGCGCTGGGATCACTCAAAGGCCCCCGCCACGGCGGTGCTAATGTCAAAGTTGTGCAGATGTTCCGCGACATGATGGAAACACTCAAGGACTGGAATGATGACGAAGCAATAACGGTTCATCTTGAAAAACTCCTTACCAAGGAAGCGTTTGACAAATCCGGCCTCATCTACGGAATGGGCCACGCCGTATACTCGCTCTCCGACCCCAGAGCGCTTATTTTCAAGCGCTTTGTCGAAGAACTTGCCGGCGAGAAAAATCGGATGGATGAATACCGGCTGTATTCAAAAGTTGAAATGCTTGCTCCCGAAGCAATCGGAAAACTGCGGAAGGTGTACAAAGGCGTCAGTGCCAATATTGATTTTTATTCCGGCTTTGTGTACAGCATGCTTGACTTGCCCGAAGAGTTATTCGCCCCGATTTTTGCAGTCGCCCGTGTTGCCGGCTGGTGCGCCCACCGCATTGAGGAACTGGCAAACTCCGGTAAGATAATCCGTCCGGCATACAAGTCCGTTGCCAAAATAAAGCCTTACACCATGTTTAAAGACAGATGATAAGTACATACCGGGTTTGTCCCATTGACAAATCCGGTTTAATTTGGCATATTGCCATTACAACGCAGGGTAGAGCAGTTGGCAGCTCGTCGGGCTCATAACCCGGAGGTCACAGGTTCGAGTCCTGTCCCTGCTAAAAGAAACAGCCTGATCACTTTGTGGCCAGGGGCGTTTTAAAAACGCTCTACCGTACAACCCAAATCTTCCAGCAGCCGCAGTAAACCGTCAGGACCATGCATATGTGCCAAGCCAACAACAACAAAGAATGTCGTGCCTGAATCCAGATATTCTTCGAGCAAAGGCATCCATGCATCATGCCTGTCAGTGATTAGTGATTTATACATTTGAGGCCATTCTTCTTTCATCTTTTTTAATGACATTTCGGTACTTGCTGATTCGCCTGATCTCCAGTCATTCGCAATCGTTGTTAGAAACATTTCGGTGTTATTCATATCCTGCAGGGAATACTGTACAAATTCGTTTTCATATCCCTCCCCCATTGAAACAAGCATATTAATCTGGCTCTCAACAGATTCCAAAAAATGAACCGGCTTGTTTTCATTTCTTGCTTTTTGAAAATAATAAGGATCAATTCCTTGCTGGGTAAATCCCAATTCCTGGATTTGAAACATTGTCAGCATCGTAATAACCATGGAAGGCCTGAAACCGGAAACAGATTCTATCGGAATCCCATACTCATTGACTTTAGCTGCAAGCATTGCATATACATCAGTATCCAATAGTGTCTGTAATGATTGGTTTCTGTCCAATAACATATTGCTTATCAGATAGGCTGCACTCTCTTCTTTTCCCATTTGCTCAATGTCAGCTTCAATAATCAGCGCTGCCGATTGAGAAAAAGCCAGATCAAATTCTGCCGGCAGGGGAAAATCGTCTTCCCGTAAAATATGTATACTGCCGCCCAAATACAAAGTATTGCCGTTCCTGCTTATTCTCCATACCGAAGATCCGCCTTGCTCCCGGGCAGGAAGAACCGGAGTAGATATGCAGGTAAAAATCAGGGCAAGGGTCAGTACCAGCACAGAAAAAGTAAAGATATGTTTCATATAAACTCCTGTTACTCGTATAATAGACACATCTTGAATTGTTGTATATATTAAATATAGCGGAGAAATTTTTATGAAGAGGATACAATTTTATCTGGTTTTTTTTCTGTTTATTACCATAACTAGCTGCGAATCCTTAAGCTCGGTGATTCAGGAACCCAGGCTGTCCTTTAAATCGGTGGAAATCGACAGGATCAGTTTAACCGGCATGGATCTAATTGCCAATATTGAAATTGAGAACCGGAACGGATTTTCTATCCCTTTGCCAAAAATCGACTGGGAACTTTTTATCAATGATTCTCCGTTCATTCAGGGAGTTTTGCATAACGAAAGGTCCATAAGCAGCCGGGGGAAAGATACCGTTAGCCTGCCGCTGAGCCTCACTTATGAAGGGGTATTAAATTCCTTTGCTTCCATGATTGGAACCGGGGAAGCAGCTTATCAGATTGCTTTGGGAATAACATTCCCCATTCCCGTCATTGAACAAAAAATTTACAGACTGGACTTTTCGGGAGTTATCCCCCTGCCCCAGCTTCCAAAATTAAATTTCCAGGCTCCGAGGGTTGCAAGAATTGACTTATTAGGTGTTGAGTTGGCTTTTGACATCAATGTGGAAAACCCCAATAGATTTCCCATTCCTTTTCCTGTAATAAACTGGGATTTAGAGGTGGGAGGGGTACCGATGTTAAGAAACCGTTTTACCGGATCCGAAACAATAGCAGCAGAGGCTTCCGGAGCAGCAACTATCAGTATGGGTGTAGCGTATGCGGATATTTTCAGGGCAGTTAGTTCTTTAAGAAATGCGCGGGAAGCGCCATTCAGGCTTACTCTTGACATCGCCTCCCCCATACCCGCCCTGAGCAGTCTCAGCAATATTGTTACTATTCCCGGAGCACTGCCGATTTTACGATAAAACACTGTTCAAACCGACTGCTTCTCCCTCTACTATTTCCCAAAAGCCGGGAAAGCTAATCGCCGTGCATTCTGCGCTGTCAATTTCAACAGGAGCCTGGGCAGCAAGCGCGGCTGCAGCAAAAGCCATGGCAATACGGTGATCGCCTCTACTGTCAATGGAGCCGCCGGAGACACCGTGTAAACCGCCGCCATGAACAATAAGGCTGTCGGGAAGCTCGGTGCAGCGGATACCCAGTTTAGCTAGTTCCTCCGCCATAACTGTTATGCGGTCAGTTTCTTTGATGCGGGTATGGGCGATATTAACAAGTGCAGTATCGCCTTTCGCAAATGCAGCGGCTATGGCAGCTGCGGGGAGTAAGTCAGGTACGGCATTCAGGTCGAATGTGCCGCCATTTAAAGTCCCCTGGCGAGATATGGTAAGGGTGTATTCACTTGCAGAACCGGCAATCTGCTCCCATCTGACCGAACAGCCCATGCGGACAAGTATTTCGAGGAAGTACTTATCACCCTGGTAATCGTTGGGGGCCAGGCCGAGTAAGGTGACCGGGCCGCCGGTAACCGCCGCAGCACAGGCAAGAAACGCAGCAGAAGAAAAGTCGCCGGGGACAGAGGTGGAAAACGGCTGGTATGCACCGCCGCCGGGAATGGAAAAATGGGGACACACATCATTTAACTCTCCCTGCCAGGGGATATTTTGTGCATTTAAACAGGCAAGGGTCATTTCAATATAGGGACGCTCGTTAAGCAGAGGGACAGACACTTCGGTATACGTACCGGCAGGAGACAGAGGCGCGGCAAGGAGTATTGCGGACAGGTACTGGCTGGTAGGACACGAAAGGCTAATTTTCCCGCCTTTCCACGGGCCCTGAACCACAACAGGAGCGCAGCCGTTGCTATACTTCGATTCGGCGTGGATTCCCAAGCCGCCAAGCGCCTCCAGGAGGGGAGCCGTACTGCGGCGTTTCAGCAGATCATCGCCAGTAAGCACCACCGGCGTACTGCCAAGGCCGGCAGCAGCCATGGCGAAAAACAGCGTAGTGCCTGAGTTACCCGCATCAATATGAATGGAAGAACTACATGGCTTTATCTGACCACAATTTCCCTGTACTACATATGAAATAAGCTTTGATTTTCCTGGAGCGTCTGAGACGCGGCGTTCAGTAATTGTTGCGCCTAGTGAGTGGCAGGCAGCAACACAGGACTGGGTATCCATTGAATCCAGGGGATTGGCAATAATGGATTCACCGTGAGCGAAGGAGGCAATAAAAAGCTGCCGGATGGTATGGGATTTGGATGGCGGAACCCTGATAGTATCTGAAAACACATGGGGTCTGACACAGACACGCATGCAGAAAGACTACCCGGGGAACAGTAAAATGTCAAATTTTTTTAATTTACTGTTTTTCCTTGCACTTGGTCTTGCCGGGTACTAATATTAAAGAAGTGAAAGGAAAAATATGGTAGCCCTTGAAAAGCGTGTTCGCTCTCCCATTGTTGACGGATTGTTTTATCCGGAGGAAAAAGCTAAGGCGCTAACCTATATGAAAAGTATCGGTCTTGAGAGGGGAAAAGGCGGTCTTGCACGGGCTATTATTGCTCCGCATGGAGCATGGGAAATTTCAGGCAGCCTTGCAGGAGCCGCTTTTGCTTCGGCCGGGGGAAGAACCGGGAAGAAAAGCCCATCGAGGGTAGTGATCATGGGGCCAATCCACGACCATCGTGCAAAAGGCCTTTTTTTGTCCAATTCACATTCATTTCAAACACCGTTGGGGGAAATACCGGTTGATCAAGAGGCGACAGAATGGTTAGAATCATACAGTTCGCTTTTTGAGGAAAATGATATTCCTCATTTGCATGAGCATTCCATCGAGGTATTGCTGCCATTTGTGAAATACTGCTTTCCACATACGGCAATTGTTCCGATTTTAATGGGAAAACCGCGGGTGCAGGATATTTCAACACTTGCCCACGCATTGCGTGCGGTTTTTCAGCCAATCATGGATGAAACCTTGCTGGTGGTTTCTTTTAATCTGGCAATGCACCCGGGAGAAGATGCTGCTCTGCACATGGCCGGGGAGTGTATGCGGCTTTTTAAGGAAGATCGGCGAGTCGAACTGTTTTCTGCCCTGAAAGACGGACGAATCTCAAGCTGCGGCGGCGCATTGGTTGCTGCCCTTTTACAAAGCGGCCTGTTGGATTCAGCCCGGCCCTGTCTTGCTTCCGACTCGCTGTTAAGCGCCCGGGGTGAAAAAGACAGGACCGTTTATTACGGGGCTCTTTCGTTTGTATGATTTTTTTTGCAATAATATTACTCTTGTCGGGCGGTCAGCTTTTTGCCCAGGGCGGCGGCATGGCGGCGAATGGCGAATTTGCGTTCCGGGCGCTTCAAAGCAGCTTCCCCAATAAAATCAGCAATATTGAATTTATTGATGATGACTGGACAATAACCGCAGGGGGAGAGATTTTTTACTGGGCAGGAGGCAGGATCCTTCCCGTCGCCGAAAGGGACAACATCGATTCTTACAGCCCCCATTCTTTTTATCGAATCCCGTCCGGAGCAACTTCGCCGGATTCTTATGCCCCCCAGTTTATTGAAAACATGCGGAGACGAGGCAGCGGCGAAGCCCGGCAGCAGCGCCCGGACAGCCATCGGGGGATCCAGGCCGTTCTCTACGGAGCTCTTGAGCGAGTGGAAATTGAAGCGTTGCTTGAGGAAGTGCAGTTCCTCGGCAAAAGGATTCGTCTCCACCGTGATATTGTCCCGGCGCTTAGGCGGGTTGAAGCAGCGATCAGACGGTGGAATGGCGGACAGGCTTTCATTGCCTCGTTGGAACATGTGTATGGGTACAATTGGCGCCAAATTGCCGGAACCCAACGAATGAGCTATCACAGTTGGGGCCTTGCTGTTGACATACTCCCCAAAAATCTTAACGGCAAAACAATCTACTGGCAGTGGGAGAGGGACAGGAATAATAACGAAGACTGGATGCTTGTCCCTCTGGAAAACCGCTGGAACCCTCCCACTCAAGTGATTGAAGCATTTAGGCAGGAAGGTTTTATCTGGGGCGGTTTATGGCCAATGTACGATAATATGCATTTTGAGTACCGTCCCGAACTGCTTGAATACACCCGCTTGTTAGCCGGCGAAAGCAATACAAATGAGGTTTCCTCAAACCGCGACCTGCATCATATCATCCCTGAAAATTTGAGGCTGGGAAACAGATAGCGGTAATTAAACATCTACTGCAATGATTATCTGCTCAATGCCGCTACTGCTGCGCCAAAGAGGCTGGCCTGTTCTACCGGCGCAATGACATAGGGACAGGGCTTTTCCTTGACAAGAAGGGTGTGCAGCCATGCATTGAGTGAGCGGTACATCCCCTTAAAGAGCATGTAGGTCGTTCCTTCAACGGCGATGCGTACCGGGCAATGCGGTTCGCAGATTGTCTGCATCTTTTCCACCGTAGCGGCAAGTACCGAAGCGGAAAACAGCGCCCCCCGTTCCATGATAATTGAGGTAAGGTATTGTACTGCTGCAAGTGCATCACCCTCGTCCGGCTCGAACAGAGACCCGATGAGGCCTTCTCCTGCAAGCGGGACGCGGGAAAAATCATTGAGGTACCTGGTTTCAAGCTGGGGTATGGCAAGTAATGCATCGGATTTTTTGAAGCGGATCACTTTATCCTTTACCGCTTGTTTGAGAATGTGTAATGTCAAGGGGCCAAGGTATGCGCCGGATGTGGTTTTCTCCAGCGTATAAGTGCCGGGAAATTTTGTCCCGTTGTCAAATTCCCGGTCCAGCGGGCCCCGGTAACGAAGGTTGAAATTTCCGGTTTCGCAGACAATAATCTGCGGTGAGTCCTTTGACTCAAATCCGATTTTAGGAATACTTGTTTCGGGATAGGCTGTATTGAAACCGGTTCCCAAAATAAAGCCAATTGCCGGGCCGCCGGCAAAACCGTAGGCGTTTTTGAAAGGCAGCGGCTCGGCATAAGGCGATAACTCACCGCCGTCCGCTGGTATTGTTGCCAGGCCGGAAAGCAAGGTTGCCACTGTATCGTTGAGCAGCACAATTGAGCCATCATAGACATGGCCTTTACGCGCCAGAGCTTCCCGCAGGCCTGCCCCTACGGCTTTTCCGATAACATCGGGAGCGTCAACTTCCTTGCTGAACGCCAGCAGAATTCCGTCAGCGTCAGGCTGCACATCCATGGGATAGGAAAATGTAAAACCTATCCCTTCAATTTTTGAAGCTTTTGCAAGAACGGGAAGCACCGCATCGGCGATCATGTCGAAAAACTGATTGGCATTGACCGCACCCTTAGTGCCGGGCATGGGGTATTTAACCGTTTCTCCGGGTACAGCTTTTCCCTGTTCGTCAAAACTGACCAGGCTGACACGCAGATTAGTGCCCCCTGCATCCAGCGCCAGTACTGTTTTACCCGGCGGCACTTTTGATATGGGTGATATATACGAAGGTATCATGGGCAGGCTGGAACTCAAACCCGCAAGTCCCCGCTCCATGTCAATAAGAATTTCCTTTACCAGAGCCGCCGGATCCAGACTATCGTAATGAAAACCGTAGTATCGTGCAAAATCGGACAATTCCCGGGGATTAAAACATGAACTCATTACAAATCTCCTTTTTTGTAGTATATACGGTATTAGAACATTTGCAAACAAGAGAGGCCGCCATTGCCGAAAGTACTATTATCAACTAATGTATGAAGAAGTATGAAATTACACAAAGGGCAAAAGCTTGAATCGGGATTTACCGTTATTGATATTGTTGATCTTGCCGAAATGAAGGCAGCAGGAATTTGGGCAAAGCATGACACATGCGGCACGGAAGTGTTTCACGTCCTCAACGATGACAGCGAGAATCTTTTTGCATTTGCCTTTGCCACTACGCCGGAAAATAACACAGGCGTATCGCATATACTCGAACATTCGGTATTGTGCGGATCTGAACGATATCAACTCAAGGAAGCGTTCATGACTCTGGCACAGGGAAGTCTGCAAACATTTCTTAACGCATGGACTTTTCCCGATAAAACCGTGTATCCGGCAAGTTCGGTAAATGAACATGACTACTTCAACCTTATGTCCGTGTACGGCGATGCGGTTTTCCGTCCCCTGCTTTCCGAGTGGACTTTTATGCAGGAAGCCTATCGTTATGAGTTTGCCGGGGACGATAGGCTTGCAATTACCGGTGTTGTGTATAACGAGATGAAGGGATCATATTCATCGTTAAATACGTATGCCGGTCATTGGTCGGTAAAATCGGTTTTGCCGGATACTCCTTACGGCTTTGATTCCGGCGGCGATCCGGATCATATCCCCGAACTGAGCTGGGAAGATTTAAAAGAGTATCACCGCCGGTGTTATTCTCCGGCAAACTGCCGTATCTTTCTTGCGGGAAATATCCCCACAGAAAAACAACTTGCCTTTCTTAACGATCAATTTTTTTCGGCAATCGAAGCCGGCAGGGCTTCTCCGCCTGTGGTAAAACAGAATCGCTGGGCCGCACCGAAAACATTCCGTATCCCCTGCCCCGCCGGCGGCGATACCAAGCCAACGGTGTTTTTATCGTGGCTTCTCGGTGATACTACAAAGGCAAGCGAAACAATCGCCCTTGGCGCACTCTCGGAAATTCTTCTCGGTCATGACGGATCTCCTCTGACCCGGGCCCTTGTGGAGTCCGGGCTTGGTGAGGACATTACTCCGGTTTCAGGCTTTGAGTCTGAAATAGCCGAAACATTGTTTGTTGCCGGGTTACGCGGGGTGAGTTGCAACGCCGAACAGGTAGAAGCGCTTATCCTGAACGAACTGAAACGGCTGGCTGCCGAGGGGATTCCCAAAGAAGAGATAGAAGCAGCGCTGTCGTCCATGGAATTTTCTCAACGGGAAGTCAAGCGTTCAGGAGGCCCGTTTTCGCTGGTGTGGATGCGCCGCGCCCTGCGGGCATGGCTGCATGGCAAGAAGCCCTGGGAAAGCCTGTTGATAAATCCGCATATTGCCGAACTCAAGAAACGCATCGCCGAAGACAATCACTTTTTTGAATCGCTGATACAGAAATATTTTTTAGACAATCCTCACCGCGCACTGGTTATTATTGAACCGCAGAATGATTTCCTGACGCAAAAAGAAACGCAGCTTGCCGAAACACTTGCAAAAGCGCAGCGCAATTTCAGTGCAACGGAAAGGCAGCACATCATTGCTGCATCCGCAGCTCTTGAGGAAATCCAGAGTGCAAGCGACAGCCCCGAAGCGCTTGCCTCCATCCCCCATCTTTCCCGAAACGACCTTTCTCCCGAGCCGGAACTGATCCCCCGCCGCATAGAAAATCTGCGGGGAATTCCCGCACTCTGCCACGATCTGTATACCAACGGCGTCAGTTATCTTGACCTTGCTTTTCCCCTGGATATTCTTCCGCCGGAAGACTATATCTGGTTTCCGTTTTTCTCGCGGGCGGCGTTGTCCGTCGGTCTTCCCGGTATGCATTATGCCGAAGTGTCCAGCCTGATGGCTCGTACCGTCGGCGGTTTTAATACACTTTTGCATACCGGTTCTGCGGTGCCAGCCGATCCAGCCATTATGCACAGTAAACATGACCTTGCCGGCCGTGACTGGATCATCTACCGTCTCAAATGCCTTGATGAAAAAACCGCGCCGTCGCTGGATCTTGCCTTACGAATGATCAACGAAGCGGATTTTTCCGATCAAAGACGAATCAGAGACCTGGTTCTGGAAATGAAAAACGATATGCGTTCCAGCCTTGCTCCTTACGGACACGGATATGCCTCTGGCAGAGCAGGCCGGTTAATGTCTCCTTCAAGGCAGACAGGGGAAATATGGACCGGTATTACACAGCTTTTGTTTGTCCATCAGCTTGCGGAGATGGACATTGCCGAGATTATCGTAAAATTACACTGCTTGCGGCATGCCATTGTGTCAGGCGGCCTCATTGTCAGCCTTGCCGGATCAGCCGAAGCACTCAAGTCCAGCGGCTCACTGCTCGCTCGGCAATTTGGCAGTTTTGGCTCACCCCGCCCAGCACCTAATCCTGGCACTAGCAATATAACACTGAGATTAGGTGCTGGGCCTATCAAAGAAGTATTCGCATCGCCATCATTGCAAATAGGCTTTGCATCCATGGCATTTCAGGCAGCGGCTTTTGACTCCATTCCGCAGGTTGCGGAAACAGTCCTGGCGCATCAGCTTTCCACCGGAGCGCTCTGGGAAGCCATCCGCATGAAGGGCGGCGCTTACGGAGCTTTTGCTTCCAGTGACAGCCTTGAACGCTGTTTCTCCCTTGCCACATACCGCGATCCCAATCCCTTACGTTCGCTGGAAAGCATTTCTGCTATACTTACCACAAACGCCGCAGATTTCATCGCACAAGATGATTTGGAAAAAATGATAATCGGCTGTTATTCCCGCGAAACACGTCCCCAGAGCCCTTCGGAAAAAGACCTCACGGATTTTTTACGTTTCCTGTCCCGCATAGACAACGGCTACCGCAGAAGAAGACTGGAACGGCTTATTGCCATATCTGAAACAGATATTTCAGCTGCTCTGGAAAGTCTGGCGCAGCAACACCCTGCCGGCAAGGTTATTATTACCGGCATGAAAGACGCAGAACAGGCAGCAAAGGCGTTGGGGACAGAGGTGCAGGAACTGCCGGTGTAAGAGAGGAGAACGACATCACCATTTTACTTGACTTTCTCTGATTTTTACTTATCTTATTAGTAAGGAGCAATGCAATGGGACAAGTGTACGCAGATATTACGCTAAAAAATGCCGGGGATATTTCTCTTATGCAATACGGCTATAAACAGGAACGTGAAATTCGTGAGAAAACCATGTCGATTTTAGTTGATACCGGCGCAATTACACTCATAATCAACGACGACATACGGCAAGAATTGGGGCTTAATCTTCGTGAGGTTCAACCTGCCCGGCTGGCAGACAATTCACG
>Ga0099364_10003117_pt1 | contig 25999 bp, 12 predicted proteins | sample TergutTh196P3_FD_73070 | JGI IMG/M metagenome (GOLD analysis project Ga0099364, IMG submission 73070) | Microcerotermes parvus P3 segment gut microbial communities from Pointe-Noire, Republic of the Congo - Th196 P3 | ecosystem: Host-associated > Arthropoda: Insects > Digestive system > Gut ...
TATTCTCGCAATCGTAGCTACAGGGTGGAAAAACATAGAAAGAAGCCCCGATTTGTTATATGGCGATATTGATGTTTCACAAGCAATGGGAAATTACAATGTAGCAGTTCAAAAGTCCGAAGATAAAGATGACTTGAATATAATATTTACACCATAAAATTTTTTATTTTTTATACACACACCCGCCTACGGCGGGTGTGTGTATGCGAAAACATATCACAAAATTTTAACGAAAAAAACACCCCCACCGTCGGTGGGGGTGTTTTTTTTCACCAAATTTTAAAGCATTGAATATAATGTTTTAAAGATGATTTCTTATAAAGACTTTAAAATGTTTTATAAAGGCGGAGTTCATTGTGAGACGAAGGCGAAAAAAAAATAATTTTGCCGCTTGGGCTTTAATTATAGGGATAGGATTATTCATTATTATCTTACTGCCAATGAGGATATTACTTGGAATTGTTGCCATTTCACTTATTCTTTTTGGTTTAAACAGTTTGCTAAATTGTTGAAAGGAGGATTTTTAAAGTGAAAATCGTAGTATTAAGAAGTCCTAAATTTTTATCGGGTATATTGAAGTTTATATTTAAAATTAAAAAAGAGGAAACATAAAATAGGAATTAGGAATTAGGAGTTAGGAGTTAGGAATAACAATTACATAAGAAATTAAAAAAGGCTGCCGCATATTTTTATAATGCGTCAGCCCTTTTTATATTATACATCGAATATATAATTCTGACCACTGATCACTGACCACTGACCACTATACTTTACTCGTTTACTTTTATAACAACGCCTGAGCCTACTGTTCTGCCGCCTTCACGAATCGCGAAACGAAGACCTTCTTCGATAGCGATAGGTGTGATAAGTTCAACGTCCATTTCAACATTGTCGCCCGGCATACACATTTCGATGCCTTCCGGTAATGTAACAACACCGGTAACGTCAGTTGTTCTGAAATAAAATTGTGGACGGTAGTTGTTAAAGAACGGAGTATGACGACCGCCTTCTGATTGTTTCAATACATAAACTTGACCGCGGAATTTTGTATGCGGATTAATAGATCCCGGTTTACATAAAACTTGACCGCGTTCTATTTCTGAACGTTGTACACCACGGAGCAATGCGCCGATATTATCGCCTGCTTCAGCGTAATCAAGGATTTTACGGAACATTTCAACGCCTGTAACTACTACTTTTCTGCGTTCATCTGTAAGTCCGATAATTTCAACTTCGTCGCCTGTGTTTAATTGTCCTCTTTCAACACGACCTGTTGCAACTGTACCGCGTCCTGTAATTGTGAACACGTCTTCAACCGGCATGATAAAAGGTAAATCTGATTTACGTTCCGGTGTAGGAATAAAATCATCAACAGCTTTCATAAGTTCTAAAACAGGAGCATATGCCGGGTCATCAACATTACTGTCAGCTTCCATTGCTTTTAAAGCAGAACCGCGGATAACAGGTGTATCATCGCCTGGGAATTCATATTCGTTTAATAAATCACGAATTTCCATTTCGACGAGTTCTAATAATTCTTCATCATCAACTTGGTCAACTTTGTTCATAAATACAACGATGCTTGGAACACCAACTTGGCGTGCGAGAAGGATATGCTCTCTTGTTTGAGGCATAGGACCATCCGCCGCAGAAACAACGATAATTGCACCGTCCATTTGTGCCGCACCTGTAATCATATTTTTAACATAGTCAGCATGGCCGGGGCAGTCAACGTGTGCATAATGGCGATTTTCTGTTTCATATTCAACATGGGCGGTATTAATTGTAATTCCGCGTTCACGTTCTTCGGGGGCTTTATCAATCATATCATAATCAACAAAGTCCGCACTGCCTTTCATACCAAGAGTTTTTGTTATAGCGGCAGTTAATGTTGTTTTACCGTGGTCAACGTGACCTATTGTCCCAATATTTACATGGGGTTTATTTCTTTCAAATTTAGCTTTAGCCATTTTTATTTCCCTCCATAATATTTTTCATAATACTATTATTTATTATTTTAACATACTTTTTTTAAAATGCAAGTCTTTTTTGCTAATCTTTGTTAATAATTTTTTCCGTTATTGATTTCGGCAATTCTATATAGCTGTTAGGTTCCATTGAGAACACTCCGCGTCCTTGAGTTTTAGAACGCAAATCACTCGCATATCCAAACATTTCGGATAAAGGTATCAACGAATGAATTTCTTGCAATCCCGGGCGGGTCTCCATTTTTTGAATTTGTCCGCGGCGTGAATTAATATCGCCTATAACGTCACCCATATATTCTTCCGCCACAATTACAATAACTTTCATGATAGGTTCTAATATAACAGGGGATGCTTTACGCATAGCTTCTTTAAAAGCTTGAGAACCTGCTATTTTAAACGCCATTTCTGATGAATCGACTTCATGGAATCCGCCGTCATATAGTGTTACTTTTATATCAACAACTTGATAACCCGCAAGAATACCTGCTTGCATTGCCCCTTTGATTCCGTTGTCAACCGATGGGATATATTCTTTTGGAATAGTACCGCCGACGATTTTGTTAATAAATTCATAACCTTTTCCGGATTCGTTGGGTTCAATTTTAAGTTTAACATGAGCATATTGACCTCTGCCGCCTGTTTGACGGGAATATTTATGGTCAACATCTGCCTCATTACGTATAGTTTCTTTATAAGAAACTTGCGGAGCTCCTACATTAGCCTCAACTTTAAATTCACGGAGCAAGCGGTCAACAATTATTTCTAAATGAAGTTCGCCCATTCCTGCGATAATCGTTTGTCCTGTTTCCGGGTTGGTGTAAGTTTTAAATGTAGGGTCTTCTTCTGCTAATTTAGATAATGCAATACCCATTTTTTCTTGACCGACTTTAGTTTTCGGTTCAATCGCCAAATTAATAACAGGCTCGGGGAATTCCATTGATTCTAATATTACGCTGTCCTTAGAATCACACAAAGTGTCTCCTGTAGTAACATTTTTGAATCCGACAGCCGCGGCTATATCACCTGCATAAACAGTGTCCACATCTTCACGGTGATTAGAGTGCATCAACAAAATGCGTCCTACCCGTTCGTTTTTACCTCTTGTGGAGTTATATATATTAGCTCCTGCTTTCAACGAACCGGAATACACTCTAAAAAAGCATAATTTCCCAACAAATGGGTCGGTAGCTATTTTGAACGCAAGCGCAGAAAACGGTGCGTCTTCGGATGAAGGACGTGATGTTTCTTCCCCTGTGTCCGGGTCTTTGCCTTTAATATCGGGAACATCAATCGGTGACGGCATATAATCAACAACGGCATCCAATAATTTTTGCACACCTTTATTACGGTAAGAAGTCCCGCAAACAACAGGAATGATTGAATTTGAAATTGTACCTATTCGGATACATTTTTTTATATCTTCAACCGTAAGTTTTCCTGTTTCGAGATATTTATCCATAACATCGTCGTCGAATTCGGCAATCGCTTCAAGTAATTCTTCACGATATTTTGCGGTCAATTCTTTCATGTCCTCGGGGATTTCTTCTTGTCTAATATCTTTGCCCAAATCATCATAGTAAACATAGGCCTTATTTTCAACAAGGTCAACAACACCTTTAAATTCATGTTCTGACCCTATAGGTAATTGTATTGGGACAGCGTTACATTTCAAACGGTCTCGCATCATATCGACAACGCTTAAAAAATTCGCCCCCATAATGTCCATCTTGTTGACATAAGCCATTCTGGGCACACCGTAAGTGTCTGCTTGACGCCATACGGTTTCAGATTGCGGCTCTACTCCGCCTTTTGCACAAAAAACGGTAACAGAACCATCCAACACACGTAAAGAACGTTCTACTTCAACAGTAAAATCAACGTGCCCCGGTGTGTCGATAATATTAATTCTATGGTCATTCCAAAAAGCAGTAGTCGCAGCTGAGGTAATTGTAATACCTCTTTCCTGCTCCTGTGCCATCCAGTCCATAGTGGCGGCACCTTCGTGCACTTCGCCTAATTTATGAGTCTTACCGGTAAAAAATAAAATGCGTTCACTTGTTGTCGTTTTTCCGGCATCAATGTGAGCCATAATACCAATATTACGGGTAAGCTCCAATGGTATCTCTCGTGGCATATAACCTCCGTGACAATTGACAATTGACAATTGAGAATTGACAGTTATTTTAACCGAAAATTACTACTTAGCAATTTGAAATTGTCTTAATTAGAAAATTTTTATATTAATTTTTCCGCAAGGTAAAATTTGACAATGAACACAAGAAAATCAACAATTACATTTTAAAAATCATCGCCGAAGGCGATTCCATAACTGTCAATTCTCAACAGTATAACAATTAATACAAGAAAATTAACAATTACATTAACTGTCAATTCTCAATTGTCAATTGTCAATTGACATCACCAGCGGAAATGCGCGAAAGCTTTGTTTGCTTCTGCCATTTTGTGGGTGTCGTCACGTCTTTTTGCAGCTCCGCCTACACCGTTAATTGAATCTAACATTTCTGCCGCTAAACGCTCTTTCATTGTTTTTTCATTGCGTTTGCGTGAAAAGAATGTTAACCATCTTAAACCCAGTGTTTGACGTCTGTCCGGACGAACTTCAATCGGAACTTGATATGTCGCACCACCAACGCGGCGCGCTTTTACTTCCAACACAGGCATAATGTTTTCTAAAGACGCTTGGAAAACCTCCAAGGGTTCTTTGCCTGTTTTTTCTTTTACAATTTCAAAAGCACCATAAACTATTTTTTGTGCGACACCTTTTTTACCGTCAAGCATAATGCTGTTTATCAAACGTGTTACTAATTTTGATTTATACAGCGGATCGGGCAAAACGTCGCGTTTAGGAATACTCCCTCTTCTCGGCACTTTACTTCCCTCCTTCAAAATACAAAACAAATATACGATGAACAATGAATGATGAACAATTAACAATGCATAATTCATAATGCATAACTAATAATTAAAAATAAAAAATGATATTTATTATTTGCTATCTGTTATTTATTATCTGTTATCTGTTACCTGTCATCTGTTACTTGTTATCTGTTACCCGTTTTGCTTTCATGAATTCTTTGGTACTCGTCAGTATAAATACCTTCGTTGTGCCAAAAGACAGTATCAGTATAAAATGAATATTCCTTATATTTTAAGCTGTCTTTCAGCGTTTTTTAACTTTTTTGTTACTGACCATTTGCGGTTGAATATTATTTCTTAGGTCTTTTTGTTCCGTATTTGGAACGAGACTGACCACGGTCCGCAACGCCTTGTGAGTCCAAAGTACCGCGTACGATATGATAACGCGTACCGGGTAAGTCTTTAATACGTCCGCCGCGTACAAGCACCACACTATGCTCTTGTAAATTATGACCAATTCCGGGGATATAAGCGGTAACTTCAATTCCGTTACTTAGACGTACCCTTGCGACTTTACGCAAAGCGGAGTTCGGTTTTTTCGGTGTTAAAGTTTTTACTGTTGTACACACACCGCGTTTTTGCGGAGAAAAACTTTCGGTATTTTGCTTTCTCAAAGAATTTAATCCTTTTAATAAAGCAGGGGCAGTAGACTTTTTAACCGCAACAGAACGTCCTTTACGAACCAACTGGTTAAATGTCGGCATTTTTTCACCTCCTTATTATATACGATTGCGAGGCAATCGAAGTGGTCAGCGGTCAGTGACCAGTGGTCAGAAATATATTATATAAATTTTTATATCTGATTATTAATCACCGAACACTATTATTGTATATTTTACAACAAACCACTAACATTTTACATTGTATGCGAGATATTGTCAAGTTAACAAATTGTAAACAAATCAACATTATTTACAGCTAATGCCTTAAATTTGGGTCATATATCAAATAAGTTGACAGATGTAGGGGCGATCTCCGATCGCCCGCGGCAAAAAGGTTATTACAATACTAATCGGCGGGCGATCGGAGATCGCCCCTACAAGTGCCATCAACAACTTCGACACATGACTTAAATTTTTATGTTGTTTGCATTTCTTCTGTTTTTTCGACTCCTTGGGTTTCTTCTGATTTGATTTCTTCTGTTTCCTCTTTTGCTTCTAATTCTTCTGTCGCCTCTAATTCTTTATTATCGTCATTTTCATTTGTTGCTTCTAATTCTTCGTTATCGTCATTTTCTTCTGTCGCTTCTAATTCTTCGTTTTCTTCTACTTCTTCATTTTTTAATAATTCTTTATATTCTTCGGTTTCTTCTATTTCTACACCGGAATATACATCCATTCCTGTTCCGGCGGGAATAAGTTTACCGATAATTACATTTTCTTTCAATCCCAACAATGGGTCTATTTTTCCTTTTATTGCCGCATCTGTTAGTACACGGGTAGTTTCTTGGAATGATGCCGCCGACAAAAAGCTTTCTGTTGCAAGTGATGCTTTTGTGATTCCCAACAACACCGGAATTAATTCCGCTTTTTGCTTTTCTTCTCCTGTTTCGGCATTTTCACGTTCTATACGGCGGTTTTCGCGTTCCGCATCTACACGTTCTACTACTGTACCCGGTAATAATTCCGTGTCGCCTTCGTCTTCGACTCTTACTTTACGCATCATTTGACGGACAATAATTTCTATATGCTTGTCATTAATGTCAACACCTTGCATCCTGTACACTTTTTGTACTTCTGCAATGAGATAGTTTTGTACTTCTTGTTCTCCTTTGACCGCTAAAACATCATGCGGGTTAACAGAGCCTTCGGTGAGTGCATCACCTGCGGTGATTTTGTCGCCTTCGGCTACTTTTATTCTAAATCCGTATGGAATTGAATATGAACGTTCATCTCCGTCTTCGGTTGTTACAAAAATATGTCTTGTGTGTTTGATTTCACCAATTCGAACTTCACCGGAAACTTCAGTGATTATAGCGGAACTTTTTGGACGTCTGCCTTCAAACAATTCTTCAACACGCGGCAAACCTTGTGTAATATCTTCAACCGATGCAATACCGCCTGTTCGGAAAGTACGCATGGTGAGCTGTGTGCCCGGTTCACCGATAGATTGTGCTGCGATGATTCCTACCGCTTCACCTACGCCGACGTGCTTACCGTTAGCAAGGTTCGCTCCATAACATTTTGAACAAACACCATGTTTCGCTTCACAACCCAACACAGAGCGGATTTTCACATGAGTTATACCGTTTTTAATAATTAAATCTGCATCGTCATCATTTATCAATTTTTCTTTTGAAATCAACAAATCGCCGTTGCTGTCAAACAAATCGTCTATCAGATAACGTCCTACAAGACGTTCGAACATGGGTTCAATTAATTCATTGCCTTCGCGAATTTCATAAACTATTATACCTCTGTCTGTTCCGCAGTCATTTTCGCGAATAATAACTTCTTGTGAAACATCGACAAGACGGCGAGTTAAATAACCCGAGTCCGCAGTACGGATAGCAGTATCCGCAAGCCCTTTTCTCGCACCCCGTGATGAAATAAAATATTCAAGTACATTAAGTCCCTCACGGTAATTTGCACGAATGGGAATTTCTATTGTAACCCCTGTGGTGTTTGCGATAAGTCCGCGCATTCCCGCAAGCTGACGTATTTGGTTAACACTACCCCTTGCTCCTGATTCCGCCATCATGCTTATAGGATTATAAGGGTCTAAGTTTTCAGTTAATGCTTCCGAAACTTTTTTTGTGGTTATATCCCATGTTTCAATAACCATGGAATAACGCTCATCGTTTGAGATAAGTCCGCGGCCGAAATGTTTGTTGATTTTTGTTATTTCGTTTTCGGCATCTTTCAGCAATTTTGCTTTTTGCGGCGGAATTACAGCATCCGAAACAGCTATGGTAATAGCGCCTTTGGTGGAATACTTGAATCCCATTTCTTTGATTTTATCCAATAATATCGCAGTTCTTGATGTGCCATGCACTTTGATACAACGGTCAACAATGTTGCCGAGTTTCTTACTGTCAACTTTGAACATAATTTCAAGGTCAAACATAGTTTCCGGGTCGGTACGGTCAACAAATCCCAAATCTTGCGGTATATATTCATTGAAAATAATCTGCCCTGTTGTAACTGTAATCAATTTTGATTTCATGCCGTCGGGAGTCTGTCTGTGCACGCGTACTTTTATTGAGGCTTGAAGTGATATTTCTCCTTCGTTATATGCCATTATCGTTTCATTGAAATCACGGAAAACTTTACCTTCGCCTTTTTCGCCTTTTTTAACAATAGTTAAATAATATGACCCCAATACCATGTCTTGTGTCGGAACAACAACAGGACGTCCGTCGGAAGGTTTTAGTAAGTTACCGAAAGCGAGCATTAAAAACTTTGCTTCGGCTTGTGCTTCGGCGGATAACGGCACATGAACGGCCATTTGGTCGCCGTCAAAGTCGGCATTATATGCAGTACAAACCAAGGGATGTAGTTTTAAAGCACGTCCTTCTACTAATACAGGTTCAAACGCTTGTATACCAAGTCTGTGCAATGTGGGAGCACGGTTAAGCAGCACAGTATGTCCTTTGATAACTGTTTCGAGAGCATCATATACTTCGATTTTCGCACGTTCTACCATTTTTCGTGCGCTTTTTATATTATTGGACGCACCGCTTTCTACCAAGAGTTTCATAACAAAAGGCTTGAAAAGCTCCAACGCCATTTCTTTAGGCAGTCCGCACTGATACATTTTCAATTCCGGCCCAACAACGATAACCGAACGCCCTGAATAGTCAACACGTTTACCGAGAAGATTTTGTCTGAAACGCCCTTGCTTTCCTTTTAACATATCTGACAATGATTTTAAAGGTCTGTTATTCGGGCCTGTTACAGGTCTTCCGCGGCGGCCGTTGTCTATTAACGCATCTACTGCTTCTTGCAGCATACGTTTTTCATTTCTTACAATAATGTCGGGTGCGTGCAATTCTATCAGTCTTTTCAAGCGATTGTTGCGGTTTATAACACGGCGGTATAAATCGTTTAAGTCACTTGTAGCAAATCTTCCGCCGTCAAGTTGCACCATCGGACGAATATCGGGAGGAATAACAGGAATCGTTTCCATAATCATCCATTCGGGTTTGTTCCCGGAAAAACGGAAAGCGTCTACAACTTCCAAACGACGTAACATTTTCACGCGTTTTTGCCCTGAGGCTGTCAATAATTCTTCTTTTAACTCTATTGCTAATTTTTCGAGGTCTAAATCTGCCAAGAGTTCTTTTATCGCTTCCGCACCCATACCTGCTTTGAAATCATCTTCATATTTTTCTTTCATATCAAGATGTTCTTTTTCGGTTAGAAGCTGTCCTTTTTCCAGTGTTGTGTCGCCCGGTTCGATAACAATATATTTAGCGAAATATAATATTTCTTCCAAACGGCGAGGTGAAATATCCAAAATCAACCCCATGCGTGATGGAATCCCTTTAAAATACCATATATGAGAAACAGGAGCGGCAAGCTCAACATGACCCATACGTTCTCTTCGAACTTTGGAACGGGTAACTTCAACGCCGCATTTATCGCATATTTTGCCTTTATATCTAAGACGTTTATATTTACCGCAATGACATTCCCAGTCTTTTTGCGGCCCAAAAATACGTTCACAAAACAGACCGTCTTTTTCCGGTTTGAGGGTACGATAATTTATAGTTTCAGGCTTTTTTACTTCACCCAACGACCATTCTCTTATTTGATCTGAATTGGCAAGTCCTATTTTTATAGAATCGAACACATTAATTCCCAAATTTCATTTCCCTCTTTCTAAATAATTTTCAGCCCTCTTTCTCAAAAGAGGATGCCGCGTAAGCGGCGGTCATGTGTCAAAATTGTTGATGGCACTTGTAGGGGCGATTTCCAATCGCCCGCCGATTAGTATTGTAATAACCTTTTTGCCGCGGGCGATTGGAAATCGCCCCTACATCTGTCAACTTATTTGATACATGACCTAAGCGGCGGAGGTTGCCTAAATAAGTTCCACTGAATCCTCTACACTGTCTTCTTCGTTATATTCAACTTGGTCACTTTCTATATCGCTGTCAATATCGGCAACATTTTCGTCGTCGCTTAAACTACCGTCGGGGTATTCTCTTATTGTGTAATCTTCCATGTCTTCTGCGGCTTCAACCCCTACAAAAACTTCATCGTCAACATTATTGATTCCCAAATCGTTGTCTTCTTCGAAAGTTTGTTTCAAGTCAATTTCTGTATTTTCTTTGTTAAGAACTTTTACATCCAATCCCAGCGATTGCAATTCTTTTATCAAAACTTTAAACGCCTCGGGTGCGCCGGGTTTAGGTATATTTTGCCCTTTTACTATAGATTCATAGGTTTTTACTCTGCCGACGACATCATCGGATTTTGTTGTTAAAATTTCTTGTAAGGTATATGCCGCTCCGTATGCTTCCAGTGCCCAAACTTCCATTTCACCGAAACGCTGTCCGCCGAATTGTGCTTTACCGCCCAAAGGCTGTTGAGTAACCAACGAATACGGCCCTGTGGAACGGGCGTGTATTTTATCATCAACAAGATGATGCAATTTCAAGAAATACATATATCCCACTGTTATGGGATTATCAAAAGTTTCACCGGTTCTTCCGTCATAAAGAACGGTTTTGCCGTCTTCATTTATACCGGCTTTTTTGAAACATTTGCGAATATCGGATTCATGTGCTCCGTCAAATACCGGAGTCATAATATGCCAACCCAACGCTTTTGCCGCAAAACCAAGATGCACTTCCAACACTTGTCCTATATTCATACGGGATGGAACACCCAAAGGATTCAACACAATGTCAACAGGTGTGCCGTCCGGTAAGAAAGGCATATCTTCTTGAGGTAAAATTCTGGAAATAACGCCTTTATTTCCATGACGTCCCGCCATTTTGTCGCCTACGCTGATTTTACGTTTTTGTGCGATATAACAACGCACAACCATATTTACCCCCGGGCTTAATTCTTCGCAGTTTTCACGGTTGAATACTTGAACTTTTACAATCGTTCCATATTCACCGTGAGGTACTTTTAATGATGTATCACGAACTTCGCGGGCTTTTTCACCGAATATAGCGCGCAACAATCTTTCTTCGGCAGTAAGTTCTGTTTCACCTTTCGGAGTTACTTTACCTACCAATATATCGCCTGCCTGCACTTCTGCACCTACGCGGATAATTCCGCGTTCGTCAAGGTCTTTTAATGAATCTTCACTTACATTGGGAATTTCGCGGGTGATTTCTTCTGGTCCTAATTTTGTATCTCTTGCTTCGAGTTCGTATTCTTCCATGTGAATTGATGTGAAAACATCTTCACGCACTAAATTTTCATTTATCAAAATCGCATCTTCATAATTATAACCTTCCCAGTTCATAAATGCGATAAGAACATTTTTACCAAGACTTATTTCGCCGCTGTCAGTTGCAGGGCCATCTGCAATAACTTGACCTTTTTCAATTTTTTCGCCTATATTAACAATAGGATGATGATTAACGCAAGTACTTTGATTCGAACGGTTAAATTTAATTAATTTGTATGTGTCATGTGACCCGTCAATTTTTTTAATCATAATTTCGTTTGCTGTAACTTTAGTCACGATTCCGTCATTTTTTGCAATAACAACAACACCGGAGTCCAACGCCGCTTTATATTCCATTCCTGTGCCGACAATAGGACGTTCGGTTTTCAGCAAAGGCACTGCTTGCCGTTGCATATTCGCACCCATCAAGGCACGGTTGGCATCGTCATTTTCCAAGAAAGGTATCATTGCCGTCGCAACAGAAACAACCATTTTCGGGGAAACATCCATGAAGTCTACACGTTCGCGTTCAACTTCGATGATTTCATCACGCCATCTTGCGTTAACTCTGCTGTTTTTAAAAGTCATGTCGTCATTCAAAGGTTCGTTCGCTTGTGCGACAACATAATTATCTTCGACATCCGCTGTCATATATTCAACTTCGTATAGTGCTTGCCCTGTTTTTTTGTCTACACGTCTGAAAGGAGCTTCGATAAATCCGTATTCGTTTATTTTAGCAAATGTCGCAAGATATGAGATAAGTCCGATGTTCGGGCCTTCCGGAGTTTCTATCGGGCACATTCTGCCATAATGTGAATAGTGCACATCACGCACTTCGAAACCTGCACGGTCACGAGAAAGTCCGCCCGGACCTAAGGCCGAAAGACGGCGTTTGTGGGTAAGTTCTGCAAGAGGATTTGTTTGATCCATAAATTGTGATAACGGACTTGACCCAAAAAATTCTTTAAATGCCGCCACAACAGGACGTATATTAATTAATGCTTGCGGAGTTACAACGTCCATGTCTTGTGCTTGTAATGTCATACGTTCACGGATAACTCTTTCTGTTCTCGCAAGACCGACACGGAATTGATTTTGTAAAAGTTCACCTACTGAACGTATACGGCGGTTTCCTAAGTGGTCAATGTCGTCGACATTGCCTAAATCATATGCAAGGTTATTTATATAATTAAATGATGCAAATATATCATCTCTTATTACGTGTTTGGGAATCAAACTGTCACGGCGTTCTTTAAAAGTTTTTATTAAAAGTTCTTCATCATCGCCGCATTCTTCAAGTATTTCTTTTAATGTGCTAATTCTTACAGATTCGTTAATGCCGATTTCGCCGCAATTAAAGCTTACAAATTTTTGAGGATTTACCATTTTGTTTGACATAACCTTAACTTCTTTTTCTTCTGCTTCGACATAACAAACGCAGACTCCTGCCGCCTCTATTTCTAAAGCGCGGGCATGAGTTAGTTTTTCTCTTGCATCGGCGACAACTTCTCCTGTCAATTCGCTTACCGCAGGTTGGGTTAAAGTTCTTCCGGAAATTCTTCCGGAAATAGCAAGTTTTTTATTGTATTTATAACGTCCGACTTTTGATAAATCATAACGGCGGTCATCATAAAACAAATTGCGTAAATGTGTCACCGCACTGTCAACGGTTGGAGGCTCTCCCGGGCGTAATTTGCGGTATACTTCTAATAAAGCATCTTCGCCGTTTTTCGTACCGTCTTTGGTGTTGATTGTTTGCACAATACGTTCGTCATCACCAAAAATTTCCAACAATTCGCTGTCTGAGCCTATATAACTTGTTAAAGCATCGGTTTCGTCTTTCCAGTCTATATCTTTGATTTTCAACAATGCACGAATTAAAACCGTAACGGGGATTTTACGGTTTTTGTCTATACGAACATAAAATATATCATTAGAATCTGTTTCTGCTTCTAACCATGCGCCTCTGTTCGGAATAATAGTCGACTGCCATTTTTTCTTACCTGTTTTGTCATATTCAAAACTATAATACACACCCGGTGAACGCACAAGCTGTGATACAATTACACGTTCTGCGCCGTTAATAACAAAAGTGCCGTTTTCCGTCATCAACGGAAAATCACCCATAAATATTTCCTGTTCTTTTATTTCGCCTGTTTCTTTGTTTATCAAGCGGACATTGACTCTCAACGGAGCGGCATATGTTACATCACGTTCTTTACATTCTTCGATGGTATATTTTGGGGCATCTTCCAAACGGTAACCCAAAAATTCCAACAACAAATTACCGGTATAGTCGGTGATTTGCCCCATATCCCTAAATACTTCTTTTAACCCTTCATCTAAAAAATTCTTATAAGAATTTTTTTGGACTTCGATAAGGTTGGGTTCTTTTAAAACTTCTCCGATTTTCGCAAAACTCATACGCTCGTTTTTGCCGAGTTTAACAGGTTTCACATTAATCATGCACTCGTTCGCACAAAATAAATTTATTATATGCGAACCCGTCCCCCTTTTTTATATATTTTAGGTTTTAATTGTTTCATTTTTTTACTGTGTTCTCATGTTTTTTACATAATTTGATAAATTATGACTTCGAAAGAAAGGCACATTTACCCATCTTATACATAATTTATTATTATATAACATATCATTATAAGTTGTCAACCCTCGAAACTTCCAAATTATGAGCAAAATTTTTTAATTTTTTGTTAACTTTTTTGTTTTTAATATAATTTCATTTACGCTATTGCAAGTTTAATGCAAATATGTTATTATTAAAAAAGTGGTCAGTGGTCAGAATTTATAAAAACAATTTCAGGCAACCTCTGATCACTGTAATTGCATTTCGCAATTACCCGCCTAAAACAATTTTAAAAAAGGAATGGTAATATTTATGTCTAAAAATTATTGTATTTTGGAAAAAACAAAAAAACTTTTAGCGATGTTTATTGTGCTTATAATGCTTTTATCATTATCTTCAACATTTTTTATCACAAAAACAAAAGCAACGGGAAATATTGCAGGCTTTTCCGAAACAGATGATTCTTTAAAAGTTCATTATGCATTTGACGATGGAATGAACATAAAAGATTCGAGCGGAAACGAAAAAGATGCTAAAATTTACGGAACTTGCGAAACAGGGACCGGTGTTTCAAACGGAGCTGTTTTATTAAAAGGCGGATATATACATATGCCCTCCGATATATTACGTGACGGACAAACTAATTTTACAGATTTAACGGTTTCTATCTGGATAAATCCATTATCCAACACATCTGCAATGAGAGCGTGGTGTATAGGCAATAACGAACAAAACTTTTTGAACTTATTCGCTCCGTTGGAAGGCAGCAGATATGCCAGCGCATTAAGAATTAACGACAATCCTTCAAGAATTGAAACTGCTAACGGCACATTCAAACAAAATACATGGAGTAATATTGTCGTAACATATACAGAAGCAAATAACGGCACTATCAGCATATATGAAAACGGAGTATTACTGCAAAGCGGGTCAACCGGCGGTAAAAAAGTTTCTGATTTGGGGCTTGTCACAAATGCTTTAATCGGACGCGCACAATTTGGACGCGACCCGGATTTTTACGGCTATGTTGATGATTTTAGGATATATAACAGAGCATTACCGCAAAATGAAATCGCCGAATTATCAAGCGATGGCATACAAAGTCTTTTAGAGCAAAAAGCGGAAAGCCTTGACCTTGCTGCACATAATGGTATAGTTAATTTAAACGGTGTCGCTCAAAATTTAAATTTTATGACCCCTGCGTCTATCAACGAAACAAGCGCTCAAATTACATGGACGTCAGACAATACAAATGTAATTTCAAACACAGGTGTTATAACTCCTGTCACAGAAAATACAGAAGTAAATTTGAAAGCGACTTTGTCAAGAGCAGGCAAAACAGCGGAAAAAGATTTCAAAATTACCGTCGTTCCAACAGGAACAGTAACAGTTGATAACATTGTTGATATTCACACAGTTATCGGACGTGCTCCTGTTCTTCCTGCAAAAATCACAACAAACGAAAGCACAAGAGTTGCCGATGTAACATGGGATGCAATAACTTCACAGCAATATGCTTTTGCAGGAGAATTTACGGCTGCAGGTAAAATTACAGATACAGAAATTGCCGTTTCCGTTAAAATTATAGTAGATTCAACTTTAATGGAAAATCCTATTATAAGACCCGGTTCTGCGGGTGGTTCTCCCGATCCGTTTATCGCATTCAAAGACGGTTGGTATTATTATGTACGCCATGATTTTAACAGGGGTGTTACTGTTTCAAAAGCACAAAGACTTCAAGATATAGAAGCCGCTCCAAGAGTGACGGTTTATACAGGACCTACAGGAACATCATACCCCTTCCCGGGGTCCGGTCCATTTTGGGCGCCGGAGATTCATTTTATAGATAATAATTGGTATATTTACGTGACAATCGGCGATGCTCCGAACGACCGCCCGGGAAATTTAGGAAACCACAGAATGTGGGCGTTGGAATGTACAGACCCGACAGACCCCCAAGCTCCTTATATCCTCAAAGGAAAACTTGCTCCAACAAGGCAAAATAATTCCGGAGAATGGGAAATTGACCCTGCTCAAGACAGATGGGCAATAGACGGCACTATTTTGCAAAGTGAAAACGGTAAAAATTATTTTATATGGTCAGGTTGGCCCGGCGGTGATAACGGAGAGCAAATATCATATATTGCAGAAATGCTTAACCCATGGACATTAAAAGGCGACAGAACAATCCTTTCCAGACCCGAGCAAAGATGGGAATTGAGAGGTTATAATGAAACAGACAACCCCAAACTTTACATACACGAAGGACAGCAAATTCTTCAGCGTGACGGGAAAGTTTATATGTTTTATTCCGCAAATCCAAGTTATAATGATTGGTATGCGACAGGAGTTTTAATCGCTGATGATAACCAGCCCGATTTAACAGACCCTTCTGTATGGACAAAACACCCGGGGCCATTGCTTATAAATTCACTTGACCCGACAGAAATGGTTTATGGTCCGGGACACGGAATGATATTGCCGTCACCGAATGGAGAAGAATATTGGTTTATATATCATGCTTTCCAAGAATCAGATAGAGGTTGGATAGACAGAAGTGCGAGAGCTCAAAAAATTACTTTTGATGATGAGGGTATTCCTGTTTTCGGCAATCCGATACCTTTCGGTGAATTAATAAAACAACCGTCAGGAACGCCGAATGTTATCGCTGGCAAATATGAAGCAGAAGATGCAACAATAACAATAAACGGCAGTAATACACAAATCATGTCTAATTTTAGAAGAGCTTCCGGCGGAAAAGCAGTTCGTCTTGTCGGAACAGGTGTATTAGAATTTGACATTGATGTTCCCATAAGAGGAGAATATTCGCTTTCATTGCAGGGAAATTCGCCGATAAGAGCGGCTTTTTGCAACAAAACCTTAACAGTTAACGGCACTGATATGCCAATTCGTTTTGTCGGAACAAACGGCGATGAAAGCGATATATGGCTGCCCTCACATGACCCATCAGAGGGCAAAAGAAGAGGTGAGGGCATAGTTGTAAATTTGACAAAAGGTGAAAATAAAATAACCGTAAAAGCAGGAACAAGCGAAGATGCCGCTGCAGATATTGATTATTTGTATTTAGTTTTATTACAAGAAGATTTATCGCCGCCAAAAATTTCACAAAACCCTCCCGCCACTCCTGTTCTAAGTGCAAAAACACACGACAGTGTTATTTTAACAACAATAGAAAACGCACAATACCGCGTAAATAACGGCGCATGGCAAGCAACCCCTGATTTTAGTGGATTAACTCCGAATACAACATATACATTCCAAGCACGCTTTTCTGAAACCGAAACACACTACGCGTCTAATCCAAGCGAAATTTTGTCGGTAATAACAGAAAAGGGCGAACAAGAACTTCCCGCCGCCCCAACATTAGCATCAAGAACATCAACACAAATTGTGTTAAATACAATCGAGGGAGCAGAATATAGCAAAGATAACGGCACAACATGGCAAGATCCAACTAATTTTGCAGAACTAACCCCCGACACAGAATACAGTTTCGTAGCAAGAATGAAAGAAACAACCACACATAACGCATCACTCGCAAGTGCGGTATTCACAACAAAAACTGATGCAGAAATAACAGGTAAACAAGAGCAAACCCCACCTGCCGCACCAACGTTAGCATCAAGAACTTCAACACAAATAATTCTAATTGCAATACCAAACGCACAATATCGCAGAGGAAACGGTGCATGGCAAACTTCTCCAATATTTACAGGATTAAACCCGAATACATCATACACTTTCCAAGCATATTTCCCGGAAACAGAAACACATTATGCTTCAAATGTAAGTGCAGTTTTCACCGTATCAACAACAAAAGCAACCCGAGCGAAACCGTCCGCACCAAGATTGCGTTCAAAAACACATAACAGCATAACTTTACGAACAGTAACAAACGCACAATACCGCAGAGGAAACGGCACATGGCAGACATCCCCGATTTTTAGAGGATTAACCCCCAATACAAAATACAACTTCCAAATAAGAATAAGAGAAACCACAACACACAACGCATCTCCTGTAAGCAACACATTCACAACAACGACAAACAGACAGCGCTTAGCGACCCCAAAAAGCTTAAAATTAACAAAAAACCGCGTAACATGGCGTAACGTAAAAAACAACAACGGCTACACATTAAGAATTTTGCAAAGAAACAAAGTTATAAGAACAGCACAAATCCGCAGGAATACCACACGTTTTAATGTCCCGAAAAACTTATTAAAAAGAAACGGACGTACCTACAAATTCACTCTCGTTGCAAAGGGTAAAGGAAAATTTTCAAATTCAAAAGTTGCAAAAAGCAATGATTATATTATATTTTATTGAGAATTGACACTTTTAGATAGTAAATGATAGATATTAGACAATTTTTGTTGACGTGAGGTTTTTATGGGTAAAACAAGATTTGCATAACAACAAAAATTAGATTTTAGATTTTAGACGATATAAACAACAATTTTAGGATTATGAGAAGTACAAACCCTCGGAACGCAGACGCTTGATTGGAAGCGGCAACATTCAAAATCTCACCCACCGCTAAGGGGCGGCGGCGTAACACAGAGCCACGATAGAAGCTCAGGGGGTTTTTAGGGGGAACGCCTAAACGATTTTTGCTTACTTTGTATCGTTACAAAGTAAGTGCCCGTCGCGGCATGAGCGACAAACAAACTTCTACGTTGAAGTCAGCGGTTAAAAAGATTTTATTTACTTTTATAAAAAGTAAATGCCATTTCGCGGCACAAGCGAAAAACAAACTTCTCTGCTGAAGCCAGCGGTAAGAAAGATTTTGCTTACTTTTCCACAAAAAGTAAGTGCCATTTGCGGCAAGAACGAAAAACATTTTGCTTACTTTTTCAAAAAGTAAGTGCCATTCGCGACATGAGCGAAAAAAAGGAGAAAACACTTGAAAACTCATGGATTTACCCATAAATACGGCGATAATGTCGATACTGACGTTATCATCCCTGCACGTTATTTGAATACACCCAACCCTTCGGAACTTGCGGTGCATTGCATGGAAGATATTGACCCTAATTTTACATCAAAAGTAAAAAAAGGCGATGTTATCGTTGCACTTAATAATTTCGGTTGCGGTTCTTCGCGTGAACACGCTCCTGTTGCAATAAAAGAATGCGGTATATCCTGTATTATCGCCGCAACTTTTGCGCGGATTTTTTACCGTAACGCAATAAACATCGGATTACCTATATTGGAATGTCCGAAAGCCGCAGAAAAAATCGAAAACGGCGACGAAATAGAAATTGATTTTGACAGCGGTATTATAAAAAACATAACCAAAACCGAAAATTATCAAGCTAACCCTTTCCCCGAATTTATAAAAAAAATCATAAACAAAAACGGATTATTAAACTCTATCTCCGAAAAGTGATGTATGCACACCCCCGCCCAAGGCGGGGGTGTGTATACACGAAAAAATCCTAAATCCTAAATCCTATTAATATGCGGGCGGCAGATTGCCACCCCTACAAATCCAATTTTTTTAATTTCTGACATTGATTCCCTAATTTTTGCGTTGACGCAATTTTAATTTAACATAAATGTGTCGCGAAAGCAAAAATTGTTTGTTGACGTTATTTACTAATTCCTAATTTTTGTTGCTGTGCAAATTTCAATTTATTAACAAGATTTCGTGACAACAAAAATTGTCCTATTTCCTGCGAAAGGATGAGCTTATGAGTTCTTTATTGATAAAAAACGCAAGTGTAGTTTCTCCTATTTATGATGTAGTAAAAAGACAGGATATATATATACAAGATGGCATTATAAAGTCTATATTCCCCGATATTAATATAACTGCGGATAATGTTATAGATGCAGAGGGTTTACACGCTTTCCCCGGATTTATCGACATTCATGTGCATTTGCGTGACCCCGGGTTTACACATAAAGAAGACATTATTACAGGATGTGACGCGGCGGCGGCGGGTGGAATAACTACTCTTGTATGTATGGCAAACACTTCCCCTGTTGCCGATAATACCGAAGTTTTGGAATATATTATAAATAAAGCAGAAGATGCCAAAGTGAAAGTTTATCCGATTGCCGCTGTTACGAAAAATCTTGAAGGTAAAGAATTGACAGATTTCGCAACATTAAAAAATGCAGGAGCAATAGCTGTTTCAGACGACGGTCATCCGATTGAAGACGAAAATGTTATGGAAAAAGCGTTGGAACTTGCCTGCGAATTGGATTTACCGCTCTTTTCTCATTGTGAAGATTTAAAAATAGTAAAAGACGGTATTATAAATCACGGCATTATAAGCGAAAAATTAGATGTCCCGGGGATTCATCATGACAGCGAGGACAATATCACCGCAAGAGAAATAGCTTTAGCGGAAAAAACAGGAGCAAAAATACATATCCAACACGTTTCAACTAAAAAATCCGTGGAATTAATTTTAGATGCAAAAATAAGAGGTATAAATATAACCGCTGAAACCGCTCCGCATTATTTCGCACTTACTGAAGATGAATTGTTGAAAAAAGATGCGGATTTTCGCATGAATCCCCCTTTGCGTACCCAAGAGGACACAGAAGTTATTTTGCAAGGATTAAGCGACGGGATAATAGATTGCATTGTCACCGACCACGCTCCCCACTCTCCCGAAGAAAAAGCCGATTTTCTCACCGCCCCCAACGGAATTGTAGGATTAGAAACATCTTTCGCCGTTACATTGACATATTTGTATTATAAAAGCAATTTTAGTTTAATGGAAATTGCACGGTTGATGTCACAAAATGCCGGGATTATTTTGGATATTCCTCATTGTATAATGCAAGAAGGGTGTATTGCCGATATAGCATTAGTGGACATAAACAAAAAATGGACAGTAGACCCCCAACAATTCCGTTCAAAATCTCGCAATACCCCTTTTAAAGGGCAAGAATTGACCGGAAAAGTGATAACAACAATAAAAAACGGTGAAATTATCTATTGGGGATTATAGTAAATTAACTTAAAAACGGTAATATAAACAGATGGAGATTTTCGCGTATCTATATTACAGATGGAGATTTTTCGCGTACCTATATTACGGATGGAGATTTTTCGCGTACCTATATTACGGATGGAGATTTTTCGCGTACCTATATTACGGATGGAGATTTTTCGCGTATCTACACCCGCCATCGGCGGGTGTAGATACAATATATATTCTTTTGGAGGAATGGTATTATGATGACGATTTTATCGTTATTACCTATTGTTTGTCTGCTTGTTTGCTTAATTTTTATTAAACTTCCTGTAGCAAATGCCGGTGGAATTTCGTTGGGGGTTGCCCTTGTTATTGCGTTGTTTTTCTTTGGGCTTGATGCTTTTGGGTTATCTGTCGCAGTGGGGAAAGCTTTGTCGCTTGCGTTGTTTGTTTCGCTGATTGTGTGGTGTGCGCTTTTTTTATACCATATAGTCAGTGATTTTAAAGCTGTTGATGTTATTAATAAAAATATCGTTATTTTTATAGAAGATAAGTTTGTGCAATTTTTGCTGCTCTCGTGGTTATTCACAGGACTTATGCAGGGAATGGCAGGCTTTGGTGTTCCTATTGTTATAACAACTCCTATACTTATTGCACTCGGTTTTGATAAAATAAAATCTTTGACCGCAACATTAATGGGTCATTCATGGGCGGTAACTTTCGGCTCGATGGGCGCGGCTTTTTACATAATCCAGATGCTGCTCGATTCCCGCGGCGTTACATATGAAGATTTGGGAATCCCTATGTGGCTCTTTAACACTTGTGCCCATTTACTCACTGGGATCGGTGTTTGTTGGATATATGACGGACTCAAAGGCATAAAAAAAGGGTTGTCTTATGTATTACCTGTTTCGGCAATAATGGCAGTAACCCAATATTTTACAATATATTTCGGTATGTATGCGATTGCAACATTAACCACAGCATTAAGCGGTTTAATCGCAATGTTTATTCTATACAAATTGCGTTCAAAGAGCAAAACGAAAATAAAATTATATTCCGATAAATTAAATTTATTCCAATCCATACTGCCATATGCGGTTATTCTCGGATTGTCTTTGGCGTTTTCGTTCTTACCGCAATTTTTAAAAGACATTTATATTTCTTTCGATTTTCCCGCAACCGTTACATCGTTAAATTTTGAAGTTTTGGCGGAAAGTGATTACGCTCCGATACGGTTGTTCGGACACCCTGCCGTTATATTACTGCTCGCTTCAGCCGTTGCGGTTATCACGTTTAAAAAAGCGAAAATATGGGATAATACTGTGTTTGTCGGCGCGATAAAAAAGACAGTCAAAAAGTGCGTTCCTGCTACTTTAGCATTAGTGGCATTAGGAAGTATGTCGTTAATAATGATGGATTCGGGTATGATGAATCAACTCGCACAATCGGTAGCCGATTTAACAGGAAGGTTTTATTCCATTTTTGCACCTGCAATAGGCGTGCTTGCCAGTTTCTTAACAGGAAACAATACCAATTCAAACGTAATGTTCGGTGTTTTCCAGTATACAATAGCAGAAAGATTAGATGTAAGCGGAGCAGTTATGGCGGCGGCACAATCAATTGGCGGTTCAATCGGCGTCGGAATCGGCCCTACCGTTGTATTAATGGGTGCAATCGCCTCAAAATTAGTCGGAAAAGAATCCGGGATTTTGAAAAAACTTATAATAATGATGTTTATTATCGCATTAATCATGGGTGGGGTAAATTATGTGTTATTGGAAGTAATTAAGTATGAATAATAATAAAAAAGGATGCGGAGCAACCGCCGAACGGGCCCATGCCATTTTAATTGCCGTTTTGTGCAAACTCCGTGCATGGGCATAAGTTTGGGTAGTGTAAAAAATTTAAAAAAACTACTTGACAAAAATAAGATTTAATTGTAAAATAACTTATATTGGTACTTATTTTATTATATATGTGCATATAATTATTTTAAGGCTATTAAGTATGAATAATACTCAAAATAAAAACGCGCAGCAACTACCGACGGGCCCATGCCATATTCATAACGATTTTGTGCAAACCCAGTGCATGGGCATAAGTTGAGGCACCATAGCCAAGCGGTAAGGCCGAGGTCTGCAAAACCTCTATGCCCCGGTTCAAATCCGGGTGGTGCCTCCAAAATGTGCCCTATCGGGCAATGAAAAATGAAGAATGAAGAATGAAAAATTAAAAATAAATGTTGCTAAGATATACAGCGGCACATTTTGTATTTTTCACTTTTCCTTTTTCACTTTTCATTCTTCATTTTTTATCTAATCAGAAAATTAGTAGAAAACGAAAAATAATAATTTAGGAATTAGGAGTTAGGTTTTAGGAATTAGGAGTAAAAACACGTGATTATGCGAACTTTTACCCTAAAGCCTGAAACTTAGCTTTTTATTATAAGGCTAATATTTTTAGGAGGCTAAAGATTGAAATGGACGTGGATTCGAGTCATATAGGTGTTTTTCAATTTTTAAATGAAAGTCGTTATGTTATGCAATTTATTGTTATACTTATTTTTGCGGCGGCGGCATTTATTTTTTCGTTTGTGCAAACGGCTGTTTTTAAATATAAAGATATATATTTAAAACAACCGGGCTATACACAAGATGATTTTGTTGAAAAAATAGCAAAATACGTAAGACGCCCGATTAAATTTAAACAGGAAATGAGTATAGGTCAAATTTTTTGTTTAATAATTTTGAATTTTCTTTTATCTGAATTTATTTATTTTCGCTATCTTTATGATCCTATTCATTTAACAATCACTACATTTTTTTCTTTCAAAGGCGATATTGATATTCCATTTGTACGTTTTATATTAAATAATATTTTTCTTGTTATATTTGTTGTACTATGTGTGTTATTGCTTATTATTTTATGTGTGCTTTTACCAAAAAGTCTTGCTGAAAAACACCCTGTAAAACCGTTGAAAGTTATCTTTCCTGTTTACAAAGCATTTTACTTCATTTTCAAGCCTGTAATTTTTATCACAATGGGGTTATTTTCATTATTAGAACGCGTTTTTAAAATCCACACCACCGAAAATTTAGTGCAAATAACAGAAAATGAAATTCGTATGCTTGTTGATGCGGTTGAAGACACCGTGATTGAAGAAAGTCAAAAAGAAATGATAAATAATATATTAGAATTTGACGATATAACCGCAGGTGAAGTTATGGTTCACCGTACAAATATCGCCGCGGCGTCTGTTGATTCTAATATAAGCGATATTATAGATATAATAACAAAAGAGGGCTTTTCCCGTATTCCGCTTTATCAAGAAGACATGGATAATATTACAGGGATTATTTATGCAAAAGATTTACTCTCTGTTGTCGGAAAAACTGCCGATGATTATCCGCTTTTATCCGAATTTATCCGCAAACCTCTTTTTATTCCCGAAAGCATGAAATGCGTCGATGTTTTCGAGCTTTTTTCAGAAAGCAAAGTTCATCTTGCAATCGTGGTTGACGAATATGGCGGCACAGCGGGAATGATTACAATGGAAAATATTTTGGAAGCTATCGTAGGTGCAATTCAAGATGAATACGACGATGAAGAAGACGATATAAAAAAATCAGACGACGGAACATATATTTTAAGCGGTGCGGCAAATTTAGAAGATTGTGCCGAAGAGTTGGGAATAAAAATAGACGAAAAACATGAATACGACACAATAGGCGGATTTATCACCGATTTATTAGGACGATTCCCTGCTGAAAACGAGCATCCCATTGTCGAATATGAAAATATAAAATTCACCGTATTACTAACAAAAGAACGCCGTATAGCAAAGGTAAAAGCAGTTCGAGTGATCAGTGACCAGAATATTGAGAATGACCAGTGATCAGTGATCAGATTTTCGAGTGGTCAGTGATTGGAATATCGCAAATGCGGCATTATCACATTTATGTGCGAATAAAAAAATGAATTTCGCAAACGCGGCATTATCACATTTATGTGCGAATAAAAAAATGAATTTCGCAAACGCGGCATTATCACATTTATGTGCGAATAAAAAAATGAATATTGCAAACGCGGCATTATCGCATTTATATGCGAATGAAAAAATGAATATTGCAAACGCGGCATTCTACCACCCGCCGCAGGCGGGTGGTAGAATGCCAGAAAAGGATTTTTTTATGTACGTTGGTAAATATCCTATTATTAAAAAAAATGAACTTGCAAAAGGAATTTTTGATTTTGTTATACATTGCCCTGAAATAGCACAAATTGCAACTCCGGGGCAATTTGTGCATATTTCGGCGGAAAGGTTTATGTTACGCCGTCCTATTTCGATATGTGAAATTGACAAAAAAGCAGGCACATTGCGGTTAGTGCTTGAAGTTCGCGGAAATGGCACAAAATCCATATCCGAATTACAAACAACAGAACACATGGACATTATCGCACCTTTGGGGAATGGATTTACTATAGATGTAAAGTATGAAAACCCATATGTAATCGGCGGCGGTATCGGCACACCACCGTTACTTGAATTATGCAAAAATTTAGATAATCCTGTTGCAATATTAGGGTTTCGCAACAAACAATCAGTTATATTACAAAACGATTTTGAAAAAATATCCAATCTATATATTTGCACCGATGAAAAATCCGAATATTTTCACGGAAATGCCATCGAACAATTAAATGAACTTTGCAAAAACAATATCCCGGATATAATATACACCTGCGGCCCTGCTCCCATGCTCGATGCGGCAATAAAATTTGCGGACAAGCATAAAATCCCCATACAAGTTTCCTTAGAAGAACGCATGGCTTGCGGCATAGGAGCGTGCTTAGTATGTGCGTGTAAAATCGTAAAAAACGGCAAAGAACACTACGCCCACGTATGCAAAGACGGACCGGTTATAACAGTTGACAATTGAAAATTGAGAATTGACAGTTATGGAAATAAGGGAGTACAAACTTTCGGAACGCAGACGCTTGATGGGAAGCGGCAACATTCAAAGTCTCACCCACCGCGGCATAAGCGAAACAGGAGATAAAAAATGTCTAACTTAAACATAAATATCGCAGGGGTTGAATTTAAAAACCCCTTAATTGCGGCATCTGGTTGTATTGGATTTGGCAGGGAGTATGAAAAGTTTTTTCCGCTTTCCGCT
>Ga0099364_10003118_pt1 | contig 25998 bp, 24 predicted proteins | sample TergutTh196P3_FD_73070 | JGI IMG/M metagenome (GOLD analysis project Ga0099364, IMG submission 73070) | Microcerotermes parvus P3 segment gut microbial communities from Pointe-Noire, Republic of the Congo - Th196 P3 | ecosystem: Host-associated > Arthropoda: Insects > Digestive system > Gut ...
ACTGCGACAAAGGCGTAGACATAAAAGTACAGCTTCCCGGCGGCGAACTGATTATCAACTACACAGATGACCGCGTTTTCATGACAGGCGACGCCGTTAAGGTGTATAACGGCGTTGTGGAGATTTAATTTACTTATTCTGATTCTTCTTTATTGTGTCCTTAAATATCTGATCCGCATCCAGTTTGTCATCTATTCCAAATACAGGGATAATGCCTTCACCTTTTTGGCTTCTGAATAATGGGCCGGGACGGGTTCCATAAGCCCAGCTATTTTCATAATTGATTATGTGGTCTAATACAGAAACCGCAGATAATGTAAAGAAAATAATAGAAGCGTTAATCCTTCTTTCCGGCGGCAAAAGCATATCCAGTCTTTTAGAAACAGGGTTAGGAACTTGGAAATTATAACTTTCCCACGGGTTGTTAATTCCATTGCAAGATGCTTTTGCAGAAGCTCCTCCTGCACGAATTCCATGCTCAATACCCATAGCAACGGCTGTAAGAATTTTTCTTATTTTTCTTATCAGGCTGTAAATAGGGACAACTTCATTTTTGGTAAATGGCGGCGGTCCAATCGATTCAAATTTATAGTATGGCAGAAAGTAAAGCCGCTTTATCCAGTGAAGTTCATTTAGGATTTTTCTGGCATACTGCGATGATCTTGATTCATTTGAATTTTCTAAAATACGGCAATATTCAGACAAGCGCGGAAGATAATCTTTGGAAAAACTGTCTTCTATGTACCGTCTCCAATTGTTTAAAGTTTCTCCCAATTCATCGCTTACTCTAACGGAGCTTCCGTCAGATCCTGTAATAATGCCAAAATTTATATAGCGCAGTCCAATAAAAAGATCATCTAAAATATTCATTAATACGGAAACTTGCTGTAATGGATCTGTAGGAGCAATTAATTCAAAACCGTGCCTCATGCTGTAAACATTTGCAAAATACGGGTAAAGATCCGGAAACTCATTTAGTTTATCCCATCCTGCCTGCGGGAAGATAGCTTCCAACGCATTCCGTCCCTGCTCCATAGCTTTTTGTTCTGCTCTTTCAGCATCTTCTTTTGCCTTGCGTTCAATTACTTTTGGATCATTGGGGTCTTCTTCCACCTTCACTTCTTCATCAGAAACTTCATCAGATAATTCTTCCGCTTCATCTTCTGCGCTTAAATTTTGCTGAAGAGCTTCAACATCAATGCTTTCAATCTGCTGAGGGCTTAAATCTGCGGCGTTCAATTGTTCTGCTTCTGTAACATCCAAGAAAGCCATAAACCGCCGCCGTCTTTCTATAAAGAATCTTTCATAATTAATAAATTTGTCTGATATAAGCTTCATTAAAAGCGGATACATTCCAAAATGAACATTCCGTCTAATATCCATTAATGATGCTATAATATTACGGATAATAACCTGATATTTGTCTTTTGCTTCTATTGGACTTTCTATGTAAAGGACTTTGTAAATAAGTTTGTATGCAGATTTAATATTATCGATGCTTAGATCATCCAGTATAAAAAGTGGTTTGTAAACTAACCTTAGAACATCAGAAAAATCTGAAACTTTTACAGCACGAGGGTGAGCTTGCAACTCTGCAATATTTTTTGCCAAATCTTCAATGTTCCAACTGCGCATGGTGTCCAAAATTTTATAAACAAATGGAGAAGCTCTTTTTAATTGATTGTTGCGTTTTTTGTTTGATTTTGGAAAAAGATTTCTTACAGCATTAACCAATCTTTCTATTTTGTTGTAATATTCATTCATGCGCTTGGTTACAAATCGCGGAAAAACATAATCAACGGGTTCTTTAAAGAAAGAAAAAATTGATGTTACAACCTGCATAGAACTTTTAATTTCAAATACAAGCTGCCCTGCATATTGATCAATTTTTACGCGTTCTCCATAACTCAGTCTTGCCGGAATTGATGGATCATCGCCGGGGTATGGCCCTGTTTGCCTGGGCTTGCTTCTGACTCTGTCTTCATCATCGCCGGCAATATCCACTCTGCGGCTTCTTCTTTTGCTGCCGGAAGCAACCTCTATTGGAGGCCCTCTTCTGACCGGCTTTACACCCTTTGCCGCCTGTGCCTCTTCAGTGCGTTCAGAGCCAACTTCTCCGCCAAGAAGCTGCATCATTCGTTTTGCTTCATCTTTGTCTGTAACGCCTAGTTTTTCCCGAACTTTGCTAAGTTCTCCCGGTGCGTAAATTGCATTATTTTTCTTTGCCATAGTTATACCCGTAAAACAAGTTTTTCTCCAATTCCCAGTAAATTTTTTATTTCTATCTGTTCCCCTTCTGAGGTTAACAACATACCATTATAATAACCTATAGGAACATTAAAATCAGCATTTGTAATAACAAGCTGCATACCGCTTCTGTTCTGCTCTTTTGGGGTAAAGGTTAGATCGATCATTCCCTCCACATCTTGGATGACCCATACCCCGTCTTGCCCGGTGGGCATGGTAATCAGCACAGGCGGTAAGAGTGTCAGTTTGCCATCGATCCATAAAGCATTCTCATTATTTCTATTTTGTTCCCTAGTTTGATTTTCGGCAATATGAAAGCCAAACCGTCTATTTTCTTTAAACCCAATTGCACTGCAAATGACAGCCTGCATACGATAGGGGAAAAACCCCTTATAATCACAGAAAAACCCTGAACAATCTTCCTGTTTTAAGCCGATATGCCGCCCCCCCAAAACAATATCTCCCCGGACAGGGGAAAAAACCTTGTAGGCGTACATTGTCCGCCGCTCAGTAATACCCAATGAAACCGCCATAGGGGTAACTTCCTCATTGCTGACATTGCATGAAAGATGAACCGTCAAGGGCGGGTTACGGCGGGCTGATTCAATATCGATATCCAGTCTTATTTTATCGGCCTCCAGCCAACTGTGAATACGGAAATAAAAGTTGTAGGAATGGCTGTCTATTGAGGTATTTGCAAGGCTTTGGGACAAAGTCCAGCCTGTGCCGGGTTTTACTTTTCTGTAAAGGTGTTTTTCCCCGCTTTGTTTATCATAAACCAAAACCTGCGCCATTCTAAAAAGTTTAAGATCGCAAAAAAGGGCATCCAGCATTATTTCATCGTTTTGAATACTAAAACTCTGCCATTCTTTAATCCGACAATTTCTTGCCCAACGAGGCAGCGGCCAGGGGAAAGGCTTGCGGATTTCCAAAAGGTCAACCTTGTCAAACGCCCTATCCCAAGTACCTGTAAGAGGATTTCCGTCTTCTATTGGCGTAGCTCTGGGAGCCTGTATTTCTCTAGTATACATCTATTCTAATTTTACTACATTATTGACAAATTTGCTATAATTGAAATATACTGCCAGAAAGGGAAAGTAAATATGTATAAAAGAATTACATTTACACTAATTTCTTTAATTATATTGTACACATCTTGCGCATCCCACAATCCATTTATTTATGGGGAAAAAGCCAATACCGATGCTGAAACAGTTCAAAAACTGGGTTTTGTTGAAACTAAATATGAATACTCTCTTAGCAGTGTTACCAATAAAACATTGCTGGAAAGGTCTCATTATGAATTATTAAAAATAGCTCAAAAGGAATACGGAAAAGATATTAATATTGTTAACATAGTTGTAAAAAAGAAATATTCATACAAAAATGCATTTTTAATTGTCCCACTAGTTTTTGGTGTTTATTATGCCGGAAGCTATTTAAATATTCATGCAATGGGCGAAGTGGTTAAATTTGATTGAATTTTCTTTCCCATCCCCTCACAAAACAATTCAATACAGAATGTTTTAAATGAAAGACGGCTCATAAATATAGTATTATCCAGATTATGCCGGATGTCAAGAACGAATTTCTCGCGCGGAGGCGCATAGGAAGAATTTTGATTGGATTCTTCCTCTAAATATAATATTATTTATACGCCCCACAACTTTTGCACACTCATGTTTCACTTGAAATTGTTGGTGAAGCATTACCCAGACTCAATCCAGATAAATTTCCAGTTTGCGAAGTATTCCATTTTATTGTTTCTAAATTTTCATCAATATTCAAAATTGTAGCTATCAATCCTGATGATAATACAACAACAAGCAATCCAGCTATAATAAATAATAACCCCAACATTCCATCGATTTTCCACTGAATAACAATACCACGAATTACTACAGCAATCATGCTAATTACTATTGCAACTGTGAATAATCCCCTAAAAGCTGTTCTTACAAAATTAATCATAATTTCCTCCTGATTTTTAGCCAACTTACAGTCAGCTTTTTACCTTAATATTAGACCAATCCTCTACGGATTAGTACAATTACATACTGTACGATGTTTGCAATTTTGTCAAGCCTAAAAGATGATTTTTATATCATTCTATAAGGATGGCTGAGTATGAAAGGAACCGAGGTTCGGGCTGTTTTAGCAAGAAATATTAAGGTATTTAGAGGGCGAAGGAATTGGTCTCAGGCGGATTTAGCTGAAAAAACAGGGCTTTCTATTGTTTATCTTAGCGATATTGAACGCGGTAACAAATGGCCGTATTTAGATACCCTTGTAAAACTAGCCGAAGCCTTCAAAATCGAAGTTTTTGAGCTATTAATACCCGAAATTAAGCCTGCTTCTGCGAACGCTTCTTTCTTTACTAAATATTCCTCAGAGGTAAATGCCATACTGGAAAAGTCCATAGAAACATTTGAAAAGAACACAAACAAAGCCCTTGTAAAATTACGGAAGCAATATATTTCATAGAAGCGATAGTCAACTCTGCCTCTCAAAAGTTTTCAAGGCTATATATAGGATATCGGTATAGCATAATCTTCTTTACCCAATGGATGCCATGTTGAAGATAGGCAAAGTACTCCGCCCGGGGCAACTTCTTTTTTGAATTGGGCAAGGGCGGCAAAATTCTTTATATCGCTTTCATTTGGATTGGATTTCTGCTTTATTTCCAGAGGGTATAATTTACCGTTTTCTTCTATAATAATGTCAACTTCTCTTTTGTCTTTGTCTCTGTAAAAATATATTGCGGGTGAATCTCCGTTATGCCAGTAACTTTTTAATATTTCAGAGATAACATAAGTTTCTAAAATAGCTCCGGAAAACGCGCCGTTTTCTAGCGTTTCCGGGGTATTCCATTTGGTCAAATAACACGCAAGCCCTGTATCTAAAAAATAGACTTTGGGGGTTTTAATAATTCTATTTGTTAAGTTATTTGAATATGGCTGTAAAAGATAAATAAGTCCGGAAGTCTGCAAAATGGATAACCATGATTTTACGGTTGTTTCATTAACCCCTACCTCAGCGCCTATATTGGCATAGTTTAAAAGCTGAGAAGTTCTTGCAGCTAACACTTTCATAAAATTGGTAAATAAAAGTTCATTGGAGACCTTTGTAATTTGCTTTACATCTCTTTCAATGTATGTCTGCATATATGAATCATAAAACATCTTCCAGTCTTTATCTGATTTTTTACACAATGCAGGATAAGAGCCTTTCCAAATACGGTGAAAAATATTTTTTGTTATCTTAACGGTTTTTTCTTTTGCGGCAAGCAGTTTTTTAGATGGCAAAAAAGGTGCCGTATCCGGTATATTGTCTTTTTCACTTTGAGAAAAACCCTGCATATTCAAAATACCAACCCTGCCCGCTAAACTTTCAGATACATTTGCCATAAGGTTGAACTGCTGAGACCCTGTAATCCAGTACATTCCCTTTTTCTTTTCCCTGTCAACTATAACTTTGATATAAGGAAGAAGCTGCGGTGCATATTGAATTTCGTCAATTAATAATGGTGTACGGTATCGTTCAAGAAACCTTTGCGGATCGGCTTGAGCCATTTCCCTCATTTCCGTTGTGTCCATAGAAATATAGCTCCTGCTCTTTGATTCGCAATTTTCAAAAACCGTGGTTTTCCCAACCTGTCTGGGGCCTGTAATTAATACTACCGGAAAAAAGCTGCTTGCCCGTTTTATGGCTTTTTCCAGTGTCCTTTTTGTGTACATTTGACCCTCCTTTTTATACCCCGACTAATCCGGTTTCAGATCCTAGATTAGTCGAAACCGGAATAAAAGTCAAGAGGGGGATCTTTAGGGGGTTAACTTGCCCCACTACTAGAAAAATCAAAAATATGCTATAATAAATCGATATGGGAAACCTGCAAAAGCACGGCGCTGATATGTATAAACAAACTCTCGATCTTAAAGATGCGCCAAAGGTTTCCAATGACCCCAGGGATGTTTTTTTTGAAAAAAAGACTATCACTCCAAGGACGATACCTACAAGCAAAACGCCTCGTCAAACAACCTCTTTACCAGCAACTGCAGTTGCTGTCGCAGAATCAAAATACCGCAGGGTAGCGAAATTTCTTATCTTGATTGGCAGTGAACAGGCGGCGGAAATCCTTGCGGAACTTGACCCCGAACAAGTTGATGAAATCTCCAAAGAAATCGCTCTTACCCAAATAATAAAACCTGAAGAAAGAGACGAAATCTTTGCCGAGTTTAGCGAAATTTTCTCCCGCCCATATAGTTTTCATGGTTCGTCACGGGGCGGCGTAGAAGCGGCAAGGCGTATTCTTTATGCGGCAAAGGGGCCGGAAAAAGGGGAAGAAATCCTTAACAAGGCAATTCCCGCTTCAAAAGAAAATCTTTTTGGGTTTTTAGAGGATTTTTCCGCAGAACAGCTTATAATGCTTTTAAAATCAGAGAATGCTCAAACAACAGCGGTAATCCTTTCCAGAATGTCGCCAAAGGTATCTGCGGAAACAATAAGCAAACTGCCGACGAATAAAAAACCTGAAATTTTAAAACGGATGGCTTATCAAAAAGAAATCCTCCCGGAAGTATTGGAACAAATTTCGGCGGCGTTAAAAGAAAAAGTGCGGCACATTGCAGGCAGTGCGAATGACATTAAAATTGACGGTATGCAGGCTTTAACTGCAATTCTAAAACAGGGCGATTATGCTTTTGGCGACAAAATTATTGCAGGGTTGGAACAGGAAGACCCCGAAATTGGCAAAGACCTTAAAGAAAAACTTTTTACGCTTGATGATGTTATTTATACTATTGATCGTCCTATTCAAGATAAGCTAAAATTGATGTCAGATATAGAAATTGCCATTTTATTAAAAGGCAGAGGAAGGGATTTTAGCGATAAAATCCTCTCTTGTGTTTCCGCAAGCCGAAGAAAATTAATTCGTGAAGAATATGAAATAATGGGCGCTGTTCCAAAAAAAGACTGCGATGCGGCGGCAGGCGAATTTCTTGCATGGTTTAGAGATGCCCGTGAAAAGGGAGATATTATATTATCAACAGATGAGGATGTATTTATATGAACAACGGATTTGTAATTCTGGAAGAAGTTGATTTACCTGAGCTTAAAGCCAAGGGTATTTGGGCAAAGCACCAAAAAACAGGCGCGGAAGTTTTTCATGTTTTAAACGATGACAGCGAAAATCTTTTTTCTTTTAACTTTACCACTACTGTGGATAATGATACGGGCGTTCCTCATATTTTGGAACATTCTGTTCTTTGCGGATCCGAACGCTATCCGTTAAAAGAAGCGTTTATTGTTCTTGCACAGGGGAGTCTGCAGACATTTTTAAACGCAATGACTTTCCCTGACAAGACAGTGTATCCTGCAAGCTCAACAAATGAGCATGACTATTTTAATTTGATGTCCGTTTATGGAAACGCTGTCTTTCGACCATTACTGCCTGAGTGGACTTTTATGCAGGAAGGGCATAGGCTGGAAACCGCAAAGGACGGTGCGCTGTCCATAACAGGCGTTGTTTACAATGAAATGAAAGGTGCGTATTCTTCGTTGGACACTTACGCGGGACACTGGTCAATTAGATCGGTTATGGAGGGTACTCCTTATGCGTTTGAATCGGGGGGAGATCCCCTGCATATTACGGAATTGACATGGGAGCAGTTTAAAGAGTTTCACCGCACTAAATACTCCCCTGCAAATTGCAGAATCTTTTTAGCAGGCAATATTCCCACAGAAAAACAGCTTGATTTTTTAAACGAAGAATTTTTTTCCAAGTTGGAAGCAGGCAAGGCGAGCGCGCCCATAAATTTAACAGAACGGCGAAAAGAGCCAAAAAGATACAACATTGAGTGTCCTGCAGGCAGCGAACAAAAATCCACTATTTTTATTTCATGGCTTTGCAATGATGTTACCAATGTAAACGAAAACATAGCCCTTGCTGCCCTTACCGAAATCCTTTTGGGGCATGATGGCTCCCCGTTAACCCGTGCGTTGGTTGAGTCCGGGCTTGGAGAGGATATAACACCTGTCTCCGGCTTGGAAGGTGAAATCCGTGAAACTGTTTTTGTTGCGGGTCTTAGGAGCGTGGATGGAAATGCGGAACAAAAGAGCAAAGAAATAGAAAAACTTATTATGGGAACCTTGCAAAAACTTTATGATAACGGTATTCCGCAGGAAGAAATAGAAGCCGCGCTTTTATCTATGGAATTCTCACAACGGGAAATTCGCCGTTCGGGCGGCCCATTCTCTTTAATTTGGATGCGCCGTTCCTTGCGTACATGGCTTCATGGCTGTAAACCTTGGGAAAGCCTGCTCCTTGATCCTGCAATGGAAAATATAAAAACAAACCTTGCAAAGGATAAAAAATATTTTGAAAACCTTATTAAAAAATACTTTTTGGATAATCAGCATAGGGCTCTTGTTATAATCGAACCTAAGGAAGATTTTTTGCCAAAACAGGAAGAAAAGATAGCCTCTTTTCTGGCTCAGAAAGAAAAAACCATGAGCGAGGAAGAACGCAAGATTATTTTGGAAAAAAACAAAGCCCTTGAAAAAATTCAAAACGAACCTGACAGTCCGGAAGCTCTTGCCACAATTCCGCATTTGGAACGCAGTGATTTGTCCGCAGACGCGGATATAATCCACCGCCGTCACGAGGATTTAAACGGCGTTCCTGCCCTTTACCACGATCTTTACACTAACGGAATTACTTATACGGATTTGGCTTTCCCTGTGGATATTTTATCTTTAGAGGATTATTTGTGGCTGCCCTTCTTTACAAGGGCAATTGTTTCCGTGGGCTTGCCCGGCATGAATTATGCCGAAGTATCAAGTTTGCTTGCAAGGACTGTAGGCGGTTTTATCGCACTATTGCATACGGGAACCGCTGTTAAAAACGAAACAACAAATATTAACCTTTTAGGACGGGATTGGATTATTTTCCGCTTAAAATGCCTTGATGAAAAAATACCGCAGTCGCTGGATTTGGCGCTTAGGCTGATATGTGAAGCGGATTTTTCGGATCATCGCCGCTTAAACGATCTTGTAATGGAACTGAAAAATGAAATTGATTCGGGATTAGCTCCTATGGGGCATATGCATGCGGCAGGCAGGGCAGGCCGTTTTAATTCCCGTCCAAAAAGAACCGAAGAAATGTGGAACGGATTATCCCAAATTGAATTTGTCCACCGGCTTGCAGAAACAGACACTGCGGAAATTGCCGCAAAGTTGGAAAACTTGCGCACAAAAATTACAGGTTCGGGGCTTATCGTAAATATTACGGGAGACTCTTTTGAAAAAGCAGGCGCGCAAATAGCGCAAAGATTCAGCCGTTTTGGCGCTCCCGTTCTAAAAAGCAAAAATATCGATATAGTAAATGATTCTGTTGACGGACAAAAACCCGAAGTGTTTGCTTCTCCGTCTTTACAGGTGGGCTTTGCAGGCCGTTCTATGGCTTCCGCTCTCTTCGACACAAAGGAACAGCTTGCGGAAGCGGTGTTATCGCACCAGTTTTCTACAGGCGTATTGTGGGAAACAATCCGCATGAAGGGCGGCGCTTACGGGGCAATGTTAAACAGCGACAGTGTAGAAAACTGCATAGCTTTTGCAACATACCGCGATCCAACCCCCCTAAGGTCACTGGAGTCAATCGAGGCAATTTTAAAAGACAGCTCCCATGCCAAATGCGATGAAGATTATCTTGTAAAATCCATAATCGGCTGTTACGCAAAAGAAACTCGTCCTCGTACAAGCGCGGAAAATGGGTTGGTTGATTTTTACCGTTACCTTTACGGCATAGAAGACACTTACCGCAAAAGAAAACTGGAACGCCTTATTTCCTTAACAACTAAGGATATAGAAAATGCGTTTGAATCTCTTAGCGCAAGACCGTCAACAGGTACTGTAATTATTGCAGGCGTAAAAATGGCAGAACAAGCGGCAAAGGCACTGGGTGTGGATGTGAAGGTTTTACCTGTGTAGGTGGGAACGGTTTAGGGCAATATAATTGCTTTAATGTTTCCGCGTTCGCTGATGCTAAAAAATTCTGTTTTAAGCGGTTCATCGGGCAAACATTCAATAACGGCGAATGTTGCGCCAATTCTTGAGCGAGGTCTTGAAACACTGCCGGGGTTTAGTATCAATATTCCATTTTCAGTTTTTTTAATTGGGGTGTGAGCGTGTCCGAATAAAACAGCGTGCGCTTCGTTGGTTTTAGCGGCGGCAATAAGTGAATTAAAACCGGAATATATACTATGCCGATGCCCATGACACATATAAAAACGGTAATCGCCAAAATCAAAAACAGTTGAATCCGGCATTGAGTATCCATAATCATTGTTTCCGCCTACCAGTTTCCAATCACAGTAAAAGCCCGCCGCATCTGCCGCAGGTTTTATATCCGCAATGCCGTCGCCGCAGAATGCCGCTCCGTAAATAGTGTCATTAGGGGGAAGGCGCTTGGCAGCCCATGTAAAAACCGTTTTTAATGCCGCAACACTGCCATGAGAATCAGAAAATACCAAAAGTTTTTTTCCGTCCATTTAAGGGTATTCTAACATTTTATTAACAATGTTATAATACCTTATGGATATTATTTCTACTTTGTTAAAAATTACCGGCAGCCTTTGCCTTTTTCTTTATGGAATGAGGGTAATGAGTGATGGTATTCAACGGGCTGCGGGCGACAGGCTTCAGCGGTTTCTAAATATTATGACTGGCAACCGTTTTATGGCGGTTTTTACCGGTTTTGCCATTACTGCCATTATTCAATCATCATCGGCTACAACGGTTATGGTTGTTTCTCTTGTAAATGCGGGCTTGCTCAATCTTACCCAGTCAATCGGGGTAATTATGGGGGCGAATATCGGAACTACCGTTACCGCCTGGATTGTTTCTTTAATAGGATTTTCCCTTAAACTTTCAGAGATGGCACTGCCCGCAATTGGTTTGGGATTTATTTTTAGTATTGTAAAATGGAAATACCGTGACATGGGTAATTTTTTCCTTGGCTTTGGTATTCTATTTATGGGTCTTGATTTTCTTACCCAATCCATGCCCGCAATAGGCAGTGATTTTGATTTTATTTCGCAAGTTTCCAATATGGGCTATGTGTCCTATCTTATTGGAATGGCTTTTGGAATGATAATAACGCTGATTCTTCACTCATCAAGTGCTGCTACTGCCATTATGCTGACAATGGCATTTAATAATGTTGTTGGTTACGAAATGGCAGCATCCATGATTCTTGGCGCGAATATTGGTACTACTATTGATGCGGCGTTGGCTTCTATCGGAACAAAAACTAACGCAAAACGCGCGGCTTTGGTTCATGTGCTTTTTAATGTTCTTGGCACTTGCTGGGCAATTCCGCTGTTAAGACCCTTGCTGGCAGTAGTTGAATTGATAACTCCCGGCACAATGACCCCGGGTATGGTACATGATCCAATGGTAACAACTCATCTTGCCATGCTGCACACTGTATTTAATCTAACCAATGTTATTATATTCCTGCCCTTTACAAAATATTTTGCATGGGTTGTTACAAAAATTATAAAAGACAATCCTAAAGAAATAAAAGAACATGAAAAATATCAGTTAATTTATTCGGTAGAAAAAATTAGAAATACGCCGGAAATACATATTTTTAGGGCGGAAAAAGAAATTCGGGCTATGGCGAATCTTGCTATGTCCATGTTTACCCGTTTTAGTGTTGTACTGCAATCATTGCCGGAATTAAATAACAAACAAGGTGCTGTTGACGAATTAAGTATTGAATTAAAACAGAACGAAGCCTATGCCGATGATATGCGGGATCAGATAAGCGCATTATTGATGGAGTGTGCAAGGAACCCTCTTAACCGCCGTTCAGAGAATCATATTTCGCGGCTGCTTCGTGTTATTTCCAATCTTGAAGAAATGACCGATGATTGCTGCAGCATGAGTTATCTTTTGGAAAACGGCGTAAAGAAAGGACGGATTTTTGAAAAGAAAGAAATGGAAGCCCTTTCTCCGTATTTACAGCTTGTAAAAGATTTTTTAAATCTTGTTCACGAAAATCTTGGAAGAACATTGATGCCGGAGAAGCTTAAAAAAGCGGAAAAACTTGAAGATGAAATAGATAAATACCGAAACAAACTGCGCAAGTTCAGCCGCAAACGGCTGGAATCCGGCAAAGATGTAAAGACTGAGCTTATGTTTATTGAATTGGTACGACGAATTGAAAAGCTGGGCGATTATTGTTATGAAATAGCGGAGACTCTGGCGGACGCTTAACAGTTTTGCTATAATCTTCCCGACTTCTTTACGCTTAAATATTTGTTAATAAGGGCTGTAGAAATATACTTTGGTGATGTTTCCAAAACAAGAAGACCGGAGTGTTCCCACTTGGCATACAACCTGCGGCGGTTTTCAAGATATTTATATGCTGCTGCAGTTTGCAGTAGTTCTTCGTTTGTTTTAGGCTGATTCTCCGGGAATGCCATTTCCTCTACTTCATTTTCGCGGAAGCTGACCATTAAAAGAAGGTGTTGTTTTTTTATTCGTGGAAGTATTAAAGAAAGTGACTTGTCGTCTTCTTCGCGAAAATTGCTGACAAGGACAATAAACGAACGGCGGTTTAAACGGCTTAGGGCGTTTTCAAGAGCCAAAAAGGGGGATGATGCAACAGGCGCGCTGTGAAGATCGTAAAGACCGTTCATTAGCCCTGTATATGCGCTTAAACCCTTTCTAGGCGGTATCCAAAGTTCATGCGCGCCAAAACTGGATGCCGCAACCGCATCTCCATGTTTTAAAGCAACAAAGGATAGGAGGAGCATTGCACCTAACGCACTGTCAAATTGATTGTCCGGCAGGCGGTAACCTGAATCAATAATAAATAAAACCTGCTGATCTTTTTCTTCCTGATAATTTTTAACAATAAGCTTAAGCCTGCCGTCCAACATGCGGTTGCGGCTGGTAGCACGCCAGTCTATTAAACGGATGGAGTCTCCTTCCTGAAAATCGCGCAAACTTTCAAAATCCATTCCTTGTCCGCGTTTACGGATTTTACGGATTTCTCCTTTTTCGAACCTGCCTTTAAGGTCTGCTCCCCGCGCAATTTGTTTAAAATTGGGGTATGTACGCCCTTTGCTTATAACTTCATGTGTTACGCGAATTTTCCAAAAGCGTAAAGGCGAACCCAATAAAAACTGCAATCCGTTAAAAAACCACGGTCCTCTTTCATTTGGCAGAAGCATATATTCAAAAACAAGAGTGTCTGATTTTGTCAGGGTATGTCTTTGTATGCCTCCAACTTTACAGGGGAAAATATCTGTACTCATTGTATCGGGGTGAAGATCAAAAAACCAAATTGGAGAGGGAAGTATGGGTCTTCCTGTTCTGTTAATAAATAGTTTTACTTTTACCGGTTCGTCCTGCGCAAAAGATGAAGGTATTTCTCTTCTTGCCTGTAAACGATCTCCCAGTAATAGAAGCAAAAGCATATCAATTAAAAACAAGGAAAAAAGTGCAATACTTGTTATAAACCACGCAATAAAGGCTATGTTAATAAGAAAAGCTATACACCCTAATATCATATAGAGAAGAACAGCAGTGAACAACGCTCTGCTTGGAATAAGCAGAAGCCGGCTATTCTTCATTTGTTATTCCCTTTGGTGCTTCTATTTTTTTAATAATATTTTCTATTACATAATTTGTGCTTAAACCTTCAAGTTCGCTTTCCGCCGAAAGGGTCAAACGGTGTGCGAGTACTACGGAAGCAACGGCTTTTACATCATCGGGCATAGTAAAATCCCTGCCTTCAAGCAGAGCATGAGCACGGGCACAGCGAATAAGTGCCAGGCTCCCTCTAGGACCTGCGCCGTTTTCTACGGCAGGCGTTTCCCTTGTGGCGGTTGCCATGCGTACCGCATAATCAATTACGAGCGGATCTGTACGAAGAGAGGCGGTAAGATTTTTTATAGCTGTAAATGTTTTAGTGTCTAAAATTGTGCTTACTCCTTCAATTGAAAGTTCAGCCCCTGTAGAACCGTTTAAAACTTCTGTTACAATTGTTTTTTCTTCTTCTATTGAAGGATATGCGGCAATAGTCTTCATTAAAAAGCGATCCTTTTGCGCGTCAGGCAGCGGGTATGTTCCTTCGTGTTCAAACGGGTTTTGAGTTGCCAAAACCATAAAGGGGTTTGGCAATGAATGGCTTTCGCCGTCAAGGCTTACCTGAAACTCCTGCATTGCTTCAAAAAGAGCAGCCTGGGTTTTGGCAGGAGCGCGGTTTATTTCATCCGCAATCAGGAAATTTGTAAAGATAGGACCTTTTCGCGTAACAAACTTTCCTTTTGCGGGATCCAGCATAATATTGCCGGTAATATCGCTTGGCATAAGATCGGGCGTAAATTGAATTCTTTTTGAATCTCCGCCAATTGCTTCTGCCAAAGCGCGAACCAGCAAAGTTTTTCCAAGACCGGGTACACCTTCTACCAAAAGATGTCCGCCTGCAATTAGGGTAATAATGGCATGGTCAACAAGCTGGGTTTGACCGATAAATACTTTAGAAACCTCATTTTTTATTTGTTCCAGTTTTAAAGCTGCCGCTTCCACACTTAAATTTGTTTCTTTCATTGTTCACCTCGTATTTTTTTTATAACCTCATCGTAATAGTATAAACCTTTATATTTTTTTAGGAAACTAATTTCCGCCGCAAATCGTTCTTTTATTGGGCGGGTACTTCTTTGTTTTTCTTCTTTTACCTGTCCAAAAAGGGGAATTACCATCCAAAATCCAAATATAATTAATAAAGCAGCGGAAACAAGTACAGGAACAATATTACCTCTTTGCATAAGAGCGCCAAAAAGGCTGTTTCTTACATGCGGTTCCCTGTAATTTTGTACAATTATAATACCATTTTCATCCGAAGGCTCACCAAGCAATTCCCATACAAGACGGGCATTTGCTTCTTTTTCAATACCCCAGTTCCACATAAAACTTGGCAGCCCCATAATAGTTAGCACTCCATCGTCTAATGGAATTCTTATTATTCGTATATTGTTATGAATGTCATAATTTAATATGTAATCTTTGCCGTCTTCAACAGTAAATTTAATTCTCCAGTGATAATCAGGAGTGTCTTCATCTGAATAAGCATGATAATTAGGAGTACTTCCCACAGTAATTCCAAAGTCTGAAAGAAATTCAATAATATTCATATCTAAATCTTCATTTAATATATTACTCAGGCAAATAATTACATTTTTATAGTTTATAATAATATACATTATTTCTTCTTTTGATTTTCCTAATATACCATTCTGTGAATGAGTTAATAATATGGTTTTTTGCCCGCTTGTTTTATCATGCAAATCAATCCGGTTATGCCGTGTAACAGGAATACCTATTTCTTTAAACCATCGTTCCAAAGCAAGGTAGTCATTGCTATAGAATTCCTTTGACGGCAGTACATCTATTTCTCTTTGAACAATTTCATAATAATGAAAGAAAAGAAAAATTGCAATGCCTACAACAAGAATAATTATAATACAAATAACAATTCGTTTATCCATTTGCAGCCTCGTTTACAGGCAATTTAACAGCGAGTGATTGAATCTTAAAAGATTTGCAAAAATCTACAGCTTCATTAAAGTATTCTTCCTGCGGAACATACCCTGCATAAACAAACTTTATCCATGTTTTTATTAATCTTTGAAAAATTTGTGCTTCTTCTTTATTTAACTTTGCATTTGCAATTTTTACACAATCACTTTCGGTTGCGTTTGGCGGAAAAACCAAATTGCGGTAAACTTTTAAAAATAAAATTGCGGCTGCCGTGCAATGTCCCCATGCAATGCGTAAATTTCCCTGTTTATAAAGTTCTATTGCTTTTTCCAAAAGTTCCTGCGGATCTGCTCCGGAAGGTTCATGTAAAATTGAAATAACAGGCTTATTTGCAATAATAGCATTTTTATTTTTATAATACCTGCGAATAAATATAAATATAATAGTGCCGGCAGCAAGAATGAATATAATTATGATTGTTCTTAAGACTGATGCAAAAATATAAGCCAGCCATTTTAATAATTTGTTTCGGTTATAATTAATTATTATTATCTCTTCTTTTGGTTCAGGCGGATTTCTTAATTTTATATACCATGAATCTTTCTTGCTGCCAAAATCAGGGGAAGCAAGAACTTCTTCCAATTTTTCCAATGGAACTTCTTTTGAAGTTTCAATACTTTGTGCAGATGTTTTGACTGGTGTAAAAAAAAGTAATAGGCAAATAATGGATACTATGCCAATACCAAGTATTTTTTTCTTTTTAAGTTTCTCCGCAAAACCTTTAAACATTATTTCTATATCCCACCCTTCAACTTCAATTCTAGAATTAATATATACACCAAAACCCATGCAGACATAAATAGTTTCAACTAAAATATAATTAAAACACCATAAAGCATAAAAATAAACTTCTGCGCTTATTATAAATTCGTTTGAGTATAAATCAATATAATAACCAAAAGATCTTGTCATCATCATTATAAAAATAAATTCTCCAAATAACAATGCGGCTTCAAGAGCAAGCCCCCAAAAAGTCAATAAGAAACTGTACCCAAGCCCGCCTTTATTAAGTAGTTTTTTTCGTTCCGAGTATTTTTTTGATTTTTTCTTTAGGGTTATTGAAACCTGTGCCGATTGTTCCAAAATACGCAGGGGCATGGCTGCAGACCTATAAGGGGAAAAACGCCGCCAGAGAAGATCCCCTGCCAATCCGCGCTGCAGGGTAGTTCCCAAACCTTTGAATAATCGTTTTATATCGGCATTGGGTTCAAAGAATCGTATTGATATTACATGTAAAATAAGCCTGTCAAAAAATGGTTTAAGATACCAAATAATTACCCATGATAAATAAACTAATTTTCCGGGAAGAAAACGAAAAGAAAAAGCACAAATCCAAAAGGGAATTGCAAAAAAGATAATAAAATAAAAAAAATTATTTCGCCAAAGTATAAGCCCTGAATCTGCAGCTTCATAAGCGTCTTTATGTCTTAAATAACCTTTAAACGGCAGATTCATTTTTTTCTCCAGAGAAATTATTTCTTCCTGCAAATAAAAAATAAATAAGAAGCAATACCCACAAGCTAATGCCCGCTCCAATACGAAATTCAAAAGGAAACTGGTGTTTGGAAGACCAAAACGCTTCTATGGCAGCCGCAATAACAAGCATAATTGTACTGCCCGCTATAATTGGCAGTGCATCCTGACCCGCTTTTTTTATGGAAGCGGTACGGCTTAATCCTTTTGTAACAAAAAAACGGTATCCCATAAGCAGCCCCGCATAACCGCTAAAAACAATAGCAGTAAGTTCAAAAGAACTATGAGCAATTACAAACGCATATAAATTATTGGCAAAACCAGCATTGGTTAAATGACCAAAAATAATTCCCATACTAATACCGTTAAGACAAAGAATAAATATACTTCCAACACCGGCTATTATTCCGCTTGCAAAAGCCTGAAAAGCAATGGAAATATTATTGTAAATATAATAACCGAACATATTAGCATCGCCGCTTACATCACGGGGTTTTAGATAATTACTGCTTTCCGGATTATACATATTTTCCAACTCTGCAAGATGCCCTTTGGAAAAAATTTCTTCGGTAATACCGGGGAATCTTATACAAAGTATATAAAAAAAAATTCCAAGCCCGTAGAATAGAAGCATTATCGCAAGAATACCCCGCCACTGAGACCGAACTTTTTGAGGAAATGTTTTTATTATAAAGTTAACGGCGTTTTTTATGGGCCAAGTATGCTGTTTGTATAAAATTTGGTTGCCTTCGTTTACTAAATTGTTCAGCCGTTCAATGATTGAAGGATCAAATCCGCAGGCTTTTGCGGTATTAAGATCCTGTGTAATTTCCCTGAACGAATGAATAAACGAAACAGATCCTTTTTTTAATACCCTTCTTTGTCCTACTACAAGTTTTGAGAATTCTTTCCAAACAGGCTCGCGCCTTAATAAAAAACCTTGTTCTGTCATTTAGAAGCTCCCGTTAAATACCGTGCAATTCCCAAAAGATATGCGGCATCTGTTATGTCTGAATTATTACTGCGAAGGTAAGGAGCATATATACCTGCAATTTCATTTGCCCTGGATTCACCCAAAAGAGGATAGCGCCGTGCAAAATTTAATATAGCCTGCTTTTCTTCATAAGAGAGTGAAAAAGGCGGAACAATGGGAGCATAATTTGATAAAAAGTATGTTATATTTTTTTTAAATGAGCCTGTTTGTGTATAAACAACCACAGTATTTCCCGCCCAGTCTCCAATACGGCGGAATCCGTTTGTAATGGTCATTGAAAGCAGTGCTATATGATAAAGAGAACAGAAAGTATCAGCAAAACGCAGAAGATTTCTAATAAAAGATGCTGACGGGTCAACAGGAGAACCATCGCCTTTTACAACTCTAATTCCCGTCATGCGTTTTCCGGGACTTTGTCCGCGAAAAGCTAATTCACAAATAACATGATAAAACCAGTCAAGGCAAAATTTTAAAATTAGATATATCCAAAAACCAAACTGCCAAATAAACAGGTATTCCCTAAGAATGTAAAGCCCTATTAGCAGTATCCATTGAGTAACTTGATCAATTGCATAAGCAAGAGTTCTTACAGGCAGACCCGCAGGAGACATTATAAATTTTATTCCCTCCGGAGTAAGTGCTTCCAGTGAAGAATCTAAATTGTTATTTTTTTCCCATGACATAGTTTCAATGAAATTGCTTTAGAATGCGCCCAGCACACCAACAACTCCAACGATGAGCGTCAAAATAAGCATGACAGGAATTAATGCAAGTGAAACAATACAAAGAATACCTATGAATTTCCACAATGATTTATTGTTTTTTAACGCTTCTTCAAGTTCTTCTATAGAATTAGTAAGTTTATAGTAACGGATTTTTTGCCCGAATTTAAATATAAAATTAGCAAGAAAAAGTGTTAATACGCCTGTAGGCAGATAAATTATAAAAAATAATGCTCCAAAAGCAGGTGCTATTCCGGAAGGAAGATCCACCATTGAGCCTACAGCAACAAAGCTTAGCATTCCGGCAATTCCTCCAAAAATGGTAAAGCCGGCTGTTATATAACCAAGAATACCAACAAACCGCAGCCAAGGAGATGCCTCATTTAAATACTGCAGCATTTTTACGGTTAATTCAACACCTGTTCCTTGTTTAGCTTCAGGAACAATTTGAGTTTCCGGGCTCCGATAATGATTTTCATAATCTGACATTTTTTTATCCTTTATACTCTTTTATTATTACGCCTTGAGCTTACAAAGCGCGAGAAATCGTTAATATTTTTTACAATAATTCTGTCAGGGAAAATCTCAACTCGTCTTTGATTGGTAAAGTGCCCTAAAATATCCCGTACTTCGTTTACACTCATGCCTGCCCAGTGTGCCACTCCTTCTACAGTAGTTTTAAACTCGCGTCTTTCTGTTGTTTTATCAATATCAGGCTGAGTTTCATCAAGCATTAAAAATACATCCGCAATTTTTGCCTGCGGTTCAGGCAGGGTAAGAATCATAAATCGTCTTTTTGAATCGTAAATTCGCTTACAGAACATTTTTAAAAGTTTAAGCGCAATTTGCGGATTACCAAGCAAAAGAATTTCAAAGTTTTGTGAGTTGAATTCCAGTACTTTTACTTCATCAAGTGCAATGGCAGTTGCCGAACGGGGGGAGCTTTCCAAAATTGCCATTTCTCCGAACATTTCCGAAGGATAAAGAATATCCAGCGTTCTTTCTATGTCTCCTACAAGCTTTACAAGCTGTACCCTGCCGGATTGAATAAGATAAAAAGTATCGCCAAGTTCAAATTCAGAGAATATAATTTCACCTTGATGAAATGTTCGTGAAAAACGGCCAAACGCCGCCAAATCCATAGCCATCTTACATTCCTCCTATGGCGGATAGAGCCCTTTTTACTTTTGCTACCATTTCATCGTCATCGCTTGAACACATGGAAAGAATCTTATTATAAAATGCTCCCGCTTGATCTTTTCTGCCTATTTTTTCATTACATTGCGCCATGATGTACATAGCTTCTTTTAAGTCAGGATGTTTGGGGTATCTTGTAAGCATACTTGTAAAGCATTTAATGCTTTCTTCAAATTTATTTAACAGGAACATACAGCGCCCAATCTCAAATGATGCCTTGGCTGTCCATTCCGGATCAGCGCCGCTGTCAACAATAGATTTAAAAGCTAAAAATGCGTCTTGATACCTTCCTTGCGATGTTAAACTTACGGCATCGTAGTAGGATTTTGCTGCTTTGTTTGGGTCTCCTGCGGATGCTGAACTGCCGGAACCGGGATTGGTTACCGCAATACCCGGACCTTTACCGTCACCATAGCGGGAAAGTGAGTTTTCCGCAACTTCCAAATTCTTTGAAGCCTGAATTGCGTTCTTTCCCGAAGGATAAAATGTCAGATAACGGCTGAATACATGCTTTGCATGAGAAAACCTTTTGTTTTTTAGATAAAACTCTCCTACGGCAAAAAGACCATCCGCAGGCGGCGCTTCTTCTTTTGCCATAACTTTAGATACCTGTTTGTGTACCCGCCTCATTTGATTGGAGAAAACTTTAAGCATCTTAAGAATAATTCTTGAATTGGCGGTTGCTACTGCTTCAAATTCGGGAACGGTAAAAACCATAACCGCAGTTTCTGACAGCGCAACGGCGTTCTCTTCGCGGGGATAGCGCCCCATTGCGGATTTAACCCCAAAGAATTCTCCCGGCTGAACAGGATCGCGCACATCTGCTCCGGTTTCAATATCCTGATAAACCAGGCTTACTTTACCGGATTGTAGAATATAAATTTTGTCTGCCGGGTCTCCCTGAAAGTAAATAAGAGAACCTGAGCGGTATTGCAATGGTTTTGGCATTATATCCCCTCTTTAAATACTAGAATTATACCGGCTCAAAAGGCAGGTAGTCCAGTTTCTTTTTAAAACCAACTTTGTTTCTAACCTCGCGGTAAAGAGCCGCAGGGTCACCTTTTACAAACATTGCTTTGCTTCCCACTTTAATTTGCGTATAACCTTTTGGGAGCGCGCTGTTGTCAAAAATATCAATAAAACGCATTTCGCCGTAGATTGGCGTTCCTGCCAAAATTAAAAGCTCAATATCTTTCATGGATGCGTCAAGTAAATTTTCATAAGGGTTTTCATTTTTGGCTTTTAATACAAGAATATCGCCTAACTTTCCTTCATCAAGAGTGCCGACTTTATCCTGCATTTTAAGTGCTTTTGCGGCATTTATTGTTACCATCTCAAACATTTTTTCCGCAGATAAATCTTCACCATAAAGATTGCGGTAAAGCTCCCTGTCGTATTTCATTTCTGCAAGAAGATTTGCAGAACCGGTTGCAGAAGAGTCTGTACCAATTGTAACATTAACTCCGGAATTAATCATTTTGCGGACTTTTGCAGTTACATTAAACATAAACATATTGGAAAACCCGCACCAAGAAACACTTGCGCCTGCTTTAGCAGCTTTGTTAATATCACTATCACTAAAACCGATGCAATGAACAAACAGACAATTATCATTCAGAACATTCATTTTTTCCAATGCTTCTAAACTGTACATGGCTTCGTTATCAAACCCTTCGGAAAGATGGGTAATAAACGGCCAGTTATTTTTTACCGCACGGCTGTGTTCAACTTCAATACCTTCGCCCCATTTTAAATCGTACGAGGTGCTTTCATGAGCAAGACAATATTCTTCTATTGCTCTAATTGGCAGAGTAGGAAGAATACTGCTGTTTAAATCATGAGGAAAGTGATCATTAACAGTTGTAACGCCGGAGAAAAGGCATTTGTAACCTGAAAGAGCATAAAGTTCTTCACGGTCTAACTTTGATCTTTCTTCAAAAGTTTTAGATGCTTTTAGGTCGTTATCCCACGGCAGCCATGTAAGATAAAAGCTCCCTTTTTTTGGACCTACAGCCGGCCTGTAATTCCCCTGAAGATGATCATGGGTATTGATAAGAGAAGGATATACAAAGGATTTCTTCCTAAGATTAATTTTCTTTTGCGACTCAGCCACATTACCGCCCAAGGGAATTATTTTTTCCCCTTTTACTCCCAAATCACCGGTATGTACTTCTTTACCGGGGGAAACAATCACCCCGTTCTTTAATACATACTCCAACACTTAAACCATCCTTATATAGAGAAATTCGTCCTTATACTCATTTTAATCAATTTTTATCTATAAATCAACAATCTAATGTATAAAATCGATAAAATTGATACAATATTGATAATGATAGATCTTCATACCCATTCCAATATTTCTGACGGGGAACTAAGCCCGACTGCGCTCATTAAACAAGCGGCAAGGCAGGGCTTAACCGCAATTGCTCTTACCGACCATGATACCCTGAGGGGGCTGGAAACCGCAAAAGCCGAGGCAGCGGCTTCAAATATCCGTTTTATCCCCGGAATTGAGATAAATATTGATTGGCAGGGCGGAAATGGAGGGGAATTCCACCTTTTAGGGCTGGGTTTATACAAGCCAAGCCCCTCTTTTATAGCCGCAGTTGAAGCTCTGTCCCTCAAGAGGGTAAACCGAAACCGTCAAATTTTGGAAAAAATGTACGAATTCAGCATGATTACCAATATTGATGAAGCATGGGCGGAGTTGGAAGCCATTGCAGGGGGGCAAAAGGGCAGTTCTTTGGGGCGGCTTCATTTTGCATCTTTGTTAATTAAGAAACAAATAGTGAAAAATGTGGAACAGGCTTTTGCCCGCTATTTAGGAACTGGGAAACCCCTGTTCGTACCCAAGGAGGGGATGAAATTTGAAGAAGCCGTTCCCTTAATCCGCGAATCCGGCGGTATTCCTGTTCTTGCCCACCCAATCTCGCTCTTTGTTTCATGGGGCAAGCTCCCCGACCTGATAAAAAACTTAAAAGATAGAGGGCTTATGGGTCTTGAAGCGTGGCACCCCACTGCCAAGCCCGGTTCCTGCCGCCGACTGGAAGCTCTTGCAAAAGAACTGGGTCTTTATGCCACCGAAGGCAGCGACTACCACGGCTCTGTCCGCCCCGACCGCAAATTGGGCTATTCCGCCAAAGGCCGCAAAATTGATGACTCTATTTTGGAAGCTATTCCGAATTTAAAATACTAAAGGCAGCTGCTTATCCATTCAGGGTGTTCTGTTGCTTTGTCTAAAAGCCGCGCCATAATGCCGGTATAACCGGCTCCTACATTTTCTTTCCACCAGTTTATGGTTGAATTTTGAAGCCGCAGGGAAAACATCTGTCTTTTACGAATTTCTATTGCCATAAGCCGTCCAAGCCGCATTTGTTCAATAGTTCTTTCCGGTATATCGCTGAAATCAATCTCTTTTCTTTTATCCAGTGCTATTGCTTCTGCAATATCCTCTTCTGTAAGAGAATTGTCTTCCGGGTCTAATGTGCTATAAACCATTCCCATAAAAATATACCTCCTGTTCTTTTATGCTAGATTCTCTAGCTGAAATAATTCGGATTACTCCTTTCCTTTCTGTAAAAACCACAGTAAGTATATTCCACACGGATAGACCAATTGTAAGCCATCGTTCTTCTGTACTACTGTGAATAAAGTCAAATTCTTCATACCGTTTGGGATCAGAAAAAACCTTTTTTGCTTTTTCAAAAGAAATTCCATGTTTCCTTTGGTTTATCCTGTTTTTTCCTTCATCCCATTCAAATATATACATAAACATACTCCTTTTTCCAAAAAATGTCAATACATTTTGTCAATACTTTTTGTATTGACAAGCTCCTACCCTTACATATTCAGGATTTCCCAGGGGTCATCTCCCAGTTTGCGGTGATGAACGGCTTCCAAAATATGCTCAATTTCGATGATTTCTTTGCCTTCTAAGTCAGCAATGGTTCTGGCTGTTCGTAAAATACCGTGATAAGCTCTGCCGGAAAACCCCATTTTAGACACGGCTTTATAAAATGCGCTTTCTGCTTTTTCATTCATTGGGCATAACTTGTGGATAAGTCCTGCAGGGAGCATGGCATTTCTGCGAATACTTGTTCCCTTAAATCGTTGGCGCTGTATATCTACTGCTGCCTTGACTCGTTCGGCTATTACAGCACTGGATTCTTCCTGTTCTGCTGCAGTATGGCAGCGCATTTCTTCGGCTTTTGGCGGCAAGACGGCGGCACGAATTTCAATTCTATCGAGCAGAGCGCCTCCAAACCTGCGCCAGTAGCGGTTTATTTCCTCTGATGAACAGAAACAAGAAGTATCGCCGTCTTTAATGCCCAGTTTTCCGCACCGACAGGCATTTGCTGTCATTAATAACTGGAACTCTGCGGGCAGCCGTACTTGTCTTTCTGCTCTGGAAATGCTTATAACCCTGTCTTCCAAAGGTTCGCGTAATGCCTGCAAAACATTGATACGAAACTCCGGCGTTTCATCAAGGTAGAGCACGCCAAAATGAGCCAAGGATATTTCTCCGGGGCGGGGGTTCCTGCCGCCGCCAAGAATACCTTCCGCGCTTGCCGAATGATGCGGGGCTCGAAATGGCGGATGGGTTATTAAGCGGTCAATGAAGCCGGCAGGGCAGGCAAGACTATGCAGGCGAGTAACTTCTACCGCTTCTTCCGGTGTCAGCGGAGCCATAATCGAAGGCAGGCGGCGGGCAAGCATGGTTTTTCCCGCTCCGGGCGGTCCAAAGACAAGCGTGTTGTGTCCGCCTGCGGCGGCTATTTCCAGGGCTCTTTTATAAATAGCCTGCCCATTCACCTCGGCAAAATCGCCCGCAGAATTGCCTGTTACAGATGTTTGGTCAGGCAAGCTTGAATTGTCTATCGGCGAAACCGGCAGTTTGCCTGTTTTTTCTCTGACAAAAAGCACATTAACCGCACTTTGCAAATTTTCGACAGCGGCAAAACGCACACCAAGAATAGCGGCTTCCCCTGCGTTTTCTGCAGGAACAATAAATTCGTTAATATCGGCTGCAAGCCCTTCTGTAATAGCGGCAAGTACTCCGCGTACCGGACGCACCTTGCCGGATAATTCCAGTTCTCCCATTACAAGCAGGTTTCCCGAAATTGGAGCAAGATTTGCCGCTTTCATCACTGAAAGGGCAATAGGCAAATCCAGCGAAGCCCCGTCTTTTTTTAACCCTGCCGGTGCAAGGTTTATTAAAACTCTGTCCTGCGGAAACTTGAATCCTGAATTCCTAAAAGCCGCTCGCACTCTTTCTCTAGCTTCCCGCACTGCTCCTTCTGCAAGCCCTGAAATATCAACGCCGGGAATGCCCCTGCGAATATCCGTCTCAACTTGAATAATTATTCCGCCTGCTCCGTAAGGCATGTAAGCTGTAACACTCATATATAACCTCCTTATCCGGAAAAACCGGACATATATAATGGTGCGAAAGCAGCGTTTTGCTTGCTCGAGACGCAAAAAAAAATTAAAAAAATAGCGATTTTCTCCGAAAAAACCAATATGTTGACAAATTTGTCTTAAATGTGTTATAATAATTTATGTTAAATTTGATGGCAGTTAAGTAAAATTTATGAATAAGGAGAGAATTTATGGAATTTAACATTACCCCCCCCCCCCCCCTTTTTTTTTTTAAAAATAAAAAAAAAAAAAATAAAATTAAAAATTTTTTTTATATTTTAAAAAAATACATGAAAAAAAAAAAAATTTTAAAAATAAAAAAAAAAAAAAAAA
>Ga0099364_10003119_pt1 | contig 25998 bp, 29 predicted proteins | sample TergutTh196P3_FD_73070 | JGI IMG/M metagenome (GOLD analysis project Ga0099364, IMG submission 73070) | Microcerotermes parvus P3 segment gut microbial communities from Pointe-Noire, Republic of the Congo - Th196 P3 | ecosystem: Host-associated > Arthropoda: Insects > Digestive system > Gut ...
TACCGTATTTTTTCGCCATTTTCAAGTGGTAAAGTATGCTTTTTTCTCGCATCCGCCGCCCGTCCAGACAGGCCGCTGATTGCACTCTAAACCGTCGCCCACACTGAAAATCATAGGGCGAAGCGTTCGCAACACGTTGGCCAACGTCGCGGCATCCCAATCTCACGCCCATTGACCCGCAGAAGGCAAAAGAACGCCACACACCGCGAGTGTCGCGGCCAAAAATCAATTCGCGGGTCCTCCCGGCGGCTCCCCTCTCTATGGGGGCAGAGGGAACCCGTTACCGCCCTAAGCAGAGTTTGTTTTCTACAGCAGCACTGCACAAGTCTTTGATTTTACGGGACTTACGCACTGGAAACCCGTCTTAAGTGCTGTAGAGCCGATATGGAACATTTCTTGCCCATTTTCACACGGAACCGGCTTTCTTGCCGTCCGAATATTCCTCTTTGACCGAAAGTGCAAAGTTTATGCAAAAAGTCACGATTCAAAATTGTACCGTCTACCAAGGCGACTGCATGGAGGTTCTGGCCGAAATCCCACCGGGGAGTATCGACCTTGCCCTGACTGACCCGCCGTTCGGGATCGGCTTCGTACCGACCCACCGGACAATCACGGCGATCCCTGAAAGGCTTGCCAACGACGAAAAACCGCACCTTGAGTTTGTCCCGCCAATCGTTCAGACCGTCAAGGACGGCGGCGCGGTCTACCTTTGTACCCGATTCGACGTCTCCGCCCAGTGGGTTGCCGCACTCGAATCGACCGGCGTGAAAGTCAAAAACCCAATCTTTTGGGTCAAACCGCTTCCAAGCCAGGGCGATTGTTTCGGAGATCGCGGCAACTGCGTCGAGATTATTCTCTTCGCTCACGTTGGTCGGCATCTTCTTCGTGGAAAACGGGAGAGGAATGCTTGGACGATTCCGAGGCCGGAGGTCTCGATTCATCCGACCCCCAAGCCGGTGGAATTGATCCGTCGCCTGATTTTGGCCAGTACCGACCCTGGTGATACGGTGATTGACCCATTTTTGGGAAGCGGGACGACGGCGGTCGCCTGCGCTCGGACCGGTCGGCATTGCATAGGTGTCGAATTGGAACCCCGATACTTCGATTTGTCCTGCGAACGAATCGAACGAGCGTACCGCGATGTCGACAATCGCTTGCCCGGTTTCGATCCGGTCACACTGGATGAGCAAGGCGTACTCTTCAACTGACCATCATTTTACCCTCACTTCTTCATTTTTGAAGGCAATACCAATGAAAAACGATCTTGAAATTCTAGACGAAATCAAGTCGGAATTGATAAAAACCGATCATCCACCGTTCGCTTCGGCAGTGATTGACGTTTACGAAAAACTCATCAGCAGAGTCCCCGAAGAGGGTTTTGAACTGCTGGTCGCCGACAGGGACATTTCCGAAGCGGAGGAACAGGCGTTACAGCTTTTGAACCGCGATGAGTACGTCGTTTGCGATCTGAAACACCATACGGGGGACGGGTATTTTTACCACGTCGACCTGCGAAGCAAGCGGTTTTACGAATTTTCCGGCAACCGGAACGTCGTTGGGATGCAGGACTCCGGCAAACGGGAAGCATTCCCGACCGGGGCGGTGCGTGACAGTGCCGAAGGCAAGCCGAGGCCCGATCTTTTTTCACCGTTTGCGATGGAGCGAATCGGGTATTGGCTGGAGCAGGGCGCACGAAAATACGAACCTCGCAATTGGGAAAAAGGGATGGGGTACGAGCGAGTTGTGGCCAGTTTGCATCGGCACTTGATGAAGTACATGCAGAACGATGCCTCTGAAGATCACCTTGCCGCGATTATCGCGAACGCTTCGTTCCTCATGCACTACGACACCATGATCGAACGCGGCGTGTTGCCCGAATCGCTCAACGACCTTCCGAAATACACAGGCGGCAGTTAGCAGGGAACAGACGGTAGGAGTTCTGCAAGCTGCCGTCTGCTCCCTGCCAAAATTGCCTGTCATTTCTCCTCATTTTTTACATTTTCAAATGAATCCATCATTGCGACGTTACATGGCCTCGGCGGTCGCCGAGGAGGTCAAATCCGAAATCGACCGGAGCGAAGAGGTTTTCGGCCCGTTCCATTCCCTCCACGAGGGGTTGGCCGTCCTGCGGGAAGAATACTTGGAATTCGAAAACGAGGTGTTTTGGCGAACAGACCAAGCCGAAACGGAATCCGTGCGAAAAGAGGCTATCCAGATGGCGGCGACGGCCATTCGTGTTGCCATGATGGTTTCACCGGTTCCGGTTGTACCGGTTCCCATCGATCTTCCGGACGAAATATGATCCATTCTCGAACATCCCCTTCAACAACGAGGTCTTTTATGCCCGATTCCAACGTTTCCTCCCCTGTCCCCCCTGTCCCGAACATAAACATCGAAATTCGGGACATCCATTCCATCAAACCCTACGAACGGAACCCCCGGCACAACGACAAGGCGGTTGATGCCGTTGCCGCCAGTTTGAGGGAGTTCGGGTTCCGACAGCCGATTGTCGTTGACAGCGATGGTGTCATTATCGCCGGACATACGAGATTCAAAGCCGCCCTCAAACTGGGGCTTGCCAAAATTCCCGTTCATGTTGCCACCGATCTTTCTCCGGAGCAGGTTCGCGCCTACCGGATCGCCGATAATAAAAGCGGCGAGATTGCGGATTGGGACCTGGCGATTTTGCCGATTGAGCTTTCCGAACTCAAGGAAACCGGCTTCGACATGGAAACGCTCGCTTTTTCCGACAAGGAGTTGACCCAACTTTTGAACCTTTCGGCGGTCATTTCCCAAGGGTTGACCGACCCGGATGCGGTGCCGGAACTGCCGGACGAGGCAATGACCCGGAAAGGCGACCTCTGGATTCTTGGGAATCACCGGCTTCTTTGCGGCGACAGTGCCAAAACAGAGGATGTCGACCGACTTCTCGACGGAAACAATGTTCACTTAATTTGTTGTGATCCGCCCTATAATGTTCGCGTTGAAAGTCGCAGTAACAACGCGATTGCGGCAGGTCTTTCGAGCTACAAAAACACGCACCATCAGGGCTTTGACCTGGCCCGTGATCCTGGCAAAGCGGAGCGGACGACGAAAAAACTCAGGCCGAAAGACCGGCCACTCGCCAACGATTTCGTTTCCGGCGAGGAGTTCGACCGATTGCTGGATGCCTGGTTCGGCAATATGGGGCGAGTTTTGGAACCCGGGCGCAGTTTCTACATCTGGGGCGGATTTACAAACTGCGGCAACTATCCGCCGTTCCTGAAAAAACATGGTCTTTACTTCAGTCAGGCGATCATTTGGGTCAAGAACCATCCTGTTTTGACCCGGAAGGATTTTTTGACGGGTCACGAATGGTGCTTTTACGGTTGGAAAGAGGGTGCCGGGCACAAGTTTTTTGGCCCAAACAACGCCAGCGACGTCTGGGAAGTCAAAAAAGTTCCGTCTCAGCAGATGATACACCTTACCCAGAAGCCCAACGAACTGGCGATTCGGGCAATCCAGTATTCCTCAAAACCTGGCGAAAACGTTCTGGAACTCTTCGGCGGCAGCGGTTGGACATTGATTTCCTGTGAACAGACCGGTCGAAACTGTTTTGCGATGGAGATTGATCAACTTTATTGTGACGTCATCGTCCAACGTTGGCAGGAGTTTACCGGGAAAAAGGCCGAGCGGATTCCCGCTGTTCCGACGGAGGAGGTGAAGACCAATGTCTGAAAAAATCAACCCAACGGCCTTGACTCCGGAGACGTTGGCAAAACTCCTGTCTGCGACGGTCAAACGACCGATCACCGTGGAGCAGGTTCTGGAAATTGCCGAAGACGGCAACCTGCTCGCGGTCGACGGTACCATCAATCTTGTCCAATACACCGCTTTTCTGATCGGAGAAAAATACTGTGACTGACATTCTGTCTCTTCGCCGCAAGGAGTTCGTTCAACTGATGAATTCCTGTAGTTTCGGCGATGTGGTGACCGCTTCGCAATTTCGTTATTTTTGCGACAACAATGATGTTCGCGGAACCGGTGGGCGTGGTGTCTCGTTGCTCCGGGTTGCCGCTCTGTTGACGTGGGAGTATTTTCAACCGGCCCCGAAAGCGAAGGATTATGTTCAGCAGAAGCGACTTCAGGCACAGCGTAATGCCGAAGCGGTCCGGGCGGCGCAGGATATTGGTGAAATTCCCACCGTTGCCGATCCGCTCCGACGGGAATCGGCCATCGCTTCATTCAAGACGTTCTGTGAAACGTATTTCCCGGAGATTTTTTATTTCCCGTGGTCGGACGATCACCTGCATGTCATCTCGAAGATCGAACGTGCCGTCCTCAGCGGCGGCCTGTTCGCCCTGGCGATGCCTCGCGGGAGCGGGAAGACGGTCCTTTGTCAAACGGCGGTCGTTTGGGCGGCGTTCGGCGGCACAACGCCGTTCGTTTGCCTGATTGCGGCCAGTGCGGACCGCGCGCAGAATCTGCTTGAAAACATCAAGACCTGGCTTGAAACAAACCTGTTATTGCAAGCGGATTTCCCGGAGGTCTGTTATCCGATTCAGTGCCTTGAACGGATCGCCAACCGGCAAAAGGGCCAAAAATATCTCGGCGTTCCAACCCGGATCGAATGGTCCGCCGACAAGGTTGTACTTCCGACCATCGCCGGTTCTCGTGCTTCGGGGATCGTGATTTCCAGTAGCGGGATGCATGGCAGCGAAATTCGCGGCCAGCACCATGCCCGACCGGACGGCAAGGTCGAACGACCGTCGCTTGTGCTCATCGACGATCCGCAAACCACCGAATCGGCATGGTCGTGGTCGCAATCACAACGCCGGGAGTCGATTCTTGCCGGTGATGTTCTGGGCATGGCGGGACCGGGCAAGAAAATCGCCGGACTCATGGCTTGTACGGTCATTCGGCCCGACGACATGGCATCGAGAATTTTGGATCGGGAAAAACATCCGGACTGGCAAGGCGAGCGGACCAAGATGGTCTATTCGTTTCCGACCAACGATAAACTCTGGGCCAAGTATGCCGAAATCCGTGGCGATTCGCTCAGGAACGACGGCGACGGTTCGTCCGCAACGGAATTTTACCGTGCGCACCGCCGGGAAATGGACGAGGGAGCCCGAGTGGCATGGCCTCAGCGGTTCAATCCAGATGAAATCTCTGCAATTCAACATGCGATGAACCTGAAATTTCGGGATGAGTCCGCCTTTTTTTCGGAGTACCAGAACGAACCGCTCATCGAAACGCTCGGCGATGACATGATGTCCGCCGAGGAGATCGTTTCGAAAACCAACGGTCTGGCGCGGGGGATCGTTCCATTGGACGGAGATCGTCTGACCATGTTTGTTGATGTCCACCAGACTTTGTTGTACTGGCTTGTTACGGCGTGGGACAAGCAGTTCGGGGGCTATGTGATCGACTACGGGACGTGGCCGGACCAGAAGCGATCCTATTTTTCGCTCCGGGACGCGTATCATACACTTCAGATTGAGCATCCGAGCGGCGGTTTGGAAGGGGCGATCTATGCCGGTCTCGAATCTCTTTGCGATGATCGGCTTGGACGCCGGTATTATCGTGAAGATGGCACGGTCATGTCGGTTTCCCGGACGCTCATTGATGCGAACTGGGGCCAGACGACCGACGTGATTTATCAATTTTGCCGTCAATCGAAACATGCCGCCTTCCTTGATCCGTCGCACGGAAAGTATGTTGGGGCGTCGAGTACGCCTTTTTCGGAAAAACCGACGCACCGGGGGGATCGGGTTGGACGGCATTGGCGGATTCCCGGCCAGATCGGTACGCGTGGTGTCCGCCACGTTTTGATCGACACCAACTACTGGAAGTCGTTCCTCCACGCGAGGCTTGCCGTGTTGATGGGTGATCCGGGCTGTTTGTCGTTTTTCGGACATGACCGGAAACAACACCAACTTCTTGCGGAACATCTGATTTCGGAATACCGGGTTCGAACGGTCGCCAACAACCGTACCGTTGACGAATGGAAACTCCGCTCGACCCGTCCTGATAACCATTGGCTTGATTGTCTGGTCGGATGTTGCGTTGCCGCTTCCATTGAGGGTATCGAACTTTCAACCTTGAAAACCGAGGGAAAATCAAGGCGACCGATGCTAAAACTTTCCGATCTGAAAAAAAATCGAAGGATTCTTTAAAATTTTTGAAAAATAACGACGCCAAACACAATAGATATCTATTGAAGGGCAAGCGTGGAGATCATCATGACCGAACCGACGAATCGACAACTTATTGACGCGATCAACCATAACGCCGATCTGTTGGAAGCACATCTCCGCGATGGTGTTTTTGTACACCGCCAGACGGTGCCTTCCAAAACATGGGCAGTGCCCCATTCGCTCGGTTCGCTTCGTCCGCTCATTGAAACCTACGATACGACCGGGAACCGGATCGGGCACAGTGTGAATCGTGAGTCACAAACGTTCGGTTACTGCGAGGTCGTCTTCGCAATCCCCATGTCGGGAACGGCGATTGTTCGATTCTGACACTTGCCGTCTTTCCTCTTTCACATTTCTCATTGAATCCTTATGTCTGAACTTAACGTACCTCTGAATGAGTTGACAACAACGGAGGGGATGGATTTTTCGTATCGCGGTACGCCGTTGACACCATCCTTGCCTGAACATTACACCAACAAGCAATACATCGACGATACGCTTGCCGATCTGGAGGTCCGTTCCCCGGCGGCGGTGACGGTGACTTGCGATGGTCTCGCGGCAACCTATCCGGTGACACACAACCTCAACACGACGAATATTGCGTCGGTCCAGATTTTCGATACGACCGGCAGTGCGAAAAATCCCATCGGTCTCTCGTGGGAACCGACGAGTGCAAACGCCATCACGCTCAAGCCGGACGTTCTTCTTCCTGCGACCATGAAACTCCTTGTGATTGTCAACGCCTGATAGGCGGCAGACGGCAGAGATTCTGGTGTCCGATGTTTGCGATTAATCATTCCGTTTCCTCCTGCTTTCTTCTTCTGTCTGTCGTCTGTCGACTGCGATCTCATTATGCAACATTATTCTCAGCACCACCTCAAAGTTGCGGCGACGGAGCCGGAACATGTTGTCCGTAAGGCGGAATTCGACGTTGCCGTTGGATGGCTTGATGAGCGGATCGTTATGATTGAAGAGTCACTCGACGGTCGAATCGACGGCCCGGCAATTCTGCAAGCGAATCCGCCTTTTGAGGTTGTTATGGCAGGTGATACGGTGGAGGCACCGCAAACGTTCCCGATCTGCGAAAACATTGTTTCGCTTGCGGACAGCGTTCTCGGAGACAAACCGTCGGTGTTTCACGCTTCTTCACCGTCCGAGGTCACACAGATCGCCGAGACCATCGAACCGCCACCGCATCCAGACCTGGCCAAGGAATCCGCAAGTGTCACGGAACTCATGGAAACGGTGAACGTCACACCGTCCCAAATCGAAAGCAGCCCGGAAAGTGTTCTTATCACGGATCATATCGAAACACCTCCTGTGGGGGATCGGTCATTGGAAAACAGCCGCCTGCAAGGAGAAATCGAAGTGATCGTTGAGGACCAAGCCGGGACCGTCAAGTCGCGTCAGGTTGTTTCCAATGCGATTACGGACGGATTTTTACGGTACGCCTTCTACGATATGATGAACGGCGGTTCGCTTGCGAATACCTTGCGGAGTAATATCCGGGCTGGTTACAATTTCCTGACGCGTGTCGCTCCGACGAGTATGGGCATCTATGCGATGGACCGCGATATTGAGATTCGTGACGATACGTTTGTGCCTCCTTATAAGCTCCAGACAGTTTCATTACTTGATCCGGGCGTTGTGTTTTACAATGTCGACGGTTCGATGACGGAAACGTCCCAGGTAATGATCCCGGTCGATCAGCGGTGTTACTTCGATCATACCAACCGGGAGTTGGTGGTCGAGTACGTCAAGAACACCGGGAGTGGTATCGTAAAGTCGATCTGCGTGGGTGCCGCACATAACAACAATCAACTTTACAGTGTCACCCTTGCGGAGACGGCGGTCCCGGACTTTTGGAAGGCGACGGCTGCCGGGAGTTATCTTGTCGAACATCATGCGACCAATGGGACAAGCCTCTGGAAAACGGTCTCGGCGGCGGGCGGTCAATACCGGTTCAACTTGAAACACCGGACGGTCACGGATTTTTCCGTTGCGAATCTTCATACCAACATTACGAATGCCAACGTGGTCGGCGGCCTCGTTGTCGGCAACCACCTCTTCAAAGCGATCAGGCAGGCGGCAAGCGGATCAAGTTACACGGTTCGACTCAATTATCTTTTGAACTTTCGGAGCATGCTGAGTGTTGCTAACCGGGACATTGTCCTGACAACCCGCGAAGGGATGACGGTACGGACCGACACGATCCCGGTCATGGTTTACCGGACCGATACCAACGAACTCGAAATTTTTGTCGCCGTATCGTTTGGCCAGGATGTGGATGACCGTTATGGTTTCAATATTTACAAGGTGACGGTCAGCGGCCTCGACGATCCGGCAACAATGACAACGGAAACGGACGATCAGGGCTTCTTGCCCTACGCCATCTCAAATCATGAGACGACGGGAGCAGTCTATCTCACCGGGTATTTCGACGGCGAGAATTATTACCTTCCGTACACTCTGGTGACTCATGACACCGTATTTGGCCTGACCGCTAACACATCCGCCGCCGCGTTCCAATATGGTGTCGTGCTGTCGGAAGATTTTGAAGAGGTGGTCCGTATCTTCAACATGCGGAGCGTTGCCACGACACCGAACCTGATCGTCCAGGCCGACACCGGCCTTTTGCAGTGCCAGGCGGCACTGGCCAATCTCCCGTACATTTTCACATCCCAAGTTGTCTCCGGCACAAATTTACCAAAACCGTCCGTCAAGGAACCGGACGATGTACTGAGGATCATTTATCGGTACAAAATTACGTAATAAATGAAAAATGAAAAATCCATTTCTGCATCGTGTGCCGCTTTTCATTTGTCACTGCTTATTTTTCATTTTTCATTTCTCATTTTTCATTTTCCATTTATGATTGATTTTTTCCAACGTGATACCGATGTTGCCCGGATCGACGAGGGGGGGAATCTCACCGGGACGAATCCCAAACCGCCTTCCAACGGTTCTTCCGCACTGAAGGACGCGATTCTCGAAAACGCCAAGGGACCGAAAAAAGTGTCTGGTGATGCCGGGAGTGTCGAACAGCATTCTCTTCAGGACCAGATCGCCGCTGAGCGGTTTCTGGCCTCCAAGGAAGCGACCCGAAAAACGGGACTCGGCATTCGCTTGACCAAACTGTCCCCCGATGGAACAACGTAGTCAGGGCATAGGGAATAGGGCATAGGATTAAGTGATAAATGTAACCGATTTCCTATTTCCCTCCTATGCCCGATGCCCTTCCCTATGTCCTACTTAAACCATGAGCAAAAAATCGAAAAAGAAATCGATGCCACGACCGGTGGTATCGTTTCAAAACAAGCATCCTCCTCAAGAGTTCCCCCCTCTTCGTCTCAAGTACGATGCCGCCCAAACAACGGTGGAAAACGCCCGTCACTGGTCGTTGGCCGACAACTTGAGTGCCGATGGTTCGTTGACGCCGGAGATTCGGCGTACCTTGCGGAACCGCTCGCGTTATGAAGTCGCCAACAATGCTTATGCCAAGGGACTCGTTCTGACACTGGCGGCGACATGTATCGGTACGGGACCGCGACTCCAGCTTCTTTCCGACGACGATGAGTTCAATACCATTGTCGAAACGGAATTTATCGCTTGGGCGGAATCGGTCAGACTTTCCGAACGATTACAAACGCTCCGCATGGCAAAAATCACCGACGGTGAAGCGTTTGCCGCCATTTTGCGGAACCCGCGACTCAAACATCCGGTCGAGATTGATCTGCGACCGATAGAAGCGGACCGGATTACGTCGCCGTACCCTGCCATGACAAACGCGGTTGATGGGGTGGAGTACGATACGTTCGGGAACCCGGTGCTTTATCACGTTTCGACGGAACATCCCGGCGACTTGTCGGCCTGGTACGGGACATTCGAAAGTATCGCATCGGAATACATGATCCACTGGTATCGCCCGGATCGGCCCGGCCAGTCGCGCGGCCTGCCCGAAATCACACCGGCGTTACCGCTTTTTGCACAATTACGCCGTTATACTCTGGCGGTTCTTGCCGCAGCGGAAACGGCGGCGGATTTTGCGGCGGTGCTGTACACCGATGCCCCCGCCAATGGCGAAGCCCAACCACTGGAACCGCTTGATATCATTGCCCTCGAAAAACGGATGGCGACAACGCTTCCCGATGGTTGGAAACTTGGTCAAATCCGGGCGGAACAACCGAACACGTCCTATTCCGAATTCAAACGCGAAATCCTCGGTGAGATTGGACGTTGTATGCAAGTGCCGGTCAACATTTTGCTTGGTGATTCTTCCAAGCACAATTACGCTTCCGGGCGTTTGGACCATCAGACGTTTTTCAAGAGCATCAAGGTCGAACAGACTTCCTGTGAACAAGTCGTGCTTTTTCCGCTTCTTGATGCATGGTATCGCGAGGCATTGCGGATTGGTTTATTCCGGGAACCACACAACGCTTTTCCTCTCTCTCGGAAAGCGACCAGCGGGAGCGGATTTTTGCAACGGAGCAGTCGCTCCATCTGCGGTGAAGCGGCACGCTTCTTCTGGGACGGCCTCGAACATGTCGATCCGACAAAGGAAGCGAAAGCGGCGGCAACGCGGGTCGAGACCCGAACATCGAACCTTGCCATCGAGTGTGCCAAGCTGGGCCTCGACTGGGAGGACGTTTTGAATCAGGCCGCCAAGGAGCGGCAACGGATGATTGAGCTTGGGCTCGATCCCGACACAAAAATCATTTTGGAGAAAGACGAAGATGAAGAAGATATTGAAATTGACGAAGCTGACGCTCCAGCCGAGCCCGATCCGCCTCGTCGGAAACGAAGAGGGAGTGGAGATCACGGAGGACGGTGAGGAGCCGCTCCCGCACTTCACACTTGTGGTGTACACCGGCGGCAAGGCTTATCCCAAAGATTTTCCCTGCCCGGTCGTGATCGACCTTGACGGTCTCGATATTCCGTGCCAAAAAATCCCCATCCGTTACGAACACAAATCGTATCAAGGGGTGGGGCATACGGAAAAAATCGAGATCATCGGTCACGAGGTCATCGCCGAAGGGGTTATCAGCCGTGACACCTCATGGGCGCGGGACGTGGCCCAGTCGGCCAAGAATGGATTTCCCTGGCAGGCAAGCATGGGCGGCCCGATTCATGAAACGGAATATGTGCCATTCGGTCAAACGGTGGTCGTCAACGGTCAGACATTCGAGGGTGAACTTTACGTCATTCGCAACATGACGCTCAAGGAAATCAGTTTCGTCGATCTCGCGGCGGATGAACACACGTCGGCGATCATCGAAGCACAATATGAAGAAAATTTTACAAGGGATGACAGTCATCCGACGGCAGTCAGTCGGCGACAGCCGGCAGAGAGCAGACAGCAAAAAAACACTCCAATGCGAATCGCGGCGGTCGGATTTGACTCCACAAAAGCAATACAGGACTTCAGTACGAAAATGCTCATCGACCAGCGGCGGATCGCCGCCATTGAAAAAATCGGCGGCAACAAATTCCCTGAACTTGAAGCGAAAGCGATTGAGGAAGGCTGGTCCGTCGAAAAATTCCACCGTCAGTATCAGCACAAGTCGATGCCGGATGCCTCGACGGTACCCGTGACGGGATCACAAGCCCATCGCGGCCATCTGAAGCCGACCGCACTTGAGGCTATTGCACTGGCGACCTGCGGTAGTTCGATGGCGTTTCTCGAATCGCAATACGACGAGAAAACACTCGAACAGGCCGACAAGTTTCGCGGGATCGGCATTCAGGAATTCTGTGAGCTTGCCTGCGGTGGCCGCTACCTCCCGTCGATTCGGCGTGACGCTCGCGGCTGGCTTGAGGCGGCGTTTTCCAGTGTTTCGCTCCCCGGCATCCTCTCGAACATCGCCAACAAGGTGTTGCTCGAAGGTTTTTTGCAGATGGACGACACCTGGAAGAAGGTGACGAAAATCGCTTCGGTCAACAATTTCCAAAGGCATGTCCGCTACCGGATGAACGGCGAGTTCAAGTTCGAGAAGGTCGGAGCGGACGGCGAAATCAAGCACGGGCGTGTCGGTGAACAGCAGTTTTCACAACAGGTCGACACGTATGCGATCATGTTTGGGATCACCCGCCAGCAGATCATCAACGACGACCTCGGCGCGTTCGCCGAAACTCCTCGCAGTATCGGGATCGGTGCGGCGGACGCGATCTCCGATGCCGTGTGGCAATGTCTCCTGGCGAACCCGGTTCAAGCGGACGGCAAGGCATTCTTCAGTACCGACCACAAAAATCAGCTGACCGGTCCGAAAGCGAAACTCAATATCGGCGGCTTGACGGAAGCTGAAATCAAATTTTCGGAACAGGAACGCAGTGAAGGCCGTCCGCTCGGTATCCCGGCCAAAATTCTCCTTGTTCCAACCTCGCTGAAGGTCGCCGCTGAAACCTTGATGAAGAGTCCGACGGTCAACGAGACGACGGCGGAAAACGATCCGAAGCCGGTGGTGAACCCACACGCCGGGAAGTACGAGGTTGTTTCGACACCGTACCTGTCAAGTAAGGCGTTCACGGGCAACAGCGCAAGTGCGTGGTATCTTTTCGCCGACCCGCTTCGATTGACTGCCATCGAAGTCGCGTTCCTCAACGGGCACGACTGCCCGACGGTCGAACGGGCCGATGCCGACTTCAACAAGCTCGGCTTCCTGTTTCGCGGGTACATCGATTTCGGTGTCAAGGAACAGGACTGGCGTGGGGCACTCAAACTCGACCCGTAGGAAGACGGCAGAGTACAGACGGCAGACAGCAGAATTCCTGACGTCTGCGAACTGCCGTCTGCCGACTATTTCTCATTTCTCATTTAAAAATGCAAGCACGATTTATTCATGATGGAAACGCCATCGATTTTTTCTCCGAGACCGACATTCCCGCCGGGAGTGTCGTCATCAAGGACAAACTTGTCGGGATCACCAAACTCGACATCAAAGCCAACGTGTTAGGCGCACTGCACGTCGTCGGCGTGTACGACATCGAAAAAAGCAATGTCGCCATTCCGCTCGGTAGTAACGTCTACTGGGATGCCACCGCGAAAAAAGCGGTCATTGCCGTGTCCGGGAACACCCTGATCGGTGTCGCCGTCCTTGACGCCGCTTTGGATGCCGAGACCGTTCGTGTCCGATTGAATTAACGAAACACAATTACTCCAGCACCAGAAAGGAACCACAATCATGAGTATGATAGAAAAAGGCATCAGTTGGATGGCCGACAAACAAGCGGTCCACGCTTCGGTCCAACTCGATTATCGTCACAACGACCGGTCCTTCAAAATGAAAGGTTGGCTCGGCCACACAAAGGTCGAAACAATAGACGAGGCTGGCTTCAAATTCACATCGCATGTCACCGATTTTTTGATTCGCTCGAAAGATTTACCGGTGACACCGACGCTCGGTGACGAAATCTTCATGAACGGTTTTCGTTACGAAGTGCTCAGTCTCTCCGACGACGCCGGATGCTGGTGTTGGAGTGATCCGTTCCAAACGATTTACCGAGTTCACGTCAGAAATTTTGGAAAACCCAAATGAGTCTCGTTACACAAATTGCGAAATCCGTAGCCGCCGAACTGAACAGGCACGTTTTCTCTTTGCCGTTTGAAGCGGTATTCACAGTCAAGCCGGGTTTTGAGCTGTCCGAACTCGAATCCTTGCGTGTCATAGTCACTCCGAAAACACTTGAAATAGAGACGGTGTCCCGGTCGTCGTCAAAATATCTCGTCTCGGTCGACATTGGTATCATGCAACGGATCGGCAAAATGACACCGGAGGAGGCGGTCGAAACGTTCGGCGATCTTGTTGACGAAATCGCGGATTTCCTGTCGGAAAGGCAACTGGACGATTTCAAAACGGCAACGTTCGTCGGGATCGCCAATGAACCGGTCTATGTGCCGGAACACCTGACGCAAATGCGTACATTTACAAGCGTATTGAATGTCAAATACGCTTTAGTAAGTGATAGGTGACAGGTGATAGGTGATAACACCATGTATCACCTTTCCACTTATTTCTATCACTTATCACCTTTCACCTCTCACTTGATTTTACTATGTTTGAACGTTTGAAAAACATGATAAGCGGAATCAATCTCGCCTGGAAGTATGGCAATATCCTCCGTTCGTTCACGACCGCTTGGTCACGCTGGCCCGGACTCGACAATCCTGATGATTTGAGAATCTGGGTTCGGCCTCTTCTCATCGATATGGCGTCACTGACTGCGCTGACGCCGACGCCTATCGACGACATGATCGCCTTTACTGCGATCCGTCTTGTCGACAATAACAATACCTGGACGGCGATCCATGCTCTGGCCCTCCTGACACGCGACGGCGGTTTCACGGACGGCGTACTGATTCCACGCGATCAGCAGATCGCCACAACCGGCGAACTGTTCGAGACGATCACGTCCGAAATGCCGGAGAACCCGACCATCCTCCTTTCCGCCATCGGGCTGTTGCTTTACCTCCTGCGGCAATGGCGGGGAGCAGACGGCGGATGGTAGTCGGCAGACAGCAGACTGTGGTCTGCTGACTGCCATTTCTCAGGCAACTTTTTTACCAGAAGAATTCCATGACGAAAAAATATTTGCAACAAATTCTTTCCTGTTTCCTGCTTGTGCTGCTCGGCTATTTTGGCTTTGTCGGCATCAAGGAGCTTATGAAGACGGCAGACAACAGATTGCCGACGGCAAAAACCTTGCCCTCTGCCGTCTGCCGATTGTCCTCTGCCGACTTCATCACAGGGCCGCTGGCCGCCGGTGTCGGCGAACTCTGCGTGTTTCGATTGAATGATCCCGGCACGAACGCTGACTGGATTATCGTACCACCGGCAACCTGTTACATCGACTCTTCGGGAGCGTCTCTGGTGTTTGCATCAAACGTTCCCGCAAAATACACCATCATTGCGGCGATTGTTGAGGATGGTGTACCGAAAATACTCTCGCACATTTGCGAGTACGGTGTCTCGCCGGAACCGACACCGGGTCCAACGCCGATACCACAACCGGCGAATCTGACCGAATGGGTCACGAAAAACATCCCTGAACCGGGACGGTCACAAGCGGCGGCACTTGCCTCCTGTTACGAAGCGACGGCAGAGGCGATAGAGAAAAATGCGATCCGAACAACGGAAGCGGCATTTTCGACATTGCGGACGGCGACGCAAACAAAAATCAAGCCGGACATCTGGGGTTCATTTCTCGATCAACTGGCCGTCAAAGTGATGGAAAAACTCGATGGCAGTAGCGATGTCCGAAAACTCGGTACGATTTTTAGCGAAATCGCAAACGGATTAAGGCTTCAGACATCGGACGGCAGACTTCAGAATGAACATTCGGATGGCGAAAGTACGCTTTCGACGAAGGCCAACGCTCCAATTCCTGGTGTTTGCCGTCTGCCGCCTCCCCACCTCAACCCTTCCTTTTATTCCGGAGGTAAAAATGAAACGAAAATGGAGAATGAACAACTGGAATTCCGAACAGCTTGCGCGGCGTGAGATCGTGCCGATCGAGGAAAACGGTTGCATCATCAACGGCTGTATTCCGATGGACGATTTCGCAGAGGAAGTTTTTGCGGAACTGGAATCCTCTGCTGTCGAATTCACCACGCTCTGGGAATCGGGCGACATGCCGGTGCTGAAGATGGACGACGCGTTTCGATCCTGGCGAACGCAACAGATCGAACAGTGCAAGGTATTGACTGCGGAGCGGATCACCTGTCTTTTGCCCTGGCAAGTGTTACGAAATATGGCCGCCGATCAAAAGACATCGGACCGGTTGTATTTTTCGCAAGGAAGTTTACCAAGTTGCATGGGACATGCGGATTCGTTTGCCCATCACAGTACAACGTTACAGTTGATCGCTCGAGGTGCGCCGTTGATTTACGCACCGTTCAACCCCGTCGTTACGTGGGCGATCACGAAAGGCGGTTCAACGCGCGGCGGACAAAGCGTTTCGGAAATGGCGAAAGGTGCCAACATCATCGGACATTTTCCAGAATGTCTCGTCGGCACGAACAATTTGAGCGTTCCTTCTTACCGGGAGCATCTGGGGGCGGCGAAGCAGTACCAGAGTGCGATTCTGTTCCTCAACTCTCGCGGCAAGGAACTTGCTGATGAGATCATCCAGTGCTGTGCGGCGGGACTTTCCGTTGCCGTTGGTAACAGCACCGCCGTCAGTGGTTGCACCATTGATTCTAATGGTGTCAAGGTGGCGACGCTCCGGGGGAACTGGGCGCACGCCACGCATTTCACGGCCTACCGCACGGTGCGCGGCACCGAATACATCGGCTGGGTCAATTCACACGGGCCCCGTTATCAATCGTCCGACGAAGGGGAACCTGCGGAGATGTGCTGGATGAGCCGTGCCTTGGTGGAACAGTTTGTCGCCACCGCATCGGGCTACGGACCGCCTTACGCCGTGATCCCCGAATCCGTTACGAAAACGGACACGTCACTTTACGTCAAACATTCCATCCCTTTCCCGGCAACTTGGAGATTTTCTTGACCTGCGCGAAAGTACAGAGTCTGGTCTGTAAGCCGCCTTCTCGCGATCCCCCGACTCGTTGGTCGAGGGCCGAAAACCACTAGAGCAAACAATCATGAATCGCTTTACCGATTATTTGTACGCATCCGTACCGAGCTTCTGTTTCGCGGTACCTCTGGCACAATTCATGCCGGACCTTCAATTTGCACAGGGAGTCGAAAAACTCGGCATCATCGGCGTGCTGACACTTGGGATGATGCTGTTCCTTTGGGAGCGGCGTCATTTCATGGTAAGGACGGCCCAGGAACTCCGGTCGATGGACAAGCGTCTCGAAATCCTGGAAACGACATTCGCCAGCGGGAACGACAAGGTGATTCATCTTCTCGGCGAACAGCTTGAGGCGATGCGTGAGATCAAATGCGGACAGGAAGAGAATTTTTCGAGGATGTGGTCTTTAACCTTGCGCTCGTTGAATGGAGGGAGCAATGAATTTCGGACTCGATCTCAAGACGGCCAAGAGTCAGTTCTTTGACCGTCTGCGCATCACCAGCAAGGCGGACGCCCAAACCAAAAAGGCATTGTCCCGGTTTGGAGCGTTTGTCCGACAGTCGGCACGTCAGTCGATTCGGAAACGAAAAAAATCGTCACGCCCCGGTCAACCGCCGTCGAGTCACACCGGAATACTCAAGCAGTTTATCTTTTTCGGGTACGACACGTATCGACGCAGCGTTGTGATTGGCCCGGTGCAAACGGCCCGCAAGTCAAGCGGCATCCCGGAGGTGCTGGAATACGGCGGCAAGGTCATGCTCACGAGCGGCAAAGCCAAAGGAAAAACAACGACCATCGAAGCTCGCCCTTACATGGGCCCGGCTTTTGATAAGGAATTGGACACCGTTTCAAAACTTTGGTCCAACGCAATAAAATAGTAACAATAATTCTGGAGACAATCATGGCCAACGCACAAAAATTCCGGCTCGGCATGAAAGGGAAGCTCTTTCAGGGACCGGGCGGATCAACAGGTGTTCCCACCACCGAACTCAAGAATGTCAAAGATGTGACCGTCACGCTCGATGCCGCCGAAGCGGACGTGACGACGAGGGCGAACAGCGGATTTCGCGCAACGGTCTCCGGTCTCAAGGAATGCACCATCGAGTGGGAGATGCAGTACATGCCGAGTGACACCGGATTCAAGGCGATCCGTGAAGCGTGGTACAGCGGCGATCCGATCCACCTGGCGGCCCTCACCAGTACCAACGGCGAAGGACCGGTCGGCGATTTTTCGATCACGGGATTCTCCCGTTCGGAACCGCTCGAAGAGGCAATCAAGTATTCCGTGACCGCCAAGTTGACCGAATGGGAAAAATGGCAGGAAGAGACGGAAACGCCGTAGGCAGACGGCAGACGGCAGACGGCGGTAGAGTTGGCGGCGTCACCAGTTTCAGGTTGCCGATCGTTTGTGTTCTTCTGCTGTCTGTCGTCTGCAATCTGTTGTTTTTCCTCATTTCTCATTTTAAAAACATGAAAACTTTCAAAGACAATGCCGGACGCGACTGGTCGCTTTCACTTACGATTGGTAACGCCATGCTGGTCAAGGACCGTTTGGGGGTCGATCTTCTCCAACCGGAGGTCGGCGATCCGCCGCTTCTGACACGGCTTGGCACCGACGAGATGTTGCTTGCCCAGGTCATCGCCACACTTCTCGAATCGCAATTTGAGTTACACAAAATCGATGCGGCGCAGGTGTACCAATGCTTTGACGGTCCGACCTTCGGGCGGGCACATGAGGCGTTCTACAAGGAACTCATCGATTTTTTCCACCATCGCGGTCGCCAGGATCGCGCGGTCGCAGTGGAGAAACAGATGCAGGTGATTCTTGCCGGGACGAAGGCGGCACAGACGAAGGTCGATGGAATCAACATCGATGCGGTGATCGACAAGGCGATGAAGAAGGTCGACGAGGAGTTGGAGAAAATCCACCAGGAGTAGACGCCTGGCAAAGTCTCTGGCGGATCGCGGGAAGTCTTCCTCTGGCCGCACGGGACTTGAAAGAATTGACGTTGCGTCAATTGGTCTGGATGACCGAAGGGCGTGACCGGTTCGTTTGGAGCGTCGCATCTTCCTTGATGGCACTCACGGCCAATTGTCACCGGGATTCCAAGGGAAAAACCTTTGCGCCGGACGACTTCAATCCAACGCTCACAAAGGCGGAACGGGATCGTGATGCGATTCTGATTACGGACGATAATGTCGAACTGATGCGTGACGAGTTCAGAAGGTTTCAGTCGGTAGAACAGACGGCAGACGGCAGAGGAAGAAATGGGAAATGGGAAATAGGTTTCTGATTTCCATTCCTCCCCCGATTTCCTATTTCCGATTTCCGATTTCCCCCACTCCTTTTCATGGCAACTTCCTCAGCCATCCGAGCAGGCCGTGCGTTTGTCGAACTCTTTGTCGACAACTCGAAACTTGTGCGCGGGCTCCGTGCCGCCGAAAAGAAGGTCGTTAAGTTCGGTCAAAATGTTCAGGCGATAGGCCGTCAGCTTTTTACGCTGGGAGCGGCGGTGGGGGGCGTTCTGGCGGTGGCGGCCAAGGGGTTCGCGTCGTATGGCGACTCGCTCTCCAAAATGTCGGGTCGAACCGGCGTCTCCGCACGAGCGTTGTCAGAACTTGCCTACGCCGCGCAGCAGTCGGGCACGAACCTCGAAACGCTGGAAGCATCGCTTCGCACGATGCAAAAAAATCTCTCGGCGGCGTTCGGCGGCAATGATGCCGCGATTCGGACGCTGGAAAATCTCGGCATGAACGTTGCGAAATTGAAGGCGATGACGCCGGAGGAACAGTTTCTCACGCTGGGAGAGGCGATCTCCCGTGTTGTCGATCCGACGCTACGGACGGCGTTTGCCATGCGTGTCTTCGGAAAATCCGGCTCGCAACTCCTCCCGATGCTTGCCAATGGCGTTAGTGGCATCAATGCCTTGCGCCAGCGATGCCGGGAACTCGGTCTTTCGGTCAGTGATCTTGATGCGGCCAACGCCACTCAACTGAGCGACGCTTTGACGGACCTGTGGTTGACGGTCAAGGCGGTCGGCTTTGCGGTCGGTGCCGCGCTTGCCAAGCCGTTGACCGAGCTGACCGGGCAAATGGTGGCTTGCATCGCCGGTGCCGCCAAGTGGATCAACATGAATCGTGACCTCGTTGTCACTGCCGCCAAGGTCACGGCGGCGGTAACGGGGATCGGTGCTGCTCTTTTCGTAACAGGATTGGGGTTTGTCGGTCTCGGTAAAACCATCGGTATTATTGCAACCGCGATAGCTTCTGTTGCGAAGGTTGCCCTTGGGGGGTTCAGTCTTTTGTCCGGCATCCTCAAGGCGGTGGCCTTCGCCGCCGGTTCGGTTGTCTCAGTCTTCTCCGGCATGACAACGGCGATCGGCTTGGTTTTCACAGCGGTCACGACGATTGTCGGCACAGCTTTTTCGGTACTGGCAACCATCGGCACGACGGTCTTCTCGGCGATGGGGGCGGCAATCGCAGCGGCACTTTCCCCCATCGGACTGACAATTCTTGCCCTGGTCGCGGTGGCCGGTGCCTGCGACCTCGTCTACCGGAATTTTTCGGTGATCGGAGAGACGATTTCCACAGCATTTCGGACCGTCGTCGGAGTGATCAACAACGCCGTCACCGTCGTTAACCGATTCCTGGCCAGGTTTACCGAGTTCAGAATTTTATTCGGAACCATCAGCATCGTCACAACGGCGGTTAAAACGTTCGGCAGGGCGGTCTTCTGGGTGGCCAATTCGCTGATAAAGCCTACTTTTTCGATGATTCTTGGCATTTTCTTGCAGTTTGGAAAAATCGTCGTAAAGTCTGCGGTAGCAATCACTTCCGTTCTTTTTTCATGTTTTCGTCAAATTTTTGGAGTTGCCCGGACAGTCTTTGCCGCCGTCGGTTCTGTTGTCGTAAGTTCTTTCTACAAAACGGGTTCGGTTATAAAAAGCATCCTGTCCGGCATCGGTTCGCTCATCGGTCACGCCCTCTCTCCCGTTTTGGGCGTTGTTGCTACGATCATCCGGAGCATCGTTGGGGTCATTTCGACACTCGGCGGTGCGATGCGGACGGTTGCTGGAGGGATTGTAACCTTTGCGCGGTCGTTTTTCGTCGTCGAAACAGCGGTCCAGGTCTTTTCGCTCGTCGGCAGTGCGGTCTCCGGGATCGTGACGCTCTTTTCCCGTGCCGCCGGGACAATGGCGTCGACACTTTTTTCCGCTTTCCAAAGTCTCCCGGCGGTCGTTTCAGGAACGATTTCAGTCCTTGCGACACTGCCGGGAACCGTTCTTTCCATCTTTCAAAAAATTCCGGCGGTTATTTCGGCGGCGTTTTCCACGACGGTTTCCGTCGTTCACAGTGCCATCGACGGCATTTCGTCCGCCTTTTTGGGACTGGTTTCGTTCGTGTCCGGGATAGGGGACGGTCTCGTCGATGTTTTTCAGACAGTGTTCACGAATCTCGGCAACATTATTTCGGGGTTCGGCGAATTTTTCTTGGGAGCGGTTTCGAGTATCGGTTCGGCGGTCGGATGGCTTCAACAACAGTTCGGCAACCTCTGTTCATTTGCAACGGAATCGTTCGGTGCCATCGCCGCCGCACTTGGACGCGGCGACATCGAAGCGGCGATTCAAGTCATCTGGGCCTCCATCAAATTGATCTGGATCAAAGGTTCGATCTCGCTCCTCTCAACCTGGTCTTGGGTCGTCGACACCTTGCAGATGGCGTGGGCAGAGTGTGTTTTCAAAATCAGTGAACTCTTAGCAACGGCATGGTACGGCGTTCAGTCGATCTGGACCGATAGCGTCTACACGATGCAGGTCGCCTGGATCAATTTTATGAACGGTATCGTTCAGGCGTGGGATTACGTGTCGGCTACCATTGCCCAAGGGATCGGTTGGATCATGGCCAAGATCATGGGGCTTGATCCGAACGAGATGGCCGCGACTATCACGGAGGATTATAACAATCGTACCAAACAGCGGCAAGACAGTGGTCGCAGTTCGATTGACGCTCTTGCCCAAGAGCGCAACAAAAAAATCGCCGCTCTCGAACAGGAAAAACAAGGAACGCTCGACATTCTGAAACAGGATTTCGAGAACGCCGCCGGAGTCCGCAACGCCGCCTACGAAGCTCGGCTCGCCGCGCAGGAACAGGAACTCCAAGCCGCAAAAGCCGCCTACGACGAGGCGATCCATCGTGCGCGGAATTCCGATCTCCCGCAAGTCAGGGATTCTCAATCTTTGGGGGGCGAGCCACTGACTTGGGCCGACAGTTTGCGGCTGAAGGTGGAGGAAGCCATCGGCAGTTTCAAGCCGATGGCCGATCTGGAGTCCAGAATTTCCGTAACAGGATCGTTCAGTGCCGCCGCCGTCTCCAGTATGGGGGCCGCCTCCACAATGGACCGAGTGGCCAAAGCGACCGAACAGAGCGAAAAACATCTCGCCAAAATCGCCGACAAAGAGGAAAAAAGCAAGTCGACCGCCGCACCGAAAAAGGAAGTTCACGCCGATACGGACGACAAAGACCCCGCCGTCGCAGAACTCAAAATTCATACCCGGTTATTACGGGATATTTCCACAACAAGAGGAGCAGTGTTTGCTTAGGAGCAGGGCATAGGGCAGACAGCAGACAGCAGACGGCAGATTGCAGAATTCTGATGTCTGCCGTCTGCCGACTGCCATCTTCGCCGCCGTCTGCCGTCTGCTGACTGCCGTCTCTCCCCCTCCTATTCCCTAAAATGATCGAAGAAATCCTCGGCTTCACGACGGTCAAAGACAAGTCGAATGAAGCTGTGACCAGAAAGTATTATGTGCGCGACAGCGATCCGGCGGCGGCGAAGGCCGCGTTGGAACGGTACGCGGATTCGCTCGCGGTCCCTGCGGGCTTGGAACTCGGCGAAGTGTCGCTGGACGAAGAGAAGAACGCGAACAACCTGTATTACGGCACGATCACGTTCTTGTATCTGTTCTCCCGGTGTATCAAAATCTATCGGAATGGATCGCCGTGCGCTTGCGGCACTTAACTCGCCGCCATGTTCTTTCGGTTGAGAGGAAGAAGAGGCGAGGCTATCGAGTTTATCTCGCGGTGCAAAGGCTCCTAACGTGATCTTGCGATTTTTGAACTTCTTGAACAAATTGGCCGCCTTTTTATTGGGTAACGTGTAACCGTCTACTTCCAATGACGTTCGTGGCTCAGCGTCTTGCACGTCCTCGGCTTTATCAAGTAAATGCCATCCGCGTTGACGATATTCGAGTTCAGAACATCGGTATTTTTGATGTTGGGCTTTGCAGCGTGGTAAACAGTATTTTTTGGTTGTGTGAACTCCCATCGGTGTTCCACACCATGCACAGAGGGAACCCCGCCCCTGACCGGTATCGTTGGACCCGGTTTTGGGGTTGTTGAATGTAAAATCGGGGAGCGTGCCCATGAAATGTTAAGGAACTGTGCTTTTCGAATGAGCCCTGTCAAGGTGGCGACCCCTGACATTTTATCGCATTTTCCCTCAAAAACAATAACGAATTTCGGAACGTTAGGAATCGGACTTTAAAAATGAAAAATAAAAAATGAAAAATATTTTTTATTCGCCACAGACCATTGATAACTCCTTTTTCATTTTACATTTTACATTTTTCATTTGACTATGAGCGTTTTTCAATATGTCCGCAGCGGCGAACCGGTTGTGATCCCGGCGGCGGCGTACAATGCGATGCTGGACGCGGCACAGGCGCATCGGAACCGGAAGATAAACCTGTCTCCGCACGGACCGGGCTTCGATTCGCTCTACGTCCATGTCGAAAACACGACCGGACGATTTTTGGAACGATTCAGTGTTGTCGGGCTGGACGGACCGAGCGAGACAGAGAACCTTGACGCTTTCTGTAACAAGATTGCGTTTCGGGGCGTTGTGCCCGAAAAGAAACATGCCCAGCGTTTCGCAATCCTCCAGCAGGATGCCGCGCCGGGGATGCTTGTCCGGGCGTGCGTCAGCGGTGTCACTATCGGCAGGATCAGAGTCGAACGCGCCCCCAAAGACATGGGCGGTCTCTCCTGCGGCGCGGTGCCAGGCACAACCGCCCACTTGGAGCTTGGTGCCGGTGCCGCCGTTCTCTGGATTGATGCGGGGACCGGTGTCAAATGGGCGATCCTCCGAATCGGGAGCGATTTGACGGTCCGAAAGGGTAAACTCGCCGAAAAGTGTGAGGACGGAGCGGAAACCGTCAAGGTTGAAACAGAAAACGAGGAGGAAATCGAAGTGGAAGTCCCCTACCCGGACGATTTGAGGGAATGTCCGAAAGGGCATCCCTGTCGGTACTACGCCGATGGGGACCGGTGGACATTGCTTGATATTGCCTGTCCTGTCAAAGAGGAGAAGAAATAAATGCACGGTATTTATGGAAAAATCGGGTGCTGCGGCTGTGCGAATTACAATATTTGGATCGTCTTTTATTACGACCGTGACAAAACGCCGGGGCATAGCTGTGATGTCGCGATTTTCAATGTGCTCTTGAACGGGGAAGTTGTCGGTCAGATCAACCTGAACAATTACAATAGTCCGCCACGTCCGGAGATTCCTTCAGGCGGTAGCGTCTATGGCGGTGAGTTTCAAGCGGAGGATGTGGACGAAAAAATCGAGGTTCGGCTCAAGTGTGCTCTGTCGTCCTGCCACAATAGTATCACGACATTCATGATGATCGTCAAACGCCGGGACGGCAGGTATGCCGTCCTTGACAAGGCTGGTGTCACCGACGTTTGGACCTACGATCTGAACAACCTGGAGTATATTTACAAGTCCGCAAGTTTTTACCGTGAAGGCGAAAAGGTCTATGTCGACAAAGAAGAAATGTAAAGGATGCAACGAAATGAAAGTCACCCGTATTGAAACGCCACACCGCCCCTCTTGCCATGAGTGCGTCGAAAAGCATCTCGGCGCGGCGATGGTGCTGCTCTCCGAAATCCATCACGGTTACGAACACCGGCTCCGGCTCATCGGGCACCTCCATGAAGCGGAGGAGGAATCCCAGGAATGGCCGGACCTGCATCACATGATCCGGCAAACCAGAAAGGCGTACCAACAGAAAGGGACCGTTCCGGACTGGGAAACACTTGCGCAGGAGGTCCAAAACATTGCTCATTGAAAATCTGCTGGTCAGACCGCTCGGCAGTAACCGGCTCGCCCTCTACTGGACGAGTGAGACCGCCGAAAAACGGTCCTGGGTTTTTATTAATGGCCGGTTTTCCATTGGCCCGTTCATGGCGGAGGAGCGGGAACGGAATATCGTTCTCACGGTTCCCGAAAGAACAACGTTTCGCATCGAGGTCCATGATTTTGACGATGAGACCGTTCCGGCGGCCATCGAAGAGGCTCCGCTCGTCAGGCCGGTCATCGGTTGGAACGGTGTCGAAGACGCATCTTCCTACCGGATTTATCACGCGATTTTCGATTCCCCCTCTGGCGGCACAATGGAGACGCGGCTTTGCGAAGTGCCCCCCATGTCAGGCCGTGTCGAAATCGAATGTCCGACACGTCTTGAGGGAAGAGGAGGGGAAGGCGGCGGCCGCTGGCACTCCTTCCGCGTCGAAACGGTCGATCAGTTCGGGAACGAGTCCGAAAATGAAGTCGTTGCCCACTTCGCCGCCGACCTTCCACAAGCACCGCAGTTGACAATCTCCCGTGATACCGCAAGCGGCTTATTGAATTTCAGGTTCCAGTCGGCAGCCAGCAGATAGCAGAATTTCTGCTGTCTGAAGTCTGCCGTCTGCCGTCTGTCTCTCCCCATTTTTCATTGTTCATTTTTCATTTTAAAATGATTCCCACTCCTGACCTTCTTGGACTTTTTTACGCTTCCTGTGATTTGCCGTCTTCCGGTGCGGACTCCCCTGACCGGATCGTCGGGACCGGCGCAACGCAAATGCTGATCCCGCTCACCAACGTGACCAATCCGGACGGATTCTGGAACGGTGCAACCGGATACTTTTGCGGGAGCGGCACCAGTGCGACGCTGCGCGGTGCAACGTTCCATGTCCGCAAATGGGATTTTTCGACCAAAACGCTCGCACTGGCCGCGCCGCTCCCGACCGCACCGGTCGCCGGGGACACCCTCAAACTCTTCAAGGGGGGTAAACACGCTTCGAATCAGGAGATTCTCAGCATGAAGGTTTCCGGCAGACAGCCGGAGGTCGAGACCATAAGCGGCCCCAACGTGACCGGCGTCACGATCAAAAAAGCATCCGCATTGCTCGGCGAAGGGTCACTTTCGGTACAATATAACGCGACAACAAGGGCTCTGACGCT
>Ga0099364_10003121_pt1 | contig 25994 bp, 24 predicted proteins | sample TergutTh196P3_FD_73070 | JGI IMG/M metagenome (GOLD analysis project Ga0099364, IMG submission 73070) | Microcerotermes parvus P3 segment gut microbial communities from Pointe-Noire, Republic of the Congo - Th196 P3 | ecosystem: Host-associated > Arthropoda: Insects > Digestive system > Gut ...
ACGGCAGAAACAAACCCGAAGGAGCCTCTCGCCGCTTACTTGAAGTTGTCCGAGACGATCCCAATTTTTTAAGGCAGTTTCAAGCAGAGGCGAATTGATATGTGAATATTACGACAGAGAATTACTTAAATATGTACATTAGCCGCTAAAATCATATAACTTCAAAAACCCACCATATGACTTACCGCTTTTTAATACATTGGCAAAATCGTCTTAAATACGGTCAACTATCGGAGTTTCTTGCTCCGAAGCCCCTTCACCTTTGAAAAGCTCCCAGACTTGTACGTTTGGGGCTTTGACAAGCATACAAAGCGTCCCGGAGCATTAAACAATCTATTCCCCTCTCTTGACAAACATATATAACTTCTATACTACAGAAGCATGGCTTCCAGTTGAGATTGTTAGATTAGACGGAATTTGGAAGTATCCTTAGAATATTGGAGAGTGTGATGAAAAAAAATACATTATTGGTTTTATTGTTATTTGGTACTAGTTTTAGTGTTTTTTCGCAAAATTGGTTTGATATGTCTATGCCAAATATGGATAGAAGAGCTTGTTTAGTTAGTGAAGATCCTGGGCGGGAAGGTTATAGAGCAGCTGTAGCTCTTATAAATTCGCTTTCTCGTAACAGAGCTGAAGATGTCTCTATATATGTAACAAGGGAAATAACTCCAGACCAAATTACTCAATTAGCATTTCAACTATTCCAAAAAACTGGGAAAATAGGTACCTATGTTATGGAAGCGGATATTCCAATTGGCAATATTCTGATGAGATACTATTATATTGTTTGTGCTGGTTGGGATGCCACATATTTATATGTTTTTGCGTATCCTTTATAGTTAGTAGTAGAAATGTATGGGAAGTTTATATTGGCTTTTGCAAAAACAATATAGAGGGGTAACTTTTGCATACCTTTATCAGTAAAAGGCTTTGGAAACCGTAGTTGCTTTTCTCAGGTTTTATACTGCTGGCGGACTGTTTCCACGATATCATGTAAATACTTGGCAAAATCGTCTGAAATACGGTCAACCAGTGGTTTTTGCTCATCGGATGCTCTTTCGCCTTTGAAAAGTTCCCACACTTCGACTTTAAGGGCTTGGGCAAGGTTGCAGAGCGTTCCGACATGAGGGAAATTATTGCCCCGTTCTATATTCGATAGAAAAGTCACAGAAATACAGGCTTCCTCGGCGAGGTCAAGTTGCGATAGCCGGCGGCGGAAGCGGAGATGCTTAATATTTTTGCCCAGAGCGGATTTCAGTTCCTTTTCTACCATCTATCAAACTATCCCTTCTATACTATTAAATAATCTCTTTGTCCTTATTGACAAACATCTCATGTTTCTATAGCATAGATGTATAACTTCTAGTTATCTTGTAGAGTTAGCTGGAAATTTGGAGATTTTGGCGAAAAAAGGAGTGTTAAGATGAATAAAAGAAACTTGCATAATGAGAAACATATTGTTTTGATAATGGCTTTTTTTTTATTGTTGATTATAAATCAAGCTTGGGCTGAAGGATCACAAGAAAGATCATCCGACGGGATTCACCCCGGAGCAAGAATGGTATTAGAAGCAAATGGATATACTTTTGATTCAAGTGGAGATCTATCAGGGTATAGGAATTTTTCAATCATGAGGTTTCCTAATGAAAACTCCACAAATACCAATCCCTATGCTTATGAAGCGAATGTAATTTATCTGACTAATTTTGATGTAAACCAATGGATAGAAAAAAGCGTTTTAGCAACAACTGGAAGTCAAAGCTTAAGACAAAATATTGGTATGCTGTCGCCAGATTTAAATACGATATTAAGAGTAGGTGGTATGGGACATGGCACACGCATTTTTGTAAGAAATATACCAGATATATTTTTAAGCCAGATGAGCGGCAATATTCAAAATGCTTTTTTAGTTTATATTGGGGCGCAAACTTTCCAAATGGCCGACGGCTCATCACAAGTATTCCCTGTTTTTGAATTAATTGATCTTTTTAACTCCACTGTTTCAGAAGTAATAGATGTTTTTAATCAATGGTTCGATGAGGGAATTATTGAAGAAAGAAATGGCTATCAATATTCAAGAATAGCAGGCAGAACTTTTGGCCGCGATATAGCAACGAAAAGGGAACTGCATGAATGGAATGGAGAACAGTGGATACAAATTTGGGGAAATTAACACATGGGAATTTATGATAGAGACTGGTATAGAGAAAGGCATGGAAACGAACAAAAATCACCGTATGTAGACAATAGAAAGATTTCTCGTGAAGACGCTGAAAGCGTAAGAATAATGATGGAGGGTAATTCAAAACACAGTGGTCGGCATAAAAGTCGAGGTCTAAGTATCAAACTATCATCTTTCATAATTTTTACGGTTGTAATTGGTTATGTGATAGCGGTCGGCTATAATATTATGACAATAGACAGCAGTCTTGCGAATGAAGATTTCATGAGTAAGAATAATTTGCCAGTAACCATGGAAGTAGCTTCCCGCCTTGGTTTTGCTCAATCACTTGCAATATTAAGTCAAGCAATGTCCAGCAGAGATGTCGCTGCTATTTGGCAAGACAGCAGAGTTGTAAGAGAAGCAGTTAATGTATTATATGACTGGTACGCTCCGATAAAATGGTCTGCGGTCTTGGGCGTCAGCAAAGAAGTTGGGTGGTTTTTTATAAATAACAGGCTAAACATATCGAATAACAGAAATAGAACAAATCCACCTTCTTCCAGTAATTTCGCTTATGTAAACTCTAACGGATTAAACGTCAGGTCAGGACCGTCCGTTGACAATAGAGTAGTAACAACCTTAACCATGAATACAAGAGTGCAAGTTCTGGATAGTTCCGGTCAATGGTGGAGGATCAGGTTTGGAAATATCGAAGGGTATGTTAATTCAGAGTTTCTCAGAAAATAAAGGAAACAAGTTCGTCTAATTTTAATATGAAAAACATCTTTAGAATAATTTTTGACTATTTTGAATGTAAAAGGCTTACAAAAGAATTAATTAATCAAAAAGAAGATGAAGCAAATTCGGAGTTGGAATTGTTGAGATCGGCCTATAATAAAGCCTGTCAAATTGGATATGATTATACAAAGGCTGATATTATAAAAAGAACGCATCGGCAAGGTCTTGATTCTTACGAAGCACTTCATGAGTTAGAACGATATAAAGGATCAACGAATACCGGAGTTTGTGAAGACATCGCTTTTGTGTTTTTAAAGGAAACCATGAAAATGAGACTTAAACATTTTTCTGTTGAAAGTAAAACAGGGTATGTTACAGGCTATAATAGCCCCCATGCATGGGTAGAGGTGGTAAATATTAATTCTCTGAAAAGGTATAAAATAGACCCAACATGGAAGATATTCATGGAGCCTTTATAAGAATTGGTATTCCATTAATAATGAAATAAATATTCCGTTTTAACAGCCGATGCAATTTTTTTTGCAGTAATTTCTGCTGTGTCATCGTTTTGAATTGTATAATCTGCAAACCGCAGATACAGTGGAAGCCTCTGCTTGTACATTTCTTCTAAATTACCTGTTGAAAGCGGACGCCCTTCTCGCACAAGTAAATGAATTGGACGTTCAATAAAAATAATAATTCCATTCTGCTTCAGGTGATGGTAATTTTCTTCCCGTGTTACGCAGCCGCCGCCGGTTGCAATTACAAGCCCCGATTGCTTTCCTGTTTTTTCGATAATCTGCGTTTCTCTAATCCGAAAACCGTCTTCCCCCTCCCGCTCAAATATTTCCGGGATTGAAAGCCCTGCGGCTTCTTCAATAGCTTGATCGCAATCGAAGAAAGTTTTGCCGGAAGTCCTTGCAAGGAGCCGCCCGATTGTGGATTTTCCGCAGCCGGGCATTCCGATTAACACTATGTTTTTCATCAAACTACTTCGTTAAACAACTTCGTTGTAGCTGCCAAGGTACTTAAACTCTTCGCAAAATTCCTGCAATCCTTCCATGAGTTTTGCAAATTCTTCACTGTAGACAGATGTTTCCAAATCAAAATAAAACATAAATTGAAAATCCCTGTCCAAAAGCGGGCGGCTTTCAAGCTTGATCAAATTTATTCCAAGCACATAAATTCGCGCAAGGATTTTGTACAAAGCTCCCGGGCGGTGGGGAAGTACGAGCATTATACTTGTCCTGTCGGCGCCGGGATAAATTTCAAGCTGTTTGGAAATACAGATAAAGCGCGTGTAATTGTTGCTTCTGTCCTGTATGTCTTTTGCAAGGCAGTTTAAATTGTAAAGTTTTATGCAGTTCCATGAAGAAATTGCCGCAGCATCTTTTCTGCCGGACTCTGCAACCATTTGCGCGGCGGAGGCTGTGTTTTCGCATCGTGTGATTTTAACATCAGCCCCAAGCTTTTCCAGAAATCCTGCGCATTGGGAAATTGCCTGTTCATGCGAAAAGATTTCCCGTATATCTTTTAATTGAACGCCGTTTTGTGTTACAAGATTATGATTTATTTTCAGGCGTACGCTTTTTACAATTTTAAAATCTTTGCTTTGCATAAGGTCGTAGATTTTATTTACAGATCCGGCTGTGCTGTTTTCAAGCGGCAGTATACCGTAACTGCAAAAACCGTTTTGAATTGCCGAAAAAACACTTTCAAATGTTTTAAAATATTGAATATCCGGGCGCTTAAAAATTCTCTCGCAGGCAATCTGCGAAAACGCCCCTTCAACTCCCTGACATGCAACAGCCGCGCTTGCGGGAAAAAGCTTTTCCGTGTTTTCTATTGCCTTGTTGATTTCCTGATAAAGACCGGATGAACTTCCCCTTATTGTGCTCTGATGATTTCGGCTGAGTTCAAACAAAGTGTCGAATAGAGTATGAGCGTGCGGCTCCAGTTTTGGATCGACTTTTCCAGAAAGGGAACGCAGCTTTTCAGTTTCGCGCCTGCTGTCGAATGTCGGAAGACCGTTTGCCTGTTTGTATTCGGCAACTTCGGAAACCACGTCCATTCGTTCTTCAAACAATTTGATCATCTGTTCGTCGATGGTGTCAATTTTTTTTCTTAATTCATCCAGATTCATTTTTTAACCTCTTATTAAGCCGCATGAGCGGCGATGTAAATCGAACACTGCCGCAAGGCAGTGACAACCTCACTTTAAGCTTGACTGCTTTAAAAATATCTCACACAAAGGCACGAAGGCACGGAGAAAAAGTAGAAATAACAAAATTCTCTCCTATCTCTTTGTGTCTTTGCGCCTCTGTGTGAAAAACAAAAAAAATTTCCTGCCAACTTATTGACATTGGATTGCCCCCTACTAAAGTAATGCATCTAGGATTGCTATTGCTGCCGCGGCTTCCACACATGGCGCCGCTCTTGGTACAATGCAAGGATCATGCCGTCCCCGCACGTTTAATATTGCAGATCCCTTTTTACTCAGGCTGACGCTCTCTTGTTCCATGCCAATTGACGGTGTGGGCTTTATTGCAACGCGGAATATTAACGGCATACCGGAACTTATCCCGCCGAGAATTCCGCCGTGGTTGTTCGTGCGTGTTTTTACTTCGCCGCCGCTCCAATAAAATGGGTCGTTGTGTTCGCTGCCGGACATTGATGCCGCCTTAAAACCTGCGCCGAATTCAATTCCTTTTACTGCGGGGATTCCGAATACAAGGGATGCGATTTTGTTTTCCAATCCGCCGAATAACAGATCTCCCAAACCAGGTGGGAGACCAATCGTCGCACATTCAATGCATCCGCCTACGGAGTCGCCCTCTTCTTTGGCGCGCATGATTTCTTCTATCATTCTTTCGCCGTCTTCGGTATTTAAAACAGGGAAATCCATTTGGAAAAGTTTTAACAAAGTTTCTTTATCCGGCTCCTGTGGATTTTGCAAATCGAAAAATCTGCCGTAAACATTTCCAATCTGAGTGATGTGTGCGCCGATAGCAATCCCGCGTCGTTCAAGGATTTGAAGGCAGATTCCGCCTGCTATGCACAACGCCGCCGTAAGCCTCCCCGAAAAATGGCCGCCGCCTGAAACATCATGAAAACCTTTGTATTTTACATGCGCTGTAAAATCGGCGTGCCCTGGCCTTGGGATATCTTTTAGTTCTTCATAATCGGAAGATCGCGTATTGTTGTTGCGTATAATCGCAGTAACAGGCGCGCCGCATGTTTTCCCGTCAACAATTCCACAGAGGAATTCCGGGATGTCATCTTCCCTGCGTGAAGTTGTCCAGGGAAAACGCCCGGGTGCGCGGCGGTCAAGGAATGTTTGTAGTTGTTCAACATCCACAGCCTCGCCTGCCGGAATTCCTTCCAAGGTCATTCCAATCGCGCCGGAATGTGACTGCCCAAAAATTGAAAGCCCAAGTTTATTTTTCCATATACTACTCATACACTAACACCTCTTTACCTAATGCGCGGAAGTCATCCCAAAAAGCGGGGTAGGATTTTCGCACCGCTTCTGCGCCGGTGATTGTAACAGATCCTTCACAGGCAAGCGAAGCTATTGCCGCCATCATCGCAATTCTGTGATCTCCCCACGAATCCACAACGCCGCCTGTAAGTTTCTCCACTCCCTTAATACGAAGACCGCCGGGTTCTTCCGTCACATCCGCGCCAAGTAAATTCAAAACCTGCGCAGTTGCGGCAAGACGGTCTGATTCTTTCAGCCGAAGCCGCTGCGCATTTTTGACAATTGTTTCACCTTCGCTTACCGCCGCAACAGCGCAAAGTGCGGGCACAAGGTCGGGAATTGCACGCGCGTCAATTTCCACGCCGCGCAGTCGGCCTCCCGAAATTTGGTGCCTGTCACCTATCGCGCCCATGCGTTCGAGTATTGCGCAGATTTCACGATCGCCTTGGGCGCTTTGTTTGTTGAGTCCGGTTATCTCAATATCGCCCTGCATTGCTGCGGCGCATAACCAGAATGCTGCGTTTGACCAGTCGCCTTCGACGATGATTTCTCCGGGGCTTGTGAATCCTGCGCCGTCGCAAATATTGTAACAATCTTGATCACTCGCGGGATTAAAGCCAAAAGACTCCATCGCCTGAAGCGTCATCGCGATATAATCCGCCGATTCTATTTGTCCTTCTACGGTAAGGCTGCTGTTTTTTTCCAACATTGGCAGAGCCATAAGCAACCCTGAAATGTACTGGGAAGAAACGTTACCCGGCAAAGTGTAAGCCCCTGCCGTAAGTTTTCCTTCGCAGCATAAAGTGTTATGGTCAGGTTTCCAGAGACGAATCCCGTGGCGGGTGAGTTCTGTGTCCAGAGGCGCAAGCGGGCGTTCGGGAAGCCGCCCTGCCATTTTGAATTCGCCGCTTACACCAAGGGCGCAGACTACGGGCAGCATGAATCTTAGAGTAGAGCCGCTTTCTCCGCAGGGCAGCAGCGCGGCTTTTTGCGGTAACTGCCGCAGGTTAACCGGCGTAACCATGAAGCCTTCCGTCGCCGTTTCAATATTTGCACCTAATGCTGAAAGACATGCGGCTGTTGCGTTAATGTCTTCGGCATGTGAATGTTTAAAACGCAGCAGCGTTGGCTTGTCTGCAAGGGAAGCCAAAATAAGAAGCCGGTGAAGGTGGCTTTTGGATGGAATGGCTGTGACGCGTCCGCTTATACCACCGGGAGATAAAATGACTTTCATAAACCGGATTCCGCATTGCAGGCTAAACCTGTTTCGATCCAATCCAAAAGAAAAGCCGCCGGGATTTTCTGCAACTCGCATTTTCCCAAAGCGCAGGGTACCACATTTGTAATGTATTCGCCGTCTCGTTTTTTGTCGTGCAATGCCGCTTCAAAAAGTTCCTGTGCAGAATATTCTGTGTTGTCAAGTAGGGCGAAATTTTTCAGCAATTCGTTTAACACATCAAGACATTCTTTTGGGCAAAGCCCTTTTAGGAAAGCCGCGCGGGTGTCAACCGCCATTCCTGCGGCTACGGCAAACCCGTGGGAAATTTTATATCCGCTTAGTTTTTCTATCGCATGGGCGATGGTGTGTCCAAAGTTAAGCAGCATCCTGTCCCCTGTGTCAAATTCATCACGCTGGACGATGCCGCGCTTTATGGAAATGCACTGTTCTATTAAATCATCAAGGTTGTCTCCATGTGAGTACTCTTTTAAAGCTTCAAGTATTTTTGTACTTCCCAACATTCCGTACTTGATCACTTCCGCACAGCCGTCCTTAAAAACATGTTCAGGCAGGGTGTTTAATGTTTCTGTGTCGCAAAGTACAAGCGACGGCTGGTAGAATGTCCCTGCAAGATTTTTTCCCGCAGGAAGATCGATTCCGGTTTTTCCGCCGACAGAAGAATCCACCATTGCAAGCAATGTCGTGGGGATTTGCACAAAGGGAATTCCTCTAAGATATGTTGCCGCAGTGAAACCTGCAAGGTCTCCCACTACGCCGCCGCCGAGTGCGATAATTATGTCCGAGCGGGTGAGTTTGTTTTTGCAAAGCCAATTTAATAGTGAAAAATATTGCTCTGCATTTTTTGAAGCTTCTCCCGGCGGGATAGAAAAGCAGACTGTAGAAAAGCCGGCTTGCGATAATTTTTTTTCTACACGTTCAAGATAAAATTCTTTTACATTGTCATCTGTTATAATCGCGACGGTTTTTGCTTTTGGAAAAACTGATTTTGTTTTTTCTCCAACAGCTTCAAGAATTCCCGAAGCTATAAGTATGTCGTAATTTTTACTTGCACTGACTTTGACTATCCTCACGGTCCGTCTACCTCGCGCTTGCGCAGCCGTCCTTCGTCCAAAAGTTCACGCAGTTTTTTTCCGTCTTCTTTTGAAAGCGCGTCCTTGTATTGTTTCATCGAATCAAGAAAAAAATCTATCTCACGAAGCAGTTCTTCGCGGTTTTCCAGAAACAGCTCTGTCCACATATCCGGGTCGAGCCATGCTACGCGGGTTAAGTCTTTGTAACTTCCCGCAGAATACCCGCGGTGTTTTAAGGCTGTTGGGCTTTTTATAAAAGCATTGGAAACAACGTGCGCCATCTGCGAAGAAAAAGCAATTACTTCGTCGTGTTCCTCTGCAGTGGTGAACGAAAATCTTCCAAACCCGACAGGCGCAAGGAGTTTTTCAAAATGTTCAAGCAGGTGGATGTCTTCGAAAGTTGGAGGCACAATAACCATTGGCGCTCCGTCAAAAAGATCCTCGCGGCTGTATTTAAAGCCAGACTGATGAGCGCCTGCCATCGGGTGGCCGCCTGCAAAGATAAAGCCGTGTTTTTCTGCAATAGGAAAAATTTCATCGCATATTCGCTGTTTAACGCCGCCGCAGTCGATGACTGTGTTTTTTTCGCCAAGAAGACGGGCGTTTTTTCTGACCCAGTCGATTACTCCCTGCGGATATGCGGCAAGCAGGATGCAGTCGCAATGCGCAAGTTCTTCGTCTGTTAGTTCGCCGTCAATGGCTTGAGCAAGACGCGCGAAATCCATCGTGGATTTATCGCGGTCATATCCAAGAACGCGGATGCCGTCCGCACGTTTGTAAGCTTTGGCAAGCGAGCCGCCGATAAGTCCAAGTCCGACAATTCCAACCTGTGTCATCCAAACAGAGCCTCTCTTATCTTAAAAATTTTATCTGCCGTATCTTTGAATTGTTCGGGAGTGAGAGACTGTGCGCCGTCGCATAACGCCCTTTGCGGATCGTTGTGCACTTCAACCATGATGCCGTCCGCTCCTGCTGCGACTGCAGCAAGCGCCATCGAAGGTACAATGTCCGCCCTGCCTGTAGCGTGGCTTGGGTCAACTACAACAGGAAGATGGGTAAGGCTTTTTAGAATCGGAACCATTGAAAGATCCAAAGTGTTACGGGAATAGTCGGACTCATAGGTGCGGATTCCTCTTTCGCATAGAATGACATTTTCGTTTCCGCTTGCCATTATATATTCGGCGCTCATTAAAAGTTCTTTGATGGTTCCTGCAAGTCCTCTTTTTAAAAGGATGATATTTTTTACCTTTCCGAGTTCTTTAAGAAGATCGTAGTTTTGGGTGTTTCGCGCTCCCACTTGAATTACATCAATTTCTTCAAACAGGGAGAGGTTTCTAATTTCCATTAACTCTGTAACGATGGGAAGTCCTGTGGCTTTTTTCGCTTCAAGTAAAAGAGCGAGTCCTTCTTCACCTAACCCCTGAAAATCATAGGGGGAAGTCCGAGGCTTAAAAGCTCCGCCGCGTAAAAAATTTGCTCCAGCTTCTTTAACAAGTTCTGCTACAAGTTCAATCTGCTCCTTTGTTTCAACAGAGCAGGGCCCTGCGATAAGAGCAAAATTGCCGCCGCCGATTGAGGGGCCGCTTCCGCCAAGCGTAGTGATCACCGTATCTTCCGGGTGGAGCTTTCGGTTGCTCGCCTTGAACGGGTCGGACATATCTGCAACAGATTCGACAATATCAAGGCTGCGAAGCATGTCCGCGTCAACACCGGTTGTATCGCCGATAAGGCCAAGGACGCACTGCTGCTGTCCCTGGAATACGCGCACTCCAAGTTTTTTTTCTTCTAACCAGCGGATTAGGGGATCAATTTTTTTCTGCGGCGCACCCGCCCGTAAGACCACTACCATGACCTTCAATCTATCATAACGTTGAATTATTGCCAATACATTGGCAGGCGGTAAAAATGTTGCACAGTAATTTGAATTTCAACCCCAATTAGTATATTTTCGGTTATGTACAATTGCCAGTCATAATATTTTATGCTATAATTTACGCATGAATAAAATCAAATTTTTACTAATATTATTTATTGGGGTGTTTATTTTGAGTACGGATATTGATGCCCAGAATTTGGGCGATGGTCTTTTTGCGCGGATTACCACAAATCGTGGTGATATTATTGTCAGGCTTGAATATCAGCAGGCGCCTCTTACGGTTACAAATTTTGTTGCCCTTGCCGAGGGCAGAATGAATGCCGCAAGAGGAAGACGTTATTATGACGGGTTAACTTTCCATCGTGTAATATCAGATTTTATGATACAGGGCGGATGTCCTCTTGGCACCGGCAGAGGCGGTCCGGGCTACAGCTTCCCCGATGAAATTGTTCCCGAATTAAGACACGACAGGGCGGGCGTTCTTTCAATGGCCAATGCCGGGCCGAATACAAACGGAAGCCAGTTTTTTATTACCCACGGTCCGACCCCGCATTTGGATGGAGCGCATACGGTTTTTGGTTATGTTGTTCAGGGGCAGAATGTTGTAAATGCAATAAGGCAGGGAGATCGTATCGAAAGTATTACGATTATCCGCAATGGAACTGCGGCAAATGCATTCAGGGCGGATCAGGATAATTTTGACAGATTACTCGCTCAGGCAAGAACTCAAACTGAAAATAGATTGCAGGTTCAGCGTGATGCCGATCTTGCAAGGATCAGAGCCGCTTATCCCAATGCACAGCAAGCCTCTTCCGGTATTTTTTACATCATTGAAAGGGAAGGCTCGGGAGGAAAACCTGCAGCAGGAAGAACTGTCAGAGTTCATTATACCGGTAAATTACTGGACGGCACTGTCTTTGATGATTCAACTTTAAGAGGAAGCCCGCTTGAATTTCAGGTTGGAATAGGCAGAGTTATTCCGGGTTGGGATGAAATGGTTTTAGATATGCGGACAGGAGAAAAGCGTCTTGTTGTTATTCCTCCCGAACTTGCCTACGGAGCTTCCGGGGCAGGCGGAGTAATTCCGCCCAACAGTTTTTTAATTTTTGAAATTGAATTGGTGAGTATCAGGTAATGAGCGGCGAAGATATTCAAAAGAACAATGATTCGATCGATGGAAGAAAAGTTTTTTTTCTTTATCCAACTACATCAATGATAAATCATATTATATCGGAATTGGTTCAGCATGAGTATGAAACTTATATTGCAAAGGATTCTACCAGGCTTGTCCGCGCATTAAGAAAGTACAATGATGCAGTTGTCTTTGTGAACTTGGATGAAGGCATGTCTGTAATGGAATGGGAAAGATGGCTCGGCGCTGTTCAAAAAACCACACCCAATGTTAAGATAGGCGCTTTTTCAGCTAAAAGTGATGATGAATTTAAAGACAGATATATTAAGAATTACAATATTACATGCGGTTTTATTAATTCAAAACTGGATATGAGCAAGGCTGTAAATTTTATTCTGGAAAAGTTAAAAGCATTGGAAATAAAAGGAAGGCGCAAATATTTACGCGCATGTACAAAGCGTGAAGCAAATGCTTCAATCAATATGCCGTATAATGGTGAATTCATTAACGGCGTTGTAAATGATATCAGCATTGTGGGCGTTTCCTGTGTATTTGAAAAAGATCCGGGTCTGAAAAAAAACGCATTGTATAAAGACATCCAGATAAGGCTGCAAAGCCAGCTTTTAAGAACAGAAGCAATTGTCTTTGGTTCGCGTGAAGCCAATAACGAAAAATTATATGTTATGCTGTTTACCCAGCATTTGGATTCTGAGGTAAAAGTTAAAATCCGCAAATATATTCAAAGTAATCTGCAAAGCAGGATAGACGCAGAGATCAATTAAAAAGAAAAAAGAAAAGATAAAAAATAAAAAAGTAAGAGCTGTTGAATAACCATTGGCTTGCAAACAACAGCTTTTTTCTCCGCACCTCAGGTGCGATTTCACTTTTCATTTTTCTTTTGCACTAGATTCCGAAAATCTTTATTCCTTCGTTTGGGAAAATTTCTTTAATGGAATAAATTGCCTTTTTGATCAACTGGGCTTCCTGTTCTTCGCACCAGATTATCAGCGCGAAATTTTCTTCCGGCCAGACTGCATCTCCCATGCGCGGGCCCTGGGAGCCGGCTCCGTATATGTTGGGAATTTTTGTATAATGTTTGCCGGCTCCTTCTTTTGCAAGAGCTTCATGAATGTTTTCTTCAACCGAATGGTTTGCGATTATTTCAAGGCGAATCATGATTCCTCCGTTTCTGCGTCTGCGGTTTCAATTTTTTTCTTTTTCCGTTTTTGTCCTGCGGCAATTCTTTCGCGTCTTTCCTGCCACTTTGCGAGCCTTTCATCTGAACGTTTGTTCATCACTGCATATATAACCGGCATCAGGAACAATGTCATCAATGTGCCGAAGGAAAGCCCGCCAAAAACGGTAAGCCCGATTGGAGCTACAAGTTCCGAACCTTCGCCGGGGAAGAATGCCATTGGTAAAAGCCCAAGGATTGTTGTTAAGGTAGTCATCAAAATCGGGCGAAGGCGGCTTCTGGCGGCCTCGGTAATTGCTTCGTAAAGAGGGTAGCCGCGCTTGCGTAAAAGATTTGTGTAATCTACAAGAATGATACCGTTGTTTACAATAATGCCGATTAGCACCAAAAGACCTACAGCTGTCAGAACATTGAAAATAGTATTGGTTATTAAAAACATTATTACAATTCCTATGACGCAAAGCGGAATTGTAAAGATTATAATGAAGGGATCGCGGAAAGATTCAAAAAGGCTTGCCATAATGCCGAATACAAGAAATGCCGCAACAACACAAATCAATATAAACCGTCCGAATATTCTTTCCATCTGAGCGTTGGCGCCGCCGTATTCAATGATTACGTCGTCTTCGATTGGAATTTCCGCTCTTATAACCGCTTCTATACGCGCCTGCAGTGTGTTTACCCTTGTGCCGGGTCTTGCGCCAGCCGTTATGCGAATTGTACGGCTCTGGTTTTCGCGGTTGATTGTAAGCGGGCCTATTCCTTCCTGATAATATGCAAAGCTGGAAAGGGGAACCCTGCCTGCCATTTGGCTGTTTATAAAAATCTGATCCAGTGCGGGCAGCGTATTGCGATCCGCTTCTGCAAGAATTAAAAGAACATCGTAATCCCTTCCGCCTGCTTTGTATCTGGTTGCAGTAACGCCGTCTACCGCAGCCCTTATTTCATTGCCGACTGTATAGGTATTAAGCCCAAGCGCGTACATTCTTTCGCGGTCAAAAATTACTTCAAACTGGGGAAGCCCGTCTTTAAGATCAACTTCCGGTTCATTTACTACATCGGAAAGTTTATCCCGCAGAACATCGGCGATTCTTTCGGCAAGAGCTTTTCCCTTAACAAGATCATCGGTGCGTAAAGTTATATCAACTGTACTGCTTCCAAGGAAGGCGCTTGCGTCAATTCCGCCGCCGCCGCCCATGGACAATATTACTCCGGGGAATTGATTCAGATACGGTCTAAGGATTTCCCTTACTTCATTTGCACTTTCTATTCTTTCTGCATAAGGAGGCAGATTGATACGCAGCGATCCCGTATGCGAACTGTTGCCTCCGCCGAAACCCATTATTCCGCTGCCTCCTGCCCTAAGGGTTATTCTTTCAATACCTTTTATTTCTCTTTCTACGATTAACTGAAGCTGTCTTAAAACAGCTTCAGTTTCATGCAGCGGCGTTCCCAGTGGAAGAGTTGCAGAGATTGAAACATTGTCGCCTTCCTGCTGAGGCATAAATTCCCAGCCTATTACCGGAATCATCATTACGCTTACGACAAGCAGCACGAACATAATAAAAATAAAAATGAATTTATGTTTAAGCAGTCTTCCCACCGCAGCCTTGTATATATCTTCCAGCCATGTAAAAAACATTCCGAACACAGAGTCAATTTTTGCCAGCACGCCTTTTAAGGGTTTTTGTTTTCGTGTAACAATCGGAAGAAAGTGGCTGCAGAGAACCGGGACAAGGAACAATGCCGTAAAAAGCGAAATACCCAGAGATATAACAACAGTAAAAGCAAGACCGGAAAACATTTCTCCCGCCATTTCCAAAAGACCTCTGAACATGACAAGCGGAGCAAAGACGGAAATTGTAGTAAGGGTAGATGCTACTATAGCGGTTATCATTTCGGAAGTTCCAAGGATCGAAGCTGTTTTTAGCTTTGAACCTTTTTCACGGTAAGAATAAATGTTCTCAAGAATTACGATTGAATTGTCAACCAACATTCCTATTCCAAGTACAAGACCTGCCATTGTCATAAGGTTTAGGGTAAGCCCGACAAAATACATCAGCATCATGGTAACTATAATAGATACCGGAATACTGATTCCGATAATCAATGTTGGTTTTGCCGAACGAAGGAAAATAAAAAGTATTAAGATGGCAAGAACGGCTCCCATGACTGCCGTTGATGTAACCTGAGCAAGAGAATTTTCTATTATATCTGTTGTATTGCTGAGTTCTGTTATTTTAATATCCGGCGGAAGTTCTGCCGCAATTCTTTCCAGCCTTAGGCGGAGATCTCTTGCAGTCTGTACGGAATTTGTCCCGCTTTGTTTTTGTACCGAAAGCATAACTGCAGACTGTCCGTTAACATAAACAACGCTTGTTTCATCACGGTAACCTTCAAACACATCGGCAATGTCGCGAAGGAAAACCGGTCTTGGAAGTTCCACTGTAGTACCGGTATAGCCGCCGCCCCTGTAGGAAATTACCGTGTTTCTTAAATCGTCAAGCGATGTGTATTCGCCCATTGTTGTAAGAAGGTAAGAAAGTCCGTCTTCTGTAATTGTTCCTGCTGCAACCTGCATGTTCTGTGCAGCAATCATCTGTTGTATCTGCGTTATCGTTAAGTTGTACGCTTCAAGGCGGCTTTGCGGAATTTCCACACGGATAATTTTTGATCTTCCGCCGTCAACAGAAGCTGTTGCAACGCCCGGTGTCTGTTCAATGCGCGGGACTATTGTGTCTTCTGCAATTTCACGGAGGTCTTCGGGAGTGCGCCTGTCCGATGTTATCATCAAACTCATGATTGGAAGCATTGCAGGGTCGAATTTAAAAAGCGTCGGAGTAGATGCGCCCGACGGCATATAATTCCTGACACGTTCAAGCGCGTCACGAATTGAATTCGCAGCATCGGACATATCTATTCCGTAGGTAAACTGAAGTATTATCATGCTTGAGCCTTTACTTGATGTCGAAGTTATTGTCTCAAGACCCGAAACGCCGGAAAGCACTGCCTCAAGCGGGCGCGTTACAGACCTTTCAACTTCCTCGGGGCTTCCCCCGGTGTATGAAGTATAAACAACAAGAATCGGCGGATTAATTTCCGGGTATAGATCTATCGGAAGATTTGCAAGCGCAAAAAAACCAAGACCGACTAAAAGGGCAAAAATTATAAAAATTGTTACCGGCCGTGAGACTATAGTTCTTACCATGCTCATAAATTCCCCCTAGTAAGCAGCTAACGGAGTGGTGCGCTCAATTATATTTACCCTTGATCCGTCATCAAGCAAGGTCTGTCCCCTTACAACAATTTCTTCATCCGGCGCAAGCCCTGAAAGTACTTCCATTACACCGTCTATGATGATACCCGGTACAATCGGCCTTCTCCTGACTATATCAATTTGCGGATCGGCAGGATCTTTTTCTATTATATAAACAAATTGTTCTCCAAATCTTGTAATCATTGCATTTGCAGGGATCTTTACGATATTGTCTTTGCGCTCTGTAATTACGCGCACTTTTGCAAACATTCCGGGTCTTAATCTTGATCCTGTATTTCTTACATTAATGCGTACTTCCATTGTCCTTGATGCAGGATCGACTGTCGGTGATAACTCGCTTATATTGCCCTGAAAAATTTCTCCCGGCCATGCGTCAAGTGTAATTTCGCAGGGAAGGTTCATTGCCATTTTTGAGATAAAGCGTTCGGCCACATTAATGCGGATTTCAAGACCGCTTCCGCCGGAAATTCGCACAAGCGGAACTGCCTGTGTTACAGTCATTCCAACCTGCGCCGGCATTGCAATGATTGTCCCGCTGATTGGAGCTACTGCAATGCTCGGCTGGAATGTCATACCCGGGCGCGAAGGATCAATCGAAGCAATCGGGCTGCCCCTGTTTACCCAGCTTCCTACAGAGACATAAGTTTCTGTAATTCTTCCCGCAGCTTCTGGATATGCGTCCACCGTTGCGCCTGATATTATGTCGCCGGAAAAGGCGATGTAATCCTGAATCTGCCCATGAACTGCAAGGGCTGTGTTTACTGCGAATACAGGAATTTCCACTACTGTCGCTTCGCTTCGCACCCCTCTTAAATTGTCGTACACTTCGGTTATACGTTCACAGCCGGAAAATAATGACACTGTTAGAATCATCGTAAGAATAATTAAAAATGGCGTAACACATACGGTAAATAAATCTCTGGCTTTCATAATTCTCTCCTTCCTGAAAGTGTTCCAAACGGAACTCCAGTTGCATATTCAAGGTCGATAAGACCGTTTAAAAAATTAAATTGTTGTTCAAGAAGCTGAACACGCGCCTGCCTGAGCGACTGTTCTGCATTTTGAACCTGATAGTAATCCTGAAGCCCCGCCCTGTAAGCCTGTTCTGTAAGGCTGTACGCTTGTTCCGCAAGGTTCACAGTCTGCTGGAGCGCCTGCGCATTTGTTCGTGTTCTTTCGAGTGAAAGAATTATATTGTAAACTTCGATCTCCGTTCCGTGTATTAACTGCGCAAGACCGATTGTCGCAGTTCTTAATTGATCGTCAAGATTTTTTATGCTCTGATTATCCGTGCTGAATGGAAACAAGCTATGAAGGCGAAGTCCGAGTGAGATTGTTAAAGACCCGGACCTTACCCAATTATCATATTCAAACCATGATCTATTCCATGGATCCATTAATGCCGATGTGTGACTCCAGCTTAAACTTAATGTTGGATAGAGTGCTTCTACCTGCATTTTACGCGCACTTTCTAAAAGTAAAATAGTTTGTCTTAATTCAAGAATTTCCGGTTTTCTTGCAGCCGCCTGCGAAACCATTTGTGCAACATCGACAGGAATAAAGTCGAAGCTGTCCGTTATTTGATCAAGCTCGAAAACCGTGTCGTAATCCAACCCGAGGAACATGGCAAACTGCGCCATATAAAGTTTAAGCCCGTTTTCCGCCTGATCGATAACAGGCCGCATATTTTCCCTTGCGACCCGCGCCTGCAGAAAAGTAAGTTCCGGCACAAGACCCGCGTTGTAGTTTGCCTGCGCCATTGCAACCTGGCGATCGGCGTTTTCAACACTGCTGTGAAGGAGCGCGATGTTTTCCTGCAGCATCAGCATACTGTGATACGCCTTGCGGACATCGCGTTCAAGCTGAGCCTTCGCCCTTTCGTAGCTTAAAAGACCCGCCTCGTAATCAAGGCGAAGGCGGTTCATGTTCTCAAACATCGCAAGGCTGATGTTGAGAGACGCTTGGATGGTTCCTGCAATGTTCCATTGAGAACCTCCGCCTATCGTAACAGGACCTCCTAACATGGGAGGAAGATCGATAGTCATTCCCTGCGGTTCTTCATTTTGGCGTATCATTGTCCCTGCAACAGTTACGCTTGGGATAAACTGATTCCATGACATTTCCGAGGCTCTTTTTCTTGTCTCAAGGCTTGTCCGCGATGATTCAAGGTTAAGGTTGTTTCTTAACGCAATCTCCACAGCTTCGTCGGGGTTCAGCGTTATTGTTACAGGCTGGGCATGCAGATTCATACATATAAAAATTAGTATAAAAACACTTAATTTCTTCACAATTCCAATATAACAATTGTTTTGAATCATATAAAGCCTCCAAAGTCCGATACTAGTACTATAACAAAAATTTTATATAAATAGCGATAGGTTTTTGGTAAAATATTTATAAATATTTCCCCGGATTATGTTATACCGGGTGTCGCGTACCCTGCGTACACGCCCCTTAACTATTTTTATTTCAGTTGATATAATGTAAAAGTAACTAAAAGGAGGTTATATGGAAAAATACAAAAATGTACTGAAAAGAGTATACCGGGTTTATTCTGTTATCTGCGTATGTATAACAACCATACTGATAATTGCGGCTATAGCAACCTGGGTTGGTTTTGGGAACTTTGCCGGAAAAGCTCTTGAGATAGTAGTTGCCAATTTTAATACGGAAATTAATACCGCTGTTTCAACTTTTTTTGCAACGGTAATCACCGATGATTCCATCAGGTTTAATTCAATCAAGACACTCAGCGGTGGAGGTCTTCAGGCGGAATTTACCGTTAATAATAACGTAGTTTCAAGTGAAGAAATCGCAGGCTATGCGCAAAAAACCAACGAAGAACTTCTTCAGGAATTTGGAATTACAGCCGCTGATATTCCTTCGGCTATTTTACCTATTCTATCTTCGGTAAAGCAATTACTTGTGTTGGACTTTGTGGACAACAATGGAAACTCTGTCCTTAGCCGTGACGTTACAGCTGCAGAAATCATGCGGCTGCTCGGTAATAATTAGACAGATTAATTAAGTGCGTTTGTAGATTTCAAAGCATGCGCGGGCGTTATGGTAGGGGCACTTCCAGAAGCCCGCTTTCAGCATGCTTTTGTCCGGTGTGTTATCAAGGTTAAGCTCGTTGTGCCATTCGCCGTGTTCGCCGTCTGTAAAATTTGTTTTTATATATTCCCAAATACTTTCAGCCGCATCCAAATATTTTTTTTCACCGGACAATTCGTACGCATTATAAAAACCTACAACAGCTTCCGCCTGCGGCCACCATTCTTTTTTATTGTGCATCTGCCCCTGTTCGCTGCAGCTTCCAATAAGCCCGCCGTTTTCCTGATCAATTGCAGAAACATAGCAGGCTTCGGCGACCGCAACAGCGGTATTTTTCACTTCGCTGATTAAGCTTTCATCGCCGGGTACTTTGTCCCCGACGGATGCCAGGCACCTGCTGACGGCAACTGTTGTGGCTGCCTCATACAAAAGCCAGCTTCCCTCAATATCGTGGCCGTAAGAAATTTCTTTGGATAAAGAACGCCAGTCCATTTCAAAAAACAGTTCAAAACGGCTGTCCTTGTTTATGATTTTGTCAAGTGTTATGCGCACTAAATTTTCCAGCGATTTACATACGCGCGGATCTTTGCTTGCACGGGCAAGAGTTGTGTATGCTTCAAGGACATGAAGATTTGTATTCATAGATTTAGGGCAGTTGATTTCTTTTGCGCTGAGGCGAAGGTCGTCGATAGTATTCCATTCGCGTGTACAGGCTTCGATATAACCCCCTGCAGCAGAATCAAGTGAGTGTTTTTCCAAAATGTCAAAAAGATCCATTGCAAGTTTTAAAGATGAAGGATCGCCGCAGGCAAGATAATATTCGCTTAATGCATAAATTCCAAATGCAAGGTTGTAAAATTGTTTTCTTGTATTAACAGGTTTTCCTGTATGATCTACAAGCCAGTAAAGACCGCCGTATTCCTTATCCAAAAATGCTTCAAATAAAAACCCCTGAGCATGAGCTGCATATTCTAAGTAAGAATAATCTTTAAATAACCTGAAGGCGGATGAAAATGTCCATAAAATACGCGAATTTAAAATTCCGCCTTTGTCTGCGGTTTTGTTTATCTTTCCATAAAAATCAGCTTCACCATAAAAACCGCCGTTTTGTTCATCGACCATGTTAATCCAGAACGGAAGAATATTCTCCCTGACCATTAATTCAGCTTCCTGTTTATTTAACATAACGCCTCCGGAAATTTATTAGAGAGTTGTTCGGTAACTAACCAAGTTACCGAACAAATTTATTCTTGTTGGAGTGAAGCTGTTGTTTCATTTTCTGCGGGTAGTTCGGGGTTTTCTTTCAACTTTCTGTGAATATAAAAGGCAGCTAAAACAGTCATTGCGGCGCCGATAAAAGTAAGCCCTTCTATTATAAAAATATTCTGTAGTACTCCAATCTGGTATGCGGCAGCCGGAATGTTTATTATTGCATGCATCAATATTGCCGCCGGATACAGCCACAATTTCTTCTTTGAATAAACGGAATAGAATACCACCACTGAAAGCGACAATTGTATACATAAAGCAAATATCCGTTCAATTCCGCCTATTATGAACATATAAGAAGGAGATACTATGATAGAACCTAACTGATAATACAACTGTTCAAGCTGTTGTGGATTTAAATTACCCATTAGTGATTCTATATTTCCGGCGTTATATACAATGCTGTAAATTATTCCGTTAATCATTGCAATTCCAACAATTATAATAGCTTCAATACCGCCGTGGCCGATACCGTAGGATAAACCGGTAATTACGCCTTTGAACTTTTTCTTTAATATATGAAACGAAATAAAACGCGCAGTCTCTTCAAAAACACCGGCTGCAAGGGTTCCGTACAAAATGTATAGAAAAGGTTTTTCTGTTATTGCAAAGTTCCCAAAGACAAAAGAATGTAATAATTGCTCAAGCACCAATGCAAAAATTACGAATCCCGCAACCCCTGCAATCATGGGTAAAATTTTTGCTTTATGTTTCTTTAAAATATAAACAAAAAAAGCAACCGGCAGCCCTATTGAAATTAAAGCTGAAAAAGCCATAAAAATCATTGTAAGTAATGAAACCTGCATATCTCCTCCTTGTTATATCACCTAACTAACTGGTTAATACGGTAACCAATTGAAATACCGGGGCGCAGGACGGCTTTAAGTTCATCTGCAAAAATGAATGTCATGTCTATGCCGGCTTCTGCAAACATATTACCCCAGAAGAAGTATTGAACAGATGCGCCGACACCTAACGCAAAGGAGTATGACGAATCATGGTAAATTCTAAAATTTGGCTGGGAGACATAGTATTCACTAAGATCATAGCTTTGAGAAATTCCTGCCGCAATTCTTGTATTTACCTGCCAGAAATCATTCAATTCCATCTGGTAGCGAATGCCGAAAGTTGCTTCGCTGATTAAGCCCTTGTTGTAATCACTCCGCAGAGGGTGATCAAGCAGGTGAAGTTCCACATCAAAGCCAAGCTTGTTTCTGCCCCACTGCAGGGGGATATATGCATAACGGAAGTTAAATCCTAATAAGTTAAATGAATTTAAATAGTTTCCGGCCTGACCAGACGTTGGAGCGCCGTCAAAAACGTATCTTACATCAAGATCAATTCCAAATAATGTGAGCATCGGCGACCATCCGACAGAGAAATAGTGGTCGCTGGAAGTTGATACTGTTCCAAAATCAAATCTTGGTAAGCCGCTGGTTGGAAGCCGCAAACCTGTTTCATTATCGCGGTTTAACTGTATGCCTGCTGCCAATTTTGGCCTCAGCATTGATCTGAATGTGCTGTTATAAAACAGCCATATCATATCCATGCCTGCTTCTACAAAGATTGTGTCTGTGAAGAAATATTGAACCGAAGCTCCATAATTTAATGCAAGTGCAGGTCCCAGAAAAGTAACCTTATAATCATATGGATTTGAAATACCAATATGAGCGTGGGCATTGACCTGCCAGTTATTCTGCATCGTCCGTTGATAATGAAGCCCAAATGTAAAGATGCTTATAAGATCAAATAATTGTAATTCATCTTCTATTAAGTGATTGTTTATATGATAAAGCGCCCCAACTGTAATCCCAAAACCCAACTTATTATTATTCCAGCGGTATGGCAGCCGTGTATAATTTGCACTGAATGCCAGTACATTTATGTTTTGCAGCATTGGAATTAGATGGCCGTCATCGTCATAATAATCGCCGTACAAATCCATTCCATACCATGGAATCATCGGGTGCCAAATCACCGAAAACATATGTTCCGTTCTGGGCGGCTGTGTTACAGGGTAGGAATAATCTTCTCCCCGCATCATTCCTTCTGAAACTTCAGAATAATCAATCCATCTTTCAAACTGCCAGCCGATATTGATGCTCGGTCTGAGTGTTATGAAGCTTAACGGGAAATTATCGTTAGTTGAAAAGGTATATTGCATATCCAGTCCGGCTTCCAGATATAGGTTTTTCCATAAAAAGTATTGCGAAGAAAAACCAAGATTTATAAGCATGGGTATGTCAAAAGAATATGTATCATCATAATAAATGTAATTATTATAATAATTATTACTAAGTCCGAATCCAAGCCTTATATTGTGCTGCCACCGGCCTATTTGCGGGAACTGATAGAGCAGGTTTAAACTGAGCGAAGAAATATCGAACCATCCCCAACTATCAACAAGGGCATGAATTTGAAGCTCCAACCCGAAACTGCCAATTCTGGTTTTTACTGGAAGCCAGCCCAGGCGTAAGTCATAACCCTCGGGATTAAAGAAGTTTAAATATTGCCGATCTTCATATTGCTTGCTGTCGGGATTATACTCATTTCGTGTTGCGTTTGTATAGTCAAAAAGGGCAATCATTGGCGAATAACCTAAGGAGAATGTAAAGTTGGATACGCTTGAATAATCCGCCTGTACAGTTCCAAATACTTTCCATAATCCTCCCGGGTTACGGATAAAGATTTCGTATGCGCCTCTTGTGATAGCCCCTCGTACAAACGTTAACCTTGCCTGACCATCGGTTACAATAACATTTGTCGGGATTATTACATCGTTGCGTCCCTGAAGTTCTATATTTGTCCAGTCGTAATTCGGTCTTTGCCTTATAAGTGCAAATTCTGATTCCTGATAGAAGTTCGTGCCGTTAACAGTTAAAACTGCATTTGGATCGTTCAGATCAAAAAACAGCGCATAGAATGGCTGATAGCTCTCAATAAATGGAACCTCTGCAAGAACAATTACAAAATCCTGCCATTCGGAACGGGCTTCGATAATATTCATCCTGTTTATTGCAGAAACTCTGTAGCGGTAATTTCCCGCTCTTAAGGATACCTCGAACCGGGTTACAGATGTTTCGATTGTTTCAACGGGGAATGTATTGTCATCTATAACCTGTTCAATTTCCACCACATACCTGACAGTATTTGGAACAGCCGGGAATGTGATTGTCTGAAATAATTTTAACCCTTCTTCGGTAACAACAACCTGATAACTGCTCTGTTCATCCTGCGCATAAACAAACGATGCGGCAAGAATGAAAGTTACGGCAAACAACAGTAAAACTAATCCGGGTTTTTTTCTGCTAACGGTTTCCATATAACGCCCCCGGATCACTTGTCGGTAATGTTCTGATAGGTGTATCTATAACATAAAGCCAGTTTGCAATGCTTGGTGATAATTCCCAGTCTCCATAACCGGTTCTTTCAAAAACAAGCCACACATACGTTCCTTCTGTAAGATATCCCGGTCTTTCCAAAATATAGACACTGTCTTCGTACACAGAAGATTGAATTACTAATTCACCGTCAGACCGGTAAAGTTCAAATTTATAATCGCTTGTCCCTCCGTCCCATAGGAAAAACAACGAATCCGTATTTTGAAGCTGCTCAAGCGATATTTCATAACCGTCAACCGGTAAAACATCTCCAAATCTACCCGGTCTGTAATTCCTTAACAGGCCTTCCAGTATTTCCAAAGCCGTCGGAGGCGGAGGAGGCGGCAGTTCGGGTTCCGGCTCGGGTTCTGGCTCCGGTTCTGGTTCGGGCGGCGGCGGTGGCGGCTCGGGTTCTGGCTCGGGTTCTGGTTCCGGCGGCGGCGGCGGTGGCGGTGGTGGCTCGGGTTCCGGCTCCGGCTCAGGTTCTGGTTCCGGTTCGGGCTCGGGTTCCGGCTCAGGTTCGGGCTCCGGCATAGGAAGTATTCTTGAAGCTATTGAAAAAATTCTGGTTTCCGAACTTGTTGGATTTGCACCTCCAAGTACTGTAACTCTCCAGTACCATGTTGAATCTTCATGCAGAATTTCCTGCGATATAGAATAAAAGTTCGATGTAACTTCCGCTCTTACTGCCGGATTATTCATGCCCGGGTTATCCGCCGCTTCTACAATCCACGAAGTTGCATTTGAATTGAAAGCCCATGCCAGAGATATATTCCCCGGATCGGTGTTGAACCTTTCATTATTTAAAGGATAGATCAAAGCAGGCGGCGGAATATTGGGTCTTCCGCGTATGATTGTAAATTCCCTTATTGCCGAAGGAGGAATCCTTCCAATAACCCAGCTTGGCAGAACCGGCGTTATGCGCCAGTACCAGCGCCCCGGTTCCAAATCTGTTAAAATAATATTTGTCGTTTCCACCGGCTGAGAAACGACAGGATTACTCATATTTGCATTTGGTGAAATTTCCAGGATGTAGGAAAGCGCGCCTTGAGTTTCTGTCCATGAGAATAGAGTACCCGAATCGGCAGTAACGGTAAATGTTTCAAATTGCTGAGGGGCAATCTGAGTGATTAAGGAAGCTGGTATTACTTCCATAACCCCCGAAGGATATATTGATGCAGGCGGTCCTGCGTCGGGAGTTTCTATAGGATATGCCCGCCACCAGTATGACCCGCTTGCAAGGTAAACAAACGCAGAATCTCCGTATGATTCAATATTTCCTGCTATACGGGAAAAATTTGCATCATGCGCTACTTCGACAACTACCCGTGTTTCAGGATAAAAGTTTGTCTTGGTCCATGCGAATTCTACAGGAGATAACTGACCTGCGGCGCCGATTACACGTGCGGAAAAACCAAAAGATGTTACCGCAATCATGGGGCTCTGGTCGCGCACGCCTTCCGAGTCAAATGCAACAACAGCGCCGGTTTCGATTATTTCACCGTCGAATAATGCTTCGCCTTCGATAACGGCAAGGCTGAAACCGCTCTCGCTTCTATCCATGTTCAACTGTCCATCAACCGTAATGGATGATGAACCGGTTGTTACTGTTACAGCTCTTTCGCCGGAACTTACTTCCAAACGTCCGCCGGTAAAGTCGATTGTTGCGCCGGTTTCTTCACTGTAAAAAATTTGAATTAGTGTATTTGCATTTAAAGTTAAATGCGTCTGCTGATCCTTGAAAGTAATTACCGCTTCGGAAAATTCAACTGTTCGTATTGTATCGCCGTTGTATACCGGTGTTGCCTGTCTTAGACTGTCCCACACAACACGATCAATGAATTTACGCTGAGCTGTTCGTTTTTTAAAAACAATTACGCCGATTGGTTCTTCGTTCAGCTTTGTAAGCGTACGGTCATACTCCTGCCAGAAAGCCGCTCCCGAGGCAATGGAGCCGGCAAGGCATAAAAGGATGATTACAAGATCAATTACCTTGAATTTTGAATTTTTGTTCTTCTGCATCTGTATTAACCTTGGTTAGGTCAGGAGGAGTAATATTTAAAATTTTTCTTACTTCCGCCAGCGTTTTGGGACCGGGAGCGTCTGCAAAGTTTA